>Ga0058697_10000140_pt1 | contig 36042 bp, 45 predicted proteins | sample AgamicAsMae_FD_66619 | JGI IMG/M metagenome (GOLD analysis project Ga0058697, IMG submission 66619) | Agave microbial communities from Guanajuato, Mexico - As.Ma.e | ecosystem: Host-associated > Plants > Phyllosphere > Phylloplane/Leaf | place: Guanajuato, Mexico | collected 2012-06-04
GTGCACCGAGTGTAAGGACCTGGGCCGGGGTTGTCACAACGCTCATCATCGCTTGCTTAGATCTCAAGATGATCAGATCATGGTGGACATCGATGCGCTGTACTCGCTTGACCATCGTAAGCGTAGTCTCAGTCGAGCTATGAATTCAAAGATTGTGGAGATTCAGACAGGTAATCCGCATGACGACCAGCGACAGTCGCTACTGATTGACGAGGCGTTCGAGAGGATTATGAGTCATACCATCAAGGAAAGCGAGCACGAGGATCTAGCCATGGCCGCATTCGATGTCGTCCGACATGCTTTCTCGCCACTCAAGGATATTCAGTTCAAAACAGCTGTTCATCATGTGCTTCAATCCCGTCGGTCAAGCCCGCTAAATCACCCTACCATCACCGATGTGATAGGAGCTACTGGCGGTCTGTTGATCTTACAGCAGAACTCTGTGATCACTTGGTTCCACCCCTCTTTGTCTAATTATTTCGAGAGATCATGCGCCCGCTGGTTTCCTGCAGGACATCTAAGCATGGCTTTGGCATGTCTTAATGTTCTTATGTCCCAGGCCGTGCCTACAGACGATGATGACCACTGGGACTGGGCCAGAAACTCTTTCTTTGGATATGCAGCGTGTTCTTGGGGTCGACATCTTCGTGCCTGCTCGCCGAACCAGAGCCTAGAAGACATGGCTCTCCAGTACCTTGGAGATGAGGAACAACTGAGATTAGGAACCGCAGCGGCATATGCTTTGCGACCAGAAGATACGGCGTACGGCTTTGATATTGGCCGGGGCCTGACCGCGACGCATGTTTGCTCTATTTTCGGTCTCACAAACTTACTCCGGCGCCTATCTCGTGCCGAGCTCAATAAAAAGGCTTTAGTCACTGGTCAAACACCACTTGGGTATGCCTCTCGAATGGGTCATGTCGATACTGTGGAATATTTTCTGAAGCAAGGCGCCGATCCGAACCTAGATGGTGCTGGCGGGTTAACCGCTCTCCACCAGGCCATCGAATCGGCCCATGTGTCTGTCGTGCAGACATTGTTACGTTCGCCCACGGTAAAGCTAACTCCGAGGGCGTCTGGAAGGAATCAGACTGTATCTGTCCTGTTGTCCCTACTAAATTTACGGTCATTGGAAGTCCTGCAACTAGCACTTGCTCGCGATGACCTTGACATCAATGAGAACCTTGACATCAGTGAGAAGGATTATACCGGGAGGACTGTACTCTGGTGGCTATTGTACGCTCCTTACGACAAGCACGACCTCGAGTTCCAGGAAGATGCCCTGCGGCTCGTTGTTCAACATCCGAAGTGCGACATCAATGCGGTTGATTTCAGAGGTCGGACATATGTCATGCGATTCCTCGACGTGCGCATACAGAACATTAGACTACTAAAAGTGCTTCTGGAGAATGGTGCGGATGTTAACCGCGTAGATGATGATGGAGAATCAGCCATCTCCCACGCTGTGACTATCCGATATAGTATTGACGTTACCTCATTGCTCATACGTCATGGAGCAGACCTTTCAATCAAGAATCGGTGGGGCGAAAGTCTGACACATCGACTTGTGGCTGACATCCACGACACACAAGACCTGGAATATCTCGATCTGGTTCTTGAGCGTATGCCTACACTCATCAACGCCCAGGATGACAGAGGTCGTACCCCTTTGCATCTAGCCTTGGTCTATGGCAAGACTCAATTGGCACAGGAGTTGCTCGCTCGGGCCGCAGATGTCAACCTCTTGGACAACTTTGGGTGAGCTCCTTTCGATGTCGCTTGCCAGTACGGACGTGTCACGGTGCTTCCAGAGCTCCCACCCGTTGCAATCTATGACATCTTGGCAGGTCTTCAGCCAGAACTTCCAGATGTTGCTTCACGAGCGCGGCATTCTGCTCCTGATTTTGACCGTAACATGTATTTGAAGGACGCCAGTACCGCAACCCCTGATCCACGTGTCGCCCACCAGTATCATTCTCTGCCACCCTTCGACATTGATTCCTTTGGGCCTTCGAACAGAACACCGAGTTGGAATAATACAGAGACCGGCCAGGAAGGGTTTGGTGCATACGCCTACCAGAACCTTCAGCCGACAGAGTTTCCAGATGACGAGACATCCGGACTCTTAGCAGGTTTCAGTCATACCACAGACAACGATTCTAGTGTCTCAGGTCAAGCTCGATTGGAGATGCAGCTGGATAAGCTCCCAGCATGGTCACTTGGCTATCAAGGTGAGTATGAGAGAAATGAGAATGGCGCAAAGACTGATACTTGCAGGACGATTTGACAAGCTACTTGCCAGGCTACAAGCAGACAGTATCGACCCCATGGAACCTGGCCCTGATGATGGCAATACCGCATTGCATACTGTCATCAGATCGGTATCGGTGCGGACTCAATGGAGACTCGCTCTGACAGACAGAGTCTTCAGAGAACTGCTTGACAGATTCAAGCCCAACTGCAGTCCGCAAAACGGTTGTCAAGAAACCCCCTTGCATACAGCTATTCTCGCCTCTCAGACCAAGGTGGCGATAGTACTCATCGAGGCGGGTGCTAACCTCGGCTTGCGCGACAATTTCGAAAGGACCCCTTTGGATCTTTCGAAGGAGTTGGCACAAGACGATGTTGTGGCCGCCATAAAAGACGCCCTTGAGGACAATGCTGGCGAAGAACATCACGAAGTGTCTGAGGATAGTAAAGCAGAAGAAGAGCTGGTGATGGTTGCGCCGCCTCGATCTTCTCGGGGAATGCAGAAGCACGGTTTGCTTGTGGAAGGGAGACGGAGGTGAATGCCCACAATCTAGTTGGACTGACATACGAATCGAGCACCTGCACTGTAGTATACAAGTTTCTCACGCCGCAGCATCTATGGACCCCTTTCTATACCGCCAGACGAACAGTCAATCAATTCTTGGCATCCAACGCCTCTCTTACGACTTCCAGAGTTCCTTCGTCTAGATCTGCATCACTTTGAAGCTCCTGCAAGCGCTGCTTCCAAAAGATCCAACGTTTGAGGCTTGAGCCACCAGAGCCTTGCCAAAGGTCGCGTTTGTCCTTGATGTCAACATGCATCTCACCCTTTGCGATCTTGTCTCTGATGTCATTGTTGGAAAACAGGAGCCGATGCTCGTGTGGGGTCTGCGACATATCGTAAAGTAGATCGCGCGCATTCACCAGCCATTCCCTTATCGGATGAATCTCAATTTTGATGACAACATTACTATCTTCAAGGGCATCGCAGGCGAGAGAGGCCTTCGTACTTGACTCTCTCTCCCAATATATCAGCTTGTGCGAATAGCGCTTCCGCACGAGCCCGGTTGGAGATGTGGACGATCTTATCTTGCGAAGAGTAAAGCTCTGGCTTCTCGCGCCACTCATGTTGATAGTACCACCAGTTGCCATCGTACCAAGCATTGGCGAACGAAGGAAGATCATACCAGAGAGAAGTCGAGAGGCTTTGGAGCGGGCCACTTCGCCTCTTGCCATGAGCATCGAGATCGAATTTCGGTAGATTTTTGATGTTGGAGATCAGATGAACGACCTTTCGTTGAGAGTTGGGTAGCTCGATCAATGCGTCCTGCAAGAGAGCCCACGAGTTCTGGAGGTCGGCGCCTGGATCTTCTGAAGACTCTGTGGGCTGAGTGATGAGGCGCGCGGCTTTTGCTACCCCTATCTCGTCATCAAGATAGAGCTTTAGAGCTTGGGCTTCCTCTGGGCGGCATCCATCTTCTGGGTTGTCGTCCGGTGCGATTGCTTTGTCGTACCAAGCCTGAGACATCGCCCTTGCCTCACCAAAGATCGGGACTTGTTGTAGCTTTGAAAAAGGGAATAGATGATCGAGGGACGCAGTCTTGAATGTCGTGTGAAGTAGGGAAAGAGCGTTCAAGCTGGCTAAATCACTCAGATCAGTGCAAGAAGGCACAGCAGTCTTTCGATGACGGACAAGGTCCTGATGACGTCAGAAGGATTCAGCCTGGCCTGCCTGATCGTGAGAAGTTGATAATGGTTCGAGTCTGGTCTGAGACGCGGATTTGAATTCGGCAGGCATATTACTCTTGTATCGTTAACCCACCCATACCTTGAGATCGATCTCGTACCGCACCCATATCATCCATATTCAATATTCCAATCTTGGCATTGATCAAGAACCTCCACATGACTGCCTCAGAAGTATGGTATTCAGACCATTTCTCACCCCAGTATCTGGAGACCAGACCTCGAGACTTTGCCTGGTCCAGTTGACTGCTCGAAGCATCTTGCGAAGCCAAGGACGTATCATCCCTATCGGCACGCATGATGATGCCATTTTTGAGCTCGGAAGATGCGTAGTATGAATTAGAGATGTTGTATGTATAGATTGGCGAGTCAGCGGAGAAGATGTCGTTGGGATCGTGCAGAAATGCGAGTGGAGCGTCGAAAAAGATATCGCGGTGGAGAGGATGCAGAGCGAGAATACCGTCGAATTCGACCTTTCCGGATGCGACAATTGTGAGAGGACGTAAGATTCTGTCCGTACCGTTCCAGTAGGTAAGATAGTCTTTCGCGCGTAGAGACTCGAGCTGATGGTCCAATTCGGCAAGTGTCTGTTGACTTGCGCTCTTGAAGTCAATAAGCAGAACCAGTGTCTGTTGTGATACTGCATCGAACACGCCTCTCCAAGATGCTTCTTCCGACACATTCGCATTGCGTATGTCGAATAACCGTTGCAGGGGCTCAAGGTACATTGCCTTGAGAGAATTCTCACGTTTCAAACTCCTGCGCGTATGACCGACGAGAAGGTCGGACTTGTGGAAAGTGACATCAGCTTCCACACTTATGCAGCCTGACCCTAGGGCCTCCCAAAGCGGGATGCGACGTGTGTAATCGTTGTGAGAATGTACTGCGACGGGCTTGACCTGACGAATGAATGATTGATGCTCGTTGTCCCAGATCTGCGGACTTGACCAGTGAATGTCGGTCCAGTCGCCGAATGTGATGTCGAAGTCGTCATTTGCGACACGGGTATTCGCAAATTCTAGATGTTTGATGTACCAGAACTCGATACTGCATCTGTTGTGGAAGAAGAACAGGTCAGGAGGTGTTCGAGTTGCGACTGGCAAGCTTCCCCTGATACTTACAGCAAGAGGGCAGTAACGAAAATCGCGACGGGGATGTACCGCAGCATTGACTTTGCTCGTTCCATCGATGTTGAGTGTATGCGTCTGTATCTCGCGCGGCCACTAATTCGGAAAAGTACCATAGAATCAGTTTTAAGATCGTAGGGAGACCATAGACACCAAATGGATGAGTTTTGACGAGCAGATGCCTTTTTCTTATGTGACAAGCTCTAGGCACCGAATATTCTTAGCTCTATTATTAGGTACTTTTGTGTTGTGGCTTTGAGACTTTTCGTATTTGGGACAACGGTTTGTCGCTGAGCACCCACGCGGCAGACTTAGGGCTTGAAACCTTACGGCAAACGACTGGAGACAGAACACCGTCTGCCCGAAGATAACCGTCTGAGCTCGACTGGGATGCAGTTACAGGCGCTCAGCAAGACTATGTGTTGAATCCATCTTCTGCATTCTTCCTCTTTCAATGTTGGAGAAGTTATTCAGAGTGTAACTTTGAAACTCATCTGAATGTGTTAGGCTACAGATTTCCTCCATCCCGAGAGTATTTGCGACTTCTCCTCGTCACTCAAGAGGGCATGCTGAAAAGCTCCTTGGGCTTTCCGAGCAGATCTTACATCCTCTAGCGCATCGTGGATAACTGCTCGCTGGATTTGTTTGTCGACTCCTTGAAGAGGATAGCCGACGATACCACTCATACCTTGCAACGGATGTTAGTTACATATCAACATGAGACAGAGTCCACAGCTTGCTTACCGGCCCAGAACTTGACAGGCATGCCGACGATACCTTTGGCAATACCTGAAGCAAATCCAACGACACCGTTATCAATAGCACCTTGCACGGGCTGCACCACCAAGCCTGTGATACCATCGTAGGTGCCGTAGAGAAGTTCCTGGCAGGATTTGTCAGAGATCTGATGCTCGATGGATGTACTTGACTCACCTGACAGCCTGCTGATATGCCAGAAGCTATACCCGAGACCTTCACAGATGGTCGAACAGTCTTGTCACCCCAGAGCTTGGGTGTGTTGTGTGCTCCTTGTGCCATGGCAACGGTGAACTTCATAGGCGCTCGTGTTGCTGCTTTGACAATCCTGGTGATACCTTTGCCGACCTGGGCACCTGGGACTGCTCGTCGGGGTCTCGATCCTGCAAGGACTGTCGAACCAGGCCCTTGTACCGCGACGCCTTGCTTCATAGAGCGCTTGTTCACGATAGCGTCGGCGGCCAGTCTCGGTGCAAATTCTGATCCAATTTGAGCGATGCCTTTGAAAGTGTTGTAAAACAGATTGTAGATCTCGGAAGAACCACCAGAAATCGGGTCCCATGGTCCGCAGTTGACTTCATACTCACAAGCTCTCGAACTATAGCTTTGTCAGTGTTTTGAAAGGTTGCATCGTTGAAGATAGATACTCACAGCTTCACGTCAGTATATTGTAATACGCCTGCGACATTCAGAGTCTCCATGACGACGGCACTGAGTCGAATGCTCGTTCCTCTGACCTTCCAGGCTGCAGCATGGTCTTCCAGGATCGAACAGCGCATCGTTTCCATCGGCAGTGCAGCCTCGATACTTCGAAGAGCATGTTGCGTCCCATTCTCAGCGTTGAGCTGGAGACCCATAGTGTAGGCCGTAGCACGCACTTGAGGGTCCATAGCGGCTTCGATGGCTTGTGCAAGGCCTTCAGATGTCAACGATTTCCACGGTATTGGTTTTGGCCCAGCTCCAGCACGATAGACAGAATCTCCCCAGAATAGCTGGTCACCGAAGAAAGGAATGATTACTGATGGCTTTCCTGCAACGAGGCCAGCAAAGGTTGTTCCAGCGCCGCCGTGATGTACCACGCAACTCACCTGCGGGAACAGCCAATCATGAGGACAATCTCCGAGCTCATAAATGTGCGCGGATGCATCTCCAATAGTGTCGCCAAGATTAGCCCATCCTGTAGATATGAGCGCACGAACTTTGGTGATTTGTAAGGCTTTGATGATTATGTCCGTCAGCCTGCGAGGATTGTCAACCACGATAGAGCCGAACCCGATATATATCGGTGGCGGTCCACTCTCTAGGAATTGAGCCAGTGAGGACGGCGGCTGATAAGTGTGGCTTCTAGGTATCCGCATCAACCCTGCTATCGATATGTTTGCATCCCAATCGGCTGGCTTGTTGATCAAAGTCTCTGACCTACAGCGTTCCATCAGTACGCTGTGACCCAATGGTATGAAGGAAATTAGAACCAACCAGCAATATGTATGAGGTATCTTCAAGCGCTGGAGAGCGCCTACAGCAGAACTCTGGCCAAGCCGATCCAATGCCAAAACCTTTGACCTGAACTTGTTGATCACGGAGCTCAACCCCTGCCATGTGATCGATTCGAACAAGGAGTAAGACAAGTAGTTCATCAGACCTGGATCGATCCTATTGCCTCTGACGTTGACCAGTGGATGAGGGAAGGCCCGGGTTGGTGACCACGGCATGCTGATAGAGTCAATGTCAGTTATAGGCCTCTCAGTTCGTTGCTAGACTCACGTAAACATGATATGTAGTGGTACCCCGAGCTTTTCGGCACAATGGATATGAGCGAATGATGGTGGATTGGCGATGATGAGATCCGCCACGAAAGGGGTTTCCTTCGAAGCCGGCCGTATTTGATGTGTTCCATCCACCTCGGACTCGTCTTTGTCGCAGATCTTGAAGCAGGAATGCCAACAACCTAAGAGAATTTTGGAGATGCCCTCAGTCCTTATTCTCACTTCACCATCCCTGATTGTGGTGAATCTGGGTATGACTGCTGGATTTGAGACCATGTACGCCATAAGTTCAGCAGGATCACCACCTATGTTGAAAAACTCCAGACTAAAGCTTTCAACGAGGTCCTTGAACATTGGATGGGTCGCGCATCTTACGCGATGACCTTCCTGTTTGAGGGCCAGTCCGAGAGCTATGAATGGCTGCACATCTCCTCTGGATCCAACAACCTGTATAACAATGTTTGATCGAGGCATCGTTGCAAGGTCTGACTGTAGCTCAGGAGAATATGGAGGGGCCGGATCGTAGTTGTAATTAGATGTGATCGCTGACAATTTGGTGAACGATCTCTCGAGGACACTCATGTCCACAGTAATTCTCCCATCGAGCTGTGAAGTCTCTTCGCAATCATCAGCAATGGTACAGCGTCCATCCAGTAGTGAAAATGTTGAATACCTTCCGAAGACGAACCAGCGGACTCTTTGCCCGACATGACTCAAGACGAGGTAGCGTTAGGAGTAGCTATCGTGCAAGCTTCCAGACGGTCTCCATATGGAGGCGCACCTGCACTTATACGGCAGATAAATGGACATCGCTTTTCTCGTTCCGTTGCAATGTATGCTGTGACGACGCTCGGTTGACCTCTGTTGTGCTCCAAAAGTCAAAGACCGAGCAACCAGAATCTCGGTCTCAGCCAAGACCTGTCTGTTGGCGAGCTAGCCGCTGGCTTGGCAAACTCAAAGACCGAGCAGCCTTCACCGCCTTGACCTATTTTCGATCTTTCCATATCAATCTGGTCCACAATGGCGAAGGCAGCCGCATTGACGGCAGACATTATTGCAACGCGATTAAGCATCATCTGTCCTCATCCTTGACTAAATTGAGAAGCGTGCGTTCCAATCAGCACATGAGAACATCAACGTTACCAATGCCGAGGGATTGAGCGTGTCAACGGACGTTTGCAAAGCGAGTTGGTGGACCCTTCGCTCCTTCCTACTGCGCCACTGAGCACTTTGCCTCTGCTGGTTGAGTTGCCCCCTTTCGACTCTTTGCTTGACGATATCTCATGTCTTCGGTCTTTGCCTTCTGACTACATCCCACCCATACTCATTTAAGCCGGTGCTCTAGGCTGCCGCTTTCATGCCTACAAAATGTCTGGTGCCAAGGCGCACACGCGTGCTCAAGGACCGCCAGTCACGCCATGGTTGCTACACTTGCAAGTATGGACATCGTGAACATAACCACACGCGATAACTAAAATAAATAGCCGCAGGGAGCGCAAGATCAAATGCGATGAGGCGCGACCAGAGTGTCAAAAATGCACACGTACTGGACGAGTCTGTAGTGGATACCGTGACTCAACCAACGCCATCTCGGAGCCAGCAGATGTCGCTCTGGTCCCGCATACTCTGTCTCCGCAAGCGCATCCACGATACGGGATCACGTCTGACCATGAGACGCTGGGTCTGTTCGAACAAGGTCGAATGTTTCTCTGCTGCGAGATGCCCGGAAGTTCTGGACTGAGTGATCATTTCTGGAAGATGGTCCTACCACAAATTGCTTATACCGACGCTGGAGCACATACTACTTGCGTTGCACTAGGAGCAGCTGTGTCGTATCACCGCGGCAGACATCGTCGGGATATCTCAGCCATATATCGATACTATGGTCGCGCAGTCTCGAGAATTCAGCAGGATTTGGCAGAGCGACCTGGAGAAGTGACTTGTCTTGTGACTATGTGCTTACTGTTAGTCGTAACTGATCTGCTAATGGAACGGCGTAGTCAAGCACTCTCTCACCTCCAGGGGAGTTTGACACTTCTTCGTCGTCGGCAAATATCGACAACAGAGCACGAACCTGATGCAGACGACAAGTTTGTCATGTCTGATGTAGTGGATACTGTTGGAATGATTCTGGACATTAGTGCTTCGAGTTTTGCGCTAGAGCTTCCACCGCGCCTGCCAAGATTGATTATACCAGAATCAGGGGCTGAAGGTGATGGGCTTCGTACCTCTGACCAGGAGCTTCACGTCCTCGCTAGCCTACATGCTAGCTACGCATTTCTCAACGCGGCTTCGAAGTTCAAGTATGTCCCGATGAAATTTCGACCATTGGGCATTGAAATTGACCAACACCGTCATATCGGGAATTTGCTTTCTGTGCTTAGGTCTATTAGCTCGAACCTTGAGTGTGGTTCGGTGCACTCGAGGACACGTCTTACTGTACTTCGAGCTCAATGTCACTCGTGTTTGATTTGGGTCTCTACCATTCTTGATCCTTGGGAGTCTGCATATGACTTATACACGCAGCTTTTCAAGACAATTGTCAATGATGCTAGACTGAGCATTGGTCGCATCTCAAATTCAGTCCAGAGGCTCAGTTCAGTGTTTTCCGCTGATTTAGGCATCGTCCAACCACTCTGGTTCACTGCATCCAAGTCGAGAGATCTCGAGATACGTCTGGAGGCCATTGAATTGTTGAGTAAGAGCGGTAGGAACGGTCCGTTCGACGGTTCTGTTCTTGCTGCGGTTGCAAGAAGGGCAGTGGATCTCGAGCACTCGACCCTTGACGATAAACTAGATGATCAATCAATCCTTTCGAGTCTTGTCCCCGAGCGCAGTCGAATCTGTGGGTGTGGTCCCGACGTAGAGGCACTAGCTCGCTTGGATGATCAGAGCATCAAGGCGTACTTTAGTCTGTGTAAGGACGTCAAGAAGATGATGGCTGAAGAGACCCCTGTTGGTTACGAAAATGAGTCGCACTGGGAGATCTGGACAGAGAGGATCCCGCTGTCGCCAAGATGATGTAATGCAGAGGCACTGTGACAACGGCACAACTCGGTGTTGTTGTCTGGCCCCGCTGATAGGCGGAGGATCGTGGTCCGCGAAGGAGGTGAAACCTTAAGACCGAGACCCTCGTATCGGCACATGAGCTAGCTTCGCTGCCAGGCTAATCAGTTGTCATGATGGGGTCTCCAAATGAGGCCATGAACCACAGATTGGCATGAGAAGTGGCAGCCTATATTCAAAGGTGGTGGCTATAAATGTCAGGACTTCCCCTGTACTAGACTTTGGGACGACCATCGCGATCACGACAAACAGAACCATCATGACTGCCTCCAAGCCCAGGATTCTGGTGCGTTCGGTACTCGTTTTCAATTTCTTGACTCTCCTCACCTCGGTCTTCTTCCTTATCTACAGTACTGTAAGCTCACAACTTGACATTTTACGACTAGTCCAGCAATAACAGTCATTGAATGCAGTACTGGACAACCAGACCGGGCCCAACCGTTTACTATAGCCCATTCTGGACCATTGTCGTTAGCAGTTGTCTCGTCTTCCAGACCCTGCAGAACTTGGATATGGTATTCACCAGGAGTCAACCGAGGCGTATCACCAAGATTACAAGAATCGTTGATATGATCATCTTCTCAATAACTGGCATTGTATCCGGGGTTTGTCTTATCGTTACATCAAAACTAGACTCTGCGGCATTAAATTTTCTTGCCGCTTTGAACGCAATATCGACCATTTGCTGGTACTGGGTCTGCAGGAACGACAAGATTCCTCATCTGAGCACAGCGTCCGATACTGATGTATGTCTCTCGACGTCTGGGTCCAAGGGTGCAAGAACTGTGATCACAGATGCTATCGCAACATCCAAGCGACGCCCTCGAGGGCACGTCGTCAAGCACATCGGCTCCTGGTTCAATGTGTTCTTGCTCGTGATTCACGCATGTATCCTCATTCTCTCCACAGCAGGATCCATCGAGTCAGCTCTTTCCAGTTCATACTCCAATCCGTAAGTTCTCCTTGTTGTCCATCCACAAACTTCAAAAATTCATGTCGCTATAGTGGAACAGTTGTCAAAGTCACACTACCGACCGGTCAAGTCAGAGCGGTCAATCACTACTGTACCTCTGTCAACACGACAAGCACTGCCACTCCAACCATATGGTTCGAAGGCAGTTCAGCTCATGGTGTAGTCGATTTCCTTGGCCTCCAAACTATCCTTGCCCAGCACTTTGGTCGCAAGTCTTGCTCATATGACCCACCGAACTTTGGATGGTCAGATCGGATGCCAGCATCTTTGCAAGATTACGACTCCTACTTCACTCCACTGCTTAGAGCGTTGAGACTGGATACTGAGCCTAAAGTTGTTGTTGGATGGGGCGATGGCGCAAGATACGCGCTGAAGCATGCATGGGAAAACATGAATACGACGACAGATCTAGTCATCATGGACGCAAGCCCTGATGGTATCGAGTGGCTGGATGCCCAACGCGCCAACAAATGGGATGAGAAACAGATGCTGGAGTATCGTCAGCAAGACCTGCAGGGACGAATCAGTCTTTGCAGGCTTATACTCGGTCTCGCAATACCCTGGTACGTGTTCAGCCAGGACCCCAGAAGTACTGAGGAGCAAGAGTCCAGGCTAACGTTGAGGATCCAGGGGCTTGATGCCTATCTTCTTCCCATCAACACCAAGCAAGTATTTCGAAAGGAGACTTTACGCTCGCTACCGAGCCCAGACAACCAAGGAAGATTTGTGGGCAAGCCAATATTACTTCCTCAAGGATATGGTAAAGCAACCCATTGACAAATATTTGGTCAACACAACTGCACCCGCCCGCGTCAGAGTCCATTCACTGATGACGTACAACTCCGGGCAAGACGATGCAAGCAACACTTTCTACCGGCAGGAAAAGATGAAGATGGTGAATCACATTGCTGGAAAGAATATTACAGATGAGGTGGTATGGTGTGATGGTGTGGACTGCTCTCTGGACTTTCCGGTGGATATGGCCGAGTGGACGGCCAATGCTTTGATAGGCTTGGGAATCTAGAGAGGCGTCACAAGACTACTCCCGAGCTGCCATCCACAGGTACATGCCTGATAAGCAGATCAAATGTAGTCGTAGAGGGGAAAACCATGCCATCCTTTAGTGTGTTAGTAACGTCTATGTCGACTATGCAGCGATTGCAAAGTGCGTGAAGGATTGACCATATGGTACCTTCGCCAAACGAGTCTTTCTACGATCAATCATATAATGGCCAACATGAATGTAGCCACATACTTTAGCATGTTTCTAGCAATGTCGGAGCTAAGGCATCCATCATTATACGAAATGGACAGGGCAGTAGCACCTTTGAAACTGTCCATTCGGATAAGTCTGGTTGACAATCAGTAAACTCAGCGTGTCATACCAGTGAAAAAGTGGTCGGGACATGAACTCACATGTCAGATCCATAAGTGTCAAGGAAGAAGTAACACTCATCAACCGAGAATAGTTTTTCACCGTCTGGCGTCTTGACAGACGATGGAACATAGTGATCGACTATACCGTCACTGACGAAGACCTAGAGACATGTAAGCTCAGCAATCCTATCCCTAGCGCTCGTAGCCACATATACCGGAATGCTCGAGCTCTTCGCAGTTGGTGTCGCACTAGTTGATCGTGTCAGGGGGTCGTTCACGAATCAGCTGATTTCATAGAACTAACGTGCTGAGGTAAGCAGCAAGGAAATTGTCCTTGGCTACATTGACGGCAACCTGGTAATCATTCTTCAGCCATAAGTCGTAGCCTTCTTTGACGTGTTCGCAGCCACGCTCCAAGGTCTGCTTGACAGCCTTGGAGTCGTTTTTATCGACATTCCCGGAGCCCAGGTTCGGGAACTGCACCACTGCACCTGCTTGACAGGGACCATATCGAGTTGCGCTCGGGTCTATCAGGTAGCGTCGGCCATTCACGGGAAGCGGAGAACAGAGATAAGCTGTGTCGCCCATGTTCGATGGGACGGGCTGGATCTGCAGGAGAGCAAGCACCATCGCCGCGTGACCTAGATGTGATATCGTGTACTCAGGTCCAACTCGCTTCTTGACGCTCTCGATCATAGCAATACTCTCGGCTGCAGTGAATGTTGCGAAGTCGGTCCGTGGTATTCCGACAGTGTTATTGATGCTGAGTCCCCAGCTCGACTTTATGCGATCGGTCAGCATCTCAATGAAGATGCAACGAATTCAAGGACTTACACCTGATTCCATGAGTTCTGTAAGAAAAGACTCCGCTACAGTATCGTAGTCTTGGCCAAGGTTTTCAGCGTCAACCCTCAAAGCATCGAGGAGAGGCTCAGCCAGTTTCTCGGTCTCTTCGCCCTAGCAGTAGACACTCGCTGCCTCAGCAGGATCTTCCGTCTTGGACCAGGAGATACCAAGCTGTCGTAGAAGGTCGCCAACACATTGTCTTGAGCTCATAGCGTCCCAAAATATGTGATTGAACCGACACAACATGACCACGCGAGTGTTTTGTGGCATCGGGGTTCGCGAACTCTCGACGTCCGCAGAGAGCAGAATCGTGACCGAGGGTGCATGCTGGGGCTTAGAAGTCCTCAGTCGCTCCTGCTTGGTGCGAAGCGTATGGCCATCGAGGGAACATCTGCATAGCGACACAGCATTTGCTGCCCAGACCTGAGCTTCCAAGACACTTGGAGGAGTGTACACAATGGTTGGCGGGGTGGGCTTATCTTCTTCCCAGACAGCAGTGGCGGCTATCTCGGGGTGCTGATAGCGTAGGTGAATCAAAGCAGATACAACATATCGATGCAGGTCTTCGAGACTCAGTACTGGGGAGCTGAGCATCAATGTAGTGCTCAAGTAGTTGTCGTATTGACCCTTTGCGTTTTCATGCTTGATCCCCACCCACTGCTCTGTGCCGATCGCCAGGCGTCGGGCGGATTTGTCGATGGGTGAGATGGTCCACCTGTGTTTTACGGGATCTAGACGGGGGAGGTTGAAGGATGGACTCATGTTGCGGTCGGTCGAGTAAGGCAAAGCGTGTCGTACGATACTGTGACTTTGCGGTGCGCAACCCCATGTGACGGTATTGCGGTCTCCGCGGGGCATAGACGACGCCGAAGGATAATTGCGTGCTGTCGGCCAAGCGCTTTACAGTCATCAATCTAAACCGACAATCTGGAATGAGCATGAAACTTGCCGTATTCGGCAGCTCAGGTTTGAGCAGGCTAATCACAACGCATGATAAGCAAAGTCGAACCAATCATTTGTCGAGCGCTTGGGTGCATCTCGGCCGATATGTCCGCTTCTCGGAGAATAATGTCGCGATGGGTGCCTGATCGAGAGATCTGATAAGATGGCCGTATACCCATGATTCTTCGACTACCCTCACTCCGTCGATTTAGTGTAATTTACAAAACTGAATTGCTTGTCATTGCAAGATTCCTCTTCACGGTATTTCTCAAGAAGCACGACTTCCGATCATTTTTCAGATCACGCAAGGCGTATCATGGACACCCTGATACTACATTCCTCTGACCGGGGACACCATTCGCCGCCAGAAGACCCAGAAACCTCGGCAGCGATTGAGAAACCCTCTGATACCATAGTCGAGGCCGAGGGGGACCGGCTGCAAGAGTCGGATGAATCTCTTCACTCGTTTCTTGTGAGCTCATCTGAGCCTTGCGGCTACAGCACCACTAACACAGATCTATTGAAGGTCACATGGGATAGTACCAACGATCCAGATAATCCATACAATTGGCCAGCGCTACGAAAGTGGACCGTTACTCTTCTGACCTCTCTTGGGGGCTTGGTGACCTTGATGTCGGGAACGATGATGGCCCCTGCTCTTGGACAGATCTCGCAAGACCTACATGCTACCGAGTCAACTACTCAGATGACTCTCTCTATTTACGTGTTGAGCTTTGCCTTTGGTCCGATGGTGCTTGCACCTATGACAGAGGTCTTTGGCAGAAAGCGAGTCTGGCTGGTCTCTGGCTGCTTCTACATTCTCTGGAACACAATCTGTGGCTTTGCGCATAGTAATAGCCTGATGATTGCAACTCGCTTCTTGTCAGGTTTGGGTGCCAGTGCTGAGTTCGCTGTGAGACTATCCTTCCTAAACTAATGTTCCTAACGCTAACGAGCACAGGTCACTAATCCTGTCTTGAGCGACTGCTGGCTACCTGAACAACGCGGTCACTCCTTTTCAATCTCGACCTTCATCCCTCTTCTTGGTCCTGCGATAGGCCCAATCCTTGGCGGATTCATCAGCGAATCGATCGGTTGGCGATGGTTGTTTTGGGTCCTCTCGATCTTCGACGCTGTACTCATGATCTGCACCTTCATCATCTTTCCTGAGACCCACGCAGGTACGATACTCCGTCGCAAAGCGAATGCACTTCGTAAACAGACCGGACACCGATACCATACCGAATACGACAAGGGCAATCAAGCATTGTCCAGCCGACTTGCTATCAGCCTGACTCGTCCATGTCGGCTTCTCCTTACCGAACTGATCATTCAGTTGATGAGTGTCCTCCTCGCGTACAATTTCGGGATTTTGTATATTGTTCTCTCAACTTTCGCTTCCCTTTGGACAGAAAGGTACGGCCAGTCTCTCGGAGACTCTGGCTTGCATTATATCGCTTTGGCTATCGGCTACACGATCGCTGCTCAGGCTGGTGCTAGAGTTACTGACCGCGTTTGGGCACACCTCAAGACATGTGCTGGGGGCGAAACACAGCCGGAATATCGCGTTCCGTTAATGCTACCAGGCTCTCTAATTATCCCAATCGGCCTGTTTTGGTACGGATGGACTGCACAGGAGAAGGTGTTCTGGATTCTGCCAGACATTGGTATCGCCATCTTTGGCTGCGGGATCATCGTAGGGACTCAAGCAATGCAGGCGTATGTCATGGACTCTTTCCCAACACACGTCGCCAGTGCAAGTGCAGCCAGTCAGCTGTTGCGCAGCATCACAGGCTTTGCTTTTCCACTCTTTGCCCCGAGGATGTATGCGAAGTTGGGATACGGCTGGGGCAACAGTCTGTTGGCTTTTGTTTTCATGGCTATCGGTATACCTGCACCTCTAATCTTGTGGAAATATGGTGCAAAGCTTAGAGCCATGGGCAAACCCCAATGGTAGATCTGGTCAACTAAAATAGGATGATTGCAACGCGGATCTGGCTTCTCCTTCCTGACTCATCCGCAACTCGGAAGCTGCTTAGCCCATAACCATCGTGTATACCAGTTCCATGTGGTATAATTAGAAACACTCCACAAGAACTGTCTCTTCTCATAGCACGTCTTGTGATGTCCACCGACCGCGAGATCTATCGATCAAGCACACGTCCAGCTGTCTGCTTTGTCCACATTACCACCAAGGTACTTCTGCTTCTTGGGATACATGCAAAGCGGTCTCTGTCTCAAAACTGTGTCTTGGGTAGTATCGTTGTTCCAAGTAGTGGCAATGATCTGATTAGGAGCAACTCCCTGCTCGACCCATCGCATCATGGCAAGCAGAACATCGTGTTCAGCGTCCCTGAATCCAGGAACGCCATAGACTCCTGAGTTCAAAACTTGACCGCCGCCGGCAAAGTACCAAGGCGCTAGACCTGGAGCGAAGTTTCCGCTGCAGTGACTATCACCATAGGTTAGCTCTGTCACGAGACGTCTCATCGACATTCAAGGGAAGAACTCTACTCACCCCATACCAGGGACCAGGAAGAAGCGGAAAAAATCGTCAAGCTCAATTCCTCTGGGTGCAAGCTCGCGCAGAATCTGAGAGTACAGATACAAGCTGCTGCCAGTTGGAATCAATTGGTCAGCCATACCGTGGTAAATCAGCAACTTGCCACCATTTCGCTTGAACGGCTCGAGATTGAAGTCATCAGCTGTTGCGTTACCAGGACGAATTCTTTCCGCATTCTGAACGACACTGTAGTCGTAGTCTTGCCACTTCCAGTTGGGACCGTACTGCATGAAAGAGGTCACGTAATCTACACCTAGACCTCCTGGCGGTGAACCGTAGATCAAGCCCCAGCCGAGCTCACTGCCCATCCAGTGGTGAGGGAACACCCAGGTATCGTTGGTTTCAACGTAATCGCGGTAGATTTTGGACAGAGTGGTGAGCTGAGGTGCCGTCAAGCACGCAGACTGATTGGCGTTTGGTGTGCAAAGAAGAGCATCCATCTCGAAGTTGCAAGCTTGAGGATCGGAAAGGATGTTGTCTTTGGCACCATCGACCGCATCGCACTGTCGAAGGACCTCGGCGTTGATGACGGGGAACAGGTTGCTGGGAATGTGAGTAGATCCATTGACCGGAAGATTGTAAGTGCCAGCCTTGAGTGTGAACGGCGACATGTGGGTGAGATACCACGCTGGTGCTCCAGCAACGACGCCATCAAAGTCTTCAGGATAAAGCTGAATATCTCGAAGACCTTGGCGTCCACCTGTCGAGCAACCTTTGTAATAATTCCACTTCGGCTTGTAGCCGTAGTAGCCCTGGATCAACTGCTTACCCACGACGGTGGAACCGTGCATGGCACGATATCCCCAATCCTTGAGTTTTTCTTGTTGCCCGTAGGCCCATGTGCCATCGGACGAAGTGCTGTTGTGTCCAGTGTCTGTGGACATGACTGCAAAACCATATCCTAGTCCGCCGGCCTGACATCAGATTAGTAACACACTCAATAATTAGATGGCCTGATGCTTAGGCCTACCATATCTTTCCAATTGATGCCACCAGCATAGCCGCCGTTGCCTACAGCCCTGAGCATCTCTGTTAGCTTGCGATCACTTGCGACCAGAGACTGAGTGTTGCACATACAAGAATCTTCCATTCCAGTCGTCAGGCAAGAACATGCCAAAGCCATAATCAGAAGTGCCATTCTTGACTCGGATTTGAACAGCGCAGTGAGCCATTAGATTTGTGGGCGAAGATGGGTACGCGATATCTCCAGCAGGGACCGAAAAAGTCGATCCTCCGGCTTGCCATAATACAAAGTCGACACTGGCGAAAGAGGGAAGCAAGGCTTGGATACTAGAAGTTGAACAGTCGGCTGCTGCTCTGCTTGCCACCGTCGCCAACAGAGCTGTCCTGATTGTCGTTGAAATTTTCATCGTGCGATTATCTGGGGAAAGAACGGATTGACGATGAGACCTTGAAGGGCGTTCCCATCACTTATATGTTGGTATCCTCTGACTCCAGAGACGCAATATCTCCCATGCCAACACTCTGCCGGTCTCAATTGCCGTCTTGCTCAGCATAATTTCTCTCACGAGAAGCAGGGAATGACTTGCGTCCGCCAGCCAAGAATAACAAAAAGGCTTCACAAATTGCGGGGCTCCACATCCAAGTGTGCGTCAGAAGGAGGGGTTAAAGATATAGGGCAGAGCAATTTGGTGCGACAACCAAGTCTGTGGCGCACGGATGACCTATCATCGCGCTTTCGACTGCAGATGGGTTTCTGAAGCGACGGGAATTAGCTTTTCCTCTACGAATTAAGCCAAGCCACCCGGCTATTGCGAGATCTAACCAAGGTTACGGTTATGACCATAGCCGAAGTACCCAGTGAAGAATTCTGGGCTCAGCCTTCATCTGATTAGATCTCGCATGCTATAGAGTATGTGATATGTATACAGACCACTGACTGGCAGTAACTGCGCAGTACAGGGTCTTTAGGCTGTGCTTCTGAGCAAGTTTTAGCTGAATTCAGGATACAGAATCCATTACTGACTACTGCCTACAAAGACAGGAAAGACTCCAAGACTTGCTGAAGATCATCGACGAAGGTGTTCGCTTCTCTGTCATCACAAATGGTCACCTTCCACGGGGATCCTCGTTGAAAGCACAGAGGTAGATAGTCCAAACTGCTACTGTCCTGCTGATTTGACACTCAAGTCATCAAACCTCACAAATCTTCTCTCACAGAAATCCGTCTGAATAGTCAGAGTGTCCTGTGCAGAGGCTGCAACAAAGTTGAACGAAAACAATTGATTAGGAACGTTGCCGCCGGCGGGATCGAAGGTGAGGCAGTTGCTGCCTACGCAAGCTTGTAGGGTACAAGAGCAGGCTCCTGCTGAGGGACATTGACTGATGGTGAAAAAGCTGGCCGTGTACGTTTGCCCGAGACAGAGAGTCAATGGCTGACCCAGATTGAAACTGACGCCGGCGAATTCGATGGCGGCATTCACTGAGCTGCGATCGAAGTCAGTGACATCTCATATGATTGCACAGAGTATGAGGCCACTTACAGGAGATAGTTGCCCGAGTGGGCAAGAGCATTGTTGTTGATGATCGAAGCACTGCCTCCACTGGTGCCAAATATAGTAGGATTGCTCTGGAATGTGAACGGGGACAGAGCGCCACTTTCGAAGCCTCCATTCTGCACAGCCTCTGTCGGGGCACAGTAAGGCAAGACAGTCGTCACCACGCTAGTAGTCACGGTCAGACTCGTGGCATCAGTTGTGGTAGTCGTGGTGACAGAAGTCACGACGTCTGTCTGGACAACAGTCGATGGCTGCACAAGAGTGACGGTTTTAGTTGTTGTCTGGGCGACGTTCAGTCAGCGAACAGCGACATCGACCTCCATACTTGCATGTGATCATACCGGGATGGGTGCAGTCACTGTAGCGCGAGTAACGCCAAAGCAAGAGCAGGCGCTACTGTATCTCACTGAGCCGGAGCAGGCGGAAGCATAGAAGGGGATAGTACCGTCTCTCCTCACAACTGCAGCGTCTCGTTTGGCGGGTGGGCTCTGAGTGACGGTAGTGGTCGTGAACGTGGTGGATATATCAATCCTGTTCATGCATTAGTCACATCTTGAAAAAAGGCGTGAGCTGGCCTTACTCAGTCACCAGATCAGTGACAATGACGACTGTATTCTGGACTGTTGTCGTGAGCTGCGTCTGGACAACGGTCGCGGTGACGGTAGATGTACTGTTGTACGTTTAGTCAGTCCCAGAAACGCAAGCAGATGAGTGGGAGTAACTCACACTGGGGAAGGGGTCACGGTCAATGTGGCTAGAAAGCTGGAGCAGTCGGCCTTTCGGCTCGCGATCGGCCTTGTTGGCGATGTACCTGTCACTGCTCGGGCCTGTTCAAAATTGAATCAGTTTTGAGTTATGGCGAAGAAAAACAAACACATACGCAGTTGTCGGCACTGCAAACTGCTTTTTTGGAAAGGTGTACAGGTTCGGCGGCCACCATGCTCTCGAGCATACCCACACTGATTAGCAGCGAATACCAAGGTCGAAGAAGTACCATGTTTGCCTATTCAGTTCGCTGACCGCTTATCTGATTTGACGAGTAGTGTTGACACAATGGATCGCGCTGGAGGTGCTACAGCAGAACTTTATAAGATGTCCCCCTCCATGCCATTAGGCTCAGGGGTGGGTTTCATGCATTGGATGTGACCAGAGAATGCATAACAACAAGCTGACCAAACGGGGCTGCTTCAGCTCGCAAGGCGTTTCCCCATAACGGTTAGGAACCAGCCACAGAGAATGCCTACAGACGCATCACACGACTTACCCCAGCCTGTCGCGTTCTTGCATGAAGTATCGAAGTCAATTCTGGAGGTCTGCGGGAGCTGAAATGCTTAGCTAGGCTTGAACAAGCAAGAGATGAGGACAGAGCAACTTCCTCGACGAGTCTAGGCTTGCTATTCTTGGACTTGGGCTGCCAGAAAAGTTAAACCCCTCTTTTGCTGATAGCTGAGTTTTGCTTGGCTACCCTTGGCAGAACATACGATGTATAATCTATTCTTCTCAAGCATAATCACGAAATCCTCCGACCAAGTCTCTACGCACGAATCTTTATCAATATTTGCTGGTCGGACGAAGCTACCAGTGTGCTAGTGTCAGAAATCTAGACACGTGATTCCCAAGAATATCATCATGAACTATCACTACAGTGCCACTTCATCCCAGTAATTAGCTAAGAACTTCTCGGTGCATCTGACGAACCGGTCCAGCTCTGCCTGAGGGACAGCAATGCTGACTGCCAATGACCCCCTTCTGGCGACCCAGAAACCATCCTCAAGCATGACTAGCCAATACAGCTCCTTCAGTGTCTCGTTTTCCTTCAAGTCCGCGATGGACCTGACTTGTGGAGGATCGTCGGGAAGGAAATGGCTGCAAATAAGAGAGGCACGACCTGTAAAGCACAGTTGGGTTCCCTTGCTGACCGCTTGTAACCTCTCCAACAACGCTTGACCACGGTCATTGAGTTCCTCTGCGACTTGCGGCGTGTAGACATGCTTGAGACCAGCATAGCCAGCGCGCATTGTCAAAATATTGTTGTTGAAGGTGCCGGAGTGTGGCAGTGCTCCAGGAGAACGAGGATCAAACACGGCCATGATATTTGTTCGACCACCAAAGGCTCCGAACGCCAGCGAGCCACCAAGATATTTACCCAGGGTAGTCAGATCTGGTTCGAGGCCCACCACTTCCTGCAATCCGCCTGCGGACAAGCGCGACGTCAAAACTTCGTCAAAGATGAACACTGCACCGACCTGAGTATTCTAGGTTAGTAGTGGTCGATTTATGGGAATATCTTGGAATGGACGATACCTTGCAAGCGGATGCCTGAACAGCGAGGAGGAACTCGTTCGTCCCAACAATATTACCAGAGGCACCTTGCATACCCTCGACCAGAACAGCGCCGACATCTGGCGTCCGCTCGATTGCAGTTTGTGCAGCAGAAATGTTGTTATACTCGACTACAACGAAATTTTGCTGATCAATCGTATTGGCAATCGGCTTGGTAGGAAATCCCAGCACACTGCCATGGTAGCCACCGGTAAAGACAACCACTTTGTTTCTGCCTGTAAAGTGCCGTGCCGCCATCAAAGCGTGGAGATTTGCTTCCGTGCCTGAATTCGTGAAGCGCACAGTGTCGAGAGAAAATCGCTCGCAGATCAGCGAGGCATACTCGACCTCGTGCTTGGTGTTGGCACCCAGATTCGAGCCATTCTCTTGCAAGGTCGCTTTGATAGCCTCGACGAGAACAGGCTCAGAATGGCCATAGAGTCCAGCAGAGTATTCACCAAGAAGATCTGTATACCTACATGGCATCGATAAGTGAAATTGTTCCAGAAGCCGAAAGATAGACCTACTCATGACCGTCTTCGTCGACGAGGTAGCAAGACTGACCGCTGGCCATGCTGATTGGGAACGGAGCTGAGTGAAGCACCGACCTGGAGTTTCCACCGGGCAAGTAGTTTACAGCTTCATCGTGTAGTGTTTTGGAGTTTGGGTTTCGCTTCAAATAGCGCTGCCTGGCTTGGCTCAAAACTTCGTCGACCGTGATGGCGGTATCACTCATTGCTTGACAGACAAAGTCGAGTTTAGTCGCGACTACGGGTACCGGCGAGTGGAGACGGATCAAGGTTGAGAGTCAAGTAGGGTTAACAAAATCAAATAGAGGAGCCAAAGATGTTGTTGCGCTGTTCACAGGCGAATGCCGTATCGACGTCGGGTGTGGTCGATTGTGTTTTCGCGGATTGTATCTCTTGGACCTCGAAGTGACTGACTGTCAGCGTTGCAGTGAAGAGCGAGCGCGTTCGCCTGTTCCCGCTGCCCGACAAACTTGGCCGGCGCACTTGGCCGGTCGGAATCGTTATCTATCGTTTCCCGTCGGCATTCATCGCTTCCCGAACACTGCCATGACTGCAATACATCTGACTTGTCGACGAGATTCAAGTCGTCCCCTCCTATCATGTTTCTATCGCTCTCACAGATGATCGTACCCATCCATTAACATAAACGCTGCTAGCTTTGAACAACAATCTCGTGTCGCTCAAAGTGTCGCACGGTATCGGTCCAAATGAGGACCAGAATTATGACATCATTAGAACAATCCAAGCGCCGAAATCGGCCGCTGGGACTTGGTCGACGAGCAGACCCAGTCACTACTCTCGACCATCCACAATTTTCAAGATCTTCTCGAATGCATACCAGAGATCAGTCGTGCCGGAACTGATATCTGCTCTTTCGTTGGCGAACTATGTGCTTCCACAGAAATGCTCGGCAAGCAACCATCTGACGGTCAGCTCGAGATTCGAGCGAACCACCAGGTCGACTAAATGTTCGCAAAAGCCGGAGACCCAGGCTACCTCCTGTTGATTTTGTGCCAGAAGGGCCTTGGAACATCTTTCTCATGCAGAGCTCAGGCATCATGATACCCGATAGGGGGACAATTGATTGAACTCGATGTGTGATCCGATCTGGGTATAACACTATGGCAAAGACTTATCGCCTAGGCAGTGCTATCGCTGTTGTGTATGCCAATCTTGACTACATTGCTCAACCTTTCGTGAAACCAAAGAATTGAATACTACAACAGAGGTGCCGGGTACCTGTTTCACTTGTTTCTGCTAGCCGCTGACCCTCATCCATACTGCCTCACTAGATGCAAGCAGGGACGGCAACCAAATTCACGACCGTACACTGGAACCCAGCAGTCGACTGCGCCAGTCTCGAATTGTCATATCCGCACGTCTGCAGCATCGTGTCGTATCCATCGACGGTACACACAACCCCACGTGTCGATCCTCCAACCAAATGACAAATGACGGGATACCTGTTATCGTTTAAGGGCGAGGAAGGATTGACTTGATAGATGAGACTCGAGTTCGTCGAGGGGTGCTCAGACACCCAAGATCCGGTACCTTCGACGCCCTGAAATTGTCCATTGGGCAGGAGATTGAAAAGGAATCTCGATTCGTGTGTGTTGGTGGAGGTGAAGTCAAGGGTGTAAGAAAAATGGTAATCCTGAGAGAGTTCTAGGAATTGGTCCTTGAAGTTGCTGTACTGGAAGGTGGCTTTCAGCTCGTAGGTGTTGCAATCAGGTGTAGGGGTTGAAGTCGAAGATGAAGACGACTGTGTAGAGGAAGAGACTGAGGAAGCCGAAGCCGAGGACGAGGATGTGGGAGAGTAGCTATAGCTGGAGCTGGAATCGTAGCTGTAGGTCGAACTCGAGCTTGGATCATAGGTGTAGCTAGAACTCGAGTCGTAATGGTAGCTAGAGCTTGCAGATTGCGTTACAGTCAGAGTTGTAGTCGGAGTGTAGTAGATGGTGTTGGTATAGGTAGTTTCGACGGCTGACGCAGGTAGAGTGGTAGTGCTTGCAGTGATGCCAGCACAAGAGCAAGCAGAGACATAGCGAACGGAACCCGAGCACGCCGAAGCGTACGAAGGCACAAGCACAGGAGTAGAGGCGCTGACATAGACGGTGATGTACTCAGTGGGCAGCGTGACGATGGTGGTCTCAGAGACAATCTTGGTTCTGTGGGTTGGTCAAATCAACAAAATGGTCGGAGGAAGACACAGCACGGAACAATGAACGCACGTGGGGCTAGGAGTGACTGTGGTTCGTAGGAACGCAGAGCATTGTTCGGTGGCAGCAGCAGCGAACGAGGTTCCTCTTCTGGTACCATCGATCGCACGAAGGCAGTTGTCCGCGTTACACTTTGCTCTCGCAAAGATGTGTTTGGGGTCTCCTTCAGGTGCAGCAAGCACAGAGCCAGCCAGGAAAGAGATTGCGAAAGTCAGGAAGCCGTACATCGGAAGTTATGTTCGTAGATGATGGTTGGAGGAAGACTTGTGGCAAGGTTAGCTGCACTTATATGTTCAGAACCACACGGCCGACTGGCTTTTCTTCAGCTTCAGTGGAAGCGCACCATTAACTCCAGTAGTATGACAGCTCTATCAGCCAGCCCCATTTGGTGAGTTACACTGCAGCTCGCAATTTTTTCAACGAGGAGTCCTGACACCATGCCAACTCGTGACGAAGCTTCGGACCTGCATAAGCTGAAAACTTTGTGGCTTGAACCACCAATACAGCTCAAGCCCGCACAAGCCAAGCTGAGATGGCAAGCTCAATGCGGCCTGATCTTTGATCAGCCATGGTATAGTGCGCCTCCAAGCGCATGTCGTGGTCGCACAAGCTTTACATACAGCCATGCAGTGTCCGGATTCCGCAAGTAGAATTTGATGACGCGCACAGTTGCAAGTGGGAAAAATCTCGTCGTTCTTCGTTTCGATGCGGTGGTACGACGAATCCCGTCAGAGAGCATAAGATGTGCGAGATGACAACAAGTCATGTGCGATGTTCAAAAGAATAATGGCTGTAGTATCATAAGGGTCTGATTTTCAGACATAGTCGAGTGGATTCAATGGTTGTGGCCGCACTTCACGAGATCCGTGTCTGCTATGGATGATGGTTGACCGTTTCCTGGTCGACCAAGTCTTGTTTTTCTGGGGGCTTTAAACGCTTTCTCCAAGATGTGGCGCACGCCTCGTCGAAATCATCGCGTAGAATGACAGCTTTCGTTCGAGGCACCAATGCAAAATTCCCAGAATATACCGGGGTGCAGTCGCTTGCTTTCTGCGTTCCTCAGCTAATGCACTTTGCTGTCAGCTTGATGCTTACGGAATGAGGGATGAGAGCTAAAGTCTGGCCAGAAAACGTGACGCTTCGTGGATCGCAAGTGAAGCGTAAAAGCATGAATTCTTCGCGTGGGTTCAGATTTGCGTTCGAATGAAAATAGCAGTAAGAAAAAAGTAGCTAGAAATATGCGATTGTACGCTGCACCCAACATCGGGATTGCGCCTTCATAGACCCCAGCAAAACCTTCCCAGATCAGCTGTCCCAGCAGAGGAAAAAGGGTGAAAGTTATAAGCACCACATCGCAGCTGACACAGCTTAATGGCCTGCAAACCGCACATGCATCAAGCAATAATGGCATAAGAGGATGTGACGCTGTCAAATCGAACATAGTCACGGGTCGGGTCTGCAGGCCAACATCATACCTATTCGGCGACCCTTGAATGAGAACCTGGAAGCTGCTCCCAGTAAAGTTTCTGTGTAAGATGTAATCATTTGTTATGATCGAACTCATCTTCTATGGCTTAGTTCATCTGTCAAAGATATGAGGCCCTGATCGATGTTTGCGAACAAGTCATGGCACGATGCCTAGCAAAAAGAACACATATCGAGATCCGCTTGTCGTGTACCCTCTTGTCAAAGATCCCGCTGCTCGTCATGGGGAGCACTCGTCTCCACGAATATCACTCTCCGAAAGCAGGATCTTCGTCACCCCCGGGCGACCGTCATAAACGCTCATCATTACCAGGTCGAGGGGAGTCCTCCCGTCATTGTCTTGCTGATACATTCCAGCAGGGAATCTTGAGATCAACAAGCGGAAGATAGCAGGGTTGCAGTGTCTGGAAGCGGCCGCATGGAAGACGTTTTGACCTTGTGAACTGACGTGTCGGAGGTGTGCTTCAAAAGGGGGCATTCCCAATAGGTATTCCACCATCTTGACGTGATTACCCAGGATAGCTCGTCCAACCGACTGATGTGATGATTGTCCCAATTGCGCGCATCTTCCATGCAGTAGCTCTGCCATCAGACCTGCATTGTCTTGAGCGCTGACGATCAATTGTCCAACAACAGGTTCACAGCCCGCTCCAGCAGCTATACACAAGAGATCATTGGCCCAATGCTCTTGCACCATGGTCTCTAATAAGAGTTCAACAAGGCTGAACACTGACTGCCAATCGTCAGGCGCATGAACACATCCTGGGTCATCGGAAAACCTCGTCGCCCACGATGCATCACGGCGTATGGCAGGATCAGACCTTTTTTCGATGACCAGTCGAAAAAACACGAGGTTTTTGAGCTGATGACCAATCCTGCTGTTGGTCATAAGGATCCTGAGCCTAGCTAGCTCACCGTACTGGAGGATCTGGTGAACAGCCTTCATGGCTGAGCCTTCGAAGAAGTTACCGTTGTCGAAATGTGAGTGGTCAAGCAAGTGACATAATGCTTCTTCCGAACCATATAGCGAAGTTATGCTAAGTGGGTCATACAGCTGGTATTCAAATTCGAATCTAGGCTTGATTGCGCAGTCTGGGCGACAATACTGTTCTGTCCAGTTTCGAAGCCGAGTGGAGCCTGACTGGCAAAGGGTTTCAATGCTTGAAAGATCGGAAAATGATCCAGTCTTGACAGCACCAAAGTGTTCGGGCCAATGACATGATGCATAGACGAAGAAGTCACCGAAGCGTCTGGTTGGGTCAAAGCGGATGACATCCTTTTCCCAATCCTCCCATGTGCAATACGGGTCGTACTCGACGGGCTCTGCATCGAACATGTGGTCTTCTTGTGGTAGCGCGTCAAGCGCCATCTCATCATCAGAAAAGAACTTGGCATGACCGATCTCAAGACTGGAATTGAGTGAGCCTAAATCGAATGAGACCAACGCACTGAAGCCATACCTCTTCGTTCAATGAGCATGCTTTCAACCTCCTGGATGATCTTCAATGTCGCATTCTGGACAACTTTGTTGAGTTCGTTGGCGCGTGATGAAAACTCTTCCATAATGCTTTGCAGACAATTCTGCTCTTTGATAATCGCAAACATTAGCTTGCCTCTAGCCTTCGTGAGAACCTCGAATGCAGCCTTGTAGAACTGTAAGATGCACCTGTACACCTTCACGAGTGCCTATCTGCTGTTAGATGAGTCTCGCACGGAAGTTTGTGCACATCACCTTATGTATATCCTGATCACTTGCTTTCCGACCAAGAGTATCGCAACTATCGATATAGGACATTCGCTGTAGCATATCTGCAATCTTCTCTGCGAACTTCTCGTCGGCACTGGCTATACCGATAGCCATCTGTACGAGTACTAGTCAGTGATGCTTAACTCAAGCTGGAAGACAGTCGGGGATCGCGATCATAGCGTGGGGAGTGGAGACTTACCGCCGTCACGCCTCTGGTAACTCCGGAAACCGTTGCTACTGTTGGCTCGAGAGCTGTAAGTGGGCTGACCAAGTCTAAGATGCCCTTGAAGTGCTCGAGTGGTCCTTTCACATGGCTTAGATACCTCACCCCACGCATGACAGTGGACTCTTGTGCAGCGTCCTTGTTCTTCTTGTCAAGCTCCTCGAACAAATGTTGGAAATTCTCTCCTTGCAGGATGGCAAGATCAACATCATCATCGAGCTCCCTGATTGCCTGATACAATGCGGCGCTCCAAACGTCTAGAGAAGCGCCTCCATTCTGTAGGTCGCGAATCAAGCCAACGAGTCGACGACATCTTCTCTAACCACTTTGTATGAGACGATACAATCGTTTTTCAGGGTCTGAACGTTATCATCCTTGGTGAATATGGTATCAAGCCCCGGTTCACTCGTATGATTGGATGGTGTTGAGCTAGCAGAGTCAGTACCATGCTGCGGAGTAGTGTGCCAGCAAAAGGCAATCAGAGAGCCGTGAGACGTACTTGATCGCAGACTGAGAGTGAATCTGGGCTTCCGAAAGCGCTTGATGTCCTGGGGCCATTAGAAATTGTGATTGCTCCTCAGCACTCGAGTTAAACGAAGAAATCTGGAATAGGGATCGGATTTTGTGACGCAAACGACGAAGGCAGCCCTTTTACGGTCTGTTCGAGGAGAACGGCATGTCTGTATGACAATGAAAGCTTGGCAGGTCTTTTGAAAAGCGATCAACAAGATGAAAAGACCTGAGGAACACGAGGAACACTGTTTGTTGAAGAACGAGCCATGTGAAGACCAGTGGGACCGGACCGTATACTACTCAACCATGAAGAGTTGGCACGCGCTGTAGATTGAGACACGGGCTGAATTGAAACCATGCCGCGTTCACAGTCTAGTACTAATTCTGAGAGTGTACCTGATTGTTTCGTTCATGTATGGGCGACGAGTTGACGTCCTAGGCCAGCAGAACCATGCAGTCATCACTTTTCCCACCGAGTGCTCCATCGTCGAGCATGGTGTCACTTGGCCTATGTTTCAGCCCCAAACCTCTTATTGGAGGAGGTGTTGGCGTGTAGATTGTAATAGTGACGACAGGAATTTTGTATAATTCCATCGATGAGAAGCTCAAATAAGAACGGAGTAAGCTGTCTTGAGTCAGCCCGAACTCCAATATAACCTGGCAGGCGTTATACCAGGCAAGACAGGTAATCTGCGCGGTTCCTGCGCCCAATCTGCGGGTGGCTTACATTTCTGCTCCAAGTTAGAGGCTTCGAATACGTGGCGCTTGAGGTCGGCGTCATGCGAGACCATTCAGCAGTCTATGACATGTGGTTACTCTCGTTGGCTTCAGACCTGACGAAACAGCATTATCCGATGTGCTCCAGTCTGTGTGCGAGGCATCAAATATCATGCTGCAAAGTGTCGGGGTCGCCTACACAGTCAGTCAAGCAGAACCATTTGACGCGGACAAAGAAATTAGCTTGTTCATCTCATTGGGACTATTGCTTGCCTTGCGAGACACTTTGTACTTCTCCTGCTGAACCAGCCGTGAGCACTGCGGTGAACATTCGAGACACAAATCGAGCTATGGGAATTCACATGTCGAGTCTTCAGATTGCGCTGCTCAGTGCGTGTGCTTCTGGGGACAACTTCTGTTTTTCATTTGCCGCTGTCCAGAAGGAATACAGTATTGCCAAGACAACGCCCCACCACGGCACAGACTACCGGCGCTAACCCAGCCGATAGATATCGTGAGGCTGCAGACGGCCTGTCTCGAGCTTGGTAACACCATTCATTCGCTGCATTCCTTCGACACCCGACCGCATAGGTGGGCGCGCGATCCATCTGAGGATGGACTACATATCCGAAGCTGTTCCGGCGCATCGGACTTCTAGCTCGCCATCTCCTTCTGCGATGTTTTCATCTGAATTCGAACAGACTCCACAGCCCGCCATCTTACTCAAAGCCAGAATTCCTGAAGTCAGCCGTTCGATATTTGCTCTGTGAGATCAGACTTCCATAGTGGACGCGCAAAGTTTCGTGGAGTGGAAGACGACTATACATCCATTCACAAAGTCGATCAGCCGGATCCTCTCGTGACGGACTCCTAACCAGACACTTCCAGAATCTTGACTCAATCAACGCGTTCCATGGGCTTTGACGCACCTATGGTCCAGCTGTCAGACCATTTGCTTGGAGCGAAGGAGGCAGCCTCGCAATCAACAAGCTCGTCTACCATCGACTTCTTCGGTCTACCTGCGACCGCTCGCGACCGGATCTACGAGATCGTACTTGCTATAAGGCATCCAATATATTTGTTTGAAGACTCCAGTTCTCGTGTTGAGACATTTGCGCCAGATCGACCGCTTCATTAGCTTGCTCTACTTCACACAAATCGGAGGTTGAACAAAGAGGCTAGTACAGTGCTGTACGGGGCGAATGAATTTTGCTTTCTCGACAAGACACGGCAACAAGTCAGTCTTCTGCAAAGCTTCCTGAACTGTATTGGGCTCGAGAAGGCTAGCTTGCTTGCCCATCTAAGCATCAATTCTCCGATCTCGGAGTGCCAGAGTCAGAAGCTCGAGCTCAGAGAAGATGGGCTGCGGAGTTTGAAGCTCCTGCAAGAAAGGTGTACCGGTCTCACGACATTGAACATTCTCGTTTCCAGCAAAGATCTCAACGTCATGTTGTTTATGAGCCCATCTTCAGTTCAAAAGGCGTTATTGGCAGTTGACACTCAGCTGAAAGCTATTCCCTCGCTGGCTAAGGTTATCGTCAGAGTCTCTACCGGAAAACCTGACCGTGCCCTGATGGTGTCCATGCAAAACCTTGAGTGGGTCGTTTTGCCTATGAACAACAATCAATGGTAGTGATTATTGAAAGAACCATCCGACTTGCTAAAACTGCGATGAAAGGGATGGCGGAGTATCGGAGAACTGCAGAATATTCTTCTTGACCGGTGACCGGGATCGACAATGCAGGACGGGATAATTCTACCGACCTGTTCCACAGACTTTATCTCCGTTCTACACGTTCCTTGCGTTCCATTGGTTTGCAGACTCCAGGTGCAGTGCCCTGATGTAACATTGCGTTTGAGAAGTGCCGTCTCCCGACCGGTGAGGTCGAGAAACATACTTCGCGACCCTGGAAGCGACTGGCGACCAATGCGTCTGCCTGGAGTCTCGAAGGCATATGAACCATGGAACCCTGCTTTTTTTTACTTCTACAACTCTCCATTCATCATTCACTTCGAAAATCATGCTGTGTCTCTTGATCGTGACGTTTTGCTTGTTCGTATCTCTTGACGCTGCCGCCTCCTTCAGCCATGATCGGCTCCTTGGATCCAGTTTTGGAAGACCTGGTGGATGACCACGATATCTCGGAGACAGGGGGTCTATATGGCTAATTTCCAACAGGCTTGAATGCTTCGTACGACTATGTCATCGTAGGAGGTATGTGTTGCCTTCCAACAGACACTTCAAATGCTGATGCAGACAATCACCTGCAGGCGGTACCGCAGGATTGACGGTAGCCACACGACTTGCTCAGAATGGAAGCTTTTCTGTCGCTGTCATCGAAGCGGGGAGCTTCTACGAGCTGGACAACGGGAATTTCAGCCAGATACCATATGTATGCCATCAAGCTCCGAGTGGGACATCATGCACTGACAAAGACGTACAGTACGTTTTCGAATCAGGAGATGCTTCGCCAGACTTATCAATGGTCAATGGTCTTATCGACTGGAAGTTTCTTACCACTCCACAACCTTCGCTACTGAATCGCACCATCCACTATGTGCGTGGTAAATGTCTCGGCGGCTCGAGTGCGCGCAACTACATGGTCTACAACCGCGGTACTGTCGACGCGTTCGCCAAGTGGGCTGCTGATGTTGGAGATACAGCTTGGAACTGGGAAGGTGTCTACCCTTACTACCGCAGGTCGCCGCACTACACACCAGCCAATACACACCTACGTGCTGCCAATGCATCTGTGGGAACAGTCAATGAGAGCCCGTCATTTGCGAGGAGCGGTGGACCTCTGCAAGTCAGCTACCCGAACTTCGCACAGCCATGGGCCTCGTTCTACCCAGGCGCTTTCGAGGAGATTGGTGTTTCATTTTTGAGTCAGGGAATCAATGCAGGTGTTCTCGATGGCTATGCGACTATCACATTGACGCAGGACCCCATCGACGAATCGCGCAGCTCATCTGAGGCTTCGTTCCTCCGGGAAGCTCTCGCTTCCACCGACCTGGTGGTGTACACGCACACCATGGCCGAGCGGATCTTGTTCGATGCTAACAAGACAGCGACCGGTGTCCTAGTCGAGGTCGGTGGTGTGCAGTTCCAAATCAATGCTACTCGAGAAGTCATTCTATCTGCGGGTGCTTTTCAATCACCCCAGATGCTGATGGTTTCCGGTGTTGGACCGCGGGAGATACTGGATCGCTATGATATCCCAGTGGTTGCAGATCGCTCAGGAGTTGGACAAAACATGTGGGTAAGTTGTGCTCGGTCTTGTGTCTCTGGTTTCCCTCGCTAATCATGGCAGGACAACCCACTCATTGGCATGTAAAGCAAGGTATTCTTTCTCCTACATACTAACATCACGTAGCGCTTGCATACGAGTCTAACGTGGAGACCCCTTCGGTGCTCCAAAATGATCCAACGAGAATTTATAAGGAGAATGAGGAGTTCCTTACGCACAAGTCAGGACTGTTGACAAGTGAGTATCCTCGCTCGAACCCAAGGATTTGTGAAAGCTGTTCTGACAATCCTTCAAGGCAACGGTGGGTCTGATATCGTCGGATTCCTCAAACTCTCAAACCAGTCTGCTGCCAAATTGAGCTCGGAAACCAAGAACAACTTCCAGGCAAACTTCCCTCAGGATTGGCCAGAAATCCAGGTGTATGTATTTTCTGCTTTCCTCTCAATCCCGTGCCTTGGTTGCTGATCATAGCAGCCTATCATACGCCGTTGGTCCGAATGATGGCATCAATGAATACGCTGGCTCTGCAATCGGACTACTTGCTACCTTCAGCAGGGGCAACGTTACAATCAATTCGGCAGATATGTCAGACGCCCCTGTCATCAACCCAGCATACCTCACAGACGAAAGAGACCAAGAGCTCGGCGTTGCAGCGTTCCGGTTTGCCCGGCGCCTGGCCGCCACCGAATCTCTACAGCGAGCGATTATTGGTGACGAGGTCGTCCCTGGTCCTGGAGTCGAGAGCGACGCCGAGATATTGAGGTACTTGCAGCAGAGCATCACGCCATTCTATCATGCGTCGTGTACATGCAAGATGGGCAGAAGAAATGACAGCATGGCTGTGGTAGACTCAGAAGCAAGAGTGATCGGCGTAAGTGGTCTCAGAGTGGTTGACGTGAGCGCGTTTGCTTTGCTGCCTCCTGGACAACCTCAGGCCACAGTTTACATGTTGGCAGAGAAGGTTGCGGATATGATCCTGGAGCACGCTTGGGAGGTGGAGTCATCCCATTAAGGTCGTTAGTGCCAGCAATAACTTCTCATTCCAGGCGACAATACATTGCTAATCAGATATGTGTTTGGTGGTTTATAGGTAATTATCCTGTAATACTATACTAGGCTTGATAACCTAACGCCTAGTTTTCTCTACAATTTGCGCGTTGCTAAATAGACTCCTTCCTCGCTAGGACATAGTAGTACAAGCGAATTCGTAAGATCCTAAAGCGATGTTATCAAGGATTACTTGTAAGGAACCCCTCCCAGACTTGCGCAATGTCGTTTTGATATATCCAGTCCATATTACTGCCTTTGCCTGTTCCAAGACCTGCCATTTTAGCTTTTAGAATATCCTCGAACCTGCTATTCTGCAATTGCAGGATTGATGACATGCTATCTTTTCGGTCCAGGTGTGCAAACCTAAATGAGATGTCAGTTTTGATTGTCTACCTCACACTCAGGACGTGACACAGCCCTACATTCGCTGATAGTATGGATTTCTGATGTGTTCAAAGATTTCCAGAGCTTCTTGCACCGGGGATTCTGAAGCAAGAGTGTGCTCAAGGGCCCGCGCAAGAATCCATCCATCTTCCATGGCAAAAGCTGCGCCTGAGCCAAATGCACCTGCGAGCGATTAACCACGTATTCAGTAAACTCAAATCTGCTTCAGTCATACCGGAAAGAGGATGGCTGGCATCTCCGATCAGTGCGATCTTTCCCCATCCTGTGATATGGTCGAGACAGGGGCCACCCACCATGCGAAACTCCTTCCAGTCGCCCTCAGGGACCAACTTGATCAATTCCTTTACACTTGGATGCAAATCCTGTCCAGATGTTAGCCTTGCGTTCCTTGTACATGCGACCAGTTCAATGCTGCTCATGCCTCGGTTCTACTGAGCACTCGATCATTACTCGCTGGAAAAGCCCAAGTTTGGACGTCCCCTTGTAGCTCATCTTCGTAGTACGAGCGCAATGTTAGCTCGCACATCTCCCGCTGCGAGTCGTCGTCAACGTGCGAGAAGTAGAAATGACCGTTCTTCGCATGCCACCAGCTTGTTTCTGGAGGAAAATTGAGCTGCTGCATCCGAGCGACGGGCAGCAATGTGCGAAATGCCGTGTTTCCTGGAAAACACAAGGTGAGCATGATTAAGGAGGCACTGTCGATTTGCAACAGCCTTGAGACTTACCAGTATAGCGGAGCTTATGATCTGGGAGCAGCGCCCTTCTTGTGATCTGCAAGAACAATTAGTGCCCACTATCAGTCTAGTCCGGATGAATTTTCCACATACAGATCGAATACCATCAGCACCGACAACAAGATCAGCGGCAGCTTTGGTGCCATCCCTGAACACCAGTCTTGCCCCGTTTCCTTTGCCTAGATCCTCCAGCGCCACAACCTTTTTGTTGAATTGAATAATCTCGGGGCCGACTTGTTTCAGCAGAGCCGCTTGCAAAGCCGTTCTCCTTGCACGGATGTTTGCTCTCTTTCCGCTGCGATCCTCATCACTCAAGGTTGGTTGCCTGTTCAGGACTTCGCCTGTGTATGCATTCCTGGTTACAGTCAGTATCCAATCCACCAAAGCCTGTATCCAACTTACCGTTGAGTGGTTCCTTCTGTCTGACCTCCGCTCAAATCATTGGACGCGCCCAAGAGACTTAAAACATTCCACGCGTTTTGACCGATACTGATTCCAGCTCCAATCTCGCGAGGTTCATGCGCTTGTTCATATAATCTCACAGTCGCGAAAGGTAAAGACGCGAATGCGATCGCCGTCGCAAGACCTCCTGGTCCTCCGCCGATGATGGCTACATTCATCAACTTGGTGGATACATGGGGAGTCGGAGGCTGCGTGTGGATGGATGTCATGCCCAGAAAAACTCCCGCGTGACCGGCAGCAGCGTTGAAACAGCTGAGTACTCTTCACTTTGAGTTTGAGTGTCGACCTGTCTTCTTATGTGATAGCCATATTGATGGTGGAATCCGGCAGCGATCTCACGCCATCAGGATTCGCATGGCGTTATCGCATGGACTTCGGGGTTTGCAGAACAGCGACACGATAACTGCTGGCCATTTCTCAGCGTATTTGAGCTCCATGAGAAGCTTGCAGTCCCCC
>Ga0058697_10000143_pt1 | contig 35130 bp, 37 predicted proteins | sample AgamicAsMae_FD_66619 | JGI IMG/M metagenome (GOLD analysis project Ga0058697, IMG submission 66619) | Agave microbial communities from Guanajuato, Mexico - As.Ma.e | ecosystem: Host-associated > Plants > Phyllosphere > Phylloplane/Leaf | place: Guanajuato, Mexico | collected 2012-06-04
CCATGCCCAAAAGCCATGACGATCGTATAGCCCACAACTCTGTGCCGTTGCTTCTGTCTCTCGTTGCATTACCCGCTGCCATTGCCCTTTGGTTCAATGCCGTCTCGAGTCAAGTCCGCGAGCCGTATCTTGTATGCCCTGCTACAAATCCCTCACCAGACAACCAACTGACCAAATAATTCAGGATGAGGTCTTCCATGTCGGCCAGGTCCAGCAATACTGTCGTGGAAACTACTGGCACTGGGATCCCAAAATAACGACTCCCCCTGGTCTTTATGTCCTGTCCTTCATTTTTTATAAAATCACTGGCCGATGTGACCTGGATGCTCTGAGATTCATCAACGCTCTTTCCCTCTTCGCCGTCTTTTTCTTCCTTCTTCACACTGCTCCCCCTGTCTCTCCTCGCTCTGCAAAGCAATTGCCCTCTGAAAAGTCGACTCTTTTTCTTCCTTTAGCCAGTCTATGTCCCCAACAGATTCACTCTGCTCTCAACATCTGCCTGTTCCCACCGCTGTTCTTCTTCTGCGCTCTCTACTACACCGACGTTGCATCTACTCTGAGCGTCCTCCTGTTCACAAGGCATTTGCTCGAGAACAACTCTCGTGGCCCAAGTACCTTTTTCCAGGCTTGCCTGTCAATACTTCTGGCCATCATCTCTCTCTCCTTCCGCCAAACTAACATCTTCTGGGTTGGTGTCTTTCCAATCGCTTTACTGGCACTCGGCGCTCTACACAAGGATGTCGAGTCCATCAGACCAGGTAGTGGCAAGTCTGTCGTCTTGCATGCTTGGGCCAATGCCACTTTCTATGATCCTCAAATGCGTGATGCTATGCTGAATGGTCAGTCTCCGCGTCTTCCTTCTCGTCAATGTCTAAATCTGACCCGTCACAGATTTCTGGCTTACCTGCATTTCTACTGTGACATTGGTCCTGCGTGCTCTGTACTTTCCTCGTACATTGCTTAAGGTCTTGCGACTAGTGTGGCCATATATCATAGTACTCGGGCTTTTTGGCTCCTTCGTTCTGTGGAACGGCTCAGTCGTACTTGGTAAGTCATCGAACACTTGTATCACTTTCTAAGCTCTAACACTCCATCTTGCAGGTGACAAAGGGAACCATGTTGCCACGCTGCACCTGCCACAGATGCTCTACATCTGGGCATACACGAGCTTCTTCTCGATTGGTCTCACCTACCCCTTTGTTGCACAAGGACTGCTCTCCGTATTTGCAGCCATTCCAATCGCCGCCGTGATGGAACCGCTATTGATCTTCGGCAGACAAAAGTTCCTACCACGACCTGCAGTCCTCTTCGGTTTCGTCCTGGCTATGACATTGACAATAAAGTTCAACACCATCGTACATCCGTTTACTCTTGCCGACAACAGACACTTTACCTTTTACGTCTTCCGCTATCTACTCGCATACCCCATCATCAAGTACCTCGCCATACCCGTGTACATGTCCTGCGCGTGGTCGGTCCTGCAAGCCCTCGGTGCACCCGCTCAAATGTGCGAAATCAAAGAAGACGAAAAGGACGATGGCAAAGGCATTGCATCAGGAAAACCACAGAGTGAATCAGAAGACGACGGCCAAGGCCAACTTCTCCGCCTCAACGACGCACCCTTTGGTGAGGGCAGCACCATCAGTTTCGTTCTCGTGTGGATCGGCGTATCTGCCCTCCAACTCATCACTGCACCTCTAGTGGAACCTCGCTACTTCATCCTACCATGGATCATGTGGCGCCTACGCGTTCCCCAATCTCACCCCGGCGCTTCACTCACCACCAGACCCACACATAAGAATTGGAAACAGTGGTGGAACAAAGAGAGACAGAGACGTGATATCGATCGTCAGAGTTGGGGCAATTGGTTCTATATTGTTCTCTGGGCTGAGCATGATCATAGGCTGTATCTCGAGACTCTGTGGTTTGGGCTTATTAATGTGGTCGTGGGGTATATCTTCTTGAACTGGGGCTTCGAGTGGCCGCAGGAGCCTGGCAAGACGCAGAGGTTCATGTGGTAGTGATGACCATATACCAGCGAGGTATCCTTTTTTCAAATCTATACTCGATATATCTCTCTACCTATTCAGAGTTGTGAACCATCACTCAAATTGTGTTTCAACATGTACGTTAAAGGAAATCTAGAGTGATGGAAAGATACGAAAAGCGTAGTATTGTCAGAGCCCAAAGCTGACAAGCAAGTTATTCTAAAAATGATTATCGACAAATTTGAAACATAATTCTATACATGTTGATTGGCATCGCCCATGACCATCAAGGCCAGAGTTCTCACGCCTTTAGCGACGGATCAAGCGGTGTACCTGATCGCGAGCCTTTCTTCGATGGAGGTCCGTTATCGTCTGTCAACCCCAGCGCAGCACGTACGCGTGCGCCACCTCGCTTGCGAAGTTCTCCAGTGACACCTCGTAGACATTCCGGTACCTCTTTGCCCATCTTGAGATAGCATAGTTTGAGGTTGCGGGCCTTGTCCTTGAGCTGGATTTGATTCCTGTCTTTGAGCACTTCGCTGACGCTACCACCGCGGCCATACAGACTGAGAATCTGTGACCAATGGGGACCCTTGACTTCGGCCAGACCAGCCATCAGTGCGTCTTCCTCTTCTTGCTTCCAAGGCTGCCGTTGCGTGGCGCTACCGCCTGTCTTTGGCTTTGGACGTGCTTTTGGTGAGGTCTTGGATTGGCCAATCTCGGGTGTTCCTTGAACCGCTCGTAACGGCGTAGTTTGTCTTTGAGTACTCTCCACCAGTAGGCTGCTTTGATCTCCGAGACCATTGCTTTGATCTTGAGCACCAGCTACCGGACTACTCAAGCTTCCAAATCTGCCTGATGACGGTGTTCCACGACTACCGGCTGCGTAGGATGGTGAGATGACTCCAGGTTGACTGATAGGAGTTCGTGCCTATATATTGGTTAGTCTACGAGTCATACATGTAACGACGAAGCGATGACTTACGGGATTGTTGATGATGGCCTCAACATTTTTGCTGAGTGCCACGGCAAATTCACGCAAGAAATCATGCCAACCATATTTCCGAGGCAGAGTCTGGTATGCATCGTATGATGGTTCGTCGAAGAGATATTGTTTCCTAGCGCGGGCTCTGTCAAGGAAGTCTTGTTCGCTAGGTGCGAGGTTAGGAGCATCTGGATGACGAGACAAGAGTTGATCTGCCAAGTCACTAGGGAATAGTTCGTCCAGCAAGGCTTCTGACGGGCCGTCGTTGTTCATGAGAGCAGCGATGTATGCCTGTGTCTTCAGCTCAAGGAAGATGGTGCTCTGCCACTTAAGCAAGCGCTGGCCTGGACAGATGAAAGTCTCCATGAAACGGCAGTCTAGGTCGAAGAAGCTGATGTCGTGGCCTTCGAGAATGCTCGAGATGAAGATTGCACGGTTAGCTTTGCGTACGATTTCGTGCTGCGACGCAGTGAAAGCGGGCAAGGTGTGCATGTCAATGAAGACTGCACTTTTGGCGTAAACCTTGCGAGTTTGGTCAAAAAGAGTTCGCCTTGTAAAGTAGGCTTGACTTCCTTCATGATCCCGACCCGCGGTGAGCAATAGGATGTCGTTCAGTGAGCCCTTGGCAAGATTAAGAATGATCTGCGTAGACTGTGGGGATGATTAGCGGCAGGGCTGATAGGCTTGTACGGACACAACATACTAGATTGTCCAGAGTGGCTAGACTCTGCAACTTGAGGTGTTGGCTAGCATCAGCACCATAGACACATGGCTCGCCGGCCTGGTAGTTCCAGTTGTCGAGGACACTGCTGCTCGGACTGGGGCGGGGCTGCCACCAATCGGTGTTGGCAGAGTATGCGGCATTTTGCACGTGATCGGCAGGCATGTTGTAGTATTGCTGGGGAGTCTGAGGTAGCGACTGTGGCTGAGGCTCAAGGCCCGGCTGGAGGTGAGGCTGCGACGGCAGCGGGAGTGGTTGCGAGTGCTGGGGCAGGCGCTGGACGGGCAGGCCCCAGTACGAGGGCTGCTGCTGCTGCTGCTGCTGCTGCTGGTGGTACTGGTAGAGCGACTGAGTGGCAGCAGCGTGTGGGTGAGCCGAGTCGAAGTGCGGATGCGGGTTCGGGCTCGGATGGGTGGATGCGAGGTGTGGGTGATATAGGGCAAATTCGGTGTCCGGCAGTCTGTTGTACAGGGCCAGAGGGTTGTTGTAGGGCGGTCCCAGATATGACGAGGGGTTCACGTAGGTGGTATGGGGCGTGTCGTTGCGGGCGCGCTTCTGCGACACGGGAAGGGGCGATTCTGGGTCGAAAAAGCTGGTCGAGACGTCGTCTCTGAGGCGCTTGATTCCATGGCCTTGGTCGAAGCCATGAGCGAGGGCTTCAAGGCGCGACAGGGCATTAGCGATGGTTTATCGGTCAAAGGAATCTCGCGCGCGCTCACCCGACATTCCTGTGCTGTCTGAGCGGAACTCAACACCTGCGTCTAGGACACCGACAGTGACAACCGATGAGCCCTAACAAAGCCCTGCGTTTATAGGGATACTGAGGGCGGGTTTTTTGGACGTTGGTCGTGTCTTGATGACTGCTGACGTTCTCCTGAAGAGTCGAAATCCATCGCTCCAGCAAGTCGTCTGTCACCCTGCCCACTGGCCCACAAAGGCGCACACCCGTGCACTTCACGGCGCTATCGGATAGCCGTATGCCTCGGATACCTGACCATCAACACGAATTCTTTCCATTGCAAAAACTACAGCTCCAAACAGCATTCTACACAAGTTGCAGCGGCCGCGTTATAGGGCACGATCCTGCAGTGTCTTATTAGTACAACTGTGTTAACTTAACCCTAAGTTCGTGGTGTGCCCACCTCTTAGGCTCACGAGGGCCAGTGACGAGGCTTTCCAGCAGCAGGGCTAAGTAGGGTAAGCAGCGCCGAGTCATTTCCTGTGCGACTTGCTCGTACCCTGACAAGCGCTTTCCTGAACCAGCCCACCTTCCTAACGCGTCTGCAAGCTGCCCTCGAACTGACGTGCAGCTCCTCCCACAAGCGTCAACTGACGTGCATATACCATTCCCAGACCCCAGACCATGGGCCTGGCCCTCCGTCCAATCACTCAGTATCACTAGATCCGGTCCCCATCCACCCTCGTCGTCGCCATGGCGCTCAACTACATCACCTTCAACCAGGACCACAGCTTCCTGGCCGTCGCAACCACGGATGGCATGCGCGTCTATTCGACCAATCCCTTCTCTCTTATCTTCCAAACCCCTCTGACCGAAAATGGCGCTTCCGGCGACATCGCCATCCTCGAGATGCTCTTCTCCACCTCGCTCGTTGCCATGATCCTGTCTCCGCGACTCTTGCGCATCGTCAACACAAAACGCCAGACCACTGTATGCGAGCTCACCTTTCCTGCCCGAGTCGGCGCCGTCAGACTCAACCGCAAGCGTCTTCTCGTCGTCATGGACGACCTCATGTTCGTCTACGACGTGTCCTCGATGAAGGTCCTCAAGGAAATCGTCACTCCCTCAAATCCTCACGCCATCTGCGCTCTCTCTCCCGACTCTACAAACAATTACATTGCCTACCCCATGCGCAAGAAAGAATATACCTCACAGCCGGCTCCCACTCACGTACCTCCGGCCGGCCCACGAGTCACTGAACCCATGGGTGGAGATGTCATGCTTTACAACGCCAACGACATGCAAGAAGTCAAGGTTATACCCGCTCACCAGGCCCCTCTGTCGTGCATGGCGATCAACAAAGAAGGCACTATGCTGGCTACCGCTTCGGAGAAGGGTACTGTTATCAGAGTCTTTGCCATCCCATCTGCGCAGAAACTCTACCAGTTCCGCAGGGGCAGCATGCCTGCTCGCATTCACTGCATGTCCTTCAACGAAGCAAGCACTTTGTTGTGTGTTTCTAGCGCTACCGAGACGGTCCACATCTTCCGCCTCTCTACAGATAATGCTGTACCAGATTCAGGCCTAGAAGCACCGTCTGATGCCCCTACAACGCCACAGCGCTACCCACGCCAACGCAGCGAAAGTCCCAACGACTCGTCTGATCCCTCGTCAAGCTCCATCCTTGGTGACTCTGCGGCAGACTCGCCTGCGAAACCTCTACGTTCCCCCGGCTGGATGTCTATGGTTCGTCGAACCTCGCAAAATGTGTCTACTACACTCGTCTCGCGTGCTGCAGGGTACCTGCCAAACGCTGTCACCGAAATTTGGGAGCCAGCTCGCGACTTTGCCTGGGTCAAGATACCTAAAGGTCGCAATGGCGCGCCTGTCAAGAGTGTAGTTGCCATGGGCGAGGCAGCTCCTGAGGTCATGGTTGCCACTAGCGAAGGCGACTTTTTGATCTACAACATCGACCTTGAGAGCGGAGGCGAGGGCCGTCTGGTCAGACAATACTCTGTCCGGGAAAGAAGCGAGACACATAGTGGTTTCAACGCTGATTAGAGACCTGCCTCTCGAAACTTTGGTGTGAATTCGACAGCCCGGCTCGTAGGCGGCTCACCCGTGGATGTCGAACGCGACCTTTTCAACCTGGCCATCTCGTCTCCCGCGTTTTCTCTGATCGACCGCTGGTCCTCCTCCGACTCTTCTCTTGAATCCTCTTTCGAATCTCTTCTCGTTGCTCATTACACCGAGAACATCTCCTCCAAATGAGTAGCAGAGAGTGTCTTACTGCGTCTTTTTTTCCTTTCTTAGCGACTGGCGTTATTGGGGAGGTCTTTGATGGATGCATCTGGGAATGGCGTTCTTTTTATCCTCTTGTCTCTTGTCCCAGCGGACGAATGCTGACAGATACACGGCGTCTTTGCTATCACTTTAACAATCTTTCTAATGTAACTTTATTCAGTTCGCTGTTTCTGACCTCGTCTGCTAGTGGCTGTCCTCTCAGTGACATTCCACAAGAAGGGCTCAGAACTCTATCCTTGTTCAGCCTTGTTGCCCTAACCGCCTGCCAAATCGGTAAAATGTTTGGTTTGTTGATCAGTCTGGGATATTCCTCTGCACCATCATGCTCCTCTCCGCCAGACGGTTTCATCACGAAGTCCTTGAATGCGAGATTAGATACCTTCTCTAGACAATCGCGGTCGTACATACAACCTTTTTTTTTTGACATTGTTTTGCGTATCACCCTGGCCGATAATTTCAAGGTCACTGATCTCAACCAGCAACCAAGCCCTATCCTTTACGAAATCGATTCTGTACAACGCACAGAGCAGCTGACCGTTGTTCTGATTGCGGATCGGATACGGGTATGCTCGGTCGCTCCACTGATCGACTGACCGACATGTCTTGAGAAAGCTTGGAGAAATTCAATGGGTGAACAATCGTGTGTTTACATCAAATCATACTACAAACCATTCCAAACCCTGCTTGAACCATCAAGACCACCTCCCGAGAACCCGCCAGAACACCATCCCCAGACCTAGAATTTGCAAGAAAAAGAGCCATCAATTGCTCCAGAGCCCAGCCGTCCACTCCCTAGCACCCGGATCCCTAGCCCAAGCAGCAACAGCAGCAGCAACCGCCAACCCAACCGGCAACGCCATCCCCTTAGCATTCCTGACCACAACTTCTACAGTAGTCTCATTGATCACTGGATCCACAGGGGTATGATCGAAGATATGACGACGCTCAGCACCAGCAGACACAGGAGATCGTACAGCAGCAGAGCGGCGAGCAGACTTCGGAGTCATGGGGTCATCGGCAATGTTAAAGCTCGAGGTAAACATGTCTTCAAGACCTGTGCCCTTTTCTGCGGCTTCCATGTCGGATTTCAAGGTCCATTTGCCAGGGTGTAGTTCAAAGTGGTCTTTTGTTCTGTTTCTGTCCAAGCTGGACATGTAGGCAGGAGTCGTAGGTTTGCGCGGTGAGTCTTCGTCTTCGTGATCATCTACAACAGTAGGTTTCTTTGCAAGTGACGGTACGCTGGCGGATGAGAGGCCCATCTTCTGGAAGAAGTCGCGTTGTTGGGAGAGAGGAGTTGGCTTGAATTGTGGTGGTGGCGGAGGGTTCCGTAGGCGATGTGCTGGTGACATGGGAGCTGGGGGTAGACGGCCAGTGAAAGGAGATTTCTCGCCAGTTGCCATGCTAGCGGCTGGACGCAAGAAGGGTGGGACAGCTGAAGCTGCTTGAGGCTGAGCAGTGTGGGTAGGTTTGATGGGCGACGACTGATTGATAGGCTCCCAATCCATAGAATCTGCCATGTCCTCACCGGGACCCGGAGATGGCGATGGTCGTGAGAATCGTGACAGAAGCGGCGATGCAGCCCGTGTCGCAGACCGCGTGACACGATGAGACCCTAAGTTCTCAAGAGGGAATGGCTGACGCGATGGAGACATGGTAGCGAGGTGAGGCGAGGCTTGACTGATAAAGTCATCGGTCGGCGGGTGGAAACTTCCAGGCTCAATCAGAGGCTCCGTGCTAGCCTTCCATGAAACTCTGGGTGCAGAAGAGTAGTTGACGGTACGCAAAGAAGCGATTGTGGTTAGGACGATGAAAAGAACAGCGCACCCATGCATGGCCTTTGTGATGTCGGTCGCCGACCCATCGATCCAAGGGCTGCTTAAATACCACCAGGCGGTAGCTCTAAGGGTGAGGGTTGCGAACTGATAACGGTAGAAATCAGCAAGACCAATTGCGTGGTGAGTGCGATAAGGAAACCTGAGGCGGTCTTTGAAGGTCGGGTTCCACCACAGAAGCCAGAAACTGAGATACAACGACTTCTTGACAAGGTTGACAAAGAAGTGAGCACAGCCAGGGGGTAAGAAGTGCAAGCGGAAGCCGTTGACCGAGCAGCCGACAAGCATCAGAGGTGTCAGGTCGGCAACCTCCTCATTGTCCCCTGGGATGCCTAAGAAAGCCAGGGTGTGCCAGTAGGCCTGGAAGAGAGCACTGGCCCACCATGCAGCAGCGACGAAACTCAGAGCAGATATGCCAAGCGAAGACGAAGTAGGAAGATTGTTGAAGGCATGAGCTTTTGAACGTTCGAGATTGCGAGTGAGAAAATCGGCCTTTGCGACGTAGTTTGTCCTTTTCAGATGTTGCTCGACTCTCGGGGCGCATTTGGGGCAGACTTGGGGGAAGCGGCGTTCAAGGTCTTTACGATACTGCGGATACTCGGCTTCGTACTTGTGGTATTGCGGATGCGTGTCAGCAGGGAGGTATTCTGCGAGCAAGTTGGCGACCATTTGCTGGTTCTTGAGACATGTTTTGCAAAAGAGGTTGGAAGACTCGGGCTGGACAGGAGACGTCGGTCGTTGGATCGAGTTTGCAAAAGATGCAGGTTGTTTAGCATTAGGTGTAGCCGGAGGATCGGTAATGTCTCCATTCTGTAGTAAAGTCAGTGCTGATGGATGGTACAAGACCCGTGGTTAACGCACAGAATCGAGGTGGTTGGGTGCTTCGCAGCTGGTGCAGACAAAGTGTCGCGTGCGTCCGTCCTTGACATGAGGTGATCGCATGCCGCAGTAGAAGCACCTCAGCCGAGGAGCGAGTAGACTCGGCATCTTGGAGGCGACTTGTGAGAAGGAGGAAGGAGCGATCGTATATCGTGTGTCGCGTGTTGTGTATTAGGCTATCAGACGGGCAGGCGCGTATCTCGAGTCTCAGGTAGGGAACGGCGGCATGGTTGCTTCTACGACACAGGCCTGATGCGGAGTGACTGGCCAAAAGGTGCACAAGTGGTGATTGTCAGGCAGTCTGTCTCTTGAAATGGCCGTAGACATTCTCGAACGCTCGGCTAACAACCAAATAGCAACCCGCGCTTGGCGTGCATGCAGCGTCGGAGGAGACGGCGTTTGGCCGCAAATTCACTGCCCGCAGCCAGACATTCGACTCGACTCGACTCCATCGACGCCCGCCTACGTCAATCACATCGCAATGCAGAAGGTCGTCCAGCGAAGGGTAGCCGCCGAGCGCCAGGCTCTGCGCCGTGCTGCAAAGCAAAGGAGCAAGGTCGACAACGGAAAGGAATGGGGTGCCCGCTACCAGGTCGTCTCGCGCAACAAGCAAGAGACTGTCTACTTCAAGGAGGAAAAGTTCCGCAGACGCGAGGAGTACGAAGTCGGTCCTCTGCTCGCCCCCAGACGCGACACTGGCCACATCAAGGACACATACGGCACCGTCGACCCCAACGTCATCCAGATCCCAAAGCTCCACTGGACCCAGTACAAGCACTTCAAGTGCCCCTTCGCTGTCGGCGACAGAGTTCTGATTACAAAGGGCAAGGATGCTGGCAAGATTGGAGGCATCTCTGAGGTATCACGGGAAAGCGGTTACGCCCGCATCACAGAGTTGCGAAAGGTATCCACGCACAAAACATCCGCCACTGCCAACCCCACTGCTAACACCACCACAAGGCCGACTTCTTCGTCCCCGAATACGTGCGCAAGGAGAACCAGGACAATCGCCCAATCGTACAACAATCAATGCCTATCCCCTGGGACGAGCTCAAACTCGTCTATCCTCTTCGCGACCAGACCACCGGTAACTTCGAAGACGTCGTTCTGGACAAGGTAGATTTGCGCGTTGCTGGATGGGTAGAGCACAAGAACGGCCTCCGCAAATACGCCATGGGCCAACGATTCCTCCCTGGTACAAAGACTCCTCTCCCATGGCCCGCCGTCGAGGATCCGCAAAAACCTGAGGGCTACGACGACGACACTCTTCGTATTTCCGTCGACGAAACCACCCACCGCCCTTACTTGCTCCAACCACCAATGCCCATGTCGATCATCGACGAGCTGAGAAACAAGTACTCCATCTTCCGTTCCCGCCACGAGCCTGCATACATTGCCCAGAAGCAGGCCCAGGACCGCGCCGCACAACACAAGCAGAACCTCGCCCGTCTGGTTTCTACTCCTCTTACCGAGCTGAAAGAGCAACAGCGACAGGAGAAGCTCGCAAACCCCCTCGAGCTTACCGAGGAGCAGCTTGCCAGAATCGGAGAGGTCATGGCTCAGGAGAAGCAGAACGCCATCAACAAAATCTCCCAGCAATAAGCTTGTTGCTTGTATTATGGATTACATGTGGTTTGCATCGATGCGGCGTTTTGGTTTCTTCTCCTGTAAAATTACATCCCCTTGTCTATATTTATCTGCCTCAAGAATATTCAGGCAAAAAAGAATTTCAACATCTTACGAGAACCTTCCCCAATGGAAGAATCCAAAGATCTCCCATTTTAAACCAGAATTGGGAAACTACATCTTTGGCGCCTATTTCCACAGCCGTAGCCACTCATGTCTCGGCATGCCTAGCAAGTATACCTAGTCTCAGAGTTGGGATGCCTCTTCTCCGTGTGCCAAGGTCTAAAACGCGCATGACTATAGAAAAGCATAATGCTCTCGAAAACTGGATCGTATCCATGGAGATACAACTCGATCTGGGCTTTCTCTGGATACATCTCTAGTCTAGAAGCCACTGTGCTTTTCTATGGTGAGGACGGTCGCCCTATGTCTTCGTGGAGTGAGGGTGGATGTTACAGAATCTCGTACGGTACCCTACGCTCCTCTCTCCTACGAAGGTGAAGAATACAATGCTCGCTATAAAAAGGCACCGTGATTTCTGGATCAAAGATGGATCCAAAGAGAGCCTAGAGTACACCGCATCTCGATGGATACGATCCAGTTCTTAAGAACATTGTGCATTTTGATAGGTAGCCGCCGTATTACAAACCTTTGCACACGGAGAGAGAGAACCTTCTATGTTTTCGCAAACTCGGTTGCGATTTGCTCGTAGGTGCAAAACTCAATCTCATCGCCAAACGATTGCAACCATCCCAAGAACCGCTGGATCATGCCAATCACATGTGCCATTCCAGACGTGTCTGGGTGGAGGACGAGAGCGAAAATGGTCATATCCTCCCTTCCATCTTCGACTTCGCTCTTCAACCATTCGAAACGATCCATCCACATGCGTTCGATCAGACGAACATCGACAAAGCCCTGAGAATTGTGAACGTTGGGGAAGAACTGCATGGGCGTCATATCCTGTTTCTCTGTCAGCAAGAAGTATTATACACATTTCAGTCGGAGCAACCAACCTCCATGTACCAATTACAAGGTATCTCGACCAGAGTGCTCTTTTCCAGCCTCAAAAAGTCTTTGGAGGGTTTCATCCAACTGCTGGCCTCCTTGTCCGGAGAAAACTCAATCGTGTTGAGTTTGTCCACTTCCTTTGGCAAAAAGTATGGCATACTGTCCAGATGGGCAAGACTCGAATCCCAGAGAAAGCCATGCTCCTGTAGTAGTCGTACTGTTCGTTCTTGAATCTGGTATAGCGGTGCTCTGTAGCCTCTAGGTTTCTTTCCTGTCATCTTCTCCACCAATCCCATCGTCTTTATTAACACATCTTTTTCTTGTTGTGCAGTCATCTGTGTGCTTCCCTCGTGAGAGTAACCGTGTAATGCTATTTCAGCACCCGACTCTACAATTTGCTTTGCTTGCTCAGGGAAAGTTTCTAGCGAGTGGCCGGGAATGCACCAAGTCACTTTATCAGAGATGCCCAAGCGAGAGAATACTTTTAGCAGGCGAGGGACACCGACATAGCCGCTAAAGTAGCCCGAGGATATATCGGCCATGTTGTTATCGGGATGCTGGGATGTACCTAGCCAGCCAGAGATTGCGTCAAAGTCGATGGAGAGGGCGATTTTGATCTTTTGCTTGGGAGTAGTGGAGGCCATGTTGAAGTTTTGCTTATCTAGATGTTCAAGAAGAGACTGAAGAGTGAAAACAAAAGTAAGACTTGGACGGCACCTACACTTTATAGCTATCTTGAAGAAGTGGTTGCTTTTGGCATGCAAGGTTGATATAGGTATCGAGGCCTAAAGGGGAAGGTGCAACCGGACAAATTGAGCACTCTATGTCTTTGGATGTATCACACTGTCAAGACAGCATGACTGTCGCGATATAAGATACCTTCGAGGGTTCAAACAGTTCTTGCTCGAACATCGAAAGATCAATACATCGCGTGATCAATCGAAGGAAACTGGGAGTGATACGGAAGTGCTTGGTCGGAGGCGGGGGTCGTCGCGCCGAAATTCATCCGGCGGCCGTCGAGACTTTTCATATTGACAACGACAGCAAAGTTGGGGAGAGAACATAGCGCACCGCTTCGTACGCAATACACATCTTCATATCGCAATAATGGCAGAGACTGCAGTGTAAGCCCGAACTGCTCGACTACGATTTCCACGGACTCTGGACTGACACAAGAGCAGCAACGAGACCATCTTGCGCGAAGTGCGCGTTGACGCCCTGGTATGCGACCCACGATAGCCACAGGATCAAAGAGAGGACAAGAGTTGACAGGAGGAAATAGGTCGTCATGCGTATCATCAAGCACAGCTCGCAGGTCTTCCCTAGCATCGCAACTGGTTCTCTGGTCGGTCTGGACATCGAGGGCCAACTGCAGGTCACCAACTCTTTCAACATGCCCCAAGTCGACGGCGGCGCTACCGTAGGAGATGCCAACGACGCACAACTGGCCGCCCAGATCGCCGCTCCTCGCGCAAAGGCCAACATTGCATACCAGACCGAGATGATCCGCATGCTGCGCGAAGTCAGCGTCGACGCTCAGAGCGTTGGTTGGTACATGAGCGCCAGCATGGGCAACTTTGTCAGCCTTGCCGCCATCGAGAACCAGTTCTACTACCAGAAGGAGCCCAACGAGCGCACCGTTACCTTGGTCCACGACGTCAGCCGTAGCTCCCAGGGCAGCCTCAACCTCCGCGCCTACCGCCTGTCTCCCCAGTTCATTGCCGCCTACAAGGAGGGCAAGTTCACTACTGAGAGGTGAGAATACACAAAGACACAGCAATTCCGAGCCGCCATACTGATATGTTATCTGCAGCCTGCAAAAGAGCGGCCTCCGCTACCAGGACATCTTCACCGAGCTGCCCGTTGTCGTCTACAACTCGCACCTCCTCACCTCTTTCCTCCACCAGCTGCCTACTCCTCCCCCAAGCAAGGCCCTGAACTTCCCTCCCAGCCTCGCCACCCTCGAGCAAGACCCTTCGCTCAACACCCTCCCCCTGGCACCCAACTTCGACTCGCTCGACCTCTCAATCGACCCCTTCCTCGAGAAGACCTGCGACCTCCTCCTCGACAGCATAGAGACCCACCACACCGAACTGAACAACTACCAATTCTACCAGCGTTCGCTCGCCCGTGAACAAGCCAAGATCACCCAATGGCAAACGAAGCGCAAGGCCGAGAACGCCAGCCGTACCGCCACAAAGCAGCCTCTCTTGCCCGAGGACGAGTGGCAGAAGCTCTTCAAGCTCCCCCAGGAGCCCTCAAGACTCGAGACCCTTGTCAACAGCCGTCAAGTCGAACAATACTCCCGCCAAGTCGATGCCTTCACCGCCTCCATCTCCGCAAAGATGTTCGCCGTCAAGTCAAACCTTGTCCCCAGCGACGATTAGATCTGGATGTTGTAGATACTGGAGAATCCTCGAAAAGGAGACACAAAAGCATTTCTTCTGCGAAAGATATCCGGGCATTGATGTGTGGGCAAATGATTTTGGTTCAAGAGAAGACTGGCGTTTTACGGAGCGAACAACCCTTTCCAAAAAGAAGAAGATCATACAAATCTGTGACACAACAAAAAAGCGAGGATACTTTTGGGCATTTCTGTAGGCTTTTTAGACACACGACGCAGGCACATGAGTGATTAATGAATTCTTTTTTCAACTTCAGGTGCTGTTTTCATCACGAAAGACAGTTGCGATAACTTGACTCGGCGCAGGAAATTATACTCAGCATCTTGAATCCTCAGACAAAATTGAGTAAAACAATACAAAAGGCAAGTCCATCATTCCTCGTTCTTTCCTTCAGCCATGTTTCAACCCATCCAGATATGCCACCAACCTCTTCTTGATGATAACACCAACCAACCTACCCGTCCCCTCTTCAGTCACCATCAAATGCCTCAACCCCAACTTCCCAAACATCTCCACTGCATATTCCATCGGTGCCTTTGCGCACACACTCATCGGAGTCCGGTCCACAAAACTCGACAGGTCAAACTCGCCTTCCTCCGCATCACCCAACAATCGCACTTCTGCATCTTTGGGGTATAGCTCGCCTAGCTTTCGCAGCCCAAAGCTGAGTTCGCCTTCTGCGAGATAGCCTTGCAGTATATTGTTGTTCTGAACCAACACAAGGCCTGCATCCATGAGACCTCTGCTTTCGAGCTGTGCGAGTTTCTCCTGCAGCACTTCGCGTCTGACCTTGTTGGTCGCAGGCACATGGATGGTGATTTGCTCCATTGTGTGCTCTGGAGGAATCAATTCTTCGACAAGCACATCGGCCATCTGGATGTAGCCTAGACTGTGATCGAGGTCCAGGAAAGGATGACCCAGCACGTTTTGAGCTAAGTCGTATACTCCTTCTTTACCCAACGAGTCGGCTACCCATTTGGCAACGAGGATTGCTACCATGTGTGGGAGCACGTAGTCGAGTTCTCCGGTGAGTTCGAACATGATGACGCAGAGAGACAAGGTCATCCTGCTCACTCCAGCCAGAAACGCAGCTGCACCCACCATGGCGAAGATGCCTGGAGAAATACCGCCGACATACTGACCCAGAAGGCGACCAAACAGTGCACCAGCATCCAGAGCAGGAATAATCACCCCCGAAGGCACTTTGATGCCAAAAGTGATGATCGTAAGTACCAGTTTAGCCAACGTGCCATACACCAACCAACCCACATACCCCCAATTACCATCTTCGCGAGCTTCATTCTGACATACCCAGGACTCTGCTGAATTCTCGGTTTTGCAGTCCACGAGCAGAGTTTTGATTATCATATCACCGGGCTCGCGGATCAAAGGGTTGGGGTATTGGAGGAGTGCTGTGGCGAGGACGATTAAGAAGACCTCGAAGACTGGGTGGTTCTTGATGATGGCGTATTTGCGGAAAGTTTTGCTCCAGAGGAAGTTTAGTTTGCAGAAGACACCGCCGAAGATGCCGCCTGCAATGCCTGTTTTCATAACTCGTCAGCAGACGCGGGTGGAATTCATGAGCAGAGGAGACTTACCGAGCACAACAAACACCAGATAGTGCACCGCACTATAACTCGTGCCATAGTTGGTCTCAAACAGCACCAGTTTCCCAGTACCTGTAGGGTTGAGTTCCTTCAACACCATGGCAGCAACAGCACTGCAGAGAAAAGCTCTCCACAGCACTTTTCTCGGAAAGTAAGTGCTGATTTCCTCGTAACTGAACAATACACCTCCGATGGGTGCACCGAAGGCCACGGACAAGCCGGCTGCACAGGCTGCACTCAGCATCTCTCTCATCTTACGTCCATTGTCGCGGTATTTGGGGAAGAAATTCGCGACAAGATAGCCCACGCAGGTGGAGATGTGTACGAATGGTCCTGGATGAGATCTAACGTCAACTCAATCCACTGACATCAAGTTCGATGGATGTACTCACCTTCTTTACCCAAACACATGCCCGTAGAAACAGCGAAAACAGCACCCACGGCCTTGACTACCAACACCTTCAACGACAAGAAATCCGGAATCACAAATCCGCCGAGTATAGTCTTGATCTCTGGAATCCCCGAGCCAGCAGCCATATACATTGTCTTTCCCGCCACTGCTTCCTTCTTACCATCACCATCCTCAGTATCGTTGGAAGTGGCAGAGGGCAAAGCACTCTTCGTCAACATCGTCACCCCAGCACTGACAAGTCCAAACGCCAATGCAAAAGCAACATACACCCCAAAACTAGCAGCATACTTATCACCCCAAGTTTTGAAGTTTGGGCATGAGGTCGCAGGCTCTGAGGTAGAGGTGGAAGAAGCACAGCAGACTTCGCGAGTGTAGAAAGGGTTTGTGGTGCAGTGACCTAGTTTCCAATCACTGACTGTAGCGGCGGCAATGTCGACGAGGTAGGCTACGCATGCCGTGAGTGCGCCGATGACTGCTGCTGCTATCCAGCCTGATGATGCGTCGAATAGGGCAAGTGCTTTTCCTTTGAGATTTTTCTTGTCGTGGATGCTGCGAAGGCGGTAGGAATCTTTGACCTATATGCGGCACAAGTATCAGCTCTACGCCTTTCTATCTGGTAGGGGAGACGGAAGAAGAAAACAGTGCAACAAAAAAGACTTACAAGATCATGCAACCAATCTATAGTGGTATAATCATTGTAAGCCAGTCTTTCTCCTACGGTGCTGCTTGCCAAAGCCTGTTCGTCGACACTAGTATGGCTTTTGACTACCGAACTCGCCGCATCGTCTTTTTGGATCAGTCTACTGAGGCGACGATCTGGAGCTCGTTCCGGGTCGAGCAGAGGAGTACTCTCGTCCGACATTTCTGCTATGCTAGAGATGGATGGAGACGAAATCGATTTGTTGAGACAACAGAGGACCTACCGTCTTTCTTATCATTGTAACTACAACTTGTTATCCCCTATGCTTGTTGCGATATTTAATGCACAGAGGCGTCATTGCTACCGCAAAAGCATATCTACCGTCTTCGTGAGTCTGGCCTACAGCGGTACCTCCAGAGTCGTTATCAGTGTATCGGAAGCATATCAGTGGTGAGAGACGCCACGAGATAAGAGAGGCAGATTAGGCGGCATGAGGTTGTGGAACGGGAATGCGCGGTATGATGGTTAATTCGCGGAGATCATGCATAGTACGATCCAAGTATTCCATTCTCGATTTGATGGGTAAAATGAGTCTGTTGGTTGCAAAGGGTGTTTGTTGTAGTTGCGAAGTTGAGTGGTGGGGTGGCATGGTGTGGGGATGGACTTGACTTTGTCAACATGGAGATTTGGCAACGATCTTCAGACTGGAGCCAATATTCATATTATTATCAACATAGAATAGCGAGTCGCGTTAAAATCCGACCGCAAGTCTGCAGAGGCCTAGTCGAGAGTTGAAGTTCACTTCTTCTGATCTTGAATACCCTTCTTCACACCCTCGACAAAGGCTTCCACAGCCTCGCCGCCACCAAGAGGTACACTACCACCCTTGACCATACCGCCGTTCTGAACCTTGACACCGAGAGCTTCCGAGACCATCGGAAGACCACCGTCTCTCAATGCGAATGTTAAACTGCCCAGACTTTGGTTCAATTGAGGTGAGCGAAGGACTCGCTGTAGCAGCTCACGCTTCTGCTCGGTGGCCATGGCTTCAATAGCAGCGCGTGCGGTTGCCTCACTAGGCTCTGCAGATGAAGTGGTGGAGGCAGACTCTTGAGCAAGCAGGAATAGAGACGGAGGCAGGTGCATGCACAGTGCATCGATTTGCTTGGGCGAAGTTGATGACAGCCAGGGGATAGTGTTGTTGGTTGATAGAAGCTCGGAGAGAGTGGTAAAGGGTCGGTCGTAGGATGATTGTTGCTGTTGCTGCTGTTGTTGGGAGCCCATCGATGAGCCTTGGAGAGATCTGAGGAAGTTTTGAACAGCGTCGTTGGCGTCGCCAGGAGCACTACAAAGGCACGAAGCACATCAGCCTACGGATTCTCGAAAGTCGCAATGACATAAATGCTTGTCTGATGATGGCTCAGATACATGCTATCCTTCGCAATGCAGATATACCCATGCTCATGCAATTTTGAGGGTATTCGGTCCCCTGCAACGCCTTTTCCCTCCTTCAAATAGCCTTATCTAAGGGGAGAGCACAACCGAAATCAGAATCGTGAAAGAAAAAGGAGAAAACCTACGCTCTGCCACCATCGGCTCCGCCTTCACGGCTGGCTTCGCCCTCTTCCCTAGCATCTGCGCCAGTTGCGTCGGCACCAGCACCACCGCTGCCCTGTCTATGATGTTCGGGCTGGGCGTCCTCCATATCGACATCGTCACCGTTCTCATCGTCATCATCATCGCCGCCTCTCAGACGCTGAAGCTCGAAACCGACGTCGACTTCTTCGCCAGCGAGGATGTTGTTGATGATTTCGCCATAACGCTTGTCTCTTGAGCTGAACCAGCTTGCATCGCCACTAGCGTGTTGTGATTTGGATTGGAGCCAGAAGAAGTGGCGTTGCGAAGATGACGAGAACTTGAGCATGTAAATGCGGCCATTCGTGGGCGAGTTTGTGTCGGTAGTGCCAGTGTAAGGAGTGAAGGTAGCATCGCCAGGGAACATGATCAAGTCGAGCTCGGGAGATGTAGGTGGGGCGGAGCGAGGGCGCCAGCAGAAGTGTACGAGCTCTGAAGAGATGTGGTCAGTGAGAATCAATGATATGAGTGGCGAAGAGCAGTACCATCTTCTTCGTAGAGGTAGAGGTAGCCGGGAGTGGCATCAGGCTTGACCTTTTTGCCCTGCGATGCGCATTAGATGAGAAGCTCGAAACATGTTTGGAGAGTATGAGCATACGTTTACGTCGCACTGGCCGGCCTTGAATGTGATGAGAGCGTCGGTAGCCATGGTGAATATACACGGATGGCTAGTAAGTTGATGGATGTGATGGGAGGTAAATACAACAGAATACTGCGGTGATGGATTGCTAGAGATGGACTTGCGATGACGCCGCCTGTGTTTGGAGCTTGACAATCGTCGGCCCTTGCCAAACGCCGATCGCACCAAGCGCTTTCATCAGTCACTGTGAAGAAGCATGTGAACAACAACAAACCTGCACTTAGGTCAAGCATTATAAGTTTTGGATATCAGATGTCACATCGGATAAAGAGACCAACAAAAGGCTTGACGGTGAGATTTTATCGATGATATATGATTATAAGCGGCGAGAGCTGTGTCAGTGGAATCTTTGACAGCACTTGCCACTTCTAGAGTTACTTGAGCAGAGGAAGAATGCCACGCCCACTGCTTGACTTCAGAGTGATCTTCTTCTGCCTCTGTGATCAAGAGACTTGATTGAAGACGAATGTGAATGGAAAGGGACTTTATCGATGGATGGTCCTGATTGCGCGCACGGACCGTCCTTGGCGTTGCCCACAGTCTCGCTTCCTGGATTTTGGTGTTCAAGCCCACCGACCGAGTTCGAATTCCGTTCTGCGAAGACGACACGAGATTTCATCAACGACCACCGCCAATCCCGCCAAAATGTCCACCAAGCAGTTCCAACAGGGTGAGCGTGTCATCCCTGCTGCCGCAGAGAAGGCCCCCAAGTACTACCAGGCCGAGGACGACAGCCAGGCTAAGAAGGTATGCAACACTTTGCGACCGCACAACGCCGACACACACACCCGCGAGAGAACGAGCAGAAAGAGTTGGACATGATCAGGGAATACACTATTGCGCGCACACCAAACTTACGGCCACTATTGCGCTCTTCTCTCGCGTTCCGCCCGTTCTTGTACACACACAAGGGACCACAGTCCGCTGACAAGTCCTCATCTGCAGGTCCGCAAGACCCAGCACCCTTGCAAGCCCCGTGCTTCCCTCCAGCCCGGTACCGTCTTGATCCTCCTCGCTGGCCGTTTCCGTGGCAAGCGCGTTGTTCTCCTCAAGAACCTCGCCCAGGGTGTCCTCCTCGTCACCGGTCCCTTCAAGGTCAACGGTGTCCCCCTCAGACGCGTCAACGCCCGCTACGTTATCGCAACAAGCACCAAGGTTGACATCTCCGGCATTGACTCGTCGGTCGTTGAGAAGGTTGGTGGCGACGCCTACTTCGCCAGAGAGAAGAAGTCCAAGGCCAAGGGTGAGGACGCTTTCTTCAAGCAGGGCGAGAAGCCCGAGGTAAGACAACTCCGCCAAAAGATTGCATTGCGACATGCCCAAATACTGATACAACCCCTACAGGCCAAGAAGGTCGCCTCCGGCCGCGCCGAGGACCAGAAGTCCGTCGACCGCGCCATCCTCTCCAGCCTCAAGAAGGAGCCTTTCCTCATCTCCTACCTCGGCTCCACCTTCAGCCTCAGATCGGGCGACAAGCCCCACGAGATGGTCTTCTAAGCGATTTGACTACGACATTACACAAATGGACTTTGGTTGCGGTCAATGAATGGAACGGGCGCGTGGTGAGCAATATTACTGCGGCGCTTTGAATGTTACACCCCCCAAAAATCGGACATGGGCTTGTTCTTTTTTCTCCCCCCGTTACAAAAGGCACTGCGACTTTCTTATAAAAACATGAAAATCATTGCTCAGAGGCTTCCAAAATATCATGTCCGAGGCGCGCATAGTGCCGCAACGACTTTTTTCTATCTTTCATAACTGCTTTCCAGTCTCCATCGTCGAATCGTTACCTTATGTTACTTGTTTACAGCCGATCGATCGTCAAACAGAGCCTCGCCAGGCGCACGCATATCCAACCTCCCCTGGAATCTCTTCTCGAATCTCTGAGCAGTCACCACAAGCGCCTCTGGAAACCACTCTAAATCTCCATCTTCCTCCATCATGCCGACCAGCGCCTGTGCAGACTTGAGACACATCACCATGCCATGACCGTTGAAACTAGCACACATGAAGACACCAGGCATATCGGGCATTGCTCCAACATACGGTAGGCCGTCAGCACTAGTACCCATGACCCCTGACCATTCCTTGACGATCCTCCCTTCCTTTGCGTCAGAACCCCAGTTGTGCCCGAAGCACCTCGCTGTGCAATCGTAAAGGTAGGTCGAGATGTCCTTGTTCAAGTCTGTATCCAAGGTATTTCCAAATTCGGATGCGCCGCCATTGGGCAGCTCTCGCAGTCCACCACCAACGATGATCGTGCCGGCATCTGGCGTTCCTGGCGGTCGAGTGATCATGTACTCGTATCCATGACTGTAGATGAAAGAGTAAGTCGCATCAAAGCCGGGTAGTCTAGACCCGGGTCTCTGTGCTGTAATTTGCCCGCGCAGAGGAACAATAATACCCTGCATCTGCGGCAACAGATGTGCGGTGTATCCATTCGTGGCTATCACCAGATTGGCAGTCTGAACACTGCCTCTTGCTGTCTTTGCTACCCATCTCGGTGCCTGTGGGTCAAAGTTGTCGGCTTGCTTGATAGCCTCCACTGGCGTGTTAGTTTGTAAGTTCAGACCCTTTTCCAGACAATGCTTTAGTACCCCAATGGTAAAGCGATATGAACTGATGCTTCCACCTTCATACACGAATGCCTCTAGAGCATCAGGAGTATGATATCTCGCCTTTGCTTCCTCAGCAGACAAGATCTCATACTTTGCAGCTGGGTCATCAGTACCCATGGTTTCTTGCATTCTGACAATGGCTTTTTTGCCCTTGGCGAGGTTTCCAGTGTCGTAAATGATGTCTACGGTATCGCAGGGCGTAGATGCACAGTCAATGTTCAGTTCGCGGGCTAATGCATGGCTTTCTCTGATATTGGCGTATTCGAGACGAGCAATCTTGATGGCATCGTCGAGTCCGTGTTCGGCTTCATGGTCGAGGAAACTTCGATAACTTGCTGCTTTTGTGTGACCACCTGAGATTTGTTTTCGTCGTCAGTACATTCTTGGGCATATTTGACATCATAGCCGACTTACCATTTCTACCTGTGGCTCCACTGCATGCTTGTCTTGCTTCTAGCATCAAGATGCTGCTACCAGGTTTCTTCTTGAGAAGATTGTAGGCAATAGATGCACCACTGATTCCACTGCCGACGATGATATAGTCGACATATTCTGGTAGATGTTCTGTGCTTTGTAGATCTGCTATCTCATCTGGCGGGTCTTGCCAATACGATGTGGTTGGATTTGGTCGAGGTAAGGTGACGGGTATCTTGGCTCTTTCTTCCATGACGAGACAATTTATGCGGTATTAGTTTGCAAGACGAGTCGATTGAGAGTAGTTGTCGAAGAAAGGAGCTGTGGCATGTTTTGTATGTATATGTATCAACCTTCAATATCTCGTTTGGGAAACCAGATGCGATGTCCACGATAAGGAAAGCGGAGTAAGGACCAGCCTCGGACCACGTCCTCCCCGTGTGTGAAAGTATGTAACGCATGCAGCTATCAAAAGGCACGATCCTTTTGAATATGGGAACAGTGTCCATTGAGAAGTGGTATACTACAGGCTCTCCTTGGATACATCTCTAGTCTGGCAACTATTGTGCCTTTTTATAGTGAGGTCGTCACTCTGATCCTTCGTGAGAGAAGTGTATCAAGCCTACGAGTTACGAGCGTATATTGATTCTTGACGCCAGCATCATCGTTATGGTCTATCGTGTCCTCTGACTGATAATCTAGTATAGCGGACATTAAATGGTTGCTGATGTGAGACCAAGTATCATTTAGAGATCATTGTCGAATGAGGATGAGGCTCAACCCATGGAAGAACTTCGGGCGTTGGGTCGATGGTCCTCTCAGCAAGAACAGCGACGCGCCAATTTTCTGCTGCCTTTGTTCGACATCCTGATACACTCTCACTGGACACTTCAGCAACCAGACACAACACTCGGATATCAAAGCAAGAGCATGGGAATCATAAGGAGAAAAAAGTAGGATGGAGAAGAGCAATACATGAGCCAAACGAGCCGCCAGGATGCATTAGCAAACGACTCCGAGCCCGATGATCTTAATGAATACAACAATATGGATATGCTCACTGAGCAAGTCAACAACGACAACATGTCTCTCAGTATCCCGGCCCGCGGTTAATGATGTGAAAGAGAGTTAGGCGGAGCAAGAAGAGACTGAGGTCACCCATCTAGGGATCAACACCATCATGGCGTTTAGATCAAGAGAGGGTCAACCTCTTCCTTCTGGCCCTTCTTGCCCTTCTTCTTGCTGCCTCCGCTAGGGGCGCCGTCGTTGGTTCCGGGAGTCTTTTTCTGATGGACTACCAGGGTCGTCCATGACTCTGTAGGATCCCACTCGAAGCCAGCGAGGTAAGGGTTCTCGCCCATGTCGTCGTCCTCCTGTATCACGGCAGTGGTTAGACTCGATACTGTGCAAGAGTGAAGATGAATGACACAAAACATACCTTCTTCTTGAACTGCTTGTAGATGGCATCTACGGCATCCTTGATCGTCACACCTTTAAGGTTGCGAGCGGTGACGTTGAGTCCGAGTGGGAAGTGCAGGTCGATCTTCTTGACTGGTGGCGTGGTGAGGAACTTTTTTAACACATCTTTGTCATCGATTGTGTTTGGGTTCTTGTTTAGCTTCCTGGATATTGTCAGCACCTGGAGATCAACAGCGTACGACAGATCGACGCCATGCTGAAGAGGCATCGAAGCAATATCGACACATCAAGGAGATCTTACCATCCAAGTTTCTGTGTTTCCGGCGCTAGTTGCAGCTCGACCTTTTCCGCTTCTGCAGGCACTGTCAATACATGCGAGGCGGCAAGAGGGGTTCACGAGTGCGAACTTACCTAGATCTTCGATTCTGAACACTCCAGAGACAGTGCTACTGGTTCTGCGGTGCTTGATCTGCTTCTCGTGGCCAGGCTCGTAGGTGGTGTCAGAGACGGCAGAGTCGAGTCTGGTGAGGGGGTGTTCAATCTCGGCAGACATGGTTGGAACTGAAGGGTTTGAAGCTTAGGGGATAAGCTTGAAAGCTGATGAATTGGTAGGCAAGTTGATGGGAGCGTGTATAAGACCGACTTGATGATGACAAGGCAATCTTGAGAAGAGAAAGAAGGAGAGAGCAAGAGCTGAGGGAGTCGAGTGTAGAAATACCTAGACAGCAGTCACGCCGTGCGGGGTTGTCTGACGGTTGCCTTTCACTGGACTGCCACAGGTCGTCCTTGCTCAAGCTCTCAGCCAAGCTGGGATAGCTCTGTCACGGAGCTCTCAAGGTGATCATCCCACTGAGCACGAGACCAGCGGCACATCGGCCCTCTCAGAGGCATGCCAACGTCGAGTCCGGGGTAGTCACGCTAGAGCGCATCCAGGATGCGGGGGAAACCTTATGCCACCTTGTACCTGCGGACCTTTGAAACACACTTCAAAAGCAATTATTGACGGATCTCCAGGGGAGATTGTGTTACAATTCAATGTGCAGCGACAATTCTATGAGGTTGCAAATTCGTGGTGTTTGCAGCTTTGCGAGTTGGACACGCGAGCTTTGTCAGGGAAGCTTTGGGTCCAATGACGCCGAATCACGCCAACCTGGAGACAGTAACCACAACCCTCGGAAGTACGGAGTCAAGAGAATGGGCGCTGACGAGGCACTAAATCTCGCATAACGGGGCGACGACTATCAAAGGTACTTTCGAAAACCGACATGCATGTGACCATCTCACGGCCGCAACTGCAGAGCAAACACAAGGCAAACATCTCCCCTCCTCGGTACCATTGACCTCGAATCATGACTCGGAATGCATCGAGACCATGCTTACAAGGTCCTCGCGGTCGTTAAGTAGGCTTCCTGCTGCACTCGTAAAGCGTCCGATGATAGCATCAAGACTTCCGGCACCAACTTCGTACTGAATATTCTGTCCAAAGCCATCCGAGCAATTGTGCAACACGAGCATAGTGCCTGCATATGGTGGGCTGTAACTATCGGGAGAGTGCTCGTTGCTGTACAGCTCTTGTTTTGTCATCACCCGCACCTTTGGTGCCACCTTTAATGCCGCTCTCATCATCGACGTCCATTCTCCCGGCACTTCAGGCATTTGGAAAACGCGCATCTTTTCGAGCTTCGTGGTCTGGAGATAATGCTTGAGCCCAGCAGCATAGATACACGCCATCAGACCATCTTTGCTGCCAAACTCTCCGATGAAGATTTTCGGTGCCGAGAAAGTGTAGATGTAACCTTGGTGTTTACAGATTCTTTCGAGCGCATCCATTTCGTTACGGAACTGATGGTATGCAGTCGTGACCAGGATCTCGAGCGAAAGCAATGGACTGTCCTTCTTGGACTTCGCCGACATCCAGAAGAACTTGTTTCTGACCTTTTCCAGGATGTCACTGCAGGAGACTTTCAAGATCTTGTCGGCTAGGAAAGTTTTGGCTTGAGAGCGTGACATGGCACTGGCGCTGCCTGCCTCGATGCTTGGAAGTTGTCCATCTGCAGTCAGGTTGTAAACAAGAAGTCGTCGGAGGCAGTCGTCGTACGTGTCTCGAATATCGTCTGACTGCTTCTCCTTACTCTGAGGAATATCGAAGTCCGCGATAAGAGTTGTCTTGGTCTCGGCCAAAGCAGACACTTGCATCATCACCTCATCCGTCTCGAAGTCTTGGTGTATCATGTTGCTTATCAGGACCTGTCGACCAGTTCTGAATTTGCCGCTTGGAGGGTAGGGTGTGAAGGTATGTCCTTTGTTGTAGCCTCTCTCGCCGTGCAGCCAGGCCAACTCGATAGAGGTTACAAAAGTATGCATGGCACCCTCCATGTTCGTGATCTTGTCGCCCTTCTTCCACTTGACTCCAAGGGCTGTCCTCTTCTTACAGCGCATCAAAAATTCGACCATGGCCGGTGGTACAAAACCCGAGCACGCTATCCATGGAGGCATGAGCTCTTCTTGGTTTGCAATCCAGTAGTTGCGTGGTAGTTTTGCCTTTGGTACTGAGGTCTCTACCAAGTCGTCGCTTGAGACATTCGCTCGAACAGGACGAAAGGGGTGTTCGAGCACCTCAGGCCGGACCTTTCTACGGACACTTAGATCGGTCTCCGAATTTGCTAGCTTGACGCTTGGACGGCGAGTCGCTGATTGCGAGCGAGACGACCTGGTTGTTGGAGGTGGACTGGGTGATTCCTTTCTTCCTCTCTTTGCAGGGGACTTGACTGGCGATTTCTTTGCAATACCGCTCTTCTCGGGCGATGCTTTCTTTTTAGGCGGTTCCTTCTTCTCAACATCTTTCACTGGGCTATCGCGAAGTCGAGCCATCTTGTTATGATAATTCTGATAAAGAGTGATAGATTAGAAAGAAAATTGGCACGAGCGACTAAACTTATGATAAACGTATGTGTGTTTGACTTGTCTGAGATCTGTCTTGAGGAATGCTGATCAAGTCTCTCCAGCAACGTGTTTCCAAGACACAGAACGCCACCTCATCGCTTGGCTTCCGTCCTTCTCAAGAATGTCCGACAATGTTTCTTGGTTGATAGAGCTCTTCGAGATATTTCTCTTCCTCGTCGGTCAAAGTCTTGTCGTTGGCGCCTAGTGCCTCATCCATACGCTCGACGCTTGAGAAACCGATGATGGGACTGGATACTCGCTTGTTGATCCAAGCAAGGGCGACGTGTGCCATCTTCCAGCCCTTCTTCTCTGCGATCTCTTGTACGCGCCCAATAGTCTTGACATCAACTTCTGAGGTACCGGCCAGGCCCTCGGCCTCTTTGGAAGACCTTGTGGTGCTTCCAGCTGCTGATGCTGGACGGGCGAGATGTCCACGACAGAGAGGGGCCCACTGAAATTTTGTTAGCTACTTCTCGAGAAGTTCCATTGCATGAACTTACAGGAATGAGTCCAACGCCAGTTGCATCGCAGTACTTGTTCATCTCACGTTCTTCCTCGCGATACAGAAGACTGTATTGGTTCTGCATGCTAATGAACTTGGTCCAGCCGTTCTTGTCGGCACAAGCCTGCATCATGCAGAACTGGTAAGTCCACATGGAACTTGCACCAATGTACCGAACTTTTCCGGAGCGAACCAGGTCGTGTAGTGCCTCCATGGTTTCCTCGATTGGTGTGTTGGGGTCGAAGCGATGGATCTGAAGCAAGTCAAGATATTCCAGGTCCAAACGTTTGAGCGACTTGTTGACAGCATTGAAGATGGCAGTTCGGGAGAGTCCTCCCTGGTTGACGTAGTCTGGTGACTCGGCGATCTTCTGGCCGTAAGTCATAGTCTTGATTCCAGGTTCCTCGCCAATATAGGCAAAGCACTTGCTCAAAATGACAACTTTTTCTCTCGGAATTTGGTATTTCTTGATAGCTTTGCCAATGATCGTCTCGCTTACGCCATTGCTATAAATATTGGCCGTGTCGAATGTGTTAATACCCTTGTCGTAGGCCGCTTTGAGTAGTGGAAGCGATGCTTCTTCATCCAGGATCCAGGGTTGCCAGGCTGGGTCGCCGAAAGACATAGCACCGAGAATAGGCACAGAAACTCGCAGCCCGCTCTTGCCCAAGCGTCTGTAGACGGCCTTGGTGTTCTCGATCTTCTCGAGCACAGGATCCTTCTGGTCTGACATGTTGATGATATAGATGCGGTGTAGATGTTCGGTGAGTCTCGGTGAAAGATGCACAAACACCTTTCGACGGCCAATCGCTGGTACTTGTATTCATCATGACGGCGGCTAAACAGAGGAGGGGCTACATGGAGATGCGGAAATAACAGTATGTCCGAATAGCGTCATGGAGTTTAGATAGGATATTGTAGTTATACTACTGTTTGCTAGGCAATCCGACTTGCTTTACGCTTGATCATTTATCCCTCTAGGATGGTGTGAGCATATGTTTCAATGTATCCGGCCAGGTGCGTCTTACTCACGACATCGTGTTGAGGTATCGATGCGTGTGATTTGCTTTGGAAGTTGACTGGAAAGCTCGAGATCATGATATGGAGCGATATTATGCTCAAATCATATAGGCTTGATACAGGACCCCTCGGATATGAATGTCAGTACCCCAAAGTATCATTTACCAAGCCGTGATCAGGTCTGGTGCCACACCGACAAGTGTTCTCGACATCGATATCGAAGAGCAGGGTCATCCACTCAGCCTCAGAGCACAGCACAGACCATGTATGATTCAGGCTAAGAGCCGCAAGCGGTAAGAACAGATGAGCACGAAGATTGGCATCATGTGAGTAAGAACTATCTGTTGCCATCACACATATCAAACACATCAGCATCGTGATACCTTCGAGCTTTCCAGATGACTCTGCAGCAACGACCAGCTCTACCACAACGTAGGTATCAAGCTATGTACCGACCATGGTCAGAGAGGGCTCGAGTCACTGATTTGACACGCTGAAGTAGAGAGCGATAAGTGGCGTCTCTAAATCATGACAGTCGTCTGGCTACAAATTCACGACGATTTTCACCTTCAAATCTCATAACCAGCAACGACGGAAGTATGAACCGCATAATCTTGGCAACCTGTCAATCGACGACGGGTCGAAAGAGGGCATGGTCTCCACTCACTCCTAAGCAGCCGACACCGCTAGACGCCATGTCATATGCATGCATATACGATCGACGACCTTGCAGTCGGGATGGAACGTTCCACATTGCATGATATTATTTTCCGGGTCGGTGGAGACAGCACTGCAGTGCTTCTTCGTTGTTTCCTCTGCCTTTTGTGCCGGCATCAGATGCTCGGTTGATGGAAGAACATGGATCTTTGCAGACCGCAACTTTGAGATCTCAATCTCTTTCCCGCAAGTATCCGCATTGAGCCTGAGGGACATTTTCAAAAGTATAGCTTGTCCTTGTCGGAGTCTTTGCGTATCATGTAGAGATGGTCTTCTTGATGTCTCCCTAGTTTAGGTGCACTGAGAAGTTGGAATAAAAGCTCTGCCGAGTCTGCCGTAATGGCTGTTCTAGAAGAAGAAGATCCGGATGTAAGCCAAATTAATTGGCATCATTAATCTGACAGGTGACAGGTCGTATCTGACAGGTAACAGAAAGGTACTTCGAATGCGATTTCCGCTTCTAAACTGACAGCGCCGGATTCGTGCAGAGATTTGATAGGTAGAGTAGGTTGGCCGTGAGAAATGGTCGTTCAACCAAGAACCAGGTTGAATTGTGATGCATCCGATGACCGAAGAAGCCTCTGGAATGGTAAGCGCGCCCATTTTTGACACTTTCCTTCTAGACTCTGTCGGGCTCAATATAGCACTCGTACTTTCCCTACTATGTATCTGAAATCGTTTCTTCTTGCTCATGTTGCCTCGTCTCAAATGCTGATCAAAATTTACTCGCTAACTGGAGAGTTTACGAACGGACGCTTCCATCTGGTTTTGACTTACCATGACAATGCACCATGTGGGCATCATTTCTTATGCAGATCTGAGATAAAACACACCGCACTTACCACATGATGTTGGCTTTGACTCCTGTGATACGTTGCACAGAGAACATTGATCAGCTTATGACCGTGCGGAGGCATCAGGTCGAGACGCACGTTGAGATTGCGCAAGATCGGTAATGTGGAGAGTAATGCAGCTGATCGTGTTTGATGTATCCTGGTTCATGGGAGCTTTTGAGTTTCGAAGATGAGGGCGAGAAACGGACCAGCAGGTCAGAGGAGATGAGGTATGGAAAACAGATTGCAATTTTTGTAAGATGTCATGAATCATGATGTTCGTCTCCTGCCATTGACCCAAAAAAGAAATTGACTGCAAAATGAAAAGGGTATATCTGCGCTTTTGTAGGAGTGGAGCGGCATCCTTTGTCCTGTGAACCCATGCACCGTGCCCAGCGTCCTTCCGCTAGAAAAGTCGACGAAGATAGAGAAAGAGACCAGTGTTCTGTGATCCGGTGGTCTGAAAGTAGACATCTACAGATCAAGATGCACAATGAGAGCTGCATTGTTGTTGTTGTGGTGGTGTTCGTCACTTCCTGCTGCTGACTTTGGCCTTGTAAGCATATCGTGGCGCAGGCGGTTTGCAGTCACCTGGAAGGATCAATAGTCAGTATCTCCAAATTCCTCGAGATGGTGTATGATCCTATGATTGGAGATCATACCGCAGGGTTCCTCAAATCTGTATTCACTACGAAGACGGTGTCAGAAGAGACAACGAGTTGTGTAAGCTGAGGCAAGACTTACTGGGCAACGACGTTGGGAGGACAACGTTTGTGTGACTCCTGATATCTGACACACCAGGCACGTACGGTGTATCGTAGGTGGCCACAGCAGTATTCGACCTTTGTGTAATCACACATGATGTTTGATTAGAAATTATATAGGTAAGACCAGAGTAGTCGAATCAAGTAGCTTGATGAAGAGGCAATGTGTCTTGGAGGTGAACTGATCGAATCCAGGTGGTTGACAAGGGGAGAATATGTCGAGGGGACAAGCCGAGATGATATATAATGCTCGAATCTGTTCGAGGACGATTTGTTCATATCAGACAACCATCTGTATGCTGCCAGCCTTTTTCACAAATCGAGACAAGTTTGTTTTCTGGCCGGTTTCAAATCACAGAACCACATGAGATTGAAGCAAGCAAAGCTGAGAAGACTGGTAGCAAGCAGAAGTTTCCACTGACCTGTTCTCAACGGACACTTCGAAACACCTCATTATGTTCATTGTACCACCGATGTGCCCCGGCCAAGCGAGAAAGCAAGAAGGAGACCATACCGCTCCCGCTGCTCACTGATGCACGAAATCCAGACTAGCCTAGCACGTCAATCCTCTTGACAAGTTGTTCCAATCACATACTCGACATTGACGCAGCTTTCACCGTTGACCGATGGACAGGGACGCTCAGATTGACGCCAATGCAAAGCAAATCGCGCACCCTTGACCGCCGCACCGAAATCCGGGCTCGGAGACCTCTGCTGCATGCAACGTGCTTTTTGGCAAAAGAGAGCAAGCATGGCGTTCCTTGAGAGGCCTGCAGGATGGCGTTTTGATCGTGTTACCGTCTTTCGTGCCGTACCGCTGAACCAACCACCAGCGGTTGACATGTTATTTGGAGACCTGTCGTGTCAGTGTGTTGTTGTCATTGTCAGGCCCTCGGCTCGTTGGAGCCTCAGGAACAGGCGCGCGGAATGTGTTAGGCGCCAATGGAGGTCAATCGACAGTGATAGCCGGGATGCGGGTGCCACCATCAAATGTTTTGCATGTCTTGCATGTGTTGACGTAGCAGTCGTACGAGGGTTAAATTGTCAGGTGAAATGTCATGTGGTGAAACTCGAGGTTTGTATGCTTTGCCGAGCATATTCAGAGAGACGATTTGTCTGCTATCTGGCCCTGTACAAGGGGAATAATTTGTGGCATCTCAAAATCAGTGGAGATATATTGAAATGCAAGATGGATCCACTCTCAGTTCCTGGTCGACATTTTCAAATCTCGAAAGCGAGGGATGCAGCTGTTGGCGTTTTAACCTTTGGGGGATCCGTTCTCCCCAGGGGAAGGTTGCGGAAGAGGCGTCGGTGCCGTCGGAAGGAGCGATCCGCAGCGGCATGGAGCTTTCTCTCTTACCAGCCACGTTCCAATCCAGGCGATATCGGGAAACAGCTGGACTGTGAAGCGAACAGGTTGATGAAACTCGAACACACAAGAGGATCCTAGAGATGGTCGCCAGACTATGGTCCCGAGATGATTCAAGTAGCAATTGTGTCTAGAATCTAGATGTGGTTGTTCTCTATCGGCTAGAAGCAGACTTGAGTCGCACGGAGAATTTGGATAGAAATCATGACAATCTAATTCCTTCTAATGTATCTTCTTTATGCTGTAAAGGCTTGACAAATCATGTGTATGCAACTCCAAAACTTCCCTTCGACATCGTGAACCCATGACAAGGGTATCAAACAGTATGCCATTCGAAGCAAATCCCTCCGAGAAACTCAAAACAGTATTATCGTAACATTCCTCCTCATTACAAACGGCAATCGATGCTGCAGTTCTAGCTCTCGGTGACCTCGTCCACGTCGAGCCAACCGCGACACATGCTGACAGCACGATCCCACTTCTTGAACATCTTTTCGCCCTCTTCGGGAGTGACCTCGGGCTCGAAGACCATACGGTTCTTTTGGTTGATGGCCTTGAGCTCACTGAACTCTTTCCAGATGTCGACGGCGAAACCGGCGGCAATGGCAGCTCCCAAAGCGGTGGTTTCGCGCATAGCGGGGCGGTTGACGGGAATACCAATAATGTTCGCTTGTGTCTGGTAATGAAATCAGTCATGTGTTTCTTGGTCGCGTCGCTCCTTTTAAGCTTACCTGCATGCAAATGTTCGAGTTACTCATACCACCATCGACGGCCAAGTCTGACAAGGCGTGTCCACTGTCCTTCTCCATAGCGTCGAGGATAGCCTTTGTTTGGAAACAGGTGGCTTCGAGAGTAGCTCGTGCAATGTGACCTCTTTGTGTGTGCTGAGTAATACCGAAGATGGTACCCTTTGCATCGTCAATCCAGTACGGTGCAAAGAGACCAGAGAAGGCGGTGACGAAGACGAGACCGCCGTTGTCGTCGACGGTGGAGGCGAGCTCTGACACTTTCTCGGCGTGGGCGATGAAACCCATGTTGTTCATCAGGAATTTGACACCGGAACCAGCGACGGCTACGGAACCCTCGAGAGCGTATACTGGCTTTCTGTTGCGTCCAAAATCGTAGGCCACCGTCGCGAGCAGACCGTGAGTTGAAATAGTGGGCTTCTCGCCAACGTTGTAAAGCAGGAAACAACCGGTTCCTGTCAGATGTGTTAGTATGTCGAACAGGAAAGGTGAGTTAGATGTGGTGCATACCGTATGTGTTTTTGGCAGAGCCGGGAGTGAAGCCTTGTTGACCGACCAGCGCCGAGGACTGGTCACCAAGACAGCCTGCGATTCTCATACCCTTTAGAGTACCCCTGGCGAGAGTACCATACGCCTCTGCGCAGGATGAAGGAACGATCTTGGGCAATCTGAGCTTGTTGCGGTCAAGGTCGAAGAAGCTAAGAAGCTTATCGTCATATTGACAGGTGTGCAGGTTCATGAACATAGTTCTTGAAGCGTTTGTAGAATCTGTGACGTATACGTTCTTCTCTTTTCCTCCGTTGAGGTTGTAGATCAACCAGGTGTCGACGGTACCGAAACACAGGCGACCCTCGTCGTAAGCTTGTTGGACCTCGGGAACGTGGCGCAGCATCCAAACGAGCTTGAGGCAGGATGGGTATGTCGAGAGGGGAATACCACAGATCTCGGACAAGTTCTGGTCGCCCTTGCGCTCCTTGAACTCACGGACAAGACCTTTGGTTCTGGTATCGGGCCAGGCGATGGCATTGTGCAAAGGCTCTCCAGTCTCTGCGTCCCAGACCAAGGTTGTTTCTCTCTGGTTGGTCAGACCGATTGCCTTGATATCCGAGACCTTGTGGCCCTTCTCGAGGAACTTTTTGGTAGCCTCCTCGATACAGGTTTCTACCGAAGAGACAAGTTCCCAGGGGTCGTGCTCGTGCCAACTGCGATTGCTGTTAATATCGTTGCTGCAAACGCAACAGAGCGACTTATGGACTTACCCAGATTCGGGGTACTTTTGCTCAAATTCGATCTGGTGCATTGCTACAGGCTCGCCGACTCCGTCGAAGATGATAAATCTGGACGAAGTGGTTCCTTGGTCAATTGCGCCAATGAAGTTCTCTTGCAATACATTTTCGTGGCTGGTGGTGAATCTGTTCAACGGCGGTCTTGTAGCACCAGACTTGGACTCGGTCCTGACTTTGGGCTTTGCATCAGCGGGAGCAGAAGCCTTCTTCAAAACAGGATCTGGTTGCTGTTGAGGGTTCTTGTCGATGTTGGGGATGTCTTTTGAGCCGTCCATTTTGGATGTAGTGCTTGTCTTCTCTGTCAATCGTAAGGCGACGAGAGTCTCTTATTTGTTGCAGTGACGCAAAAATGAATTTGCGTAGTCGTCAGTCTCGATGCAGTGGAAACCAAAATTCGTCGCTGACGTATGGGTGAAAGTCGCTCGGCAAGCGGAAAAAGACGGAATAATTCGAGGGGGTATCAGAGGTTACAGCAATGAGCTGGGTGGCAGGAGAGAGAAAGAGAGAGGTGAGGGAGCCAGAGTTAAGTGAGTTTTCTCAGCGATGGACGTGCTGTTAACGCTGGGCAACATGACTTCACACACGCTTCACCATGTCCATGGCGAACCCCACCATCCTCCCCACTAACATTTCCGTCTTCGGGACTGCAAGCCTCTCGGGGCTACACTCGGTGGTATCGATTCCCACGGGGATGCCGAATAGACCGTCCTTCACTCCACTGCACCAATTTATCCGGCCGCTGAATACGGCTATGAGGCTCTTGCTCACAATGCTGTCTTCGTTCGGCTATCTTGTGCATTTTGGTTCAGCTTTGAAGCTCTTCTCCAGCGAGCAAAACATTTTTCTTTCCGAATTTCTGTCGCGTGCTTGGAGATAAGAAGTAAGACGTCGAAGCGACGATCTTTAGATGCACGGCCGGCAAGGCACAAAAGTTGAAAAAGTTCGAGTGCCGATCACTGAACAGCCACGGCGAATCGAGATCGACAGCCCCAGTTTTCAAGGGTCACGAGTTGCAGGCTTCGTCAGCTTAAGGATTCGGAAACTGAGGTGCTCCATCGTCTCCGTATTGGCATTCATATAAACACACGCCGGATGATTCCTAGTGCCATCTCAGTGAACGAGGAGATCCGAGAAC
>Ga0058697_10000145_pt1 | contig 34610 bp, 34 predicted proteins | sample AgamicAsMae_FD_66619 | JGI IMG/M metagenome (GOLD analysis project Ga0058697, IMG submission 66619) | Agave microbial communities from Guanajuato, Mexico - As.Ma.e | ecosystem: Host-associated > Plants > Phyllosphere > Phylloplane/Leaf | place: Guanajuato, Mexico | collected 2012-06-04
CAGGTGATTCGGCGACTTCGTAGGCGATCTCGGTGGGGACTTTGTCGGAGGTTATGCCATTGCCTCCTGGCCATCTTTTTTCATACTCTTGTCAGCGTCCATTGCGTATGCGGTATGATGGGGTGATGTGTGTTGTTCTCACGTCTTGATGATTTCGATGTCATCTGGGGTTGCGCTGTATGCTGCAGCTACACTGTGAAGCTTGTCAGCTGTGTCTTGCGATGCAGATGATGCAGGAAGCCTCGACTCACCCGGAGTATGTAGTGCCAAAGTCCACTCCAACAATGATTCTGTCAGACGTGACTTGGATGTGGTTGTTCGGATCGCCATTGCCATTGACGATCGGCGTCGGAGCGGAGAAGTTGACCTTGGGTCCAGCCATTGCGAGAGACGTGCTTGTATGATGCTGATCGAAGAGGGTGGGTGTCGCTGGCAATCAGTCACGAATGGAGGATATCCAGCAGTGGCGGAAGAAGAAGACAAAGACAGGTGAACAGGTCAATCGGCAAGAGCTGGGATCAGCAAGAAGGACGACGGGAAGAGTGGAGGTAAAGTTGGTATTATGACAAGCACTGCCGGAGAAGGAGACTACCTCAACTGTCAGAAGCTCCACGAGAGAGACAAGGAGGCACCCGAACACATGCAGCCAGCTCAATGTCAGCTCCAAACCCGCGGTACAGTCAGTGACAGGCCAGGGCCCTGCATCCAGAGAAGCCCGACTCGGCAGAGCTGAAAGAGAGCTGCGGTCGAGGCTGCACTGTCCAGCGCCTCATCCAACTCAAGCAGCGCCAGCAGTGTTTGCAAAGAGTGGCATTCGGATCAACGACAAACTTTACCCCCTTGTCCGAGTCCGAAACTCAAGGTTGATACAAATATGTGGCCTCGTCCCGTCGTGGTCAGACAGCTCTCACCCATCCGGACTTGCCCCGCAGTCAGATTGGCTTGTCTCGGACATTTTGTCGTCGATCATTGCTCCTTTCGGCATTTCCTGGAGGAGAGCCGCAGCTTTCGGATTCGTCTTTGTGTCGACACCATCATCAATTCTTGGCTGCGTGGTCTTTCATCTACAGCCTAATAGTTGTGCATGTAGATGGTCATCTCACTCACGCGCCTGCAATAGAAGTTGTCCGTATTCGAAGAGACCAGCTCCCTCGAGACGATTAGGAGTGACTGTCGAGACAAGCAAGAAGCTTCGATGTTTCAGCTCATACCACTCGAGTCTGGCTGAAACTTGCCTCACTATGGTCGCCTCACGCGGCTATGATTTGGAAACGGCACCTGAAAATACTTTGAGGAGTCAAGTATATCAGTGAACAAGCGGGAGAAGCGGCTGAGCGGTCGTGCCCGAGGTAAGGCTGGCCATCAGAGACATCAGGAATGTAAGCTTTTCCCCTTGTGCATCTACCACTTCATGCCTTATTCCAATATATGTGAACGTTACCATCCCTCTCGCTCGTCTTCGAGCTTACTGCCTCTTCAATCAACAACACATCCACCATGGCACGAACAGAAACCCCCAAAAAACGAGTCTCAAATCTCGTCGGCCGCTTCGAGCAACTAGCTCAATCCTCACCAGTCCAAGAACCTTCAAACCCAGCATCGCCGACATCACCACTTGCACCTTCCCACCACATCGACAAGAAATGGCTTTCCTACGATCGCAGAGCACTATCTCTGTCTTCAATGCCCAGTGCACCCTGTCTCTCCGTAAAACTAGAACGAGAACTCACCCGCAATGCAAAACTGCGCATCGAGATTGAAGAACTACGAAGTCGATGCACAGAAAGTGATGATGTGCTGACTTTGCTGTCTCAACGGCTGGAAGAAGGCACTGAACTGCAAGCATCTCTGCATATGCAAACGTCGGGCTTGCAGACAAAAGTCGATAGATTGGCAGACAAACTTGCCAGAAGAGATAAAATTCAAAAGGCAGAGTATGAGCGGAGGATAATAGCTGTGGCAAACGAACGCGATATGCTGGCTTCAAAGTTACGGATGGCGGATGCGAGCGTGGAGCGAGCTCGAGTCTTGCAAGAGGTTGTCGAGACAGCAGATGAGAGGGCTAGGATTGCGGACGAGAAGGCGCAGATTGCCAGTAATCGGATATCGACATTACGGAAGCAGTTAATGGAACTCAAAAAGGATACTGCTGCTCGATCTGGAACTCCGGCGGACGTCAGTGATCAGGAGGTTCTTGACATGATGAACAAACTTAACCACCTTGTGCAAAATTGGTGTGTCAGTAGTTTTCGGAAGATCAAGATCGGTATGTGTGCTGAAAACGTTGTATCCGAGTATATGCTGACATGTTCCAGATCCACGCAGGATGATCTGTAGGTTCGAAAAGATAACAGCTCTGCAGAAAGCGAAGTCGTTACGAAAACTGTATGCTACCTTCGACACAAGCATCAAGATCTTCACCTTCCAAGCTACAGTGTTACACCTTCTTATGCCGATCTTCGACGCACACTTCTTTGGACTACCGGAAGAACTCAAGGGATTGGACTCGGCTGCTTGGGAAATGGAATGTATGTTTCTTTGTTTGGTCCTCTGCCTATCCTCTTTTACTGATTGTCCTCCAGCACTGACGACAGCCTTTAATGAATGGAGAGCAACGACATACGATCTCTTACGGAACGGCGATGACGAAATGAGAAAGCGATGTCAAGCCTCTCAAGCGAAAGCGCAGACACAGATAGTCGAGCAAGTCTGCAAAACGATGTCAGCACTGACTGGAACAGCCATCTTGGAAGAGCAAAAACGCACTCTAGGTGCACTAGTTGAGCATGCTGTCACATTATCTCAGCTTTTGGGGAGCCAGCGGGCTACGTATCGGTGTTTTCTGCCACAAGCTAACGAACAAGGCGTTCTCAAGTTCGAGATCAGCGCGATGGAGAATCTGATGGATGAGCAGGAGAGCGATGATGTTGCAAAGGATGTTAGATGTGTAGTATCTCCAGCTTTGATCAAGCAAGGAGGTGAGAGAGGTGAAAGAGTGAGATGACCCTACCGTATTGCCAGGATGAAGTTCGCTGACTCTGGTGGGCAGATGGAAGTTGAGAACGTTCTCGTCAAAGCCAAAGTCATTTGTGTTGAAGAAGACTTGGACGATGACAGTCCGATGGACTGAACTTCTGGTGCTTCCAGCTCACAAGGTGTTTTCCCTCTGGCGCAGGCTCACCACTCTTGGGTTACCAGCGACTGGCGTGGAGTACGAGGGTGCATGGCGTTTGGGCACTTTCTTTGCGTGTGCTAGGGCAGCAGCGTCAAGTGTCTTCTCAGCCTCGAGCACAAGATTGTCGGCGCTGGTAGCGTCTGCTACGATGGAACGGAGGCGAATGAATATAGCATCAAGGAAGATATCAAGGAGAAGATACATGTTGTGCTCTGGCTCTTGACGATGAAGTTGAATGAATGGCATGTAGATATACTCATCGTAGAGCGTAGCCATGCGATGGAAGATCTTTGCTTCGACGCCAGTTGGCTTGTGTAGTCCACTGTTGTTTATGTCAGCCTGTGTTGTTTGATAGTATGTCGATGCGCTGCTCACTCGATGATGTCGACCCATCTAACAACTTCCTCTAAGGCAACCTCATCTGCCAGATCGTGACCAGACAGCTGCTCCTTTGCTGAGGTCGCAGCATCGAGCTTCTGTGCAAGCTTCTCGAGGACCAGATCCAGGAAGTCGCAGATGTCGAGCGCAATGTTTTCGACATCGCGTGCAACATCGCCTCTGAGAATGTGCGATGGAGGAAAGAGCTGACGCGAGATGTACAGGAACATTCTCACCATCGCCAACAGCCTGCCTTTCAAGAACTGGTCAAGGTCGGAAGTACGGATCGAACGCATCAATCTATCAGGCAGAAGATCGACTTTCGAAGAGGAGACAGATGAAGTTGGTGTGAGGACGACCAGCGCATTGCGTCGAGGAATGCGGGTGATTGAGTCATGTCTTGCAGAGTCGTCAAGGTAGTAGGAAGGAATCCATTGGATGGTCGAGTCGAGTGCGTCTGCATGAATGAAAGGCCCACTGCTGATGGTTGAGATAGATCCCGTGGTACTGCTCGAAGGAGTCCTGATTGGAGGGAAGACTGAGCTGAGCGGAGACGACGAGGTTGTGCCAGTACGCGAGTGCAACGATGAGATGGAGCGTGGCATCTCGTTAGTATGCGCAGGTGTGCTGCTGTGGAAGGGGAGAGCAAGCGGTGGATCGTGGTGGACAAAGAAATCAAAACGAAAGGTTGCGCTTTCCTGTTGCGGAGGACGACAAAGAGGCAGGAGCGACCACCACGTCAAACAATAAACATAACGAAACGAACAATGAGTTTTGATAAAGATTGTGATATTGCAATGAGTGAAGTTTCTACAAACCAGTCAAGAGATGTATCAATCTCGTCGAAGCCATCCCGCCATGATATTTCGTTGCCGACGGCGGATCAGCTACCTTTTAAACAAGTTGACAATTGCCCACAAGTCACCACCCGAGTGAACAAGACGTTCGGTTCGGGTAGTATACGACCTGAAAAGCGTTCAATCTCCGCAAGTAGACTCGATCACCACGCCACTGAATCGTTTCCACCAAAAGGTGAAATCGGAGGCATGACAACTTTAAAGAAGTGCGGGTTCTCAACAGCAAAATCACTCATCATCCTCGTCGTCGTCTACGCCAGGGACGTCCATAACACGTTCTGATGCAGCGGCAAGAGCACGACGACTCCAAGCTCGGACACCTTTCCAGACGGCCTGATAGAAGGATTAGTAATGATCATAGACAAAGAAGGATAGTAAACTTACCCAGGTGAAGGTGAAGATACCGACTGCTACAGCAATCCAACTGATCTGAGCCATCCTGTCTCGACCAGTGGTGCGACCTCCAACCGAGGTGCGCATATTGTACATTTGCCATGGACTCAGTGTGAGCAGAAACTTGGCAAATCCAACCAAGCCCAAGGAGGCAAACCCTTTGATAAAGTGCTCAGTCCATGTAACAGGCTCGTCTGTAGGCAACAAGGGCTGAGAACCATGAGCGATTGTGTCGTAAGGATCGAGATAGAGATTGATGATGGGATCAGCCACATAACCTAGAGTAAATGAGGCGACGATAAAGATGGCCACGGTAAGCAGAATCTGGGCGGCCGTACTACTGATCCAGTGTGCCCAGTTCATTCGTTCTAGACGATATTTGTACCTACATGTTGGGCACTGCCAGTAGTTACGTTTTGCGGCAGGGTTCTGCAGACGCCAGGCTTGTAGACAGTGCTCATGGACATATTTCTGACTGCCCTTGCACAAGCAAGGGCGAAGTAGACGACCCCCATCTGCGTCCTCGTATGTGACACTTGGCCTAGAGCGCAGGAAGCCTGGTAAAGAGTCTGACGGCGGATGGTATGTGGGTAAGACAGTCTCCAGACAGATACGACAAGTGCGAGGGTTGTAGTGACGTTCGCGCGGTTGTTGTCCGGCGGAAGCTGTCGAGGATGGTGGTGGTTGAGGCGGGGTCTGGTGGTCCTCTTGGTCTGAGTGATGCTGTGTTTCCTTGTCGGAGTAAGAATGGGTGGTCTGAAAGGGTTCCGGTTTGATCTCTTCTTTGACATGATCATTGTCCCAAGCACCGGGCAAGTCCTCGGGCCAAGTCCATGATGCAGGGTCAATGGACGAGGATGAAGCCATGATGCTCGAAGAATATTCAGGTGCCGGTGGTGTTTGAGCTGCAGTGCAAGGCAGGAGCGCCAGCGGTCATGATCAAATAGAGGAGTTGAAGAGGCCAGCTGGTGTTTATGCGCTTGTGACGGCTTGTCAGAGGGAAAAGCTTCTTCTTCTGTCGAGGCACCGATGTTTGCGGAAGAAGAGGAAAGAACGAGGCCTTGGCAGTTCTGGTGGGCCCGAGCTTCCTTCGGGTAGCGCGTCACTGAGTGAGCGCCTGCGCTATGGGCGAGAGAGCAGCAGCAGCTCCATACAAACCATCCAAGCACAGTCGCATCTGTTTCTGTCGTTTCGCCGTTTATCCTCTCTCTGATTGCAGCTCCATCCATATCTCTGCAGTCTCGTCCCTCCGCTCTTCCATCTCCGCCACACATCTTCTCACATCATGGCCGATCGCTACTCGTTCTCGCTCACCACCTTCTCCCCCAGGTACCATTCACTCTATACCGCTTGCGCAACTCTTATGCTGACTCTCATCTAGCGGAAAGCTGGTACAGATTGGTACGCCCAAATAGCTCATAGCCAACAAGACCCTCGCTCACATCCGCTCAGAATATGCTCTCAACGCCGTCAACCAAGGTGTCACCGCCCTAGGCATTAAAGGTCCGCATACATGAGCTCTCCATCACTCTATCTCAATAATAATGCTCCCTCACAGCCACCAACGGTATCGTCCTCGCAACTGAAAAGAAATCATCCTCGCCTCTCATCGATGCCGCCTCCGGAAGCAAGATCTCCCTCATCACCCCCAACATCGGAACCGTCTACGCCGGCATGGGTCCCGACTACCGCATCCTCGTCGACAAGGCCCGTAAAGTCTCACACACAAACTACAAACGTGTTTACAACGAATACCCTCCTACTCGCATCCTAGTCCAGGACGTTGCTCGTGTCATGCAAGAGGCCACTCAGTCAGGTGGCGTGCGGCCATATGGTGTCAGTCTGTTGGTTGCCGGATGGGATGACGGTATTGAGCCTGAGACTGAGGCTGCTGATGCTGGTGATGATGCGGAAAAGAAGGCTATCAAGGGAAAGACTGGCGGTATCCTCAAGGGTGGTCCTTCGTTGTACCAGGTCGATCCCAGTGGTTCCTACTTCCCCTGGAAGGCCACCGCCATCGGCAAGAGCGCCACTTCGGCAAAGACTTTCTTGGAAAAGCGCTACACAGACGGTCTCGAGCTTGAAGACGCCATTCACATTGCTCTGCTCACACTCAAGGAGACCATCGAGGGTGAGATGAACGGTGACACCATCGAGATTGGTATCGTTGGTGCTCCTGCTGATCACCTGCTCGGTGTTGAGGGTGTCGAGGGTGCTCAAGGTCCTCGTTTCAGAAAGCTCAGCTCGCAAGAGATTGAGGATTACCTGACGAGTTTGTAGACGGTAGCATGCACTGGCCTGGCGTTTTATATCAAATCTTTCTACACATTGACGAGGGACGGCTCTGTATACTAACAAATGGCTGTGGGTATACCGGCCACAATGACATTTGCTTTTTTGTCCACTTTCCTGTTGCATGTCCACTGTGTGACTTGTATTCGTCCTGGCCACTGACTTGACAGCACTCGGCTCATTTCCGTATCGAGGTACGCATACAAACATATTGCAGTGTTCACGAAGTCCAACCACGAAGGTAGCGGTTGTCTCGTTGAGGTGTGCATTTCAAGTGCCTAGCTAATCAAGCTACAACAGATCCAATAATTCTTTCGTCCAAAAGTTCGTTACAACATCGACGTCCGCCACAGTCTACTGCAGATCCAAAACAACTCTTCCCTGAATCTTACCCTTGTCCATCTCCTCAAAGATGCCAGTCAGATCCTCCATCTTTGCAGTTCTGAAATGCGTCTTGATGATTCCTCTGGCAGCCAAATCCAGCGTCTCAATCGCCTCCTTTCTGTTTCCAACCGCTGACCCAACCACCCTCTGTTCCTTTGCCACCATCACTTGCGGGAAACAAGTAGCAATAGGCTGCAACTCACCCTCAGGCAACCCCACACAAACCAACGTACCACCAAACTTGAGCAACTGCATGCCACTCGCATACGCACCATTCGCCGCCGTCAACACCAACACTGCTTGAGCTCCCAAACCTCCAGTCAGTGCTTGCACATCAGCAGCGACGTCTTTGGAGGTTGTGTGGTCGATAAAGTGTTCGGCGCCGGATTCGAGAACCAAGTCTTTTTTGCTGCCGTGGTCGATGCCGATGATGCGCATGCCCATGCCGCGAGCACCCATTTGAGTGGCGATGTGACCGAGGCCGCCGCCTGCGCCGAGGAGGACGACAAAGTCGCCGGACTGAGCGGTTGATTTGCGGAAGGCGGAGTAGACTGTCACGCCTGCGCAGAGCCTGTTGTTTGTCCTAGTCAGACTCTTGACTTGAAGGAAGAAGAAGAAGGGAGGGCAAAGGGGAAACTTACATAGGAGCAGCAGCTGCAGAGTCAAGCTCATCAGGGATGGGAGTAACGTAATCCGCAGGTCCCAGCACATATTGCTGATAAGTACCTGGCGTATAGTATCCAGACACCTTCTGATTGAAACAAACACCATCATGTCCACTCAAACAAGCAGGACACCCACCACAAATCCCACTAATCCACTTGACACCCACCCTCTGACCAACCTTCACCGCAGCATTTTCAGTGCCAGGGCCCATGGCAACGATTTTGCCTACGCCCTCATGGCCACCGACTTGACCTGGTTGGGTGGGGTGAGGGAGTGCTTTCCAGGAGTTTGTCATGATGCCCATGTCGCTGTGACAGACGCCCGAGTGAGTTAGGTTGATGAGGACTTCGCCGGGTCCCGGGGTGGGTGTGTCGAGTTCGACGATTTTTGTGCTGATCTCGCCGGGCTTGTCGTAGATGACTGCTTTGTACTTCTTGGGGATATCGGGAGAAGACATTGTTGCTGATATTATTGAGATCTCGGACTATGAGATTGTGGATATAGGTATAGAAGGTGCTTGAAAAGCTGTGAAATGTATGTTTGAGCTCTGGGGTATAGATAAAAGAAGTTGAGATGGCTGTCAAATACGAGCGAACTACTGCAGGTAGATAAGCATGAGCTCCAAGCACCAACGATCCCTGTCTCTTTTGGGTGACGACTGCCTTCTCCTCATTCTTTGATTCCTTCGCCGAGGCACAATCGCAAGACGAGGTTGTCCTGTTGTTTGGCTGTTATGGAGATAAGTTCAATAGTGGGGCAAGTTGCGGGGTAAGATGGCTGAAAGGTGGCTGCTAAGGGAGGGGCATGCGGATATGGGGAATGGTCAGACGATGTGATTATGCTTTTCGTTCATGTGAAACGCGGCAGAGGGAGAGGACAGCTCCGGGAGATGGTTCTATGAATTTGGAGTGTGTTCGTTGCTTGATTTGCAGGGATGAGAAGAAACTGCTGCTCGGTATAGAACTTCCAATTGCCGAAGCTATCCAGAACCACCAGATAGACGATAGAACAGACATGTATCCCACAGCGGAAGAGAACAACTTCGCAATAGAAGAGAACAGCATTTTGTAACGAGATAAGAGCCTCCAATATATCGCATCTCGATGGATACTATAAATCCCTCGGAACTACTGTGCACTATTAAAGCTGACCGCGTTACAGACTTTAGCACTCGAGGTGGCTGCTTTTGAGGACTTGAGTAGTATCTCCTCTACTATCTTAGAATAATTGTTGCTCTCTTAACCCTAAACCTTGGTTTAGAGATCGATCTGGAAGATATTGCTTGGAGACACTGAGGATACATTGAGTCGAAAGTGAAAACGCAATGGCTCGATCCTCAATTATCTACGGATCCTGGCGGACCTTCTGCATGTCGTGATGTTGTCTTTTTGGTCATCAATTGGACTTTTAGAATGCTCTTTGACGAGCGCAGCTTTCCGTTGTTTGGGTGCGTGCTTCTTCTGATTTCTGTTGGGCTTCTTGTTCAAAGGTCGATCGTTTGATTTGGTCTCTGACTCCTGCGCCAATACCGCTGAGTGTAACGACACTGGAGCTCCATCGGCGAACATCTCATACCATTCGTGCTCCTCGATGTATCTCACGAAGCGATATGACTTGGATGTTGCTTCCAGGTAAGGCCAGAACTCTTTGATCATTACAAATGTCGCTGTAGATCCTTCATCGGCTGGAACTTCATCGATAAGTTCAAGGTGGATGCCCCTTGCGATGTCATGTCCATTCATACCTTTCCATGACACTTGAGTAGTCTCTGTTCCAAGGTCGGCTCACCGTGGTTCAAGTGCACTGCGCTCAACAGCCTAGGATAACGGTCATTGCTAAGCTGAACGGTGAACATGACTTTTGGAAAAGTTTCGACTCAATGGGGTATGAAACGTGAGCTGTCGATCATCAGATATTGTCCCAATCTCTCTGGTGCGTAAAAGTCCTCGAGCCATTTGGCGATCACAGCTGGAGGAGGAAGGTGCAAGCATGTCGTGAGCAGTGCGTCAGGGACATTCCTACAGTAGTGCTGATCAAACACCGCGATGCGTGCTTGTCGCAATGCTTCAACGAAAGCATCGCAATTGAGAGCCTGCGTAGATGTGCCTTCTGTGGCAGCTGTGGAATTTTCGGACATGGTGGGAGAGCCGAGAAGAGAGAGTCAACCTGTAGTCGAGGAAGAGCAGCGAAGAATCAAGGAAGACAGTGCATCTTTCATTAGCACCAGTGAGAGTATTCACTCATTCTCACTCTCGATAAGGCTGTTGTGGACAAGTAGAGCTTGCGAGAGGAGGCACTCACGGGATACTTCACTTCTGCCGATGCCTGAATCCTCTCGCGACTATAGTAAAATGATACATGTCGGATATATGCGAGTTGAGGAGGCTTCCTGTCATGCGAGCTCTTTACACGATGCAGCGTTGATAGCTCTTGATGCCGACCCTAGTGGATGCACGCGTCGGGTTTGCTCTGTTTGCAGGCGGGGCTTCAGAATCTATAAAGCTCGCCACCCGGCGCGTTCAACCCAGCCTTTTTCTCTCCATGAAAGTTTATAACAACCAGAAAATTTGACTTGATCACCCTATACACCGTGGGTTATCGAGCTGAACATCTGGTGAGAGGAAATTTCTGGACATATTAAGAAGCGACGCTCCAACCTATTGGGCTTTGTCTCCCGTTATTGTTCGACAATTCATCACTCCACTCTTGTCTCTTCAGTTCGTCGCGATGAACTGATTGTGAGGCCGAGTCCACGTGACGATGGCTTCATTTCTGCCAGACGTTTAGACACCCTGGATACTCCCTCCCTCACTGTACATACCTACTTACGATATCGAAAACGAAGAACACGTTGTCACCTAAACACTACTTGCCACTCATGGAATCAGTCGCGTCGTCATCGTCGTCTTCGGACCCGCCTACTAAGAAGCCTTTTCCCTTCTTCGAACTACCCTCGGAATTGCGCATCAAGATATACCAATACGTGCTGTTCATTGAGCACGGAAAGGGTACAGTAGATCTGGAACGCGATAATGACAGACGGATTGCCCCACGTTTGACATGCTTCCGCGCATCTCGGCGCATGCATGATGAGGCCTACCCAATCTTCTACGGCTCGCCACAGCAGCCTTTCAGACTGTTCCCAATCGGTGGAAATGTGTACAAGACCAAGAAGCCTTTGCTTGAGCTCCTTACGCCAACTTACCGCGCTGTCATCAACACAATTGAGTTGCGCCTGGGACCAGGATGGGAAAGAGTAAGTCCAGCGCGATCTCTCGTACCTTGCACAAGAGCCTATCTCCTTCTTGGTGTTGAAACGGTATTAAGCGCCTTGTGCAATGCCTACGATTACATCCGTCATATACTCGAGCTCGTATGTCAGTGCAGAGTGCTAACAACCATCTGTCTCAGGTTCCCAAATGCTGGCATACCGGCCCTTCACTAGGTCTCACCGATTGCGTCTCCCTCCGCACGCTCAAAATCAACGTACAAGTAGACCCAACCGATGCGTACTTCAAGGGACATCATGGAAAAGGCAATGACCAATACACATACATGAATCTCTGCGTCGGCTGGTTGAAAGACATCCTCGAGCAAGCACCCAGCATTCGCAATGTCGAGATTGACGCTTGGGAAGGAGTAGCCCTCGATTCGCCAATGCTCAATGCACTCGCTACGGTTGTTCTCAGCGCCGATAAAAAGTTGAGCTGGGGCCCAGACAGACTGAAGGAGATTGAGAAGCAGAGGCTACACAAGGCGCGCTGGGGTGTATCATGTGGGATGCAATCTCTGGACGAGCTGGAGGACCTCATGACGGCCATGGTTATAGGAAGTGAACGAAGCAGCACATACTGATACTGAGCATATGGGTTTGAGACAGCGACAGGCGTAAGGCGAACGGGCATTTGCTTTCTAGGACAATTTTCATCATCATCGACAGCATTAGCATCCACAGCATTCTATTCAATCAATCGGTCCACATTCAATCAATCGCTCTTCCCAAACCATGACAGCCAGCCCCAGTATTTCTCCAAACAGCGTCCGGCACCGGCAACGACCTTGTCCCAGATACGAGCAAACACGGCTTACAAAGCTGTTGGGCATTTTTCGCGAGTCGTGAGTGACACAACGGCAAGCGGTGAACGTCATGGACACCGTGCGCCTATCGCCACATTTCGAGAGAACGCCTTCATTCCTCATATCTGTCTCGTTGTGTTGCACGTCAGTCGCGCAATGGCACGGTGAAAGAGGATTCGAACGTAGTCACTATCCAGTGAGAGCCTGCGACGGTTTGCTACAGCGCAAAAGCCTTTGTCAGCCAGATAAGCAGAAAATACAAGGCATGATGTCAGGCCGGAGTTAAGTCTTGAAACATGCTACAACCGCCGGCCGAAATTCGAAAAAGATGGCATTTGGAAGGGCATGGAGCATGGAGCAAGATAAACTTTCTAATCTCGAATCGTTTGCCTGTCAATATATACCTATCGCTGTTTCCCCTGGCTACTCGTTGTTCTTTCCCTCTCTCCTACTTCCTCTTTATTCCTCAATCTATTCCCCTCTCTCAAACAACACCACACATCACACATCATGTCTACTGAGCAGATCCCCGAGAAGTTCTCTGGCTGGTTGGGCCACGAGCCTGAGGCCGCCAAGGGCAAGATGGTTTGGGGCGAGTTCGAGCCCAAGGTGAGTTTTGGTCAATTTATTGATGCTTGACAACATGGACTAACATACCATGACAGACCTTCGAGGAGACCGACGTCGATATCAAGATCTCTCACTGCGGTATCTGCGGTTCCGACATTCACATGCTTTCCTCCGGCTGGGGCCCTACTCCCTACCCTTGCTGCGTCGGCCACGAGATTGTCGGCAAGGCTGTCCGTGTTGGCAAGGAGGTCAAGAACATCAAGGTTGGCGACCGTGTCGGTGTCGGTGCCCAGGCCCAGTCCTGCCTCGAGTGCGTTGACTGCAAGGCTGGCAACATGACCTACTGCAAGAAGGCCGTCAACACCTACGGCTCCGTCTACCCCAACGGCAAGGACAAGTCGTACGGTGGTTACTCCAACTACAACCGCACCCACGGTGCTTTCGTCGTCAAGATTCCCGAGGGCATCGAATCTGCCGATGCTGCTCCCATGCTCTGCGGTGGTGTCACCGTCTACTCTCCTCTAGTCCGCAACGGCTGTGGTCCCGGCAAGACTGTTGGTATCGTCGGTGTTGGTGGTCTCGGTCACTTCGGTGTCCTCTTCGCCAAGGCTCTCGGTGCTGACCGCGTTGTTGGCATTTCCCGCAAGAACGACAAGCGCGACGATGTCCTCAAGCTCGGTGCCGACAAGTACATCGCCACTGCTGAGGACAAGGACTGGGCCGCTGAGAACGCCCGTACCCTCGACCTGATCATCTGCACCGTCTCCAGCGAGAAGATGCCCATGACCGAGTACCTCTCCCTTCTGAAGGTTGGTGGTACTTTCATCCAGGTCGGTGCTCCCGACGGTGGCAACCTTCCCCCAATCAACGCCTTCACCCTCATCACCAACGGCATCAAGGTTGGTGGCTCTCTCATCGGTACCCCTCAGGAGATCGAGGAAATGCTTGAGCTTGCAGCATCCAAGTCGATTAAGCCATGGATTGAGGTGCGCAAAATGAAGGATGCCAACCAGGCCATCATCGACTTCGAGAAAGGCCTGCCCCGCTACAGATTCGTCCTTGAGAACTAAGAATGTTCTCTGTTGCTTGGAGCTTGCTTGCTTGGAACCCATTACGAAAAAGTCCTGTTTAACGAATACCCCTACATCATAGACTTATAGACAGTAGTACGCTACGAATTACATTGGCTCTCGATCAGATTATGTTTTCCTGCTTTCCGTTTTCGTGCATTATTGGTGGGCTCGTGTAAACCGAATTGTACTTGCCAGACACTGTGGATAATGTGCAGATGCACGTCAAGTTGACTGATTTCATTGAACAGTACCGACTTTAGATGACACTTTGCCGTGATATGGGTGGATAATGTGGAGTGAAGCTGGCGTTACGATGAATCCTTAGATTCAAGGTTACAAGCGGCAAGACGCAGCCTATTTTAGTTCAACTACATATGCAGTCTTTACTGTGAGGGGAAATATCATAAAGACAGTATGCTACGCTCATTGTCGCCATTGTACAGAGCTGATCGCAACAAATCTGTCTCGTAGCACAAAGACAAGGTCCCCCGCTCGACGAAAAAGCGGAGTTAACAGAAGAACCCCGACGCCACCCTCGCGTCTGCCTGGCAGGTACAACTTTCTTTTCTGTTCGCGTACGGAAACAAATCCTGTGTCACAACACTCCCTTTCACTCATTGGCAGCAGGGTGCTCTGGTCTCTCGGCCCACGACAATTTCACCTTCCACGTTCCAGTTCTCACACTCTTTGTCACCTCCGATAGATTGACCATCATACACGCCTCTCACACCACTCTTCTTCCACAAAACACACACCTTCCACAAAACACACACCACCATGTCTGGAAGACGCAATGGTAACCGCATTCGCGGCCCGTCAGTAGCATCGCAGATTCAGTTCTCCTTCTCGGTAACTAACCATGCTTAGACAATCTGCTTTGACCGACTTCCTCTCTTCACACAACATCTCAGCACAACAAATCCGCGACGACTATGAACGACGTGTACGCGAAGCCGCCCAGCAAGAAAATGCCGGCGAGGGCACCTCCAATGCCCCTCTACCACCCACCGACCCAGACGCCGACGCCGCAGCTGCCCTAGCCGCAACAGAAGCCGCAGAAGCAGCCGAGGAAAAGTCCAGGAAGCGCAAGAGAAAGGAAGAGGCTGCCATTGAGAAGATCAAGAAAGCCAAGGGAGCCAAGGGCGGAAAGAAAAAGAAGAAGCCTGTCAACAGCGACGACGAGGATGACGAGGACTTTGACATTGGCAATGCCATGTACGTCAAGGCTCCTCCCATGCCTGGTCAATTCGAGAACTGCGAGATCTGCAGCAAGCGTTTCACCGTTACACCGTACAGCAAGAGTGGTCCTGAAGGAGGTCTAGTCTGTACACCCTGCGGCAAGGAGCTTGCCAAAGACGGAGATGCTGCCGCAGGAAAGAAGGCAAGAAAGCCCCCGGCTGGAAGAAAGAGACGTCAGGTCGAGAGTGAGCGCTTGAACGGTATCGCCGTTGGTGGAGCAAAGTCGTTGCAGCAGCTCTGCATTGAAAAGGTCGCACAATACCACGAAGACGTCGATGAGCTCGGCGAATTGCCAGAGCCTGTCATGCTACGACTGGCTGAGATCTTTGCAAAGAAGCGCGTCCTGAATCCAAAGACACTCAAGCTCTTCGTGCGACCAGACTCGGATGCTGTGTGCATCCACGACGCTGCATACCTCGAAGTCGAAGACTATCAGGGCATCTGCGCTGTGGCTCCTGGACTCAAGAAGCTCGTCATCCGCAATGCTTGTCAGCTCAAGGACGAAGTCATCGAGTACATGATGGAGAAGTGCGACTCGATCAACTTCATCCAATTCTATGCCGCCAACTTGGTGTCGGATGAGATGTGGCGCAAGCTCTTCCAGCGATACGGCAAGCAGCTGAGAGCAGTCAAGCTATCATGGCTGGATGCTTCGTTCAACGATGACACTGTTAAGGAACTGGTTGAGAACTGCCCTGATCTTGTCCGTCTCAAGCTCAAGCTATGCCGCAAGCTCACTGAAGAATCCATCATCGCTCTTGCTGGTTTGACTAATCTGGAACGTCTTTCGTTGCAGACTGGTGTCCAGCCATCTCCTGAGTCTGTCATCAATCTCATCAAGTCTGTCGGTCCTAAGTTGCGTACCCTCTCTTTCGAAGACTTCCTTGATCTCGACGATGCAGTTCTCGCACAAATCAAGGAGTCTTGTAACCAGCTGGAGAAGTTCCGTCTGCAAATGAACGATGTCGCTAGTGATGCTGCCTACGCCAACCTCTTCACCAATTGGAAGAACCCACCTCTCACCTTTGCTGACTTCAGCGGAACTCGCGATGTCGACAATAACAATCCCAAAGGACCTGAAGAAGCCATCGGCCTCGCTTCTGCTGGTTTCAAGGCTCTGATGGCACACTCTGGATCAGCTCTTCGCACCCTGGACATCGCTTCTTGCCGCCACATCAGCCTGGAAGCTTTCCTCGATGTGTTCGGCAGTGGCACCAAGTATTCCAATCTCGAGACCATCAACATCAGTTTCTGCAGCGCCGCTGACACTTCTGTGGTTGCTGGCATCTTCCAGAGTTGTCCTTCCATCAAGAGGGTCATCACATTCGGATGCTTCGATGTCACTGATGTCGTCGTGCCTCGTGGTATTGCACTCATCGGAGCACCAAAGGCCCAAGATGCTATCGAGCAGATTGGTACCGGTATTGATGTTGCTGAGGCTCTCGGTCGCATGATCGATGTCGGTGCCTAGAGTACCTGGCCGTAACCTAAGGCTTTCTCACGATTCTCCTTTATTTTTTATCCAACATTGTTATATTAGCATGGAGTTTCTGCTTTGCTTTCTGGAGGGCTTCAATGATATCAAGGGAGCTTGCTGCAGAGGCATTTTAGGAGGCTTCGACATGGAAAGCCGTACAAGGCGTTTTCAAAATAGTGATTCTCTTTTTCTCACAAAAGTCATACAGTATTTTAGAGACCCCTGTGTTTCAGACATTTTATCTATTTTCTAGCCGTGACAGCCGTGATCAACATTTGTGCAATCAAGTAGATATTCATCATCTCCGAGATAGCCGGGCTGGTCGCAACGAGCTATGATGACTTCACGTAGACAAAGTGTGATGCCAACGCGAGCAAGCAAATGTACTACCACTCTACCATCTTATTCGTCCTTGCTACATGACTCTCACGCACGAAAACAATTCCACAGGGTTTGACAGGTTGTTGATATCTCGGCGAACATGTTCAAAAGAAAGATCGTCTCTACGTCACCAAAGCTTGTCCCTGCCGATCAGGGTCCGCGTAAACTTCCTTCCTTCGCAAGTCCGACCACATTCGAATCGATATTGAGCGACTCATCTGTCATGACTTTTGTTTGACATTCTAGATTTGTTTTGCTTGACGAGCACAATAGAAGTTGTCGGTATCAAGAGCTTCCAGTGTTGCTTTGCTGTTCGTAAGTCATGAGATCCAAATGCCAAAGAATCAAAATCTCCTGATAGATAGCGGAGTTTTGGCTTCTTCCTTCTGCTATATTTATGTTCGGATGGGGCGGATCCGTTATACACGCGTCCGAAAGGATGAAGGGGCTCAATCTATCGAAGGCGATATCGAATACGTGATTAGGGCAACTTCGTGTATAGTATCTTCCTATCTCCTTCTTCCCTGACGTTTCTTGCAAGTCACGCTTTCTGCTGCCACATTCTTTTGTCATCAAATATAGGGACTGGTATTCCTTTTTCGAAGACTCTTATACAGGAGCTTCTTTTGATGAGAATCACTTCGGGCGGTAATCATGGATCGCACGTCTGCTGATCAAGGCCGTCGTGGACGAGCTACTGTGAGACTTGCAGCCATCCCTCATGCAAACTACCTAGCTGACAGACAACAGTCCTCCATCCAACAAGACACCTTCGACGTAACATCCCCAAGTGCAGAGAATAGCAATGAAGAACCACTTCCTAATCAGTTCATCAACCGAGCCCGAACCTGGAACCTGGCCGAGCAGTCTCCAAACGGCGGCATTCGTCGTCGCGGCACCACAACCTCCTTCCGACCCCAAAACCGATCGTTGGTCCGCAGAGCGACTGGACTGAGCTTAGGGAATGACGAGCAATTTAGTCTTGCTGGGCCTCAGGATATGGTTGCAGTGGCTTCTCAACATTTGCCGTATGTTGACCCTGGCTATGCGCAACTGAATCCAGCGTATACGCAACCTATGCATGCGAAACCAGTATGGAGTTTGGCGAAGCCTTTGCCCAGAGTGGTGAGACCGGGCATGGTGCCCACAGCCAGCGAAATCGATACCATCAACAATCAACAAGGAGATACCGAGATCACGGAGGGAGATGTGGAGCAAGGGCCAGAACCTACTCTGCGTCTCAACCGTGTATCGTCAAAACTTCAAGCTGTGAGAGCAGAACGCGAAAGAAGGTTTGTGGAAGGCAGATCTGGGTCTAAGAAAGTTGGTCGAGCAAGAGCAGATTCTTCATCCTCTCTGCAATCGCAAACGCAACAACTAGGACGGGAGAATAGCGCGCAACAAGGAAGCAATGTAGACGTCCTCCCCGATGTAGCAGAAGAACACGAACCAATCGACCACGAACAATTCCCAGAGTACACCGAGGCAGACGCACCCTTCGATGCCACGCCCTCTTACCGCCCAACCTACGAATTCGACGACTCCTTCTCTGCAAAAACAGCTCTGGACAACTCACCCTCAGACGACGAATTGACACTCACCCACAACGCCGCCCTCGAAGATGAAGTCTACAACGCCCACACCCACTGGAGCGTCCTCCGCCACCGCTTCCGCCACTCCCTAGCAGAATTCCTAGCTTGCTTTGTCCAACTCACTCTTGGCTTTTCCGCCGACCTAGCCATCACTCTCGGGGATGCATCAGCGAATAACGCAATCTATGGATCTCTGGCTTGGGGCTTTGCAACCATGACTGGCATTTATATTGCTGGTGGGCCCTCGGGAGCGCATTTGAATCCTGTGATCACGATTGTGTTGTACATCTACCGCGGGTTTCCGAAAAAGCATATTGGGAGTTATGTTGCTGCGCAATTCTTGGGTGCATTGGTGGCAGGCTTTGTGAGTTGGGCGGTCTTTTCGTCACAGATTGATGCATATATTGCAAACCCAGCGCAAGGGACTACGGGGAAGGAAGCAACGCAGACGATTCTGAATGCGTTCGTCACTGGTCTACGAAACGACAATGTCACATTGGCTTGTGGGTACTTCTCAGAATTCGTGGCTACGGCTTTCTTGGCTCTGATTGTTCTTGCACTCGGTGATGATACAAATGCACCTCCTGGCGCTGGTACCACAGCTTTGATCCTCGGTTTCGTTATTTGTGTCATATTGCAAGCCTTTGGATCCAACACCGGTGCAGCTATAAACCCTACTCGCGATCTCGGACCCAGAATAGCGTTATGGATACTAGGATACCCAGTAGATCTACTCTGGAAGGGCAATTGGTGGCTTTGGGGTCCGTGGCTGGCATGTATACCTGGTGGACTTGTGGGAGCGGCAATGTATGATATCTGTATCTTCGAAGGAGGAGAGTCACCGGTCAATTATCCGAGGAAGAGAGTGTGGAGGGCTGGTCACAAGGCGAAGAAGAAGTGGGCGAAGAGGTTGGGTAGGCCTTTCAAAGGAAGGCTGGGGAGGAAGAAGGGGCAAGAACAGGTGGAGCAGAAAGCGTAGATTCTCTCCGGCTCTTTCTCGACAATAAATATAGAGTAGAGATAGACATAGATTTGATAGGTTATAGAGCCTATATATGGCAAAATTATATGATAGACAAATAACGTGGGAAGATTCCACATATCCCATTGTTATCCTCGGCGGTTACTGAAGAGTGCTCTGCGTCCGGTGATGACCCTGGAAGAGAATATCCCGGGCTTGGCATCAGACCATGATGTACGATATGGATGAGGTCTGTATCTTCGCCAAGCAGATAGTGCGCCATGATGCTCCCAGCGAAATGTCATCGAGTTCGAATGGCTCATGGGTTTGATCAGGCACACCAAGAGCGCGTTCTGATGCCGAGATACCAAGATTTTGGCGCCCAGAATGCAATGCAACAACATATGACCAATGACATTGCAGAAGTTTGCACGTTTCTTTGTACGGTTGCACGATCTTGGACGGATTCTATAGTTTGATGGTGGTGTGCAAGATACCGCTAAAATACCATCCCTATATGGCGGAATCAGCCTGATGCGGTTGGGCCGGCCGAACTTGTCAATCGCTCCAAAGCATCTCGTGAGGAGATATGAGCGGCAGATGGCACTTCCAGAGTATCTCTGCGTGGTCGAGTCGTCATACTCGGACCAGCGACTGTAGTTGGAGAAATTGCATCCTGACTATCGACAGATCTTGCTCCCATCGAATCAGATCGTGACCTTGGAAGCGCGTGATCTTGCGAGGATGGAATGGCTACTCGCATACTTGAAGCACGACTAGCAGACCTTGACAAACGTCCGGAGCTGTACAGTCGTTCCGTATTCGTCAATGCTGCGTCCCGGAACTCCTGACCAGGAATGGTGGGGTAGTTGTGGTAATCGCGTCGATAAGAAGGGTTATCAAATCGACTTTGACCAGGAGTTCCCATGTAGTCGCCGACCTTGTGCATGAATTCGGCCACTTTGCGTCGACCTCCTCTGTCGGCTGGGACAGTACTAGCCATGCTTCGTTGGGTGTTGACATGTGTAAGAGCGTTGTGTTTTGTCCTGCTGTGGTTTGAGTTGTGTGTTTCCGGTCGGACGCTGCAATGACAAGATGAATTAGAGATGGAACCTGAGTCCATGCCATCAGTCTCCGGGTTGGCAGACGTAGAAGTCAGATATACGACAAGACTTCCAGCCATGGCAATTCCAGTTCCAACTATCGGCGCCCACTGACCTGTAACTAATGTCAGACACCATTCCGATGGAAGAAACAAATACAAGGTGCTTACCGATACTAGCTATTGGTTCTGTCTGATACCTCACTTGATAGCTGAAGAGGTTGATCTCGCCGAGGATGAGGATAACCACTACGGCGATACCAAATATTGGTGCTTCGATGACATTCAAGAAGCGTTTAATCAAGTTGTTAATATCCTTGACCTTCTTCTCTTCCGGATCCTTCTCAGTTGGTACGCCATATCGTGATCTCCAATTGATCTCAAGAATTTTATTCCACATGGAGATGAGTGTAAGAATAGCTGGGATGCAACATGCTGCACATAGAAGTGTCACAGTGCCGAATGTTAGCCGAGTCGGAGCGGGTATCACATAGATGTTGTTTGCTGCATCTTTGCGCATCGGAGAGAATGGACCCAATTCTTCCGTACAGACTAAACCGCAGGTAGTGTTTCCGTAGTTGAAGTTAGCGAGAGATACCAGATTTCCACTGTCTGATTTGCAGACATGAGTCTTGGTGCGGAAGAACTCGACAGCCAAGCTCAGCAGACCTGGGACAGTGTTAGTGTTTAGGTCAAACATAGGATGACTATCTCCTACCAGAAAGGATGAGGCCTGTCCATAAGAATATGATGTTTCGGCCAGGGTCCAGAAAATACGTCTTTGAGTTCTTGACTGTCGCGGGAGCTGCCAGTATACCTAGAGAGCATAATTGGAATGCTCCGTAGATGTCCATATCTACAGCACCTGAGAACAGCATTAGTGACGAGTCATTGTGGATTTGACATCTTTTAAACTCACCATCTACATGCAAAGCTGCGAGTGTGATGCCATGGAGAGCAGCAACCGCAGGAAAGAGCAATACAGCAGCTAGACACGCATTCTTTATCCAATCTGCCTTTTTACCAAACACACATAGAACGACGAGGACATAGTAACTGTATTAATTAGTGATGAGCTTCTGATAGATCACCTCACGAAACTTACAGCACTCTTGAACCTGGTCCATACTGTCCACTGACTGGCCACGCACATACAACATGCAATCCAAGATCTGAGCCGTCTGCTGTTGTCACGTTTCGTGCAAGTAGCGACCCAATCGAGAGTGTCGGTGTGACGGGCGGCATGTCCAAGAAGGGTGTCGCCGCCGACGGAAGGCCGACAAGGTGTGGTTGAATGTCGGATAATTGCGCCGCCTATGACAGAAAGCTGTTACCTTAATCTCAAAGCTTGATGTCGTCCCCCAAGGACTTGGAAAACAGAAAGAAGATTATGTTCGTAACGATGTCTGAATGCCATCTTCGAATGAGGCGCTGCGCCTTCGGGGCGTGCAAGACATTCCCGGGTACCTAGGCATTTTTGTGGCTGCCTTTTTTTCTTGGGCTGGGAAGGATCATGGTGCCTCGCTGCTTGTCGAGTGAGGCTGAGGCGGCGGGGTCAACAGTCGATCCTTGACCGGTTTTCTGCAACACCACGTGCAACTGCAATCGCTACAAGCGACTTTTGAGAAAGAGGGATTGAGTTTGTAGACCGCCTGCCTAATAAACAGCATACGAGGCTGGCTGCGCACGCTCTTGCCGTCATACGGCGCTCTCAACCCCCTTGCCACTGTCAACAGAGTACGACGTTGTTTGAAATATCTCTTTCGCGTCGCACCGAATAATGTCGTCGCGACGACGTGAGTAAGACAAGAAGACCCCCGACTCCACAGACCTGCAGAGTGTGTTGCGCTCCTCCGATAAGACGACCAAGATGGCCGAAGATTTGAACACCAACAAGATTAAGGAATGGCGGTCGATTGTGACGCTGATTGTTTTTCTGCTGACCAGTAAGTCACTGCTTGTCTACATCTCAATAAGAAGTCATCCTGAGTGAAATACAGATATCGTGGTCCTCTTCCCTTTCAAAATCCCGATATACATTCCAAGAGTCATTTACAATGCGTTCTTGAACATACTCAGTGCGTGTCGCATAATACCATCTAGGCGTCATGGAGATTTGCACAACAAAGGCAGCGACAGAGCCTCAAAATTCGTGCGGATGAACTTTTCGATGAGTTTATCGACCGCCCCGTTGATTGCCGACCTCTTTTTGCTAGCAATCTCCGCTATTGGACGACAAGAAGTGCATGATGGTACAGTTGGAGCTGACAATGTCAGTCCAATCGACATCATGGTCTTTTTTGTCACTCTGGCTTACATTGCCATCTCCATCGATGCATCTGGGCTCATCAGATTTTTGGCATTCAAGGTGTTGCAAAAAGGAGGTAAAGTGGGCCATTTGCTCTTCTTCTACCTGTACGCATTCTTCTTCAGTCTGGGCACTTTTATCGGAAACGATCCTATCATTCTCTCTGGCACGGCTTTCCTGGCATATATGACGAGAGTCTCGAGCAACATCGACAATCCCAGGGCATGGATGTACTCACAATTCTCTATCGCGAACATCGCCTCGGCCATTCTCGTGTCATCGAATCCGGCAAATCTGGTGCTTGCTGGAGCCTTTCAGATCAAGTTTATTGTCTACACTGCGAACATGATCGTGCCTGTTGTGGTCACTGCGATCGTCTTATTCCCTTTCTTGCTGTACGTTGTTTTCGCAAGTCCACAGCTTATCCCGCTCTCGATCGAGATGGAATCTCTATCAGACGAAGCCAAAAACAAGAAGCCAGTCAACCCCAATATTCCCCAAGCGAAAGGAAAGAAAGACGAGGACGACGAAGAGTCCGCCGAGGACAAGGAGGCTGCACTTGCGGAAATCATGAACCCATTCCTGGATAAGGGAGGTGCAATATTTGGAGCTGTTGTTATGGCAGTTGCACTCATCACGCTACTTGGGCTCAACGCAGCCAGTTCAGAGATTGGTGAACATCCCGTGTTCTGGATCACACTACCAGCTGCATTCATCATGTTCTGCTGGGACCTTACCTATGGATGGAAACACAGAAAAGAAACTCGCAAGATTGCAAAGACTCGTCAAGCAGAGCAAGACGAGCGCGCCAACAGCAGCAGACCCGCCAGCGCTATGTTTCAGACGCCAGGAGCCTCAAGCTCGTTTGTTCATGTAGTGCCACCTACGCCGGAGCCTGCAGGTTCCGAGAAGAGCATTCGATCATTGTCCAATACAAGTCCCAATACCGATCAGACCATTTCTGCAGCGGAAAGAGACTCAGGAGATGGCATTTTGCTCAACAAAGAGGAACCAAAGTATTCCTCTACCCAGCTATCGTTGCCTACCACGACCAACTTGCACACCAGAAAACTAGATGCAGCCCTGGACAAAGCTGTCGACGAAGAGAAGACTCGATCTTACAGCGACGACACGCAATTCCCACAAGAACCTCAGAGATGGAATCTCACGACATGGATCTCAGAAAAGTACAGGTGGCTGCAGGAGACTTTCCCTACTGTCATGGCAGTCTTGAGTCATCTTCCGCTTAAGCTTGTACCCTTTGCCCTATCAATGTTCGTGTTGATCCAAGGGCTTGTTACTAAAGGATGGATCCCCGTATTCGCCTATGGCTGGGATCATTGGGTCACCAAGACCGGCACTATTGGTGCGATAGGTGGAATGGGTTTCCTCGCTGTAATTCTCTGCAACGTAAGTTATGCTCATTCCAACGAACACAAGAACACTGGACTAACGTTTCCAACCACAGTTCGCAGGCACAAACATTGGCACAGCTATTCTGCTTGCTCGAGTCGTTCAAGCTTGGCAGCAAATCCATATTAACAACGGCATCCCAATCAGCGATCGCACTTTCTGGGCCACCGTATATTCCATGGCTCTGGGTGTCAACTACGGAGCATTCAGCACGGCATTTAGTGCATCGTTGGCTGGTCTCTTGTGGCGAGACATCCTTGCTCGCAAACATATCCATGTCCGACGACTCGACTTTGCACGAGAGAATATACCCATCATCGCAACTTCGATGGTGGTTGGGTGCGCAGTCTTGATCGGTGAGATCTACATAATAAGGGATAATTCGCCGTACAAGATGGGCTAGAATCGTACATAGGCAATCTCGGCTCTGGAGTTTTAGATTGTACAGAATCAGAATTTGATCTAACAAAGAGAAAGAAGTCCCACAACCGCCTTGCTAGGTCCCAAACTTTGACTTGTAGGAGTTACTACATTCTCATGCCACCTCCCCGTGTGCAAAGGTTTGTAACGCTGCTACCTATAGAAATGCACAGTGTTTTTAAAAACTGGATCAAATCCATCGAGATACAGTGTTCTTTGATGCTCTCTTTGGATCCATTCTCAATCTAAAGATCATTGTGCCTTTTTATAGCGAGCATTGGGTTCTACACCTTGATAAGAGAGAGGAGCGTAGGAGACTGAAGTTACAAAGTTTAGCACTCGGGGAGGTATGATATGACATTGTTTTCATACAGAAATCGCAGAACGAAAGGTCATGGTTGTTCGCGGCAGAATTATTTATCAACTCATGCTCGCCACCAAAATGCCGTTAAGACGCACATGCATGGAGTTAGCAGCGAATTTACTCGCTGCGGCTGAGAGAAAAGACCAGACCTGTCTCCATGCGGTAGTCAGGGGCTCAGATCCGCAAACCAGGGCTATCCGTGTTGATCTCCCAGAACGAAACAGCACGAAGTGGACCTGTTTGTGTGCGATCACTGGGGGAAAGCGAGCGAGATGACGTGAGGACTCATTGGCCTGGTAATCTGCTATACTTGGATAAAGTGATGCTCCCGTTGTGACTGCGGTGTCTCAGGCTCTGTCTGCATGGCCATGCGTAGTTCAGGCCATGCCAAATCAATTGTGAAGATGGCACATCAATAAGAAAGATGGCGAAGTGGTTGATGGAGTACTTATACCAGGTTGTTGCTTACACGGGAAGTACAATGGAGGCCTATGCTCAATCAAAAGAAGCACAACATATCTCCTTGCCCTCAATTCCCACTCATAGGCAACCCCTCAGTGCCCCTTCCATGATCCTCACCTAGTACCTCACCACCCACAACCAACTTCTCACAATCCTGCAGCACAAACGTCATTCTCGCCCACTTGCTCTCACTCGGATTCTTCCACGAGTGCATCGTTGCCCTCTGTACCGCAATATCTCCCGGCTTCATCAACTGCCTCTCTCCCGAGTCCAGGACCAGTTCAATCTCCCCAGCAATCACGATACCGTAGTCCAAGGACTGGGTTCTGTGCATCATGCATTCGAATCCCGGTGCAAAGTCAACGGTACGGCAGACTGTGCCGTGAGGATTCACCAGACCGAGTTTTCCTGATGAGGTGACTTTGTCGTGAGTCTTAATGTCTGTGTTGTCATTGAGGTTTGCTGGGAATTGGGACGTTGTGTAGGCGACATTGAAGGCCATTTCTTTGTTATCGTAGACTGTCCAGTTTGCGGGTCGGGTTTGTTCGACTATTGCTTTGCCAGTGTCGTTGTGGCCGGTCAAATATGTAGTGATTGCTGGTAGGTCCGAGATTTGGGGTTGTTGGGAAGGCATGTTTGATGCTGGATCGTCAGGCAGATGCTTGGGATTGAAGGTGGATTCGTCTTGTAGGCTCTTTCCAATGTGATGAGATTCTGCGTTCGTGTTCAGGAGCGACTATCGAGGTCATGATATATGTAGTCGCTTCCATTTACCCCGCTTCTAATCTTATGGTCCATTCGGAAAGAGCTGCAGATTAGGAATATTGATGCCGGTTGTCTGCACCTTCTTCGGGACCCCTTCGGAGTCCGGGGGAGGCAGATTATCGATCACATGGCTGTTTGTTCAAGTTTACAAGAGAGCCCGGGACTTGGACTTCAGCTCGTCTTCGTCCAAAAGTTGCGGAAGGTGTCCTATATCTGTCGGATCGTGATGGAGAATAGCTGTAATAGACTGGAGGTGTCGCGGTCGCTCTGCTGACTAAGCCGCTGCAGGCTTGACGACAGTCCAATCTATTTATCTCGATACTCCTAAAGATAATACCACCTCCCCATGTGCTAAATTTTGTCACTAGCACCTGCTCTCGTTCCAACGATAAGGCGAAATTGGAGCCATCACAATGTATAGTTGTTTCTAGACGATAGCGACAGCCGCTGAGAGCCCCTAATATCATGGTTCCCTCATGGGCTCTCTGTGGATGCTTCCTTTTTACTAAGAAGACTGTGCATTTCTATGGTTGACAAATAGGCCAAAGGGCAACGGCAAAGACAGGAATAGAGAACAAAGGCCAAGTCCTGCAATATACAACATTGAGTATATCCATTGTCATCTCTATGTACACCAGAACTCCCTATCCCTATGCATATCTATAACCGTGTATACAAAAAGACTCATCATTATGGATTATGTACGCTCATCGGCACCTCGCCATTTCCCTGCCCAGGCACTTTAGACAGCCACACTTGTTTCCCTCCTCATCCTCATCTGCGCTCCTCGCACATTCGACCATCAGAGCTCCTGGTCCCTCCTTGACAGCCGCGGCAACGGCAAATGCCAACGTCAATGAAAATCTCACCCACAGCCAAGGCGAATGTCTACTCAACATTGGTGCATCTTCTCTTCTTTGTCTCTCGTTCCGCAGTGCTTGTGTGCTCCTTCGTTTATGGACTTTGCGTTGTGTCTCAAAGACGCAGGTTGACGGCGATGCTCTCCGGCGTGATTGTCGTGAAGGACAAGGTGAAAGTTCGACATCTGAGGAGTCGGCCTCAGAGTCCGTGTCTTCGGCTTGTGACCTCTCTGATGGGGCAGGAGAAGATTGACGATAAGGAGTTTGCATCAAAATCGCATTTTCGTGTAGAGAGCAAGCCATCAATCTTCTCGTTGCCATAGGGCCGAGTAAAGCATGCAACAACATCCATTGGAAGCGGTTCAATGTTCTCGACAATAAGAATGCTTGATGAGCTCTAGCCACACACCTCCTCGCAATCTTGAATGGTTGGCGCAGAAGCTCTTTGACTAACTCCACCACGCCATTGGGCTTTGGTACAGGGGCTGGAAGAGCAGAGGAAGTAACCCGAGAAGAAGGTGGATACATTGATAGACCTGTCGCTTCAGACATACTGCGTTGATGGCGCAGACGCATGGCTCCAGAAACATTTCTTTGGATGCTCGTGCTACGAGATGTTGACAAGTCTGCGGGTTTGGCGTTGAGGGTTGCGAAGGGAGTGGGTCCTGAAGAAGTGGTTTGAGAGTCGTCGTCGTGTCTAGCGGCATGCAGCTCTTCGAGTAGGTTTCTTCCGGTGTTGGGACCTATAGAGGGATACTCTGCTGCTGTGTCGTGAGAGGCGGTGGTATGTTGAGGGGTCGGTGTCTTGTCTTGTTCGTTCGAGGGAATGGACGAGGAAGACTCTGTAGCGACAAAGGGTGGGGGCAATCTCGGTTGCAGTCCATCTGTATTCGTCTTTGCTCGTCTGCGTCCAGTGATTGGACTGAATTCATGGCAACTGGCTCGTCTCGGCGCAACAGGTACATCCGGGAACGGGAAGGCACGAGGCGAATCGTGAGGTTCGTAAACAGGTGCCGAAGCTAGAATGGGAGCCAATTGCGCAGCCGACAAGATCAAAGGTTTTGGAAGATGTGATCCACCATGGAATCTTCGCATCCTTCGATTCGGACGAGCTCGGGAGGAAGATGGCGGAGGTTCCTGGTTCATAAGGAGACTAAAGTCGATGCTGTTGCGTGAGGCGTCACTGATGAAGGACTCTCGCTTAGAGGCGTCCCCTTCCGTGTCGCTGATGGGGTTATCGAAGTAATCATGTACAGCGCCCTCGCTTTGTGGTCTGGCATCGTCACCCTCGTGGTGTTCATACATACTCGCTTGATGCAAAGAGCCAGCCGTGGGAAAGCGATGGAATGACAACCTCTTTTGTCTCGTACTTCTGGACTCTTTGGTAAAGGGCGGCTGAGCGAGCGGCGTCTCGGTCTTGATGGGCGAGGTGACAAGCAGGTGTGCAAATGTCTCCAACCTCTTTTCAAACTCGACGTTCGCAGCTTCGGCAATGTCCAAAGCCTTTCTCGTAGCATCGAGTTGAGCTTGGAGTTCTTTGACCTTTTGCAAATACTTGTCGCCATCTGCTTCCAGCACGTTGATCCTCGCACGCAGGTTGTTCTCGACACCATCGTGCTCTTCCATGACCTGCAGCACCCTCTCATCAAACTCGGCCTCCCAGCGAGAGTTTTCTTGTTCCAATCTTCGAATGTCTTGGTTCAACTGACGTATCTTCTGACCCTTCTCTTTCGTGGCGGTTGGGGAGCTCAACGAGGCTAGCTGGGTCTGGTAGGCAGCGAGTTCTGATTCGAGATAAGCAATGTGTTGATCTTGTTGATCCGAATCAGGGTTGCTCTTGTAGGACTGAGTGCGTTGATGCTTCTTTCTCGACTTTGTGAGGTTCGGGGCTTCTGGTGGGAGACTGGGTGGGGTGCTGTCAGCGTCTACAGTCAATACAAGGTGGGGCAGGATTGTGTTACCATGCTGGCGACGACTCAAAGTTCCAGGCCTTGTCGTCTCCGTTCTCGTCTGCAAAGACAGACAGGACCGAGTCGTGCTTGTTCTTGTTCTTGTCTTTCCTCCGTAGACTCGAGTTGCTGACTTCTTGAAGTATGCTAGACGACCTTCCTCTTGCGCTCAGATATGTCTTGGTCGACTCGGGTTGCTGTGGTAGATCTGAAGTTGGCGTGTCATCTTGTTGTGCGGGTGATGACCAAGCGTCTGAAGTCCTGCGTTTGGGAGTGATGTTGCGATTGGGCAAGACTCGACCCCGGAAGCCATTCTTTCGTAGTTGGAGTCGTCGATTTGCTCGCGTCGTTCCGGGACCGGCGAGGGGTGACGATCTCTGCTCGACCTCTTCCATGTTCGAGGGTAGTTGTGATTCCATATGCAGGGGTGAATGGGTTATGCACGGCGTGTATTGTCGTTTCAGGGATTACTGCATGGCCATGGTGAAAAGACACCTTGATGATCTGTGTTGACTAGACTCAAGGCGGGCTTTGTTTGGTTTCGTGCCTGTTGATCGTGTAGTAGGCGTGCAAAATCGTTGTCAAGACTTGTCTCACGTTGTCTGGAGAAGAGAGGAGAAAATGCGAGTCGTCCAGAGTGGAGTAGGTCAGTGATACAAGTTGTTGTTTGGATGTTTATGCCCCGTCTCGGCCTCTCGGCTGTCGTCGACTTTGCCCTGCCAAAGTCTAATTTCCCTTTGTTTTAAAACGTGCTTGCTTCCCACTTGCTACCTACTGAACTGCAGAGCATTATCACTCAGGCCGCCCGTTATAACTGGCTCAAATTTCCTTTCTTCGACATGTGAGAGATAGACATGCTGCTGACACAAATACCTGGACGCTCATGACTTGCACATGCTGCCCCTCCACACACCGCCCTGCCAAGCTCTGTACACCGCCCTTACAATCCACCTATCACCGCATCTCAGACACCGAGATACATCTGAGCCCTGCGTCTTCGTCAGACTGTCTCTTCCATCTTGCTCCACTCGTGACACATGTTTGCTGTTCTACTTATATCAACAAACAGCGACCGCACTGTCACAAGCACCAAATCGTCTTCACATGATCAATGCATGCATGTGCAAACCTGTCCTAGATAACTGTCGCAGATGCCGTTTTTGACATCACTCTCGTCCAATCCGTTTCGACATTCTCTCAAGATAGCACAATCAACTCAATCCGATTCATTCTCCAACGTTGAAGTCAGGGTGGCCTTGAAACGCTCTGATTGTTTGCATCTGCATGACTACTTTTCCGCGACATTGGTGGAAATGTATAGTCACATGTGAATCATCTGCCAGTCATGTGCAAGAAGTCGAATCTTTATCGCTGTCCCAGCAAGGACCAATCTTTCTTGTGTACTGATTCCTGATTGACGAATCTTTGGTTCCATGTGCAGATGTAAGTTTGTGAGAAAGCAAGCTTGCATGACACAGAATAGATCTGGACTCTTCCTCTCAAGGGTCCTTGAAGCTGCAAGTAATCCTGTTCTATCAGCCCCTAAGCGCTCATTGACAGTTCTCGCCTATGAGCCATAAGAATAGAGCAGGAGACTTTAGCATAATCAGTCTTATCGCACAAGATATAAATGTCACGAAGAACTTCCAGCGAGCGTGAGACTCGGTCCTGTAAAGCACAACATTCAGATGTTGTCATGAGGCCCCAGTAACGGCATCGATCCTGATCGTTGGGAAATTCATTGTATTGCAAGCTCTCTTGCCCCGAAAGTGTAGTCCGGGCAGCTGCGGCGGTCTTAAGAATATTGATGACGTGTGAGCATCAAGAGACTCCTACGAAAGGGCATCCATCTAAGACTATGCCGCAAGGAATGGCTCACTCATCGCCGGATCGATCGTTCGCAACTGCTTGTTGGTGTTGATGTTAGAGGGCTTCCCAAACCGGACTGCCGTAAGAGTCGAAATGGTATGCTCTCCATAGCGATGGCTACTATCGCGGAATTCGAGTCACGATATCAAGTCAGTAACACACATCAGGAAGCTGATATAGCTGGTGTTGAGAATGGTGGTTGCCTGCCTCCTTCCAGTCGCTCACCAGCCCGTCAAAGCAATCGTGTTGATTGTGCTTGCGATGTGCCACGTGCGAAAACATGTTTAATGCATACTGTCGACCAGCCGTCGCGATATGGAGTCGCCGTCCTATCAAGCTTTCCATACCTTTATGCTTTCGTACCTCAAAAATACTTGCCCGCTCTCGACCGCGGAGGACGCGACGCGCCAATGTTGTCTAAATGCTGCTGTCAAGAGAGTTTCGTGGCGAACGATTACTTCAGCCGCGGCGTTCGAACAGAACAGGCTGTGCCGCTGTGTGGTATACGAACGCAAGCTCGAAATCGAACCGTATCTCCAACCTCCCCTGGGCAAAAACTTGATTCTGCGGTATATCGAAGTTTAATGGCCAGGAACGTGGTTTTGTTCGGAGGCGGGTTTGAAGACATGTCTTGGGGTTAAAGTTGCCGTCTCGTATTGCCGAGGCTTGATTCTGGCTGTGCATGAGAATCGTAAAGTATAAAGCTGACTGCGATTTACCCGTCGAGACACCATAGACGAATGCGAAGAGATAGACGAGAGTTGATATACAAGTCAGAATGAAGTAAAGGAGACAGACTTATCAAAACATGTAATGATGTGATTGGTGGTTGATATTGTTTATTGGAGGCGTTCGTGCATCCAATAGCTGAATCGTGAGTAGCCAAAAATAGGCGGATCATGTACCGATTGGATTAATGTTTGGATGTTTGCTGCACGTCGCAGCAAGTGTTGCGCGAGAGCGGCTTGACCGAATCTTGCAACATCCCGCTTCCTTGCAAGATGTTGAACGAACTCTTCTGGCAAGCAAAAAAGCAAAAGGTCATGTGCGGCAGAAGCGAGAAACCGACGGGAGTGACATTCGTGATGGACGCGCACATCCGCGAGAAGCAGCAAGCCATGTCCGCACTTCATCTTGCAGAGAAGCATATCAGATTGAGGCTCATTTGACTGGGGTTGTGTGACAAGAGTTTGGTGTAAAACTTGCGATCTGCCGTTGACACAACAGTGATGGTGACCATGGCCATTACGAATCTTTCGGAAAACAAAGGCTTGATGTCTGGTCATGAGCTATTGTAGATGGCGGATCGCCATCAAATTGCGCGTACAATGCAGGACGCATGCAACGCCATGAGGCTTCTTGCACTCGTGCAGGTAAATTGGCTTGCAAATAGGAGATGGACTTTACGGAGGCGGTCACGATGAAGAGATCATCTCAAGGAGGTGACATGGGTTGTATGGTTCTCACGGCAGCCAAGACGAGGGGATGACAACGAGACTCTATAGCGTAGCCGAGTTTCATGCATATCCTTACACTCGACCGGAGCAGCGGGAGCTTGTGTTTACCTGGATTGAACGATGAGACTGACGAGAGACGGATGGCAGCATTTGGGGGATTGCGCGTTCTGCAGAGCGAGGCTGTGAGGAGTCTTGATGAATGATGTGTAGAAGGGTTGATGTGGATAGGGATTTGATATGGATGTGTGTTTCACAGTGGTTGCGACTCTTTTCCGCCGATCAAAACAGAGAGTTCCGGCTGTCAAGTTTTGGTTGTACGGCGCAACATGTTAAGCACTCGGCAGACGGCATGTTGGTGGAGTATCGGCCGTCACGCAGGACAGGCGCAATATGGAAGAGCTGCCTATGCAATCGGGAGAGGTGGACACTGGACAGCAAGAGGAAAAAGCAGGGCATGCTCCCCAGAGTGTTTGGAAATGCATGACGAAAAGAGGCCGAAGGTGGAGAAAGCAGAGTCAGGGTGTGGCGCATCGGCCATGCAGGAGAGATCTCCAGATTCAAGAGACCGGGGGGCTGCGTTGCTGCGATTGCACCTTCCGCGGCAAGAGAGAGTCAGAGACACAAGATGAGTTGAACACCACGCAAGAGTGCAGCATCTCTGTACTCCTCGCAGTCCCAAGCAAACAGGCACTAACTCAACGGAAAATCACAAGCCTGCCAGCGCGCTGGAACAAGAGTCAAAGACACGATAACGACTTCAGCGTCGAAGTGTGTTTCCAAGTTCGCAGCTAGTCTTCGGTCCAATCAGCTTCAGCTCCGGCAGAGTTGACTCGTTGAGGAGGCTTTTCTGTTATTTGCACACGGACCTCGCCGCCGTTCGAGCCTTCAATCATCGCTGTTCCAAGTGTTTGATCTGGTGCTTGGAAGCGGCCCGTTTATGCTCCTACTCCCCCCCAAAGACCTTCTGGACGCTGTTTGGAAATTGTTCCACCACCTCTTCCTCCTGTCCAACTCTCCTCTCTTGCTCTTGCACCGCAACCTGCTCTGGACATACCCTTTTTGGCTTGCATCAACCGGAGCGTCTCTCAGCCAGCCTACATCAACCTTGTGCTCGCCGTCGACTCTGTCCCCCAACCTCTCCCGGCGACTCCGGCGTTAAACCAACGGCTGGGTCTCGGCTTCCACGTCTGCACGTCTTGGCCAAATAACCAATCAGTCCAACCCTCGTCGCTCGCTACTCGCAATTTTTTCTCAATACCGCCAATCTGGAAGACTACAAGGAACGCAAGTCGGAGAGCAGCCTCTCCAGTGATGCTGGCGAAGGTCTTCCCACAATGCAACAACAGCAACAAGGCGGTGCGCGTTTGCGTCACTTGAACCCGCTCAGGTTGTTCCACGGCAACTTTTCATACCAGGAGCTTCCCTCGGACAGCCGCAACACTTCCCCCTTCACATTGCAGCCTCTCAAGCGGGTGCGATGGCCGTCACCGAAGCGTGCTGGGGAGGCAATGCGCTCAGTCCGCTGGTCTCCTCTTCGCATCCTACTCTGGGCATTGACGTCGCTTCTCGTTCTGTTGATGCTCATTGCGACCCGCCATCATAGATTCCGCGAGCCTCCTTCGCCTTCAAATCCGGACCCAGCACAAGAGAAGCCTCCGGGTTATCCATGGGAGGAATACCCACAGTAAGTCTTGATCTTGACACGCAATATCTGCCGAAACGCTAACACGCAGCGATAGATTGAAGGCCTTCTACAACGGCATTCGTACTTTGACTCCCGCCAAAGAATGGGTCCCGGAAAATCGCTACAACAAGTCCGCGCCCGAGGGTGTCGTCGATGGCAATGAGGCCCGTGGCCTTCCCAAGCAACCCGCCTTCGATCCCATCAAGCTCACTCCTTACCCCGATTACAACTCGTACGAGTACACGCAAAAGCACGGAAAAGTCGAGACCTGCTACATGGATGAAGAAGACAAGGTTGAAGTTCCCGACGTCTATGTCTACCCTGGTCTCCCCAGAAACATGACTGCTCCATTCTTCGGCACACACAAGGAACTCGGCATCAGAGATGATGTCTGTTACGACAGATTTGGAAGACTCGGTCCTTATGGTTATGGCTACAACGC
>Ga0058697_10000146_pt1 | contig 34582 bp, 37 predicted proteins | sample AgamicAsMae_FD_66619 | JGI IMG/M metagenome (GOLD analysis project Ga0058697, IMG submission 66619) | Agave microbial communities from Guanajuato, Mexico - As.Ma.e | ecosystem: Host-associated > Plants > Phyllosphere > Phylloplane/Leaf | place: Guanajuato, Mexico | collected 2012-06-04
GTAGCGGGCAAGAGAAGCTCGTGGCGAACCTTGAGAATGGTAGACATTCCCTGCCGGATAGCAGGTTGCAGCGGAAGTCTATCCCATCAACGCTCAAAGAAATTCAGAATGATTTCGCTCTGCCCAATCTGCCATTACAAGAGTCTATCGGAACTACGTCGCGGCCAGAAACGTCTCCAGGTGACACGCCGGGACTTCGAAGATCGAGGGCGACGCGTCAGAGATCATCACCGCCTATGTCGCCTAGCTCATCTCGCTCCTCTTTGCAGTTCTCTGGGGAGAAGGAAACGAGGGCTCGTCCAGAACGTCCTACTTATCACATGTCAAGGTCGGAAACTGGCACCACTCTGAGCTCATACTCGAGTCAATCCACACTGTCTCAGTCAAGAAAAGAATATAGTGTTTGGATGCCTCCGTCCACGATTGCATCTGATGAGTCTGAAGAGGAAGATGATGACAGCCACACGGACACGGCAAACAGGCCTCGCTCGCAGCCTCACCGAAGAGTATCATCAGTACCCGTGGCCGAGTTTGCTCATGCTTCGAAGTCGCGACACAAGAGCGAGCCAAACTCACCAATTCATCCTCCTGAGTTCTTCGACTATCCAGATCGGACTCGCCTTGGGGAATCAGTAGAATCCTCATCGGGCCCTGCTAAATTACAGAAACGTCGGCCAAGTGTCAAGGGTGTCAGCTTCGATGATATACTCGGCGACGCTTCCAGCAAAGACAAGGACTTGCCGCCCCCGAAGTCGAAAAGATTCAGTATACCATCTTTCACGCCGAACTTCTTGAAGAGACACCGCCGGTCCTCGTCCCCTCTCAAACATGAATACGAACCGTCGATCACAAGCGAGTCTTCTACAGAGAGTGAGCTGTCCTACTCTGAAGATGATGACGAGTCCATCACGTCTGATTCCTCCGAAGACGCCGTCGAAGGGGCAAAAGTAATGGTACCGCTCGATCTGCCTCTTGTTGACAAGTTTGGAGAAGCCAACCCGCCAGCATCGGTTGCTTCCCTACCTACCACTACACTCGGTCCGTCGAACTCTGCCTCTCAAGCCCCATATCGGACTGTTCCTTTGCAAGCGACAAATGCTTCAAAAACTGTTGCGTCAATATACTCATGGTCAGACCGAGGCGCATGGGAGCTTCTGCACCCGAGTGAATGCGTCGTTGTAATCACACCGGGGCTTATTGAAGCTTTTGACCTGCATGAAGCCATACCAGATGGGAGCGATGTGACAAGTCCTTCCGCCAGGGGTGTACAGCCTTTGATAGCGTTCGAAGTCACTCCTCTTGTTCCTTTGCGTCGGGGCACAGCGCTTGACATTTCCATCAGATCACCTCCCACGGCTAGCTCCTTGATTCGTGCCAGTAACAACGTCATGTTCCGCTCTCGAAGCGCTGAAGAGTGCGACATGCTGTACTCATTCATCAATACTGCTCGGATCAACAATCCAACATACATTGCACTGCAGAATGCCAGAGGTCCAGTCACTGAAAGTACATGGTCTGCAGCCATGAAACAGAACAATAATCAGAGGTCCGCGAATGGCTCTTGGTTCCATAATCCGCTCCGCAGAAGTAACACGTACCGATCCAAGACCTCTCGGGCACCCTCTGAGATAACTGACTCTTCTGTCGGTACAACGAACTCCGCGTTCTCTGCGCTGCGCAGGTTCAATGGCAATAGCCGACTCTTCAATATTGCTAAGAGTACTATTACATCTCGTCAAGGCAGTCGAAGTGGTACAAGCGAGTCACTCTCTTCTGGGGCTTCGACTCCAGTCGTCTACGACCCATCATTAGGAACACCGCTTGGTATTACAAATGCCAAGATTCGATTGTACATACGAGAGTCACAGAATAAATGGAGAGATATGGGTTCAGCACGACTGTCGATACTACTTCCTCCGCGCCCATCTCCTGGAATCCCTGCGAGCCCCCGGACAATCGGCCTGGAGAAGCGCATCCTGATCAGTGGAAAGACTAGAGGCGAAACACTGCTGGACGTCACTCTGGGTGAGAGTTGCTTTGAGAGAGTCGCCAGAACTGGTATTGCAGTCAGTGTCTGGGAAGATAGAACCGGCCCAGTCACCTCAGGCGGAGTCCTTGCTTCAAAGGCAGACACCTACATGATTCAGCACAAGACAGTGAGTTACTTGATCGTGAAATTGAAGCTCCGAGTACTGACTCCAGCCAGGAACGTGAATGTGCATACACCTTTGGCCTCGTGGGCAAGCTACGATACTGAGCGACTGTTTCCAATCCCTGTTCCGAGTAGTGACGATCGGTGGCTGTATTTTCCTTTCACATCAACCATTGCGGGGGGGTTTTTTTTTGTTTCAGACTTGATATCCCACCAGCGATGCAAATGCTTTTACTCTTGTTCTTTATACTAGTAGTTAATACATGATCACGCAAGCTTCTTCAGTGTGTAGCGTGTTGTTCACCTCTATAAGTCTTACTTGATTGAGTGTTTGGCTTGTTCAGTCTCACTTGGGGCTTCTCAAAGCAATTTACTCCTCAGAGCCATCTATCACATCTCTAATATGGCAGCCTCGCTCAATGTATGACTGAAGGGTGAGAAGTGCTACAAGTGAAATCAAGGCATCAATGACTCGAGCCCAGCAAACATAAATAAGTGGCCCTGGTCCGTACGCACTCCGGCACAACAACTTGCAAGGTCTTTTGAAACACATCTCCGATACAGTTCATCAACACACAATCAATCATGGCTTCATGGCTGCGCAGTAAAGCACAGAGGTTCGAAGGCTTCCTTGACAGTCGCACAAAGTGTAAGTCGCGCGATCTCTCGAAGCAACTTTTGGTGGTAGAAAAAAGTTGACCCATGACGTAGCGCCGACCAACGAGACAGCAACAGCACCAGCTGTCAAAGCAGCAAGTGAGACAAACAGACCTACACCCCAGAACTCAACACTGTTGCAAGCATTCGAATGGCACACACCTGGCGGACATTGGAGCCGTCTCGCAAACACAGTCTCAACCCTTTCTGACGTCGGCATCACTGCATTCTGGCTTCCACCAGGCTGCAAGGCCAACGATCCACACGGCAACGGCTACGACTGCTACGACCTCTGGGATCTCGGCGAATTCGATCAGAAATGGACTCGCGCAACCAAGTGGGGATCTAGAGAAGAGCTGAACGAGTTGATCGCAAAGGCCAAGAGCTCGGATGTCCTGATCATCTGGGATACTGTGCTGAACCACAAGACAGCCGGAGACGCCAAGGAGGAGTGTTGGGCTGTCGAAGTCGACAGACAAGGTACACATGGCCGAGCCCTCGTCACTCTGTGCATCAAACTGATCAAGACTTTATAGATCGCACAGTTGAGCAGACAGCACCAAGGAAGATCGAACCTTGGATCCACTTCAACTTCCCTGGCCGCGGAGACCACTACAGCAGCCTAAAGTGGCACTGGCAACACTTCAGTGGCACGGACTGGGACCAGCGCTCTCAGAAGAATGCTATTTACAAAATCGTCGATCCTCCAGAGTCACTTCCTCGTCCTGGAGCAGCCGTTGACCCAAACTGGCGCAAGAAGGATTGGGCGACCGATGTCGATGATTCCAATGGCAACAATGACTATCTTATGTTCTCCAACATCGACTACTCGAACGCTGAAGTCAGAGAGGACGTGCAAAAATGGGGCGAGTGGATGGTAAGCGAAGTTGGCGTGGATGGCTTCAGATTGGATGCTGTACCTCACATCAGCTGGATGTTCACTCGAGGATGGATCCGCATCGCAAAGGAAGCGGCCAAGCGCCAGAATCGCGAACTGTTCATCATGGGCGAGTTCTACAATAGCAATGTGAACAAGATCCTGCAATGGATGGACAGAATGGACAGCGGAGTGTACGCTTACGACATCCCACTGCTGAGCAACTTTGCCAAGGTCTCTATGGCAAAGAACAAGCTTGACGTCGACTTGAGAAAGGTTTTTAAGAACACCTTGATCCAACACCGACCCAGCAATGCGGTGGTAAGTGGCTGCTCTATCCCTGGTTATGCACAAGCACTAACAATCAAACACAGACCCTCGTAACCAGCCATGATACCCAGCCAGGTCAGGCCGTGGACACTCCGATCGCGCCTTACTTCAAGACTCTGGCTTACGCGATCATGCTCATGCGTCGCGAAGGTCTACCTTGTGTCTTCTGGGGAGATCTCTACGGAACCAAGGGACCTCACACTTCATCAGCAGCCTGCGAGGGCAAACTGCCCGCTCTTGTCCTCGGCCGCAAGCTCTTTGCTTACGGCGAGCAAACCGATTATCTTCAAAGCAGAACTTCGATTGGTTGGGTCCGTCACGGTACTTGGGACAGAGCTGACGGCTGCGTCGTCATCATGAGCATCGGAGGTGCTGCCAAGAACAGCATGTTCGTTGGCCCTACCAAAGCTGGTCAGGTCTGGACCGACATCCTTGGTAATTGTGGCGATGCAGTCACCATTGATGACAGAGGCTATGGCATCTTCAGATGCGCCGACAAGAGTGTCAGTGTCTACGTTCGCAAGGAGGCACCCGGCAGAGCAGATTTCGGAGCTTGTCATCCTGCAAAGTTCACCATGCCATGATGGGTTGTCTACTGTCGGAAAGCTTTGAGCAGTGCTTGATCTACAGCATGAGGATCTGGAAAGCGGGAAGCGGGCATTCTTGTACTTTAGTTGCTGATAATCCGACCATTTGAGAGTCGAGATGCAGATCCGAAAGTGAGATCTAGCAGAAATCAAGTCATAGTCAAGACGATCGAATCATTTGCAATCATTTCTTACATCGTGCGGTGCAACTCACAATGTCGCGCCGTCAAGGGCAGTGACGGTTACTCTGTGTGCATGGTTCATTGGTCATGTTGCCTTCGAACTGGGCTTATCGGACTAGGAAAACCTGAGTGAATCTAGCATTTGACCAGAAATTGCACGACCGTGTCAATTGTCAACACGCATCATGTTCTCCATGATGTTCAAAGTGAAGCTCGAGTCTGGAGTGAGGGCAAACAGCGTGGAGAGAGACGCCAAGACAGAGTTGTGCGCGATTAGCTCGGGCTTGGCACACACTTCGCACTTGCCAAAATCCATCCGCAAACCTCTGATTTGGTTGTATTCGCGCCGCCAACAGTAACATCGCTCATCAACCGCCACGATGTCGCTCGTCTCCGGAGAAAAGTCGAACTTCCAGTTCATTCTGCGTCTGCTCAACACCAACGTACGCATGCCCACGATCCGCCCGATATTGCGCACCTTCCAATACCCAAAATTGCCTCCCTCTACATCCAACCACGCAAAGCCACAGGCACTCGCACGCATCGCCAGACGACCAGAAAAGACCAGTGTTGACATGACATTTTACAGGTTGATGGCAAGCAGAAGGTCATGTACGCCCTGACCAAGATCAAGGGTGTCGGTCGCCGCTACTCCAACTTGGTCTGCAAGAAGGCCGATGTCGACCTTAGCAAGCGGTACGCATTTGGCCTCTGGACACACATCCCAAGACACTGGCATCTAATACGATCAAAACAGCGCCGGTGAACTCACCTCGGAAGAGCTCGAGCGCATCGTCACCATCATCCAGAACCCCACCCAGTACAAGATCCCCTCGTGGTTCCTCAACAGACAGCGCGACATTGTCGACGGCAAGGACTTCCAGGTCCTCGCCAACGGTGTCGACTCCAAGCTCCGTGAGGACCTCGAGAGACTGAAGAAGATCCGTGCCCACAGAGGTCTCCGCCACTACTGGGGCCTCCGCGTCCGTGGTCAGCACTCCAAGACCACCGGCCGCCGTGGTCGCACCGTCGGTGTCAGCAAGAAGAAGTAAACGACTCGCTTTCTACAACATTTTCCCGGAACGATATTGGGGCGTGTGGTGGTGCAGCGTTTTACAGCCGAATCAAAAATACCAAAGCAGTCTGCTCTCGGCTTTCTTCATGGATATGGCGCAAGACTATGGTTGTTGTTGTGGTCCAATCTCAATGACATTGTGCTGTTGAAGAAAATAAAATCCTTTTCTTTCTCGTTGACAAACACAATGCTCTTTGTCGCTCCGACATTATCCTCTGCAATGAGATTTATTATTGTAAAGTGATTCGATGAGGTCAGGCAGTTTCCAGCACATGTCAACAAGCCTTGCGACACATGTATATGGTGATTGTAGCACGTCAAGATACATTATAGGGAACCATAAATTCGAGCTAAGGCTGAAGCAGTTTTGATGTAGACCAAACTCCTGGGGTATGTTCGCTATAAAGCAGATGAAAGAAAGACCACACTTCTCCACCGATAATGCACTAGTCGCCATCGTTCATGACAGCCATGTCCAAAACCTCTGCTCTGGCTCTTCCCTTGGTCTGTCCACTGACAAACTCACTGAGGGGCTTGAAGCTGCCAGGCTCGACGAAACCAACCACCTCCCATTCCTCGCCCATCATGTCCTGGCTTTCGACCTGCTCGATGTAGCCGAGTATCCTGTCCTTGACTGTGCCCTTTGCCTGTGCCTCACCTTCAGCCTCATCACCGGGTTTAGATGCGTTCTTGACAGCCTGTTTCAGGACCGAAGTTGGGCAGGTGATTCTCAGTCTCATTCTTGCGCGAGCGACTGGGATGGGTTGGTGTGCAATCAAAGCCTTCATGGCGTTGAGTGCTTGAGATTTGGCATCGCGAGTAGTGACAACGCCTGTCCACATGGGTTTGGACTTGTGCTCGGCATGGCTCTCGCCTTCGACGGGAGTTGCGGTGCCACTGGCGCTGGGAGTGGTGGTATCCTTTCCGCTTTGGCTGCTGAGTTGGTCGAGTGCCTTTTCGATCATGCCAGTGGTGTAGACGCGCTTGCTCTTGGGATCGACTAGCTTGCCTGCGACAATGTCGATGACTTCGGCATGGACTCTCTCCAACTGAGCATGCCTCTCCTTCTCACCGACCTGCAGTTCACCCTTGTTCAAAATCTCCAAGATGATGTCATTCAAGGGCACCTTTCCAAAGGCCTTTTGCAAGTCTGCTGAAGGAGCAGCCTGACCTTTGGAGACGTTAAGAAAGACGTTTGGGATTTGGAGGACATTGTCGAGGTCGGTTTCGACGCCAGAACGCCATTCGAGGACTTTGTTCTTGTAGCATGCGACTTCGAAACGCTTCTTGCCTAGGAGGAATGAGTTGAGTGCTTTTCGAGGAGAAGCTGGCGCAGTATGCGAATCGAGAGGAGTTTGCGCAAGGGAGAGTGCAACATACCCTTCTTCATGCGGACAAGAGAGACATTTGTAAGTCGGATCTGGTTCGAGGGCTGCGCATGACTGTCAGTATCATGGTACCGATGTCGAGTACAAGATAGGCACATACCTGATTGATCTGGGCCGAAGGCATTTTGATAGTGCTCGGATATACGATGCAATATTGAAAAGAGGCTGGGTTAGTATCAATTCATGCAAACCAAGTCCGGGCACGCAAAAAGCTGCTAAAGCCGTTCGCGCCTCGCGAAAACGTCGTCATGGCAGCACGCACTGGGGAAGCAGATAAGCTCGCAGGGCAGATGGTATCCGCCACGTGCCACTTTCTTATCCAGCGTCAAGTCTGCAACCACATTCGTATCCATCTGTGTTCCTTTGCATATTTCTAATGGATGGGATATCTCGTCTATCATGGCAGTGTCACATTTGCAAGCTGATTTGCCCATCTCCATCTTCGCTCCCTGGATTCTCACACAGAGCTCAGACTCTTATCATAGTTAGGTGTCCAAGGTGTTATGTTGGCTAAGACAAGCACGGACGGCTTGGATCACATCATTGCCAGATTCGGCAGGCCGGCAGGACAGGAACCAACCGTGCATGTGGAAGCATGACCTTGATCCCCACACATCTACTCGGTCTGTTAGGCTGCCTCTTTCCTCCCCTCTTCTTCTTCCATCCACTCTACCTTGATAAGCTCGAGGTCTGCTTCTTGATACCCATCCTTCTTCTCCATCAATCCTTCGATCCTGTGCTGCATTGATAGCTCAAAGCACTACCAGCAGCTACATACACAACCATCTGCGCCGCCATGAAGGTCGCTGCATACGCCTCTCTGATCGGAGCCGCCACGGCTGCCGTCACCCCCGGCCAGTCCATTCTCAAGGCCCCTAAGCAGGCTTCAGAGGCATGGTCCAAGCCTCTACACAACCTGCAAGAGTCCCTCAAGTCCCTGACCGGCGAGGCTCGCCAGATCTGGGATGAGGTCGCCCTCATGTTCCCCGAAGCAATGGACCAGACCAGCTTCTTCTCTCTGCCCAAGCCTCACTCGCGCAAGCACGACAACGAGTGGGACCACATCATGAGTGGTGCTGATATCCAGAGCGTCTGGGTCGAGAATGCTCAGGGCCAGAAGGAGAGAGAGATCGACGGCAAGCTCGACAACTACAGCCTGAGAACCAAGAAGGTCGACCCCAGCCACCTCGGTGTCGACAAGGTCAAGCAGTACAGTGGCTACCTCGACGATGACGAGGACGACAAGCATCTGTTCTACTGTAAGTCGCGACTGCTCACCTGCCCTCTGTAGCATCCACTAACCCATCACACAGGGTTCTTCGAGTCCCGCAACGACCCCAAGAACGACCCCGTCATCCTCTGGCTCAACGGTGGCCCCGGCTGCTCTTCGTTGACCGGTTTGTTCATGGAGCTTGGCCCCTCGTCTATCAACAAGGACGGCAGCCTCAAGTACAACCCTTCGTCATGGAACGCCAACGCCTCGGTCATCTTCCTTGATCAGCCCGTCAACGTCGGCTACTCGTACAGTGGCGGCTCCGTCACCAACACCGTCGCTGCTGGCAAGGACGTCTACGCCCTCCTGACTCTCTTCTTCAAGCAGTTCCCCGAGTACGCTACCCAGCCTTTCCACATCTCTGGTGAATCCTACGCTGGCCACTACATCCCCGTCTTCGCTTCTGAGATTCTTTCGCACAAGAAGCGCAACATCAACCTCCAGTCCGTTCTCATCGGTAACGGTCTTACCGACGGTCTGACCCAGTACCCCGAGTACCGCCCCATGGCTTGTGGCGAGGGTGGTTCCCCTGCTGTCCTTGACCCTCAACAGTGCCAGGCTATGGACAACGCCTTGCCTCGTTGCTTGAGCTTGATTCAGAGCTGCTACGACAGCGAGAGCGTCTGGTCTTGTGTTCCTGCCTCCATCTACTGCAACAACGCCATGATCGGTCCTTATCAGAAGACTGGCCGCAACCCTTACGACATCACAAAGAAGTGCGGCAGCAATAGTCTCTGCTACGATGAGCTCGACTGGATCAGCGAGTACCTCAACAGACCCGAGGTCATGAAGGCTCTCGGCGCCGAGGTCAGCAAGTACGACTCTTGCAACTTTGACATCAACAGGAACTTCCTCTTCGCTGGCGACTGGATGCAGCCCTTCCACCGCCTCGTCCCTGGTATCCTCAAGGAGATTCCTGTCCTGATCTACGCTGGTTCTTTGGACTACATCTGTACGTTCCCCACTTCCTCCTGCTCCTGCGTGATCAAATAACTAACACTGTATAGGCAACTGGCTCGGAAACCAAGCCTGGACCGAGGCCCTCGAGTGGCCCGGCCACAAAGACTTCAAGAAGACTCCCCTCAAGGACTACGTTCTCCTGGATGGTTCCACCGCTGGAGCCGTCAAGAGCAGTGGCAACTTCACCTTCCTCAGGATTGATGGTGGTGGTCACATGGTCCCCTACGACCAGCCTGTTGCCTCCCTCGAGATGGTCAACCGCTGGGTCGCTGGTGAGTGGTTGGCTTAAGCATCGCATAGCCGACCATTCTTGCCATCACTGCTCTTCCCAATGGCACATGTATAATATTGCCTGTTTGTAATCGCAGCCGCACTTTCCTATGTACAATCAATAGCATTTTAGATGACTCAACACCGATTTCTATTTCATCTTTTCTGTGCTACATCCTTCGGTGTGTGATAGAACAAGCGACAAGTGGTTCTGGGAAGCAGGACGGCATCTTCCGAGACGTAATCGTACAGACTCAGTGGAGTTGTCCACTCTATGTTCTATCGGCTCTATTTACAGCTCGTATGTGGTCGCGAGAGTTGAGAGGAAATAGCTGGGTCAGCACGGGGAAGCCACCTTGATCGACCGCTTTCTTTGCGACGATCGAGAGCGCTATGCGGGCATATTAATGACGTGTAGAACGATTCCAGCAATACAAAATTATACTCATATAGGGCCTTCAGCCAACACTGTACACACACTCTCTCTCGCCGTACTCTGTAACTCCAGGATCTCACCTTCAGCATGCTTCAACCTTCTAAGCTACAAAGTGTCGTTGTCGTTGGCGGATCTCTAGCCGGATTGATGCATGCTTTGGCCATCATGGTCCACTGTCCAAAAGTCAAAATAACAATTCTCGAAAGATCGCCTACTGCACTTCTCCATAATCAGGGCGCAGGAGTGGTCGCTGGAGCCGATACACAATCTTTCTTCTCCCGCTACGTGTGTCCCGGGCAAGACTTTGCCGTTCTGAGCAAGCAGAGACTGTACCTTGATCGCAAGGGCGATGTTATCCGAGGAAGTGTTGAGAACAAGGAACAACGAATGACTAGCTGGGATAGTCTTTACAGATATCTCAGATGGAGGGTGGATGACATGGACATCAAGGACTACATTTCTGGTCCGGATCTCAAGAAATTGGAAGACAAACTATCGACTGTCAGCCATGGCACAGCGGACTATCAATACGGCTGTAACGTCAAGTCTGTCGAAGACCTTGGACCCTCGGAGGGTGTTCGCGTACGATGGATCAATGAGTCCGACAAAGAGGTGGAGATTACGGCAGATATGGTGATCGCCGCCGACGGAGCAAGTTCATCAGTACGCAGGACATTACTCCCTAGTGTCCAACGAACATATGCTGGTTACGTCGCCCTTCGAGGTACCGTGCCCGAGACTCAGATATCGGAATCTGCTGCGAAAGCTTTTGTCGAGAAATTCGCCTTTTACCACGCCGACGGTACTCAGATCCTGGCTTACGCAATTCCAGGAGAGAATGGCACGCTGGAATCCGGTCAGAGATTGATGAATTGGGTCTGGTATAGAAACTACAAGGAAGACAGTGATGAGCTGGTGGATCTGATGACGGGAAAAGATCAGTCACGTCACCATGTCACGCTTCCTCCGGACCAGATGAAGCCTGAAGTCTGGACAAAGCAGCAACAAGATGCTAAAGATGTCCTGCCACCTCAGTTCGCTGAGTTGGTTGACAAGACGGTACACCCGTTCGTTCAAGCCATTACCGACAACATCTCGCCGAACAACGAATTCTTTGATGGAAAGCTGTTACTGGTGGGAGACTCGTTGGCTGGCTTTAGGCCTCATACAGCTGCGTCCACAAGTCAGGCTGCATTCGATGCCTCTACTCTTGGAGAATGGCTTGAAGGGAACATTGGAAGAGACGAATACAACCACAGGGTGTTGAGCTATGCTGTGGAGACCCAGAGACACGGTGTCGAGCTTGGCAAGAGGAGCCAATTCGGTAAACATCCATTGGCTTGCTAGGTGGTAGGATCACAGTGTCTTAGTACAAATATTGCACCGCAAGATTGCAGTTGGTCGCATCTCAAGCTCAGTCACCCTGTCATTCCATCAAGTTTTGTGTATCGAGTTGAAAAATATGGTCTCGGTGCTTATCATGTCACAGACTAACATCACATGGTATACTCCTTCTGTTATAGACGTTTACAACTGTCAATGAGCTGAGGCGGTTCTGTGATCATCTCTTGCAACATTTGTCCTTGATGAGGATCTGGTGTGCACTTCGTTTTGTGCCTCGCCCGATCTATCACCGCTCGCATCACATGCCGTTTTCTCAACCCCTATATGATCGCTATGTATTGGTCAACCCGTGACCCAGAGATCAAACTACTAGCTGTCTACTTGTAAAGTATGGCGGTCATCATTCAGTTGATCCGTTTGATAGAGTTATGTCAATACAGGTCGTTACTGGTATGACCCTGTCATCAAATCGCAATAATCCCTAAATGCTTGTGAATAGGTCATACATATCTTTGCCCTTCATCCCTCGCATAATTTTGTAGGGTATCATTAATCGCCTACAGAAGAGTTGCGAGCCCAGACGATGTCTGATCAGTCAAGGATCATCGACTGTATTCCTGGTGACATGGAGGTCGGACTGACATCACGATGACCCGATAAATATATTGCCCTTGCTACGGGCAAGAGGTCCGATCCAAGTACCCTACTCCTTCCTCCATCTTGAACCTGGGCTGTTCACTATTGCGTCTTTCCTGACCTTAAACCATCCACAGTCTTAATCTGCAAACTATGCCTGACATGAATGCCATCGTCGTGGAGAAGTATGGCGGAATTGAGAATCTCGTACACAAGCGAGTGCCAAAGCCTACGGGCTTGGGAGACTACGATGTACTTGTGCAGTAAGTCCCACAACCATCGAGTCTGCAGAAAGGGAAAACCGAAACTGATTGGTTGTAGAGTGAAAGCCGCCAGCGTCAATCCGATCGATATGAAAGTAAGGGCTGGAGTCTATGATGACTATGCTGGTGAGTATTACACTTTCAAGAAGAATAGACCATGCTAACATCACACACACAGACTACTATGATCACGTACCCAAACCTAAGCCGGGCGAAGGCGGCTATCAGATCATAGGGTTCGATGGAGCCGGCTTGATCGAACAAGTCGGCCCCAAAGTGGAGAAGTTCTCTCCTGGAGACGAGGTCTACTACTCGGGCTCACCCATCCGACAAGGCTCCAATGCAGAGTATCAGCTGGTCGACTCTAGATCCGTTGCAAAGAAGCCTAAGAATCTCAACTTCATCGAATCTGCAGCCCTGCCCCTCACTTGGATCACTGCATACGAAGCCCTGGTCGAGAGAATGGAAATCAAGAAAGGCGAACAAGCTGGACTTCTGATCATCAACGGTTCCGGAGGCGTTGGATCGGTTGCAAGCCAGATCGCCAGGACAGTCCTCAATCTGCCAGTGGTTGTTACCACCACATCGCGACCGGAGACCACCGAGTTTTCGAAGTCAATGGGAGCTACTCACACTGTAAACCATCGTGAAGATCTCCCACCACAAATCGAAAAGTTAGGGCTGAAAGTACCAATAAAGTACATCTTCATCACACACTCTACGACTCCTTACATCGAGCCGGCAGCCAAGATCTGTGCTCCATTTGGCAAAGTCTGCTCGATCGTACAAGCCCAGGATATCCAAATGTATGGCACGGAGTTTATGGCCAAGTCACTGAGTTTTGTCTGGGAGCTATTGGGTACAAAACCGTGGTATGGAGTGGATATGGACAGCCACGGCAAAATCCTGGAAGAGCTTAGGCAATTGGTCGAAGACGGCAAAGTCAAGACCCATCTGCAGCAAAGTTTTAGACTGAACTTGGAGGGCCTGAGAAAGGCGCATGAAGCAATCGAGAGCGGAGGCTCAATGGGCAAGAACGGGCTGAGCGTCGATTTTGGTGAAGGAAGCACTGCCTTTACATAGATTATGGACTAGATAAAGGCTAGTGACGAGGAGCTCATAGCCATCGAGTGAGACCCTACCAGAATCGATACTTCGAGGGCAGATTGTCGAAATAGGCATTGCGTTTCATTATCCGATCGCATTCGCTCAAAGTAGTATCTGCGGACCGCCGTATCGTTTCTAGCAGTGTTGCAGCTCGTGTCGAGAACCCTTGGAGTCGCGGTACCCCACCAGAGAGGCAAAGTTGTCGAATAGTTCGGGCAGAATCTCAAGACAATACGTGAATACGGATACCAAGAATATCATCCTGAGATGATGAGAGTGTCGCTCAACTTTGAAAGACTGTAGTCATTACAGCATATACCGTTCAGTCTCCGCCATCGTCGGTATCGTCGCTTGATTCCTCCTCGAAAGGTTTGAGAGGTGCCAGTTTGGCTGGCTTCGACTCCGAGACTGAATTGTTCCCAGCAGTGGTACCGATTCCTGAGCTTTCTTCATTTTTAGAAGCGGGCTGTTCAAGTGAACCAACAATCTTTTCCGCAGCAATTTCGGGGTCCTTCTTGGTACTCTCGTCTTTACTAGGTTGAGGAGACACAGGATCAGGACTTATGCTCCGTGGATTGTTCTGCTTCTCTGCTTCATCGATCTTCTTCAGAAGGAATGCGACTGTACTGTCTCGAGCTTTGTCGAATTGTCTCAAGCGTTCAAGCGGCATGCTACTGTAGTCAGGCGCTGGTAGTGGGGGCCTCGAAGGAGGTTTCTGTCCGGCTTGTGGCTGCGTGTGCCTTGTCTTTTCCTCTAGTAGTCGTCTCAATACCAGAATATTTTGATCCCGATCGGCCAGCTCAACAATCAAGGTGGCCTTTTCCATGTCCTCATCTTCGACCCGTCTGCGCTTCTGACCTTCGCTGTCTTCCTTTTGCCGCCAAGCTCGGATCGCGTCCCCAGCAGAGTTCTCGATGTGGGCAAATCGGGCAGGTCCCAGCATGACGCCTCCATACCACCGCGCAACAACGACAGCACCTTCCACACGCATTTCTTCGATGACTTTGAGCACGTGACGGCCTCCGTATCGTTCTCCATCGTCGTCTGTACCGGTTTCGAGAGTTCGCACGTTACCGACCAACGTTCTCTGTGATGAGGGACTCCGCCATGCCAGAACACGGTGAGAAGCATCTTTGATCTGATCCAAGTTTTGAAGTTCTTTTGCAGGCATAGTAGGAGAGAAGAATGCTCGGAATGTGCTTGAGCGATCCTCAATTGGTTCGGAGACCCAAAAGTCATGGTCTTGTTTCCCTGAAGCGCTTCCCGTAGGAGACGGGCTTCTAGGACGTTTCGCCATTGAAAGATGAATAATCGATGTCGTTCTCGTGAAGGGAGTTGATTGAAAATGGTCGTTGGTCGCTTCGCGTCGACGCGACAAAAGACGTATGCCAAGCCGTTCCAAACGAGCAAACCAGCCCGACAACCGTCGATTATACTGTAGCCTACGGAACAAGTGGTTGCTTTCTTACCTCCTCGACAGAGCTCACTCAGTACCAGGCATTGAAAGTAGTCGCTAACGTTGACTCGGAGGGCACAAAGGCTGATAGGGCGGTGCTTGGAAGTTATTCCATGTATGAATTACATTCGGGAAGAAAGAAAAAAAGTAATCTGCCATCTATCCTGCGTTTCCACGCTTGCCACCACGCTTTTGCCGGTCAATATGACCTCTCAAAATCTTTCGTTGATCGACCAAACTTCTCTTGCCCTTTCTCTTGGCTTTTCCTAGAGTCATGAGGAAGTTCTTCTTGCGAGCCTTCTCCTTGTTGGTCGTACTCTTGCCCTCAGCTTCCTTCTTCTCCTTGCGCTTGGCCGTGGTAGACTGGTGTTTCTCGTCACGATCTCCCTTCGCCAGTGCAATCTTCTCCTCTTTGGTCGTACGCGAAGAAAGCGACGCAAGACCCTCAATCTCCGCAGCTGTGAGGGGGTCGTCGGCGTGACGTCCTGAAGTCTGCTGCTGACGTTTTTGCGAGGGCATGTGTTTGGACACAGCTGCACTCGTTCGTAGCTCTTGTAGTTTTGCAAGATCTGCGGGTGTAAGAATCCGTGTCGTAGCGAGTTTGGAGAACTCGGCAATAGGGTCCTTTGGTGTGTCCTCGGTCTTCTTAGACGCATCCACATCCGTCTTCTGCTTCTTCGCTTTTGGTTTCTTGTCTTCGTCTTCACTGTCGCTGATGTTGATGTCTTCGCCATCGCTTTCAACATTGATCCAGCCTTCTTCATCTGAATCATCGTCCTCTTCGAGATCAAACTTGCTCCAGCCTGCTTCTTCGTCCTCTTCCTCATCTGAATCATCTGCGTCCGAAGCATCAGGGTCAAGACCCTTTTCGATGCGTCGTTTCCTCCTCTCTTCTGCCTTCCACTCTTCGAGGAGCTCCAGACCCTCGATACCACCTGCTTCAACTTGTCCGAACTTTCGGTCCTTCAGAGTACCCTTTTGTATGCCTATCGAGGCATCCTTACCTCTGTCCCTTCTGCGCAGCAACTCTGGGCCAACCTCACGGTACAGACTCAGAAGACCCTTCGCGGCCATCATGACACCCTTGTCCTTGCTCTTTCTGTATTCAACAAGATCTTGAAGGAGAGTCTCGTTCATAGCGAGAGGTTGCCTAACGCAAACCTCTCGGATTGCGTTCAGACCCGCCGATGCGACCTCAGAAGCAGCGGCTTCGGAAACGAACTCGTTAGCGATCTTCTGAACCAGGGGCTCGAGGGCGTCCGGAGGAACCAGGTTGTGGGTGGATTGAGCAAGCGATGCTAGGAATGAAGTGACCTGGGGCTGTTTGGGTGTGAGGTACTTGATGAAGTAAGAGTAGAGGGGAATCAGAGTCAGCGTGTGCAGACCGACGAGGCGAGAGACGAGCTGCAGGACGACCAGCTTCTGGTCGAGCTTGAGTTTGGCCTTGGGGGTCTGGGTGTTGAGATGCTGGTGGAACAATCTTTCGGCAAAGCCTTGAGGGTCGTGAAGGAGATGCAGAGCAGAGAAGTTGAGGGGATGCGGGGCCTTCTTCTTCTTCTCCTTGCGCTTGACTGTGGCGGCGGCTCTCCTGAGCTCATTGGCCTTTTTCTTAGTCTTCTTGTTGATACCAGCCTGGTGGCGCAGCTTTCCCATGTCGATGTTCTCTTCATCGTCGCTGTCATCCTCTGCCTTCTCCTCACGCTCCTTATCGCCGCCCAGGAAGAAATGGACACCTCCGGTAACGACCTTTTCGTGTTGTGAGAGGGCGGCCTCCTTCATGATCTCGACGGCCTTGGCATCTGTCCAGATCTGTCTAGCCCACATCTCACGAGTGATGCGCACAGCCCAGACACCCTTGGCAGAAGTGGGATCGGAAGTGAGCAAATTGTAGAGAACGGTCTGAATGGTACGGTTGAGTTTGTGGTTGGTGGACTTTGAGTTGGAGGTACGGAGGTCGGAGATGATCTTTGTGAACAAGAGAGTACGAAGGGCTTTGCTAGGCGTGTCGACCAGTAGAGGAAACAGAGCGTTGAGCAGACTGCAGGTCAAGAGAGTTAGCAGAGGGCGTTAGCACGAGAGTGGTCGACTTACACTGCAGAGTCGATGATGTCCTTCTTGCGCAACAAAACCAGACTGCCTACGACCTTGTCACGCAGTTCGGGCTCCAGTTCGGCATGGTGCAGACGCAGCAGGGCCATGAGATCGGTGGGAAAGTCGGCGGTGAGTTTGGGATAGCAGTCGGCGCAGTGTGCAACAAAGTCGATCAACTCACGGAGACTGACCAGACCCTGGGAATCGGTCGAGCTGGGAGCCTGCATGAAGAGCTGTAGGAAAGCCTGGTACTGGCTGTACTGGTTATTGAAGTCATCCTTGTAGGATCTGGCGGCGTGTTAGAGTACATGGCGTGTTTCTGGCATGGTGAGGCAACGTACGCTGGGTCTCTGCGGACCTTGTACTGCAGGTTTGGCAGGTCTGCATCGACCTTTTCGAGCGCTCCAACCTTGCGCTTGACCATTTTGTGCAAGAGTCGATTATGGCCTTGTCTCGAACTCGCTCTGTGTCGCTGTCGCTTCAAACACTCCGGGACTTTTTCTGATTGCCGGGCGGTCAGCAGAAATCAGGTCAACCCCACAAACTCTACCGGCATCTCGGCCGCTCCATCGAGCCAGACTCGGCCTCTCCCTGCAACTGCGCGTCCTGCCTTGCTGACTTGCTGACTTGATACATACATTCCATTGTGTTTGATCTCGCTGAACGACCGTTGATTGCTACACACGCCTATACTGTCACCGACCTTCGGGCCACCCGCTCTTGCACTCTCCTTAGTTCTTCGACACTCGCCAGTCCCTTGTTGCTGGCCTCAATCTCGTCGGCCACCTCTGCATAATGTCTGAGCAATTGCAACTCGTACCTTCCCAGTACATCTTCACTCAACACCCGTCCTTTTGGAACGAGCTTGTCCTTGCCAATCCATTCCCACCAGGGAGCCCTTATAGAGCTCTCCGCCCCTCCTGTCGTAAGTCTGGAGTTGATCGAGAATTCGTTATGATGCCTGTGTCCATCGTGAAGTCTCCACCAACGCAATGCTTCGGGTCTGTATAAAACTGTACCGTTCCTACCCACCAGTTTCCGCAACCATCGCATGAATTTTGACCACATGCTGGGCTTGGACTCCGAAGCAGACCCCCCGAGATCCATACGCGCTCTGACCGAAGCATGAATACTCTCGTGCGTATTTTTCATTAGCACCCCGCCATGCTTCTGCATGCCCGTCAATGGATTCGTTACTCTATATCGTCCAGGTGTTCGAACCACTCGCCCTGCTAGGCTCTGTGGAAAGGTGAACGAGTTGTAGATTGCGCCCAAAGACCATCCTCGCACAGGCGGATTGTTTTGATACCAAATGCTGTTCAGCGCTTGTTGCGTGTCCAGATAATCATCGTAGAACTCGATCCAATCTTTCTTGTCCAATGGCGCATCGTCAGAAGCCCTACTCTCGCCCGAAAGCTGATCCATCATCCATGCTAGCGATATATCTGCTGTGGCCGTATCGTCGTACGAACCGCCGACGTTTGAGTGTGCTCCTGGGAACCACGTTTGTTTCAGATACTACGGCACAATCAGCAAGCACTTGACTAAATACCTACCTACGCCGACTTACCGTGTGACTACCCTCCGACTTCTCCCACACAGCAGGCGAGAAAGGAGCTCGATGCTCGTCCAAAGCCAAAGCTTGAAATGCGTTCTCCACCTTGTCGGAGAGTTTTGTATCAAGCCACTTGTACTCGTGCAAAAATCCAGGTAGCCCGAGATGCTTTTGAAGCCACGGGTTGACTGGAATTCCAAGGGCACCTGTCAGGGTCAGAATCTTCCGTGAGGTTTTCGTATAGAAGAGTTCATCTTACCAACAGTGTCCCAGACACCAATCGCTCTGATAGGCACATCGCGTGTCTCATTCTCCCGAATTGGAACGACATGGGTTAGTCCGAAACTCCGCAGCACTGTGAGCAATACACGAATCAGCCCATGTCAGAACTGCAATTGATGGCATGTAAGCCCCTCGCCGTACGTACTGGCGCGATACTCATCCAGATAGTCGTAAACTCTTGCCGGATCATTCGATGGCGTTTGAGGCATGCTCCTCTTTTCCGGATCCAAAGGATCGCGATAATGTTCCCAAAACGAAGACTCCCGTGATCCTGGATTGCCGGCATTCTCCCAATCAAGGAATATCTCATAAAAGAAGGGGAGACCTTTCTTGTTCAACAACCCAAGGTTTCCGATGAGTCCACCAAGGCTTCTGGCTGTGAAGCTGCCTCGAGAAAAGCCAATCAGGAATATCGAATCACCAGGTGAGTAGTTGTTGGCCAGGAAATAATAAGCTTCTCTGATGTGTTCAGAGAGGCCTAATCCAGTCCCGCCACCTAATAGCCTGTCTCGCAATCCCAGACCCGTTCCAATACCTGCCTGGTAGTAGACAATCTGAGCGTGATGCTCGCTGTCCTCGGGTTTGATTGCTCTTGAAATCCTGGTGACATTGGAAGGCGTTTTGAGGCTACCATCAATCCAGCCAGAATCACTATCCTTGAGAGGTGGTTAGAACTTCAATACGTTTAGTACGAGATGCCAATTGCGCACCTGCCAGGTACCTGTACTGTGTCAGTGTGTGTTCATATCCGATCAAGTCCTCCACTCACCATCAAGAGCACAGATGATCTTCTTCGGCTTGCGAAGGATCGCTCGACCAGCTGTAGGAGAACTTATCATGGTGGGTGCTCTTATGTGCCGTGTATATGTGAGAGTCAATGCTCGTATGCAAAAACAGCAATAAAGCCTTCCTTGATAGGGGAGGTGATACAGGATATCGTGAAACGAGTCAGCAAAGATCGAGTCATATATATATATACAGAGGCCGTCTGTGTTGGTACTATCCTCCTTTGTCAGAATTATAAGGCATCCACAGCCTTGCAGGCAACGTGTTGGTTTCTGCAAGTGGTGGTGGTCAGGTAGTGGGGCTAATTTGCGGCTGAGGTATATTGGCGCATATTCTGTCTTGAATACGGACGCGCTGATTCGCCGCCTCTAGGCAGGCTAACAGCTCGTCTTTAAGATCGTGAAGTGCCTTCCTGAGCAAGCAACCGACCTTTAGACTTCTGCCACCCTTAGACTCTAAATACGAAAGACAGGTTGTCTTGCCAGACTTGTACTGATCAGGCTGCGTGAGAAGATTGCATGTTGCGCGAAGGAAAGACTACTAGTAATGGTCTATAATGAGTATCACATGCATGTACCTAAGGCTTACAGAGACAAGGCATAGGCGATGGATGGTAATGTACTCGTCGCGATGTTTATGGGGCAGAAAGATGTTCAAGTCTCAAAGCAGGCAAAGGTGGGGAACTGAGGGCTCTCGCCAAGCAGTTTGATCGTGTTTGCATCAACAGAGAGCGTGTTCTGGCGACTCTTCTAGCCATACATACCAACCATTTTAATATTATAATCGCGAACATGGCTGCCATGATGTCAAGACGAATGGTAAATACTATGACATTCATGCAACTGGGATTATATGCTCATAATCATATAGTTATCAAAAGATGAGGAGGGTGAAGAGACCGAGGTCCGCCGCGAAGACCAGGACAAGATCAATCGTTTCAGCACACTGCATCAAAGAGAGAAGCTTTTGCAAGCGGAGCTGAAGACTAAAGAGGTTCTCTCAATTTTCTCACCAAGACATACGATACAATTGCTGATAGTGTGTGTTACAGAAGGAGAAGGAGGATTTGGAAGAAGTCTCGTCGGAACTCGAGCTTGCTGATGAAGACGAAAAGGTCTCGTAAGTGATGGCGAATGCTGCACATCTATAGCTCAGCTCATGGCTTTTTTAGATACAAGATCGGAGACTCCTTCTTCCTTCTACCTTTGCCCGAGGTTCAGGAGCTGCTGACAGCGTCAATTGAGAAGATCGATGCCGATGTAACGGCTGTTGAAGAGAAATTGAGCGAGCACAGGGAAGAGATGCAGCAGCTGAAGACGGCACTCTACGGTCGTTTTGGTCGCAGCATCAACCTCGAGGCATAGGAAAGGACAACACTGCTCGAATCAGGCACTGGAATTTGCGTCAAAGGCTCCAATGAACACCTGTACTAGGAGCATGGCCGGGACAGGAGAGACCACGCACGACCTGCTTGGGACTGCTCAGGGGCGCATGAAATAACGAGAGAGCTAGCCTGCCATAGTGGCAGATTGCCGGAGATGGCATGGTCTGCACGAACCCCTAAAATAGCTAGTTGCAGGCGCAGCTGCTGACGCACGCCGAATGGATTTTTCTTTGGCAACAAAGACTCGATACCATAGGCGACGCCTTCATTTGCGGCCAGCCACCGTTGCAGAGCCCCTCGAAGAGCAACGGTCCCTTGAGCTCTGGAGCGAGATTCACATGTTTACAGCTCAAATCAAGCCAAATCAATCTCAAACATTGATAAACAGTGAGATGTTGATTTGATTCCCATCAAAGAAACCGCCCCTGTGTTTATATGCAGACCCGCGATGCTACCAGGCAAACAACCTGTCCAGAGAGAGCCGAGCACACACGGCTCTCAATTGACGACGCTCTGTCTTGAGACAGCATTGTGATTCACACAGCTCCAGAAGGCTATATGCCTCTAGGAAAGGCAAATGAACGCTGCAATGTGGCTCAGATCGATATTGAATCGTTATTTATAAACACAATGTGGCTCAGAGGACACACGCGCGATGGCCTCCACTTAAGGCTGTGTCAGTCAAACTTGTTATAAGCGCAAAGATGTGATAAGTTTATCGGGAAATTAGTTGACAGTCGTCGATCTGTATCGGATCACTGAGACTTGATAACATGAGATCTCAGTCTTTAGTAAATGAGGTCTCGTCGTCCTCATCAAAGGAGTGAGGAGTCCTGATGATGGCAATATTGTGCTACAGGGCTTGATGAGATACTACGTGACAGTCAGTAGCAATATTCGCCTTGAAACCGAGCACCATGTGGCTGACAGCTGTGAGTCGGTATCAAGACTAGAGATCAGACATTCTCGACAGACAAGCTCAGCAGCGCCACGAGTCTTATGATGCTTATCGTTCTAGAATCGGATGTTGCTGCGGAGGGTGTCTGAATTGGCTGTCGTCAAACAAACCTTGGAAAGTTGGCTCGCACAAACGATGATCGTCTCCGTGTCAAGAAGAAAACGCCAACCTCAGCGGCACAAGTCTGACGACTTGGCGGATACTGACGGAGTAACCGGTGTCGGCCACAAATAGGTGCGAGTCCGGGTTTGGCAAACGGGGCCAGTCTCACGGGGATAATCATCGAGAGTTTTGACCAAAGCAAAAGTTTTGAGAGCTGCGAGGCTGTGCCGGGCATCCAGCTGTGGCGCGTTTATCGAAACTCAATAGCACAGCAACAGCGAAAGCCAGTCGAGTGAGAAATCGATTCGTGGTATGAACTCGGTGTCGAGAAGTCCCGTCAGGCCGTGCCATGGCGGGCATTTGGCAACTTGGCAAGAAAAGCGTGGAGAGGGAGGACAAGCATGTTTGTGTGCAGTGTCCAGAGTCCACAGGGCTGACTGAGGCCGGTGAGTCGGAAGGCTTGCTTAGGGCGGTTCGGAGGTGGTCTGTGAGGCTGTGTGTTTCGGAAAGGCACGCCCGTCATCGTTCCTTCGATTCCCTGGTCGATTCGTGCCCGGTCGCAACTCTTCGTTTCTTCCTTCTTTTCCCCCCCTTCTCAATCTCTGCATCCTGCCCCTTTCCATCAGCAATCCTCTCCGGCATCACCACCGCGCCAGTTTCACATCCATCGCCAGCCCTCGTCGCAAAGACGCCAACGCCTCAATCTCCAGTCACTCGCTCACCTTTAATCCCGAAAGGCGCCTCTTGGTCTTGGCACAAGGCCGCGTAATCCCGCAACGTGCGCATCCGCTGTACCCATAACCTCGCACGCATCGCTCCTCTGGCCCCTCGCCCGTCACCCAGCACCATGGCCACTGCTCAATTTGCCCAGATGGGCAGCCTCCCCCATGCTCTCAAGCCGGATCTTGATATGGAGTCGTTCTTCGACTTCAACCAGGGCACTTCTCTCAACTCTCCTCAGCTCTCGGGCCCTACCCCTCGCCCTTCGATCGATGCTTCGGCCTACTACAGTGCCCCCTCGCCTTTCGAGGCAGACGACGCCCACATGTTTACCGGCCCAAGCCATGAATACGATCGCTTTAAGCAGCAGACCGGCCTCCCGGTTGGTTCAGTCGCCAGTTTCTCTGCCATGAACCCGCCCGTCTCTGACACTTTCACCCCCAGCCATGCCTTTGGCGGCTTCAACTCGGGCATTGACGACATGGCCTTCGACCACGGTTTCAATGGCTCCTGGTCTTCTGGCATCGACGTCGACGCCGATATGGGCATGGACTTCAACGCCACCCAGACCATCCCTGCCATCTACTTCCCCCAGCCCGGCCCTTCCCAGACACGTTCCGCCGAGTTCGTCGACCCAACCTCCATCGGAAACAACGACGCCTCTCCTAGCAATGTCGGCAGAGTGTGGCCCGGCATGCACCAGCAGCAGGCACAGCAGGCAGCCATGGCCAAAGCTCAGGTCCAGGCTCAGGTTCAGCAGCAAAGAATGCAATTCGAGGCTCAGCAACAACAGCAAAGACGCCTTGCACAACAGCAACAGCAGCAAGCACAACACCAGCAGCAACAACAAGCCGAAGTCAAGCCCAACAGAAGCCGCGCTTCTTCATATCAGTCTGATCCCCACACCGAGGAGAGCATCGCACGCCTTCTCAACCAGATGCGCCAAGGCAGTGCTGGACCTTCTGGCAAGGATGACTCTGCTAACGGCATGCTTCCTCATGTTGCTCGCATGCGCAAGGAAGAGGAAGACATGGACGAGGATGAACGTCTCCTGAACAGCGAAGAGGGCAAGAAGCTCAGCAGCAAAGAGAGACGCCAGCTTCGCAACAAAGTCTCTGCCCGTGCCTTCCGTTCTCGCAGAAAGGGTAAGCTTGTCCAAGAAGGTGTACGGTCAAGAAACAGGCTAACAGATTCCCAGAATACATTTCGCAGCTTGAAGGCGAAGTTGCCATGAAGGCACAGGAGGCCAACGACCTTAGAGTGGAGAACCGCAGCCTCCAAGAAGAGAACGGACGCTGTCGCCGTCTCATCGAGGTTCTGTTGCGTCACCCTGCATATTCGTCTTTCATCGAAGACATCAGCAAGGACCCCAGCATTGCCGGTCCTGTAGGACAAGGCCAACAGGGTGCTGCCGGCTCGGTGCCTTCGCAGCGTGAGGCACCACTTGACATGTCTCTGCTGAACTTGAACAATGGTCTTCAGGTGCCCAACAACTTCCAGTAGGAAGTTAAGTTATATGTTGGGGTTGGTTGGCCAAGAGAGACCACATTCGTTTGTTGCTGCTTGACATGTCGTGGCATCTGATTTCCTTTGTCAAAACATTCTCTCCTTTGGTCCTCAATGATTCACTTTATTCCCCCGCCTTGTGGAAGCGTTCTCGGGCAATGTTGGCGTTCGGCAGTGGTTTACTTTTCTTTCACAATGTAGATATTGCAATTCTCTATAGACTTGAAACTGGAGTTCATGGTCAGATGTGTTTCCAAGTGTCGATTATATGTGACTCGAATGCTCAAACTCAGGTAGGGCAAGTGCGAAGTAGATAGAAAAGCGGGAGTGGAAGCGGCGGACCGTGCTTCAATGGTTGACATGGACAAGAAATTTAGACCGTCGTCATGCATGGATGCACAGCAAAACACATCACAGCGACTGCAAATCTGGCATTCTCACGGAGCTCGTTGTCGAGTCTGAAATCAGTGACGTGGTCGCAGCAAAGACTACTGGCAACCTGCACACGATTGCAAAACTCGCGACACCACCAGCGTGCTTCGGACCTGACACAAGACTTGTTTAACCACCACAGGAAGACATCAGACGTCCAAAGACGGCAGCCCAAGTCCGGGAAGCTACAAGCACTGCGAGGCCTTTTACAAAGCTCAGCTAGTTCACGTCTGAGCCGTGCACCAAAGCTCAGAGGACTGCGACAGCATCACCATCTCGAGTTTCCACCATCCGCCTCCCTCCAAGTACCCAAAGGCCCAGGCTTGACCGACGACACCGCATTGCGCAGGATGAGATCCTTCTTCCAATTCGTCACGACGCCAACCGCCGACACATCTGGCACCTCGCTCCTACTGCACTTCGACAACAAGCGTTATCTCGTTGGAAACATCGCCGAGGGCACACAGCGAGCTTCTGTCGAACAGAAAGTCCGCTTGCTGAAGACATCCGAGATCTTCTTGACCGGAGACACGACATGGGAAAGGACTGGTGGTCTGATCGGCATGATCCTGACTCTGGCCGATTCTGCCTCGTCTAGTGCTCAGTACGGCTTGCTAGAAGCTAAACGAAAGATTCTGAACAAACTCGAGAACCAGGGTGCCGACATTACCGACGAACGTGTTATCAAGCAGGCCGCTGAGCAGGCTGCCATTCAACAAAAAGACAAAGGTAGACTTTCTATCTTCGGTGGGCCTAATCTAAATTACACCCTGGCTACTGCTCGTCGCTTTGTCTTTCGTAAAGGCATGCCTGTAGATGTGCACGAGTTTGGCCACGATCATGTCCAAGCCCCCTCAGTCGAGCCTACCTGGTCAGATGACAACATCCAAGTATGGGCATTGCCAGTCTCTCCTGCTTCAACATTATCGAGCGCCTCGGGTAGCCCTCGGAAGCGTAGCTACGATGAGCTCAATGAACAGCAGCACCTCGGTAACCCTGCGCCTCTCCAAAACACGGACAAAGAGAAGGCCCTGATGATGTCCAAGGCTGTTGTCTCAAACATGTTTGATTCCTCGTGGCGTCTGGATGCTCTCGTCGAAACGCCTATCCAGGAAGTACAGTTGCCTGCCACGCTGTTCGTTCACGACCCCGAAACTCACAAGCTGGTAAAGTATACGGGACCCATGCCGGGGGGTAAGGAGCCAGTGCCAAACATCAAAGTCATGGTCCGCCGCCCCTGGCCTGGCGCTCTCATCGAAACTCTGCCTCCCACCGAACCCGCCAAGGTAGCCATGTCGTACATCTTCCGTAACCACATCGTGAGAGGCAGGTTTCTGCCGCAGAGAGCCATAGAATTGGGTGTCGAGAAGGGCCCTAAGTTCACAGCTCTAAGCAAGGGTCAGAACGTTGTAAGTTCCGCAGGCGAGACCGTGACACCGGATATGGTGCTGGAGCCAAGTAAACAAGGTGGAGGTGCGGCTGTCATCGATCTGCCTTCTCGCGATTACGTCGAAGCCTTGGTCTCGCGCCCCGAATGGAAGTCGGAAGACATCATGGCAGGCGTTGGTGCTTTCATTTGGATACTTGGTCCGGACGTTGCGTCACACCCCATGCTTAAGCAGTTCATTGAAGAAATGAAGCACATGAAACATGTCGTTTCTTCTCCAGAACTCTGTCCTAACAGACTGGCACTTGACTCGGCCGCGGCTGCTACGATAAGACTTGGTCAAATCGACCCCACACGTTATGGCATCCCTGTGCACGACAATACATCTGCTGCACAAGACCTTGAATCTGCAAGCGGGTTGAAGGATTTAGTACTCGTTGCCGACCGAGGACAGAAAGTGGTGCTGGAGCCATCTATCGAGGTCCAGGACAACGAGATAAACACTCTGCTAGATGTTGACACAGTCAAGGCAGCAATGTCAAAAGACGTCCTTGACAAGGCTCGAACGGCCACTGAGGATGTCGCAGCCAGCAAGCAAGCTCTCGAAGCTTGGGCAGACAGCCTTCCCCAGAAGGACGTCGAAATCACCACCCTGGGAACCGGTTCAGCTTTACCATCCAAGTATCGTAATGTTTCGGCCACACTCGTACGCGTACCCGGCTGGGGTTCGATGCTTCTCGACGCTGGCGAGAACACTCTGGGCCAGCTGAAACGTGTATATTCTCCTGATGTTCTCAACGAGATCATGAAAGAGCTGCGGGTGATCTGGATCAGCCATATGCACGCCGACCACCATCTTGGCACTGTTTCCGTCATCCGTGAATGGTACAAGGCTGTCCACAAGTCACAACCAGCACCGCTCATCAATTCGGCTGACGCTAGCTTCGATGCATCTGCTGCATTCAGCAAGCAAGATCGATTGTCTGTAATTTCAGAACCGGCAATGTTGCAGTGGCTCGAGGAGTATAGCAATGTGGACGACTATGGATTCTCACGTCTGGCACCGTTGTGCATCACCCCCAACATCATCAACAAAAACATCAGCTCAACTCTCCAATGGTTCACGCCACGTGCCTCCCAACAAGCTGGATCTCCTTCTGCTCGAGAGCTGTGGTCCGACAAGATCGCTCGTACCTTTGTCTCACCACAAGCATTGAATTTGCAGGAAATCCAGTGTGTGCAGGTCCAGCACTGTCACGGCGCTCGTGCTGTATCGGTGACATTCCCTTCGGGCTTCAAAGCATCATATTCGGGCGATTGCCGTCCTTCCAAACCGTTCACACACATTGGAAAGGGCAGCACAGTGTGTATCCACGAAGCAACGTTCGATGACGAGCTTCAAGGAGATGCTGAAGCAAAGAACCACACTACTACCAGTGAGGCCCTCGGCGTGGCCTTGGGCATGGGAGCAAAAGCCTGCGTCTTGACCCACTTCAGCCAACGTTACCAGAAGGTCCCCGTGTTGGAATACACGGATGAAGAGGATGGCACCGTCGAATCGCCAGCGGCAAACGAAGACGAGATGGACACCTCCGCCAACACCGACGACGAAGCCGATGCGCCAATAGTTGATTCATTTGTGCCTCGACTAGATACTAAGGCTCCTGCTGATGCCACGAATGCGAACAAGGCCGCAAAGCACATCAAGATCAAGGCCGGCAGCGATATGAAAGTCTGTGTTGCCTTCGACTACATGAAGATCAAAGTCGGAGATATCGCTCAGATGGAGAAGTACACAGACGCGCTCGTGGCCCTGTTCGCCGAGGAGGAGTTGTCAGAAGACACGACCGAAGCACCGAAAAAGGTCAAAGCAAAGCCAGGCAAGGCAGGAAAGGCAGGCAAGACACAGCGCAACAACTGAGACTCTTAGCACCTTGCAATGACTGTACGCTCTACTGTATATATCTAGACAGTCTTGTACATGGAAGTGCTGTTGACAGTCTGAATCACCTGTAACCTGTAGTAGTAACTTGATTCGCGAGAAGCTTACACAGGGCCTTCCCTTGCGCACAGTACAAGAATGAGAAGTGCCAGAGTCCTAGCTCGATGTGGCTAGTCCATGTAATGCCGTGTGGGCAACCCTGGACAGCGGCTTACGATAGAGGTGAAGATTCTTGCCGTCACAATCGGTATTTGCACGATGCTCAGGTCAATTAAACACATTGGAGGACGAAATTATCCAAGCAGAGAGTCAAAAATGTGCATGTGGTCATGATGCTGTGGGATATGAGGACTTGTGGGAAATTTTTGATCGCACCAAACTACAAACCAAGGGCTGCTGCATTCGTCCCGCCCTTTCTCAGAAACACTCTTGGGAAGATCAGGATATCATGAACAGCTGAAGAGAAGCCCCACAGTAAGAGCCAACCAAGAATAACGTGTTCGAGCATCAAGATTCGGGATCGCAGAGCTGGAAGCTGTGGAATTTGAGCCGCTTGAGCTTGAGACGGAACCCGTGTTGGCCAATTGGCGAAGTTGTGCTGCTTTTGTGGAGAGGATCACTGTACTTCTGCCGCCTGGACAAAACACAACTTCGACGCCCGCACCAGAAGGGATGATGAAGGTGGACGATTGGTCGTCGTACGCAAAGCTGTAGGCATCGGGGCACATGGTCTTGGCTGCTTTTGCGTAGTAATTGGGACTGCATTGGTCCGGTCCGTTGTATTTGCCCAGGCAACAATATTGGTCAGAGTTGTATTTGGCACAAGCCGAGAAGCAGGGGTCGAATGCAGGTCTTTGAATGTTGCCGTCGGGGTAAGGATATACGTTGTTCCCAGGAGCAGACGGGGCATTGACCTGGAGATCCCAAGGACACCACTGATTAGCATTACTTGTGGTGACCTTTGTTTCGAATGGCAGGGGATATGAAGCATTCGTGCCGAGGAACGTTCCACTGCCGTATGGGTTGAAGTTGGATGGAGCAAGCATAGCGCCCGTGCCTTCGCAGGAGGGATTGGTAAGATTCGGAGGGATGTCATCCAACGAAGAGTTGCCATGCGGCACAAGGACGATTGCTAGCGGAAGGTTGTACCCATCAACAAGAGAGATGTCGTAGTAACTTTGGCCGTCGCCAGCGTCAAGGGTAAACTCAGCAAGTGTCACTGGAATGGCGCCCTAAGAAAGGTCAGTGTTCGCTGCAGTAGTACGTTCGGGCAAAGACGTCTGCTCACTGCTGCTTGACACGGTATCACACCGTTGCAATCTCCTGTCGTGCAGGCTGGGCCGCCGCCATTCGATCTGCCTTGAGCGTTGAAACTGCAATTCGTCCTGCCCCAAATGCGCCCTTGCCAGTCTTCCGAGACAGTTTGTGACACTGTAGCTCCGGGAGTGAGCTGGAAACCAGTTTGTCCGGGTGCGACGCCATGCTGGGTGGCGATGCCTGGGTAGATGGTATCGGGACAGTTGTTTGTCACAACGAGTGGTGTGTTCACGGCGCTGTTTTGGCGGACAGCGAGCTTCTGCTTCATATGGTGCGTGTACAAGCCATTGGATTCGGAGATCAGGGCCAGGATGCATGCCGCCGTCGATCTATGTTTCATGCTGGAGGTGGAAGAGATGACCAGGGAGTGATGATGAGGCGATTTGCACCAGTCAGGTCCGTATGTCGAGAGTGAGATAAATGCCTATCAAATCATACGTATTGATGTGGCCAATGAGAGTCCTATTTTGGAGGAGCGAGGAAGGATAGGAAATGGATGCAGCGACAGCGCAGTTGTTAAGAGGTTGCGGAAGATAGAGAAACTGGCAGATAAGGGTGGAGGATGGGAACTGTTGATGGGAGGATAGACAGCATGGCGACGGCAGGGGAGGGAGGATCTACGGAGTTCCAGCTTGGAAACAAGGAACACACAGGAAGGCGCGAACGAGGTTGTTCAAGGAAGCATGCGATTGGAGCGCGCGACTACTCTATGCTGGCGCTTCATGACGTTGAGGCTGCAGTCTTGGACCTGGAAGCAAGTCGACGTTCCTTCAATCAAGACATGGGGATTGGTTCGAATATACTGTTGGTGTCTTGTTCTACGGAGACCACTGCAAGGAAGACCATTGCCCTGCTGTGACCTGAGGCACGCCAATTGGCAAAAGAGAAACGATGTCTGACACAAGCGACCCCAGCCTCAAAGGTCTGTGCACTGGTCGACGATCCATCGGTCGAGATAACAACTAAGTCAACTTCAACTGTCTTGTGAACATCTCGCCCTCAGGAATATTAGATACAATGCGTGAGAACCAAGGCACTACAACACACCCGGCAACTCCTCTGACTGTCAGCCGTACGGGTCCAAACGTATCTGCATCTGGTGGTCTCAGCATCGCCATCAGCACTGTATCGACTTTAGATAAATATCCTGGTCAGTCTCCCAGCCCATGAGCAGTTATGTCTCCAACTTGCGTTAATAATACAAAGCACGAGAGCATGCGCAAAGAGTCGCTCGAGCTTTGGACGTCGATCAAGGTCTCATCTACCTACCTGGCGAACAGACTATCAACTGGCCTGATTCGGATCAACCTCGCGCTTTTAGGCAGCTTCGCTACTTTCTGTACCTAAGCGGATGTCAGGAAGCCGACTGTTTCGTAACATATGATATTGCGTCAGACAAACTGACTTTGTGGTTGGCACCCATCGATCCACGAAAGGTTGTCTGGACCGGCAGAGGATCTACTGTTCAAGAGGCGCTCGGTACGTAAAGCAAAACGACGGATAGCGCAGATTAAGAGCCATGGGAGTCCGGTTTCCTCTGTCGTGGGTTCCATGTTTCCAAGGATCGGGCTAACCGTACCCTTACTTCTAGACAAGTACGACATTGACGGAGCCCGTTTTGCACCATCGCTTGCACATTTCGTTAAGAAATGGGCTTCTAACCATGTAGGCTCCATTTATGTTTTACATCCTAATGATGCCCTTTCCAAGAGCTTTCCTTCCAGGGTCGACTCAGAGAAGCTCCGACCGGCGATGGACGAATGCCGGGTGATCAAAGATACTCACGAAATCTCTTTGGTCAAGAAAGCCAACCATATCAGTGCATTGGCTCACGAGAAAGTGTTGCGAAAGCTACTGTCATTCAAGAATGAAGCGCAAGTACAGGCCGAGATTCTGGACGTCTGTGTAGCCCACGGTGCCAAACACCAGGCATATGAAATTATTGCTGGGTGAGCAAGTACTTCTATCCACGGGATGGTAAACACATGAGGTGCCTTACTTACTCAGAACAGGTCTGGACCGAACGCTGCAGTCCTTCATTACATCAAGAATGACGAGGATTTTGGGGATCGTCAACTGATGTGCTTGGATGCCGGCGCAGAGTGGCAAGGATATGCAGCAGATGTCACCCGAACGTTTCCCCTTTCCGGTCACTGGCCTTCCCGCGAGGCAGAACAAATATACGACTTGGTGCAGCGTATGCAGACGAAATGTATGGATGTGCTTGGACCCGGAGCACGATTCGTAGACGCGCAGTATCTCGCGCATCTTGTGGCCATCGAAGGGCTGCTCGAGCTGGGAATCTTCCACAACGGCTCGAAGAAGGAGATCTATGAGGCAGGTACATCCATTGCCTTTTTCCCACATGGTCTCGGTCATCACATGGGGTTGGAAGTGCATGATGTATCGACGGTGCTCACAAAAACGAACAGCGCCACTACTGACGCGGATGATAGCGTCGTCCCAGAGGTACGTTCTTCTCATCGAGACGGTTGACAACAAAACGTGCTAAGAGAAAACAGATTGCTTCGCATCTACCTAGCGTAGAGACCAAAGCAGAGCTTGAGTCGATGTCAGCCAACATTGTTCCTGCGGTATGGAGCAGTGCTCTCAATGAAGCAAGCGCGCCTAGTCTGCAGCCTGGAATGATCATCACAGTAGAGCCAGGCCTGTATGTTCAATGATGACATGCGCGAGGAAACAGCAGCTGACCAGAAGACAGCTATTTCAACCGTGAAGCTCTCGAGACAGTGTTCTTCCCCTCTCCAGTACATTCAAAGTATATCAACAGATCGGTACTCGAGCGCTTCATGGCGGTTGGTGGAGTCCGTATCGAAGACGATCTGTTGATTACTAAGGATGGATGGGAAAACCTGACGACTGCGGCGAAGGGCGAGGCGGCCCTTCGGATTATCCGTGGTGGAAGCTAAGTCCGGAGCGGGAGGCAGGTAGTGGTATATATAGATGTGGAGCAGAGGACAGTAATGTGGAGGATCAAGCATGAGAGTTGCAAGGGGCAGGGCCACTCGAGCAAGTAGAAAAGAATTTATTGAAAAGGATATGCCGCTCGCTGTGTGGAGGCAGGACTATGGTTGACAACTCCGTAACGCCGTGGTATCTCTTGATTGACAGTCGAAAGGGGACATGGATGGGCCAGAGGGATCAGAAAGCGTCCAAAGTCATGCTGTTGCTGACGTCTGTGTTTTCGACCATCTTCTTGAACTCTTCAAAGCTGATCTTGCCGTCGCGGTCAAGGTCGGCCTCCATGATGGTCTTGTCGACAATCTGCTGTAACTGCTGGTCTTTGAGGTTGCTTCCGACCATCATCTTGAGGACAATGAAGAGCTCTCCGTTGCTGATGTAGCCGTCGCGGTCAATGTCGTAGACCTTGAAGGCGAAACGCAGCTTTTCCTCCTTGTTTCCTTTTGAGCTGAAGGCGCTGAGGCCCGAGACGAACTCCTGGAAGTCGACATCACCGCCGCCGTCTTCGTCGAAAATGGCGATCATGCGTGTGGCGAGAGGGTTGGAAGAGACCTGGGGGAGGGAGAGGAACTCGTCACGCTCAATGGTGCCCGAGTTGTCCTTGTCGAGCTTCATGAAGCGCTTGCGCAGACGGTCGACCTCATCGCGGTCAACTGTTTGGACGAGGGCGGTCAGCACGGGGTCAGACGAGAAAGGGTAGGCGGGACCAACAGTTGCTGCCCTGGACCAGGTTCTCGAGCATTTGTGAGTTTGCGTTGCCCATGATTGTGCAGTGTGGATTGTGTGTCGTGGGTGGTAAAGAAACAGAAGACGAACGAGGGTCTTTGTGGTTGCTGCACCTGGAGCCTCTGTCCAGTGACGCTTGACCCTGGACGCTTCAGAGCTGCTCCTCTCGGCCTGCCCCTCTGCCACCCAATCCTCGACGCCATCGTCATAGACCAGCGACGCCAACCAACACAATGACCGACAGCCCCATCCTCCAGCTGGCCGAGACCATCCAGACAGCATCCATCAACAGGCATCCCTCGCCCGCCCACGATGCCAACCCCTCGACGGCCGCATCCATCAAGCAGCCCGTGCGCCTCGACGACCAACCCGACCTTGACCACCTGCCGGACGACGCGGATGACCACGAGATTCCTCTGTCTGTCCTGAAGCCCACTCCGCGCAGCAAGCAGTTTCCTCCCCTCCCCGATCTGCGCTTCGAACAGAGCTATCTCGCTAGCATTCGCGATGCTACCTCGTGGCAGATGGTTGCCTACATCACCCTAAGAGACCAACTGTTTATGCCCTTGACCCAAGGCTTACTCTGGACCTTGGTCGTTGCAGGCTGGAAGAACTGGAACACGGTTCACAACACTTCGTCCAACTTCTCGGGCTCCAGCATCGGTGCTCGTCTCAGAAGGTGGTGGTGGCAGACAAACAACTGGGCCATTCCCAAGCCTCGCTCTTCCTTGCGCGACCCGAAGCTCGCTGCCCAAGTCCAAGAGGTATCTACTACACTCCACACCCCGTTTTCCAGTGCTGAATCTCTCCAAAAGTCCATGCTGACCACCCTGAAGTATTATCAAGCCGAGTTCAGCGCCGGCGCTGATTGATCCATCTGCTTCTACTCTACCATTTGCTGCCAATTTCATCATTCAACCGGCCTCCCACTGGCCACGACGCTGCATGTGTCTGCAGCCTGGATCAGCTGCCGCCCTCCAGGCACCATGGCCGCAGCCTTGGTCGTCTCCGGCGAACTTGTAGCACACAACTCTTAGCCACTCATGTGTCTCGAGACATTGACCTTGCCAACTGATGCGGCACTATCTTATGCCAAAGTCAGGCGGCCACTCGATCCACAGTCGTTTTTCTAGATTCATAGTTCTTCTGGTACGTCGGTACGTCGGTACAGTGTCGGTCGTAGGGCTCGCCACGCTTTGCTGTAACTTGGTCCTACAAGTATCGAGTCTAGGGCCGACGACTAGACGAGCCTTCAGCTCGACTTTGGTAGCGTCTTTGAGCATAATGTTGCACTCGAACAAGACGCTGCATGCCGTAACACCACATAAGTCGAGAAATGAAAAGCACAATTCACATGGAGACGACAAGGGCTCGCCTGGGCGCTCGGTGCATGCGGTGCCTGTGCCTGGTGACTAGCGA
>Ga0058697_10000148_pt1 | contig 34131 bp, 35 predicted proteins | sample AgamicAsMae_FD_66619 | JGI IMG/M metagenome (GOLD analysis project Ga0058697, IMG submission 66619) | Agave microbial communities from Guanajuato, Mexico - As.Ma.e | ecosystem: Host-associated > Plants > Phyllosphere > Phylloplane/Leaf | place: Guanajuato, Mexico | collected 2012-06-04
ACTCCTCGCTCCTCCCAAAAACTCGAAAACCCCAATACCCCCACCTCTCGCATAAACCTCTCCTAGCTCACGAGCAGCCGATATCCAACAGCAGAGATATCGATTAGTAGTCACAGGCCAAAGGATTGAAGAACAAGATACACAAATCCCACATCTTGCCCTTCTTGCCCTTCTTGGCTTTCTCGGCCTTGACCGACTGCTTCTCTCTGAGTTGACTCATACTGCACGGATCCGATAGAATATGCTCAATAGACTCATTGTGGGTGTGGCTATCAGCGATAACGATATCATTGTGATGGTTCGCATGATTTTGGACTCGGTGCGAGAGATGAAGTTTGAGCAAGATACCACAACTCCTGACATTGTCCCTTCCAGAATTCAGGGCCTGTAAGCTTTGACCTCCAAGAGACGAGCTACATGTAGTCGCTTACGTGTCAAGATGTTTGTAGAATTTAGCCATGCTATGGACATGCACAATAGCTTGTCATATCGGTATGCTGACCGGTGGGACAGAACAGCGCCGGACATTCCCATGGTCGTGCTTGTGGCTACGAGATTAATGTGCATTTTGATAGTACGCAAGTTCATCGTGAAAAATATACATAAGCATGAATTCGGAAGGCCTCTCTACTAATGCAACATCTCCCTGGCATGGACAACGTGGACCTTGGAAGGAAAAATGCGCTATATTCACTGGCTTTAGATTCTTGGTTTATCTACGAAGTCTCGTAACTATCTTCTGGTCGTGGATGTTTAAGATGTTACCCCTGTAGTCAGCCTAGTCTTGAGGATCATCATGCAATGCCATTTTCGACTACACAATCTACGCCGTCTCTCTGCAACGAGAAGACTAAGGCAAAGGGTAATACACTACGTCAGCTTCGATACCGGTAGGGTCTACCAAGTGAGGAAGGTCAGGAACGGCAAAAGTCAAAATTAAGACATCTTTCTTCTCTCGGTCGTCCTCCCAAACGGCAGACTACTATGATAGAGAACTGACCATTCTGCTCCCTGTGACCAGCTTGATACCCGTTCCACCATCATCTGGCTTGGATGCTTGGAAGCAAGTAGCCTTGGGAAGTTGATCAAAGTTCCACCAAAGGTACGTATTGCAGACGACGTAAGTAGGCAATCTACTCTCGTGAGCCAGCGGGACCCGTGCGAAGAACTCGGGCTGCTGGACAAGATCTGCGTGTGGTAACAGGTAAGACTTTACAACCTCATATGCGGCGGACAGAGAAGGCTTCATGATTGCAGCGCATGGCCGAAGGCACTGCTGCATCAGCCACTCAATCTGAACCCAATGGCCACTGGTTGTGGATATGCTCAATACGCTGGGAGTTCTCTCGTCGAGGGCTCCATCTATACTGACGGCTGTAGGATCAAGCAACCAGGAGAACTGTTCGGTGTGCAGATCTGCACATTTGGCTTTGAGTTTGACGGCAAAAGTGGATTTTGGATCAGTCACCAGGTCCACGAGAATTCGGGAGTCGATGACCAGGCGAAGGAGTAAGATCTCATCTCGACGGAGGGTGATTCGCTTGGTTCTGCGAAAGAGAGTGATGCGCCTGGTCTTGTAGACGTATTCGGGGTGATTCGTGGCTCTTCTTACGGAGAACATGAAGAACTCTAGCAAGTCTGCATCGCATCAATGTCAGTATGATTTTCGTTAAGTTTACCAGTCATGTGGATGTTGATCGATACAATATTGTCGTAGTAGTTGACGGTAGGCGAAGAAGTGCTCCGAGCATCACTTACTAACTCCAATTCCGATATTTTCTCCTGGTATGAACACAATCTGATCGAGATATTCTTTCACGATAGCGACTTGTTGCGGATCGTAGTGGTTGCCGAGCAGCTTGCCATAGGATTCGCAACAACGTTCGAACCTCGAGTATTCGGAACGGCCTGCTCTTTCAGCTCTAGGAACAGAGTTTTCCAATCCCCAATCGACAGCTATGCGCCAGACAAGGCAACGCTTGATGGAAGGGTACCTCGGGGACAAGAGGTCAGTAGATGGATAGAGTCGCGGTCGTTCCATGTAGGGAGGTAGCGAGGTGTCGACGGCTGCCGCTGTTCCGATAGTAGCCTCAGGGTCACCCACCGTGTGGCCAGTCAGGAACTCGAAAGGAGTTTGCATTTCTCTTGGTGACAGGCGGACCTGTTCAGCGCAGGTAAGATGAGTTGTAGGAGAGAATTGCGATCACAGGAAGAGGGGATGGAGTAGCGATGATTTTGAATAACTGACGCAGACTCAAATTAGATCAGCCAAGGTCGAAGACTAATGGTAGAGTGACAAAATGGTAGAACCAATGCGGAGCAAGTTTGAGTGACTTCGCGATGTGGACCACAATGGTCCATCTCAGTCGGACAGGCGGGGCTCAGATCTACCTGGGGTAAGAATCGGAGCTCTCCAGGAAGTCACGACCATACTCGATATCCAGGAGTCGCTTGAGGAGCTGGTGTCTTGTCCCTCCCAGATGCGAAGTGTTATACGATACCTATGAGGACGCAGAGCCTCTCGACCAAGACGTGAGCATCCACTGAGATTCTCATACTCACGGCTGTCCAAGGCAATGTCTCTCACATAGTCAGAACTGTGCATTTGTGTATACATATCGAGTGGTTTGCACATGGAAGATATCCGAAGCTATGACGAAAGCTACGTCATGATCCACGCGCGTGCACGTTCAAGTCGCGGCACTCTGACCAGAGCTCTGCAGCTCCAAGTAATATTCTTTGTACCTTCGTATTGAACGTCAATTTTTGCTTCGCTATCAGCAACCATGCCTCCCAAAGGATCAAAGAAAAGGGCTGCTGACGCCGACGCGACCACCCCAAAAGCAAAGAGCTCGAAGAAAGACGATTCGACCACCGCCGGAGCAGCCACCAACGAAGCACACGAAGAACCCAATGCCCAAAACACAGAGTCGACACCCAACGATGAGGACAATATCGCTGATCCTGAGGACCACGACATGAACGAGGCCATGGTTAAGAAGGACCCTTACACCTATATCAGAAACTGTGCCCCTCGGTTTGAATGCGAAGCCCGCTACAACAGAGAACACGGCATGGACGAAGACTGGGATGAGGATAAAGGAAGTGAACTCTTTGCAGACGAACACAACAACAGGATATGCGCTTGCTTCAACAAAGAACGAACTGATGGCTGGTCCATGATGCGTAAGGCCTTTGCGAGGAAAATGGACGCTGAGACAATCGAGATTCCTCAGCGCGACCCTGACAACTTCAACATGTATGTCTACAACGACTTTGCTGGTTACGGTAAGTGTGCGAGGATACAAATATCCCGAGCAAAACCCCACCAGATGGCGCCAAAGATTCGCTATCCAAGCTATCCTGATTCACCCATCGCACTGCAAAGTGTTATCACCAGGTATTGAGACCCTGTTGCTCGCTTATGAGGTGCAAACCGACTGATGTCGACAACGGCTCGAGATAGACTGGCACTCTATTATGCGTGTGGTGAAGATCTTGGTGCTTGCTTGTTGTGGTGGAGTATCATCTACCATTTAAGAACAATGCTAATTGTACTTCCATTGCAGGGTACCAAGAAGTTGTCGAGAACAATATAGCCGAGTTCAACAAGGTCCTGAACAGCAAAGATGGCAAAACCGAAGAACTCTGGACCATCGTCGAATCAATGATCTGGTGGATGGTCGAGGAGCCACACGCTCCCTGGCACATGATTGATGACGGCGAGCGCTCAGTGATGACCCACAGCCTGCTAGGCTTCATGTTCCTCACCGTGTTGAACCGCATCGACCAAGATGGTGATCTCAAGCCCGACTCAAAGTACCTGGATCTTTCTCGAGTCATGGCACTATGGGCAAAGGCTTCCGAGGACTTAGGCACGAACATGGACGAGGACCCCCTTGCCGACAATAAGGGTGATCTCGGCGATTATGCTGGCTTCAATCAAGTCTGGTTCCGCTACCTCCTCGCGCTTTCAAAGGAGTCAGGGGTTCCTATCGAAGGTGTCACGGACATCGAGAACGACATTGATGACTGGCATGCACAGGCTGAGGGCAAGGTCAAGCTGCCGCCCAAGAAAGTCGATCGCTTTGGCTGGAAGACAAAGGTAGGTGACTCCCTTTCCGCAATGCAGAATCATCCGCTAAGACATGCCCACAGTATCAGAAGTATACCAAGAAGTACGGACACGGTGGTAAAATTGGTGGAAACGCATTCCAAATCCCCTATTGGACGCGCGAGAAGAGGAAATCGTACGCCTACGACAAGAAAGATCCCCTGAAGGACGAAGACATCAAGGCACTGAAAGAAGGCAAGGTGTTGCAGATGATTTGAAGTGGTTCTTGTGATGATACAGTTGGTACAAGTATGATCGACACCTCTCTCAATGTGATGAGTGCTGCAAAACGCACATTTGCTTTATGACTCGTCCGGCTCCCATCCCATGACAGCCTTCCTCCAGACGAACCGAGAAACGAAGCCTGTTCCAAGGAAGGTCCTTTCTGTTTGTGCTTGCCGGATCAGCGGCATTCACGCTGCTTGCCTCGGCAATTGGTCAACACTCACCTTCCGGTCACCAACCGCGCCTTACACTTGTCCGAGAAGAGCGTCTTGTCGGGTTACCGGCATATGCACTCCTCCTCTACCTGATTGAGCAGACTGTACTGTCTGTCCTAAAAAGATAAGAGCCGGGAAAGATCAGTAGCCGCTATTATTGGCGCTGTGCAGCAGCAGCTCACTACTCGATGGAAGAGGGATTCGTTGGACTGGTCAGCTCCTTGCAGGCGCGCCTCTTCCCGTCCAAGGGTGGAACGAGGCAATGAGGTCCATTCTCCCTCGTTGTCTCTCATCCATCTCGGGGTGCCTAAGCACAGTGTTAGAAGACTCCGCCAAGATTTCATAGTATCATGGACTTGACTGTCTCTTCATTGGCCTCATAGTCGCGTGCCGTTGTTCTGGTTTGGTCTATCAATCCAGATGACTTCGCCCAATCCCTACGCACACGATTGGACGCATCCCCTGACTGGAAAGACTCGAGCGGGGAGACGACCACGAGAGTTGTCATTAACCCTGCTTCGGGCACCCGAAGTGCAAATGACCTAAAGGCGTCTCTCATACAGTCTTTTTGTTGTTGCAGATACGTGCGGCATAGCAAGCAGCAGCCAATGTTCAGGGGCACATTGATCGCGCTCCGGGATTACCAGAAGATATTCCTTTGTCTCCAAGTCGTTGATCACGCACACGAATCACGGAATCCATGGTTTTCAACTCGCCTTGCTAGTACAAATGTTGAATCGGTAAGATCTCCTCATGTGGAAGTGTGTAGGGATCCATCGTCGCAGCCGAAACAACAGAAACATGATATGATATATGTATGTTATCCACCGTGAACTATGAGCGATAAAAAGGCACATTGTCTTGAGAAGAAAGGGAGGAACCACGGAGAGCTGGGACATTCGTGACACACCATAGACTTGTCTGCCACGAGGCAGCAACTGATAAACTGTATCTCGCCTGCGTGTGAAGAAAACATGATGGAGTCTGGTCGTGATTTTAGATTCGAGGTTAATTGTGAAGCACGGTCCAGAAACGCGTCTTTGGCCTCGAAAGCAGCCACAATCTCCTGTGGCAGTTGAGTCCCCTCTGCCTCGTCCGGCTGATGAGCAGATACGCGCATACTATAATCCGTGGTGAAAATCGAGTTTGGTGGTGAAGATGTACAGATTTCGAGGAAGGTGCACAAGATTTGCGAGTCTGTTCTTCCCCAACAAGCGTCTTCGCGATTCGGCCACTCGCTCTTTCTTGATTGATGGCTGTTTCTAACGCAAACAAACAACAATCGACCTTCGCGCTCTGGACTTTCAATTTCTCACATCACAACCAAGCTCATCAATCTGCAACATACCATTCTTTCATCAAGACTTCCGTTCATCTCTATCTTCACTTCGACTTCGTCTGCCGCCAGCAAGATGAGTGATCCGCCAAGATACAGATGGATTCTTCCAAAGCCGCGTGATTACAATGCTGCACCATACGTCTACCTACCTCCAGGTCACGGTCCAATATCAGGTCATGGCAACCCAGCATCAGCTTCCACCCAATCGCCAGCCTCGGCTCCACCACCCACACAATCCTCAGCTGCGTAGGCCGCGGATGAGAATTCTATCGGTGTGTCCAGGCCTGGTAGGTTGTTTTCACATCATCGAAAGAGTCTGATGGACATTGGCTGATTATCTCGACACAGCAGACAAAGACTCCGAAGCTCCTGTGGATACACCACACGCGCAATCACCATCCTTCTCCCCTTTCGTTCGGACTCCCGATTCACTCAGATCACAAGAACCACGACCACCAGAAACTTCGCCCCAGCCGACTGAAAGCATGATTGTCTTGCCCGGAGTTCGATCGCAAACCGACCATCTTCCGTTCGGACAAAGGTTCATATACAAGCAGCCTCGACAAATGAGCATCCAAGTCGCTCCTGCCACCGAGCAAGATCCAATGCGCTGGGTGGCTTATCTTGTCAGACCTATCGACTTTAGTGATAGAGTTCAAGTTCAGAGACTGAATAATTGGAGGACTCGAAAGATCTGGGAAGATCGCAAGTCACGATTAGCAGACAAGTGATCGATGAGATAGGTTCCGGGCCGTGCCTTGGGAGCCAGATATACAGACACGTCTATCGCTTTGATAATCGATACCACGATCGCTCGTTCGTAATCCTCGCATCGCTGCCCTTTCACGTGCTGGGAACTACATTATGTAGCCATAGACGCGAACACAAAGAACATGCCGCAGATTTGCGTATGACGATTCGGTTTCGAGAAATTTTCCTTTGTCCATCTTGGTCAATTCCAGACTGACGAGTCCTCCAACTTGGAGTTCAAAGGGCACCATGTCCAAATGCGTCCGAACTTTTTCTCTCATTGTGTTCTTTTCGATGAATCCATAGAAACGACTGCATTTTCCTGGACACTTGAACATTTTCATCCGCAACATCGCCACCACGGATCCAAGCTCCAGCCAATTGTTACAGCATAGGAGCTACTAACGAATCACAAAACCGCTGACCATGGGCTCCTCAGATAGCGAAGACTTCATCCCCGGGCGCTCCCCAAAACCAACAACGAGTTCAAAATATGCCGAGAAGCATGGAGACACACGCGTGAGTCTGTTAGACGTGATCAAAAAAGTAAAGCCACATAGTCCCACTACTCAAGCACTTGAGTTGAGAGCTGCAAAAGATCTGGGAACTGAAGAAGGTATGTATAACCCCTAGATGCTGAGAAATTGGGGAAGTAGGCTGATATTGACGGTCCGTAGATGATGCAGAGATGAGAAAGTTTACTGAAGAGGATTACCTCCGAGTCCGCGATAGTGCGTTTAGCTTGCCTGTGGCGCCTGCGGTGAGAAGGCATGAGGCAGAGGTCGCTTCGAGGGATGAACGTGCTGCGAGACGTGCTGCCAGACATGATGGTCCTGAACCTGCTACTGCGACCGCAACTGGAGGCACACGCCGCTCGACTAGATCTGCAGCGGTCGCATATGCAGAATCTTCGCCCACTGAGCCCGTGGGCTCATCTTCAGGTTTCGAGAGTCCTGAGTCCGAGACTTATTCTCCTGAGCCTCGTGGCACCAAGCGTAAACGCACTGCTCCCAAGCCCAGGAAAGTAGAGGACGATGAAGATGAAGAGATGGAAGATGCAGCGAGTCGTTCTCGCTCCATTACGCCTGCGCCGCCGATCAAGAAACAGACTAAGAAAATCACTACGCTAGCTGATAGTGATGATGAGATGGAGGAGCCGGCTGTGGGCAGGGAGTCTGCTAGTCGCTCGAGGTCTGCTACTCCGGCTCCGCCCGTGAAGAGAAGAAAGACTGAGGGGAAGCGCAAGACTGTTCTTGAGGATAGTGATGACGAGATGGAGTAGCTGGTGCGAGGAGAGGCCTTGGGTTCTCGTCGCTGGGGGCAGGCGGCGCGGTTCGAGAGATCGGTTTGCAGTCAAGGTGATCGAAAACAGCGCAGATGAACTCAGATGAGCTAGAGGATAGAGCCTACTGAGCGGCAGCTTTCCATCGAGAAGTCTTGAGCGGCAGACCGTGCCACGAGCGCCTCGAAGGCAGCACTGAGCAGGACGCATCGATGCGGTGTCTTTCGGATAGGCGCGAGCTCCGTCGTTGAATTTTGTCACTTGTTTGGTCGCAGAAGGTTGAATAGTGCTTAGGTGTTAGATTGATGAAGGTAGTTCAGTGAAAGTCTTTGAATGCAGACAAACCAGAGAAGTGCGAAATGACTTGGCCCCACAGCGGATTGAACACCAGCTATAACAAGCGCGCGTATTGATGTTCGTAAACAAAGTGTTCAACTCCGTGTATCTTACGCCCAGCTCTTTTTGCACCAAAAGCACTTCTGCGCCTATACCAACCCCACAGAGTCATGCTCGGTAGGGGAAAAAAGCAAAAAGGATGTCAGAGGCAGAGCAAAAAAGAGTCGTTATGCCTTGCGGCGCGGACATGGCTTACTGTGGCCCTAACTGCCTCCCGCAGGGCAGCCAGCCGGCAGGTCCTACCGTATGGAGATGCTCGCAGCTTACGGGTTAACCACTCACACTATCCTTCCCACTCGGGTGCGCACCCATAGGTGGGGGACAAACTTCGTTACTTATATAGTCTGCTTGCAAAGTAAAGCTTCCTCATACAAATAAACCAGACGTACATCATTGTTCTCACTTTCTTTCTTGCTATCTTGCTGTAGTCTTTCCTAGTCTCTTTCTTGTGCTTTCGATGTGCGCATTTACATTTTCGTACGATCAAGTCTTTCGAATATGCAGGGGATGCTTTTTGTGAGATTGAGATAGAGAGGGGATAGAGGGTTGAAAGAGAAGATTAGAAAAACAGAAGCATTGTTTACACTTATCTCTTTGTTGTGTCGATTCCGGGAATCGGAATTCGATGCACGGAATCACCAAATCATCCTACCTGAGCATTTTTATACTATTAATTTGCGCACCGGGGATGATATGAGAATGTATGATATTCTTGCAAGTGTCATGTTAGGAGAGAAGACAGCGATGTGAAGTCGAGGTCAAGGCTTCACCGCCCGGCATCGGGGCCTCGGCACAGTCTAAACCGACTCGACGCTCGGACGCCAAACATTCGAGGGGCTCCATGATCATCATTACCAAGCATCATTGTCCTCTTTCACAATAACACCGACGCCTTTTGCGTCGCCATACTGCAAAGATGAGGTCGCAAACACAATGTGTACTACTAATACTAGCGCTATGCATTTGCGCATGCTCAGCAACACACACATCCAACTGGGCCGTCCTGGTCTCGACCTCCCGCTTCTGGTTCAACTACCGCCATCTCGCAAACACCCTCTCCCTCTACCGCACCGTCAAGCGTCTGGGTATCCCCGACTCCCAGATCATCCTCATGCTTCCCGACGATATGGCTTGCAATCCTCGCAACTCATTCCCTGGCTCCGTCTTCAACGACAAGTCCCGCGACTTGGATCTTTACGATGCCATGGGAAGTGGTATCGAAGTCGACTACAGAGGCTACGAAGTCACGGTCGAGAACTTCATTCGCCTTTTGACGGATAGATGGCCGGAGAGTTGGCCCAGGAGTAAGAGGTTGATGACGGATGACAGGAGTAACATCTTGATTTACATGACTGGACATGGAGGAAACGAGTTCTTGAAGTTCCAGGATGCCGAGGAGATCAGTTCGCATGATTTGGCTGATGCTTTTGAGCAGATGTGGGAGAAGAAGAGGTAACCATTCCCATCCGGACCTCGTTGATGACAATGACTGACAAGAGAACAACAGATACAACGAGCTACTCTTCATGATCGACACGTGCCAGGCAAACACCATGTACGGCCAGTTCTACACTCCCAACATCATCGCTACCGGCTCCTCAGCCCTCCACCAATCCTCTTACTCCCACCACGCCGACCAAGACGTCGGTGTCGCAGTCATCGACCGCTGGACCTACTACAATCTCGAATTCCTAGAACAGCAGATCGGCTCTACAAGCAGCAATGTCACTCTAGGTCAACTATTCGATTCATACGACCCAGTCAAAGTACATTCTGATGCAGGTATCCGCTATGATTTATTCTCTGGCGGTGAAGCAGAGGCCAGAAACAGAAAAGTGGTTGACTTCTTCGGAAATGTGCAGGGTGTGGAGGTTGATGATGCAAAGACTGGCGAAGATTCGTTGGCAGAGTGGAAGGCTGATCTACTTGCTTTGAAGGCGCTGATGGAGAAGTCGAGGGACATGATGCAGGAGTTGAATAATGTCACTGCTGATGTTGAGTTTGCTGAAGCGACGGTTGCACCATCGCAGGCTGAGGAACACGCTTTTGGAACTGCAAAGTTGCTTGATCAGGCTTCGACTTGGGGTAAGCAGGCTATCGGCGGTGCTGCTCTTCTTGCTCTCGGCGCTCTCTGGACTCTGAGCTCTGTTCTCGATTGAGCTTCTTTTCCTCCTCGATACGACAAGCCAAAGATATGATCTCTCTACGATGAGTAGTTCCTTCCATCGGATTATTCGTTTCGATGCTTTGGTCCAAGTCCATCGCACGAAAACTTATCAGAGCCTATGGTCTCTCAGACTCAGAGCAAGATCCACCAAGTCTCACCCATCTATTCTCTCTTGGACCCGAATGACCGCATAGCCCCATCCACTCCACTCATCCATCTAGCAGCCCGCTGCAACGAAACCGGCAACACGCCCAACCACTCAATCAACCAAGCATACGTCGGCATACTCACCACCCCGTTTCTACCCTGCTCGATCGCATCCACGACTTCCCTTGCCAGATCCCTCGCCTGCACTACCGGCCCAAAGAATTCCGACGGAGATTTCAGTGTTGAAAACATAGCCGTGGAAAGCTGTCCTGGCTTTACCAAAATCATCTTTGTGTTGGCGGCGCCTGGATGTGATGCGCGCTCTGCGAGTTGAGCGATCTCAGAACGGAGAGAGGTGTGGAAAGCCAACAATGCGGCTTTGGAGGCGGTGTAGTCGGTTAGGTGTGAGGCACCTAGATGGCCGAGTACTGACGAGACTGTGACGATTGTGCCGCCGTTGGGTGAGGAGAGCATGGATGGTAGGAAGGTGCGGCAGGTGTGGAAGTGGGAGAGGGTGTTTATATGAAAGCAGCGGGAGATTTGGGATGCAGAGAGTGAGAGGAGAGGCAAGCCGTTGACAATTCCCGCGTTGTTGATTAGGATGGTGGGTGTGCCGACCTGTGTAATGGAAGCTTAAGTCAGCACTGAGATAAAACATATCTCTTTCTCCTCAAGTGGTGCAGAGGGATCATGACTTGTAAATTGATGAAAGGACTGTGAAATTGAATAGATGGACCAGAAAAGAGAGAATCTACACACCTCATCACAAACCCTCTTATACGCTTTCTCCACAGCATCAACATCACCAACATCAACACTCATCCATCTCACCCCACCTTCATCTGCCTCTGCCCATTCATCCGGCTCCCTTACATCCCACACCACCACCTCTGCCCCTTTCAACTCCAGCAACTTTGCCATCAACCATCCCAATCCACCTGCTCCTCCCGTGACAACAGCAATCTGCTCTCTCCACACCACTGCTCGACTTTTACCATTGCCCAAGCGTGTGTTGAGGGCGGTGAGGGTGTAGAGGAGTGTATACCATGTTGCTATGATTAAGCATGTGAGAGCAGATGTGGCAGTGGTGGGGTGATTGATGGCGTAGAGGCTGAGGATGTAGCTGAGGGCGAACGAGTAGAGGTATGGTAAGGGAGGGAAGAGGAAGGAGAGGATGTGCAGGCAGTAGTCGAGAGTTAGGGCGGGGGTTGGGGGTGTAGGGGAGAGGGTGAGAGTGTAGAGGATACTGAGACAGGTGAGAGAGGTTAGGAGGGTCGGAGTTAGGGCTTCTGATAGTGCGGTGGATATCTCTGGGAGGGAGGGGAGGTCTGGCATCTTCGTTGCAGATGAAGGCGTCGTGGTCATTGGTAGTTGCTTTGGTTGACGAGTCGAGTTTTCAGGGTTGGGTATTCTCGATGCGATGGGTCGACACAGCTGCTCATTCGAGATCGTGCTGAAGTCAATTACCGAAGTTGATTTTGGTGTTGGAGCTACGTGGTTGGAGAAAGCGCTTGTAGTCGTGGCTGACTAAGCATATAACATGGATGCTCTTGGGTTGTACAGAGACAAGCGTCTCATCCTTATGTGAACCCGTAGTCGAGTGATCACTTGTAGAAGAAGATTCCCTGAGCAAGAGGGGTAAAGGATTATGAGAAGGGCGAAGATGTGGTGGATAAGAATTTCAAGTCCCGCGGTCACGAGTGAGCACCCAGGGCTCGGGCCTGTTGGATCAACTAGCCTTAGGGGCTAACTGAGCTCAAAACCTTGGTCATATCACTCATAAATGATACATCATGAACACGGGTTATTGTCTAACTACTCAGCCACGGCTTCACCTTCTCTCGCCTGTCATACGGCGAGATATATCACAAAATGTCCAAGTAATGCCTGACACCCTGGCCTCGGTGGTGAAGCTTCGCCGCATGCGGCAACGCCAAGATAGCTTTGTTGGACACTCTTGACCTTTGACTGACATGAGAGGGGTATGAGGGGTCAAGTCGGAGCTTAGTTCTCCTGTCTCATGAGCAGCCGAAGATGGGAAGGACATGTGGTAAAGTTGTTGGTTGTCGGGAGTGCTCAGGAGGTCGCATGGCTCCGCATGCCGGCGAGACGATTGGCGATTGGTCCGGGCTTCATCCCGCATGAACATGTCATTGTCCTCGACCCCTCCATGCGATCAACATCTCTTGTATACGTCTCCCGCGACTACTTCCACAAAATCGACCTGGTCGATTCCGCATACTACAGCTATACAACAGCTAGCCCGATCAGAAAACCGAAAGTACAAGTTTTGCGACTACCAGATCCATCCGCGCACAGAGCCCGAAACAGCAGTCGCCACTCGCCCTCAAGTTCCTTCCCACACAACACAGACTCGCCTTCGTTCCTGTCGCAAAGAACAAACACTCCGTCTGATCGACAAGAACCGTCCACCGGTTCTCTCCCTCTTTCTCTCCCTCCAGTCGGCACTGCCACTACACCTTTAAACAAGCCTTGATCCTCTGTGGTCATCGCGAGGTGTCGCAGAGCCAGACCATTCAATCCCGGCACATGAGCAGCCATCTGTGGAAATACTACCTCCAGGATGATGTCGACCGCTTTCGACATCTACTCGAGACGTCCTCGTACAATGTTCGCCCAAACCAACACAGGGCCCAATCAATGCAGGCCTCTGCCGCCGTGAGCTCTAGTCCCGGCACTTTGAGCACTTCACCCAGTCTCCACACAAAGGCACGGAAGCCTCCGAATTCTTCGCCACATGCTGGGAATATGCCGCCACTCACCAAGGCTGACATCAACTGGCGCGACTCGAACGGCATGACATTGCTTCATCACGCCGCCTCTTCGACAACTGAGAATGCCCTCGAGTTCGCCCAGGCTCTCGTCGAGCACCCTTTGATTGACCTGTATCTACAAGATGCTGAGAACTTATGGACTGCCTTACATCGCGCATTCTACTTTGGTAACATCACAATTGCTCGCGCAATTCTCGAGCGCGACTCGTCGGATGCTCTGCGTAGAGGGATAGGAGGGAGTCTGGTCAAGATAAAGGATCGCGAAGGACTCGGCCCGTTGGATCTATACGCTGCAACAATCAAGGATCGCACTCTGCGACCAGAAGGACAAAGACGACCCAGAGCTTCCTCTGATGCTAGCGAGGAAGAAGTCAACATGGATGATGAGCAAGAGGTCAGGCAAAGGGTCATCGAGTTTGCGACAAATATCTCTGGCGATGAAGTCTACACTTTTGGAAGCAACAAGAACATCACTTTGGGCTTCGGAGATGAGGACGACCGACAACATCCGGAGCGCATCACTCTGAAACGTCCAGACCATCTGCTGCAACGATTTTACCGCGAGCACGTCAGAGACTATGAGAAGACATGGACGACTTTTGATCCTGTCGTTACGCAGACAGGCCGTTCTGCTCTTCCACGCTCCTTACCAGTCGAGTCCATGCCCTGGGTTGTTAAGGACCGGCCATTGATCATTCAGGATGTCTTCATGTCCAAGCTCTCCACAGCAGTCTTGACCACCGATCCAGAGTCGAACTTGTACATGTGTGGTCACGGACCTGGAGGCCGTTTAGGTATCGGTGATGAGCAGTCGCGGTTCAGATTCGTCTGCATCGACGGCGGCGCACTGTCGCGCAAGAAGATTGCGACTGTTGCACTCGGTCAAAACCACACTCTGGCTGTCGATGACCGTGGCGAGGTCTTTTCTTGGGGTAGCAACGGCTATGGCCAGCTCGGATACACTTTACCGAAGACTGGAATCAAGGATGAAGATCCTGTGAGTTGCGTACCAGCGCAGATTTTCGGACCTCTGAAGCGCGAGATCGTGATTGGTGTCGCCGCCTCTCGTATTCATTCAGTCGCATACACCTCCACATCTCTTTATACCTTTGGCAAGAATGAGGGTCAGCTTGGTATTGTTGATTCGGATGCCCGCTCTCTGGAGTATCAAGTGACTCCCCGAAAGGTCGCTGCTTCTCGCTTTGCTGCCCCGATCGTCTCAGTCGCTGCCATAGACCGCGCTACCGTCTGTCTCCTGGAAAATCACGATGTATGGGTCTTCGCAAACTACGGTTATGCCAAGATACAGTTCCCTCTGGATGGCTCGAGCAGTTTCTTGAAAGACAGCTTCCGCGTAACTCGTTATGATGATACTGTCAATCACATCAGCAAAATCACTGCTGGTGGTGACACCATCTGTGCCATGTCAAGTAGCGGTGAGGTCTACACTCTTTCCGTCAGTCAGCGTCAAGACCAGAGCAATGCATCCACGACCAACCCCACCAAAATCAGAGGAGCACTATCTACGCCACAAGAAATTTGGTCGTTGAAGAAGAACAATATGGCTGCCCGTGATGTCGGTGTCGATGCTGATGGCTCTATTATCCTCACCACTGAGGAAGGAAGTGTCTGGAAACGATCAAGGAGAACAAAGATCAAGGATGGAAAGTCTTTGGACACCATTCAATACAAACCCAAGGACTACAAGTTCTCACGTATCGCTGGTCTGTCTCGCGTTACAGCCGTCAGGTCTTCAGCATACGGCGCCTACGCGGCTGTTCGCAGAGACTGCGATGTCACCAAGACTCAGACGCTAGTTGAAGAGCAGAATATCTGGAGCGATTTGTTCCCTCTTCTCTGCTTCCACGACCTGAGTATCCATGAAGACGCACCTGATAGTGAGAGCGAGGAGCCACAGCCTCGTTTCTGGCAAGGTCGGAAGAAGCCTGACGAGTTACAACTTCTTCGCAAGCATCTGCTCGTGTCAAAGGACATCGAAAAAGATCTTGAAGAACATCTACGCCAAGGCGCGAATGAGAACTTCAGCGAGTTTGACGCCATCATTGCCTCCAACGTGTCCGAGATGCGCTTCCCTGCTCATCAATTCGTCCTCGCGGGCCGGAGTAGGGTACTCAGAGCCGGCTTACAGACTCTCAGGGATGGTGGTGAATTCAACGTCCCTGACCTTCTCATCTCTGAGCGCGACCATTCTGGTCGACCTATCCTTATCTTCCAAGGGCTTGATACTTTAACCTTAGTCGACTTCCTTCTCTACTGCTATACAGATTCAATCGTCGATTTTTGGCACCACACTCGAGGCTCGCCAAAGGCTTTCAGATATCGACAAGTCCGCACTGAGTTGATGAAGGTCGCTTCCAAGCTTGAACTCCTCAAGTTGGAGCCTGCAGTCAGACAGATGATTGAGCCTGAGCGCTGCTTGCATATGGACTTCGAAATTGCCACAAGGGACCAGAACTACTTTGCCAATGGTGACATCCGAGTTCAGTCGAGCGACGGTGAAGTTCTGGTTCATGGGGCGATGGTGTGCCAAAGATGTCCGTTCTTCGAAGGTATGTTCATGGGACGTGCCGGTGGTCGCTGGCTTGATGAACGACGTGGTCTCTTGCAGAATGCTTCTGATGCTGTCGACGTGGATCTTCAACACATTGAATCCAACATCTTCCGCATGGTTCTTCGCCATATTTACGCGGATACTGGTGAAGAGCTCTTTGACGACATTGTCAGTGCCGACCTTGATGAGTTCCTTGATGTGGTCATGGAAGTTATGGCTGTTGCGAACGAGCTCATGCTCGACCGTCTATCTCAAGTCTGTCAAAGAGTCGTTGGTCAGCATGTCACGACTCGAAACGTCTGTGGTCTACTCAATGCCATTGCTCCCAGCTCTGTCACAGAGTTCAAGGATGCAAGTCTCGAGTACTTGTGTCTAAGTTTGGAAGCTATGCTACAAGGCGGACTGCTGGATGAGCTCGACGAGGATCTACTTCTTGAGTTGGACGACATTGTCCGAGCCAATCAGCTTGCTCTCATGCCATTTGCTAAGAGTGGCCGTGCTGAGGCGCTGCTTCATGAACGTCATCCGGAACTCGCTGGCTTAATTGACAGAGATCGTCGCATCAAGCTTGACTCAATAATGCTGCACTCCAAGTATCAAGACCTCGATGGATGGGGTCCAAATTCCTTCAGAGGTGGTAGCTTGGATGATAGTGCATATGCAAAGCAGAAGGCGCGAAGAAAGTCCAAGGATGCCCAGTCATCTGCACTTGAGTCTACTCCCAGAGTAAAAGCGGCATTTCCGTCTTTGGGCACGAGTATTGAGGAGAGCTCACCGCTGGATTCGAACGGCACACGGTCGAGGGATCCCGAGTCAGAGTTTGAAAGGGCACTGCGCAGAGATACTGCTGTTGGTACCCCTACTGACTCCTGGCTTGACTCTCGAGGAAAGCCGACCACGCCTCATGCTGGAACACCGAAGCAAGGTGGCCTTGTCTCAGGCATGACGCCCGCTACTCCTGCTAGCTCTTCGAGCGTTCCATGGGCAGCAACCCCCTCACCAGGCGCCAAGCTGGAGATGAGGGATATTATGGCTCAGGCATCCTCGAGTCGTGTGTCCAATCTTTCATTGGGCATTGCAGCCAATAGGGAAAAGGCGTCCGAGGATGCTTCGGCGGCCAGGTCTGCTGCGAAGATGTCGCAGAAGGAACGCAAAAGGATGCAGCAAGTGCAGCAGACCGTAGCTGTTGAGATAGAAGAGAAGATCGCTGCCAAGGTGGCGTCACCATGGCAGGTTGTCTCTGGTCAGAAGATACCTTCTCTTAAGGAAGTCATTGGAGACAAGCCGCCATCACCAGGTCCATCGAACAGACCTCAGCCTACAACCCGCACGAGCAACACTCCTCAGTTGACAATGCGTCAGACGATCGCTAACCCAAAGCCCACGCCCAAACCTGCTGCCGCCTTTGCCGCATCGCCAAAGAGTCTAGGTCCTGGTTCGCCGATCACATCTGGTCACCCTTCCCCAAGACTCGGCCCGCAGCGTGCACCTTCAGCTCAAGCTGGAGTCAAGTCACCGGTACCAGCATCACCGCGCATCCAGGCTCAAGCGCAATCCCAAGCCGGACCCTCTCTACCCATTCGTCCCACCCCGACACCTCGTCAGTCCCAGCCTCAGCCTCAACGCAAGCCCTCTCAGCAAACCGCAGCGTCAACACTCGCACCCCCACCCCCACCAGACTTATCGTCTCAATCATTTCCATCCATTCAATCCATCGTTCACAGCCCTCGCGCCGCAGAGCCTGCTCTCCAACTTTCCCTGCAGGAAATCCTGGAGCAGCAGCAATACGAGAAAGACATCATCAAAGAAGCTGCTGCCGCAAGAAGTTTGCAGGAGATTCAAGCTGAGCAGGAGTTCCAGGAGTGGTGGGATAATGAAGCCAAGAGGATGAGGGAGGATGAGGAGTTCGCGCGTCTCATTGCGGAAGGCAAGACGCCTGAACAGGCTGGTGCAGGTGGAAAGAAGAAGGGAGGAAGGAGAGGTGGAAAGCAAAGTCAAGGCCAAGACAAGAAGAAAGAAAGCGGAGCTGCGCAAGCCGGACAGGCTGGACCGCAAGGACAGTCCCAGGGACATACTCAAGGTCAACCACCCAAAGCACGAGGACCTAGAGGAAGAGGTAGAGGCGGTGCTGTTGTTGCTTCTACGCCCGCACCTGCTGCTGGAGGAAGTAAAGCTTGGTAGCTTCTGACTCTTGACTCTATTGTACATATATAAATAACTTACTACACCTCATCTACACTTCGCTTCCAGTCACAAGAGCGACTTTTGGCTTCGTGGTTGCATCTTCCAAGTCAAAAGATATCGGAATCTGTATTCTTTCTGCATTCTCGGAACCTGTTTTTGCAGTTTGCAACAACAGTGAAAACCAAGAAAGCGAAGAAAGAGCATGCCAAAAGTAAAGAATAGCAGAGACACGATGTGAGGCATAGGAAAGTCGATATATGGAATGAATACAACGAATTCTCCACATGACCAAGTGCTCTGGAGGCTAAAGTCATAGACGTCTCCGGAAGACGATGTCAATGAATCTTGTGGATGATCATACCCGAAGGAGTGTATAACACTTGCTGAGACCTCCATCTTGACGATGCTATCGAAATTCGTCAAGGCCTCAACCGGACGACTTTTGCACGGACTGAATTTGCTTGATGATTTTCTGCCACACAGCACGTCAGCTCACACTGAGATAAACTGATGTAATACACACTGCTGCAATCACAAAGAGGAGAAGCAATAGCAACGATCAAGGTAGATCCACCTGATCATGTCGTACGCTATTAGTGTTTTTAGCGAAGAATAGAATGATAGAGTGCAGCAGAAGACTTCTCAGACAAGACATGGTTACTGGTGAAAACTATCTAATGTGTGCTAAATGTTGTTCCAGCAGATATTCAACACGAGATACAAGATCTGCGCAAGAGAGCACCCAACTGCGACATTCGAGATCCGCCGTGCCTCGCGACGCATTCGTGTTTCAAACTCTTCTTTAAGAATATGATTCTTGTTGGAGTGAAATATCGTCATACTCCACATAAACGCCATTACCGCTCGTACACGCCAAGGCAAGGATCAGGTCCTGCGAGTCGCTTCCAGGAACGATGCCGGTGATTTGATGTTTCACGTATGATTTGTTGCGGGTATAACTCGTGAGTGGGAATGTTTCGACTGGCTTCCCACCTAGATAGGTGATGAAAGAGCATTGTGCGTCAGAACTAGCGGTGCGAGGGTAGAGGTAGAAGCTGAGAGTGTAGCGGGAAGAAGTCGACAGACTGGGAATAGTTTGTCGAATGACGGCAGGACATGAGCCAGAGCCGAGGAAGAAGTAGGATTCACTATGGATTGAATCAGTCAATTTGAGCCGTAGCATGAGGAGAGCTGCATCGGCTGATGCTCAAACTTACCCGTAGGACGAGCCGCTAAGGGCCCTTGAATCAGTAAGTATCTGGTAGTAGTTGTTGCAACGACCAGTTGGCCCACTCCAACCTTGACCTCCTGCCTCGAAGCCAGGGTTGACGACGAGATTGGTTCCTAGTGTGGTGGCAGTTGGTGCGAAGACGTTTTCGATAACCGATGTTGCCGAAGTGGTTGTTGTGCTCACGACAGTGAGGGTTGTGGTTTGGGAGGCAGTGGTAAGGAAAGTAGTCAACGGAGTTGCTGCAGTCTGGGTAGTAACGGTAGTCGTGACGCCAGTCGCAACTGCGGCACAAGCTTTGGACAAACGCGACGGCGACCAAGAGACAGCAGATGCCGGGGTAGCCACATCACGCTTCTGGAACTTCGTGACAGTTGTCGTCGTCAGGGTGACATCTGTAGTGGTAGATACGGTTGAAACCATCTCAGTTGCATACTGTGTGTAGATGGATGTCAAGACCGATGTAGCCGGTGTGCTTATGGCGGTGTTGATCACGACTGGTGGGACATAGTTGAGATATGCCGTGCAAAACTCTTGTCCATTGGCGCTCAGATATGGCACATCCTGAGGGCAGCTAACGTCACCCGAGTCTGTTGCATTCGTGGCCATCACACTATTCGAGATAGTATAGCGGTCACTGCCTCGGTATTGACCATTGTTTGTGGCCTTGCTGCTATCCCATGCTTGGGTATACATGGAACTTCACAGGTTAGCAGTGTCCCTATGTTAAGGTTTGACGTGGCCAACTCACCAATACTGTCCCTGTGGACTGCCGTTCTTTAGTAGAACGTAGGTGTTGTAGAATTGACAAAGCTTGGGGCTTCCTTTGGAGGGGGGATGTCTCAAATTGTAGGCACTTTGAGCAGAGCAGGCAGCAGCGCAGCGATCTTCGAGGAACGGAGTATTGGCATCGTTCCACATCTTGGAGCCCATATAGGTATCTGCACCGTTGCAGTTCAGAGGAGCATTGATGGCCACATTGCCGAGGTTGACACTAGCGCTATAGCCGCTCATGTCGCGTTCAATCAGATCCCTCTTCTGCTGGGGCAAGGGATTGGCATTGACGTCTGCAACAGCAGCAGCGATGATTGAAGCAACATCATCAGAGCCATCGGTAGGGATAGTGTCAGCTACAGCGTCCGCGAGTGTGAAATTGATGTCTTGACGGCGAAGGAGGTTGACAGAATCGTCCACGGTCGGCAGGGCGACAGCAGAAAGACCTAGAGCTAAGGTGCTGATGATGGTGGCGGTAGTCCGCATGATGTCGTCGCAAGAGCAGAAACAGCTTCTGAGGTAGGCTTCAGTGAAGAGATTCGAATGAGATATAGTCTCCGGGTCACCAACCCCGCATGGATCCAATCTAGCGCAGTAGCCATCTCGTGCTGTGTTAACAATATCTCCAGGGTTCACCTCAGCTCGCCGTCCGTAAGAGGTCGTACGACCCCTACTAAAAAGCTTCACCTCAGCTTGCCCCCTTTTCTGCTTAGACGTACTGTCTCCGTCGGATCTCTTTGGCTACGTCTATGACTCTGTACACAGTCGTGCATTCCTACAGTAAAAACTTCACTCTACACATCCATGGGAGCAGTGCGAGAATCACAGAGGATGGAAGAGTCGATGCGGCTCTCATGAAGCTTTTTGCACAACTGTTTACTCTGCTACCTCCCCAGCCATAGCAATTTCCTGGTCTCTCCTCCACTCGGCCAGAAAAGTAATTCTCTTCTCCACGCTTCCTTTGCCATGTTTACCTTCCAGCCTCCTGATAGCCTTCGCGTCTGAGCCTTCAGCCACTCGATCGTCTTCTTTGGTCCATACGCCAGGAACATCTACCTTCTCGCCCTGAGCTTGCAGGACCAACGCAGCGAGTTTGGGGTTGAAGGACGTTCGTCGAAGTGCTTCTATAACAGTTTCTTCAAGGTACCCACCAGCCTTGATTTGATCATCTATCCACGGCCAGAATTCGTCTTCGGCAAGGATCTGGGAGTCGGTATTTGCTGTAGTATAGTTCCCTGCTGCTTCTCCTTCTTCGTCAAGATACTCACCAGGTGGCAGAGGGACGTCAAGGTCGAAGGGCTGGGTTTCGGCTGCATAGATCGCTTGAGTGGAAAGACGTTGGCGTTGCTGGGATTGAGAGGGTGCAGAAGAAGCTTCCCAAGCTTGCGTGGCGGGAACGTCAAGGTGGATGGCTGTGTTGTTGGTGGAGTATTCGAGTGAAGATTGGTAGGATGGGTTGTCCAATTCTGGGTCGATCTCTAGGAGTGCTGGGTCATATTCAGGTTCGAGTTCGTGTTGCTCATTGTTCATGAGGATGTCTTCGTCGTCATCTTCGTCATAAACATCGTCTTCCTGGTCGTCTTGATAGTCGTCTTGATGGTCGTGTGTTTCGATGACTTCCAGGGCTTTTTCTTTCATGCCTTGTGGTAACATGCTTGCGAGGTAGGTGGCAAAGTCGCCCTGATCGTCATCCTCATCATCTTCCTCGATATCGAGGCCTCTCTGCTCTTCAGGCATGCGGTTCTCTGCTTGGATACGTGCAAGATTGGCTCTTGTCAGCTGATGACGATCGTCTTTGTCTTCCGCCATCTCGCGACGCAATTGTCCTGCGGCTTGATCTTCAGAAGCTTCTTCCTCTCCATCAGAGTGGTGACTTGGTAAACGCGCCTCTCTACCGGAAGTGCCGACTGTCTGGTCTGGGATTCCCTGAACAGGAGCGAGGGATTTGTTTGGTTCGGAGGGTGGTGCTGCTGTACGTTGGCGCTTCGTGGCTGATTCTTCCGCTGTACTCTCAGTATTCTGCAGCTTTCGTTTGGCAGGACCCAACAAAGCATTCTCATAAACTTCTGCGAGTTGTTCCGCCACATCCGCCATCTCTTCATCTTGCTCTGCGGGTTCATTCGCCGGGTCCTGGGGTGCCGACGCCTTCTCAATATCTGCAATGTCGGGAGAAGTCGCTTGCACTCCGGAAGTGATGTTGTATGGCAGAACTTCGATACGTTGGCCTTGATTTTTCCAAAACTCGACCCATTTTCCATCCTTTGGTGATTCTGGTCGCTCTGGATCGTCTTCTCTCTGCAGAACGACCGGCAATACACGTCGCTCATAGAAGGATCGCCACTCAACAGCAGTATGAGCATTGTCGAAATCGGCCCATTTGATCCATGACTCCTGATAGCGGCCGACGCAGACGTTCTGTATGTCGAGAGCGACGCTCAGGAGATCATTGAAATCTTGATCGGTGAAGGCCGAGTCGTCGTGCGACCGAGATTCAGGATTCGTTTGTACTGTTTCCTGGCGGGAGGACGGAGGTGGCTGTGCTGGTAGAGCATGTTGTTGTGGCTGAGCGGGCGTTTGTTGTGACAAGATAGGCGAGCTCATGTTGCGGCTCCTGACCATCGGTGTATTGGCTTGGTTTTTTGATGTTACCACTGGACGCATTGCAGCAGGACGGGTAGTGTTTGATTCAGATGCCGTCGGAAGAGGGGCAGTATCCTCAGTGACTTCTTCAGGAGCGGGGACTGGGACGGCGTGTTTCGAGCTGCTTTGTGGTACTTTTGCGTTTGAACTTGTAGCAACAGGCGGAGCAGCTGCCTTCGGAATGACACTGCCCGAGGCCTGAGAGGAGGCTGAGGCTCCGGGGGGAATCCTGAACCCTGGGCGTTTCAATGGTGTCTTGCTGGTCGATGGCTTAGGTGAAGGGGGCGGACGCGCTGGAGCGGTTTCGACCTCGGGAGCAGCGTCCTCGGCTTCGAGAGGAGCATCGTCATCGTCATTGTCGAGCTCTCTTCTTGAGAGATGTCTGACCCAGCGATCTCTCCAAGAGTGATAAGTGTGGCGTGGGTTTCTTGCTTCCAGCTCTTGATAAATGGCATTACCACTGATGTGAGCTCCTTGTTGTGCCTTCTTAGTAACCCATGCTACCAGCTCTTGATCGTCTTCCTCAGTGAAGGGTACTTTTGCACGGGATCCTGGGGTTGATGCGATGGCTGAGCGTGCTGTGGAACGTGGTAGGGCGGTGGACGGCAATTCGACGGCAGGCGTCTCTAGGGGAGGCAATCTGTCATCGGGGTAGGCTTCCCAGCCAGTGGGAGGCTTTATGGACAGTACTTTGATATAGCGATCACGCCATGACTGGAAGGTGTGTCTGGAGTTGTGGGCGGCGAGGGCTTTGTAGAGGGTGTTTCCTTGGATTGCAAGACCCTTTTGATTTGCTTTGTGCACTAACGCATACAGTAATTTGTCGTCATCGTCGGTGAATGGAGTCCTCGTCGACTTCTTGGAAGAGGTTGCGATAGTGGTGGTGGTAGCGGAGTTTGTGGCCTTACGACGGTGGGCTAGCAATGATTCGTCGTCTGGTATTTCTCCTTGCTTGATAGCCTCTTCAATGAATCTGTAGCTCAAAGCTCCGGCAGGCGCGTCGTGTCGCATATGGTCGGCGATCAAGTAGTCGGCCTGTACCTCGAGTTTGACCACTCTGCCGCCATTGCTCTCGACCAGCGAGACGTAGTGCGAGCGCTGAGGCACTCGTTGAACAATAAAAAACTTAAGGTCAGAGAAGACACCAGTATTGGGATCAGCAGGATTGGCCATGTCTGTATATACAATGGCTGGCGGCATCTTTGTTGTTCATGATCGAGTCAAAGTGGTGGATGTCGGGGCGGGCGCTGCCTTGAGCTGGATGACGCGACTTCACGCGATGGCAGTGACGCGAAGCCGAACTCTTCCCTTTTCGGCTGCTTCTACTATCCTCTCCATGTGCAAAACTTCTCACCCTTATAGCTATAGAAGTGCACAATGTTTTGTTTCAACAAGAAGCATCCACTGAGAGTCATCAAATCACAGGCTCTCCTTGGATGGATTTGATAATCAAAGAGGACTGTGCATTTTGATAGCTTCCTCTCCTCTCGTGTGTACTTGTGGGAGAAAGCCAATTATATGTGAGTATCACAGTTGCTTGAATTCACTCTGTGTCTGTTTCATCAAGAGCCATGTTCGCATAATTTTGTATGGCATTCAGACAGAGAATAGCAGCGAGAAATGTGGTCAGCTCGGTGACTTTCACGGGGACGACGCGACGGCACGCGAAGTCGCAACTTTCCATTTTTGGTTGCATGACGTGCCAATCGTCCCTTCCCTGTTGTCCAACACTCCAGATCCAAGACAACCACTCTCTCGGTGTGCTCAAGATGAGACGGGATTGCAGAAAACCATGATCGCCTTCCGTAACACCATCATCTTGGTGGTCGTCATCTCTCTCTTCACCTTCATAGCCCTCTTCGGTCGACTTCCAGCTCTCCGCAGAACACCCGTCGGCTTCAGTCACAGGCTTCTGTGTATTTACATTCCCAATGGCTTTCGACGAGTTGATACCCGCTATACCGGTGGTCGTTTGAATGCTGGAATCGCACGACTGACCAACTACCTCTTCCATCAAAAGAACCCTCTCGTCTTGCTCCTGTTCCTCACTCTCTTGACAGGCAGTGCAACCCTCTTCATCCGTGCCGCTCTCCCCCATTTGGACTCCACCAAAATCATACCGATCCCCTTTGTCTTGCTAGCCCCCTACGCCTTCACCTACCTCTGCGTCACCAGCAAGACCGACTACCTCAACCCCGTCAACCACGCGTCCGCATTGCGACAATATCCCTACGATCACATACTCTTCCGACCCGACAACCTCTGCCGTACCTGCAACTTTGTCAAGCCTGCAAGAAGTAAGCACTGCTCTTTGTGTGGTGTATGCGTCGCAAGATGTGATCACCACTGTGCATGGATAAACAATTGCGTTGGAAGACACAATTACCGCTATTTTCTGCTCCTGCTCTTCAGCATTGGCATTGTCGAGCTCTATGGCGCATACCTTTCCTGGTCTGTCTTGTCACCACATCTCCATCTCGGTCACTCAAGCTACGGCTGGTTCGAAAAACAATATTGGTCAGAATTGGGCAATGCTTTCGTCTTTGCTATGAGCATTGGCGGCATCAGTGTTGCTGGTGTTGGCCTCCTCGCCATCACTACCATGCCCCTACCCTTTGCTCTCTTTGCATACCATCTCTATCTTATCTGGGCAGGCATGACTACAAATGAGAGTGCCAAGTGGTCCGATTGGAGAGACGACATGGCAGATGGTGTCGCATGGATCGGGAAGCGCAGTGTGGTGGAAGCCCATAACAAGGAGCGAAAAGCACGCCAGTTGCGGAACCGCAATAGGATGAGCGGACTGGCTGGTCCAGTGTCGGACTCTGAGGAACCTGAAGAGGAATATGTACCTTGGCCTAAGCACAGCGATCAGATTCTCGTCAGCACAACAGACGGAAAGGCTCCTACAGGACAGGAACAACTCTGGGAAAGATGTACAAGTCTCGACATGGTAGACAATATCTACGACCTTGGCTTCTGGGACAATTTGGTCGCCGTCTTGACTGGTAGGTAAAATATATCTCGTCAATTGACCTATTTGTTTCTCCCATACTGCCTTCTCTATGCTCCCCCCAATTTTGTCCATTCCCACTATGATCTTCCGCGGGCTTAATCGTGACCGTAAGGAGCATAATACAAACCATCAAAGTGCACAAATCCATGATCAAACAAGAATTGCGACACTTATCAACACTCTCTGGAAACACCTTTGTTCAGAAACAAGACCTCTATCTGGATTGAGGTTGCAGCAAGGTTTGACACATCAAGCAAAACAGCAGGCCCAATCAAATACTCATCGCTTCCAAGACGTCACACTGCCGCTCTCCGGAGGCTGACATTCGATGTCAAGCTTCAACTCGTATCGACTCCACTCCATGTCACCAATGGCAAGCTCAAGATGACTGGCCCAGCAAACTTTCTCCCTCAAGCATTTCATTGAGAGGTGTTGTGTTTATGGAAGCTTCAAGCTTGCTTTCTAAGTAGAAAGGTCGGGAGTGGCGCCCTTTGTCCTTGCCGCACATATATGCTCACCAACTTTCCAGATCTGATATTCCGATCATCGCATCTCTCCAACTCCAGCACCATCGCGTGAGACTTTCGAGTGTCTTACTCATATCTGCTTATATCTTCCATATATATCTTGCCTGGTCCACCACCGACGATGTCATGAAACAACAACTTTGGCGCTGTCCACACCACACATCAACTTCTCCGGTACTACCACAGGGCTGGAGAGATGGTTTTCGACATCTGCCTTTCTTCCCTCAAATACTGTTTTTGCTACCATCTGGATGCATACATCATGCTCTGCACCTTATCGAAGCCGCCAAATCTATCAGAAATTTTCCCGTCAATCAAAAGTCCGAACACACTTCAGACGCCCCGTCGCGCACTTTCCAAGACCTCAGAACTCAAGGATAGAGTAGTCTGGCTACAAAGCGCCGCACGTTTACTTTTAACACGATCATGGACCACAATCCTACTCCATGGAAGCTTCTCAGATGTCTTCGATGTGTTTTGGAGCACGAAACGTACTTGAAAGACCCTCGAGGTGGAATTCTTCTCGTCTCATGTTCAATAAATCGATCTTCCTCAATCTCTCTTGATCTGCCTCGGATGTCTACATGAAGGGATGTAACTTTCAGAAGGCGTTCCTTACTGTTTGGCACAGGTCATCTTACCTAATCTGACCTTACGAACAACTCATTTGAAGCAGGCTCGTCAGAATCTCCAGAGTGTTGATCTGGTACCTTTTGATATATACTCTGCCAGCAATGCTCTTGAAGCATCATGCCATATATCTCAGAGCAGAGCTCTGACGCCAACAACACCGAGGATGAGAGCCAAGGAGCGGATCTCGTTCGCCCCATCTCGCAGAAATCCCCTCACACCAACGATGATGGAGATGGATCAGAGGAGTCCGCGATCGCTCGCCTCGCGCAGAACCTCAAACACCTTATCCGTCCCTACACGCAACTGCATCGCACCTGCGAAGCCACAGCACCAATGATGAGAATCTACCATGCCCTCTCCTCTCGCACCCTCACTATCATCTCAATCATGAGTCTGATCCACGACGCCCTCGAGGCTTTGAGACCTCTGCGAGACTACCAGGTCGTCAACATCACAAAGCTCGACACATGTACCGCAGTCGAGCCCAGAATCCCTTTCTTCGTAAGACTACACCCTCGTTGCGGTCATGAGCTATCTGATGAACATGATGAACAAGTCTGGTGCTGAAGTTGCAGAAATTCCACGTGATTGAAAGCAATCTCTCAGCCTCCTCATCTTCCTCGCGCTCCTTACGCAGGACCTACCGAGAAGGCTTGCACGGAGTGCTCGCGCCGCAAGGTGATGTATATTCCTGACGAAGGATCTGATCCTACAATCTGCCAGGCCTGCAATAAGTCGGCATCCCAACATTCAGTTCTCGCCTCGTGTTCGCCGGACTCATCTTTACTCTTCCTGATACACAGCTTAGGGAAGACAATCTTTGTTGATCTGCTCCTCGAAGCAGCCTCCCAAGAAAATCCCAGCTACAGGTCATCCATGGTGTTTTACCCTTCTTTCTTTCCAGTGTGATGTCCAGTATTCTTGTCAAACCATAGCTTCATTCTATATATCAACAACCACAAGAACCACGTCACGGCCGGTGGCACTTACGAAGCCTAGTGGGTTCCCGACCCGATCCTTGCCAGGGACCTGGCAGCAGAGGTCGAGCGCTGCCATGACCGCACTCAACCTGAGGAAGCCATTGACGACCTCACTGGTCACGGTCAGGACGACGAACTCGAGCGTATCGAGACCTCGCTCTTCGACCTGAGACGCGCTTGCGCCGTCGGCGACCTCCTGGCCCTGGTCAAGACTCTGACTACCATCTCTCGTTCATTCCAACGTGGAAAGATGGTGAAGACTCTCCTAGTTATGTAAGAGCACTGCAATATTTGGAGATTGGAGCAACGATACTGACGTACAACTACAGCAAAGACGAGATCAAGAAGAGATTCTATCTCTGATGAGATGAGTAAGGACCGACTCTCGAGATGGCGCTCCCAGGGCTGACTGACCGTATAGGAAAGGCATGCCAAACCCTATTCACAATGTGTTCTAGTCAACCCAAGTGCAGAACTCGAACTCTGCTTACAGTGGCCTTTACCTCAGCTTCGCCCATCAAGTCTTCTAACTCCTCGTCCTTGATACACATGACCTGGCCGATACTCTTAGCATCGATTCCAACAACCACATTGTGACTAGCAGCAGCCCAACTTATACTCTGCTGATGAACAATGCTTTCGCTCCCACCGTCACTCTTGACAGTATCCTCTTGATAACCACCAGTCTTGGAAGCCTTAACCGCACGGCCAATCCCGTCATCGCTGTCGATCCTTCTACTGGCTTGATTCCAGCTCGTGGCACCAAATCTGGAGACATTCGCCATCAGTCTCAAATCTGTTCATCAAGCCTCGGGTCCGCGTACAACTTCTATGGCAACAACCGTGAAGCATTTTATCTCGTCCTTTTCAACACCGTCTATGGTCAGTGTGAACTTGCATAGTTGAAATTTTCTGCGCCCTGATTCTGCGATCAGCTAGGAAGTTTTGGAGTCCCTTTCTGAAGTTGGTTCTATGGATTGAGTAGGAAGGGTTTTTATGTATTGCTGAAAATGTCTGCGTCAGGATCTGGCCGGGCTCATTCGTTGATGATAAGGTGTTTGAAGACAACAGAGCATTTTGGCAAGACGTTTGAGGTGGTCGTGGAATTTATGATTGGGTCGTTTTTCATCGTTTGCGGCATCCCTCTGTGGTTTGTTAAATGTCGTGTAGATACAGATACATTATTTCTGCACTACTTTCTTTTACTTAGGGATGTATACTCTTTGTTGGGGAGCAGTCTCAGCATCCGAATATTCAACGATGATATCAAGTGTAGTGAGTGCCAAAGCTGAATGTTTGGAAGAATGTATAACGGATAAGCTGAGGTGTTGTTGTCAAGCCTCACACCAGTCGCTGTGCAGGGATTTAGGAGAGAGAGATCGTAGAACTAGGAGCAGAGTCGTTCGCTATTACAATCTAGAGCAATCTCCAGACTCGTCACAAGGATCTGGAATTCATGTCACTTCTGCTCGCCCAATACTCATCGTCGAGCGGAAAGTGCGGCTCTAGATTTACAACGGGAAAGCAGGGTTATCCGTCCCGCGATGAGTGGCGTGCGATGCTTGAAAGGAGCGAAAGCCTCAATAAATAATTATCTAGCTACCATTACATAGCAAAAATCTAACGATAAGTCTATAGAGTATCGGAATCAAATTCTCCAGACTCCTCTCATCTTTTTCCAATTACCCGAAACAAGCGTGTTTTGATGCTGTCTCGCAACACTCGAGTCAGAGCATGACTCGCGTCACAACCACATGGCACAACGTTTCGGCTGTTTCGCGCTACAAAACCGTTGAACTCAATCTCAGCAAATGAAGACAAGATTGCTGCGTGCCGCTCCAAAGGATTTGCTATCAACCAAACAACTACCACTTTGAGACACTTTGCATGAGGATTCCCTGGGCGCTCAAAGGCCTCATATGACGTGCTCAGCGGCAGAATGCACTGCCCAAATGAACGGGGAAGCGAAAGGCGGGAATGAGGTTGGTTGGTGCCTGGTAGCCCCGTGCCTCACCTATTAAGGCATGGGGGCACGCGACTTACTTCGTATGCGTCTGTTTATTATCAATGTCTGTATTTACGACATTTGGTGGTTAATGATTGATCTTTGAGAAAGCATATGCTTCGATTTCGTGGCTCGCCGCCAAGCACCATTCTTCCACCCTACGGCAGGATCGACCTGGCTCATGTTCCAACCGACATGGCTTCCAAGACGGAGGTCACTGCTCCATAAAGCGACCTTTGTTGCGAGCACTGTCTTTGCCTGGCTGCTTTTCGTTCACATACATTATCTTGTCGCCAAACCAGGAACACACACCCACTTGGACGACACCCAATTGCAAGTACAGGTTCAAGAGGATGAGACACATCACACCTTCCGTAGCATCGCTCCAGGTCCGACAAGCCGCGAAGTTCTCAGCATCAAGGCTTACGAGGCTATGAGTGATGAGTGCGTGGAAGTATGGGTTGCACATCATCAATGGGATTCCGCATGCACGGGAACGAATCTCAGCGAGGGACTCAAGGTGGACGGAGTATGGGCATGGGTCAATGGCACCGATCCTTTGCAAATTGCCGCACGACAACAGTATAAGCCTGACACAGCCATGAAAATGGATGCAGCTCACAGATATGTCGAACACAACGAGTTGCTGTACTCTATGCGCTCTGCGTTGACATCCCTAGGAAACGATACTATGCAAAGAATGCATATCCTGGCCAGCGCGTATCGTCACTCGAACGATAGTGTCGAGACGATGACTGGACAAGTGCCTACCTGGCTGGAGAAGGACAAGGCACTTACTGGCGAAAGTACCGTCGTGCTGCACCACGATGCAGACTATTTCAAGCCCATCGAAAGCCCTGGAACCAATCTGTCATCGGAAGAGACACAAGAGTGGAGAGAAGCCGTTCTTCCCACATTCAATTCTCTGGCGGTAGAGGCACAAATTCAGAACATCGACCATGTGTCCTCTGATCAGCTTGTCTACTTCAACGACGACTTCTTCACACTACGGAAACTCGCCGTGTCCGACTTTACGACTCCTCTCTATGGTCCGGTCATCAAAACACTGACGAGATTCACGAGCATGTATCTGCCCGCGAAGAAGACGATTTGGCGGACTTTCAACCCTGCTGGCGAAGAGCCTGGCATTAAGCGTGCTGCTTGGGTTCTTGGAATGCGCTTCTCGATGCGTCCGTACTACTACATCACACATCATCCCAGGACTCTATGGCTTCCTCTACTCCGAGAAGCTGCTCAGACCTTTCCCGAAGCCTTCACGGATACACCGCTGTCACGGTTCCGTGCACAGGATGATGTTCCCGCATCAATCCAGGCCGTCTTCCTTGGATCATGGTACGTGGTAGAGCGCCATCGAGAATCATTGCTTTGGTCGTGGGTAGTAGCAAAATGGGGACGGAGTAGTGGAGAGCTGTCCGAAGTGACCAAGGATGATATGTGGGAGGAACTGGCTGGAGGGACGGCGTCATCGAAGTCTCGTCTGCACATCAGTGTACCTGTCCGAGCTCCGATTTTGGATACAGAAGTGTTCAAGAAGGCGAACATCAGTCTACCTACTTCGACCGAATACTCCTTCTCCAGTAAGGACGGATATGCACTATCATATGTCGACTCGATGTGGCCTTGGGACCGACCCAGACATGGCTACCCAGACCTTACGAGCGGTCTTCTCGGAAACACATCGTCGCATCTCACGAAAGATCCCAACTTCGTCGCTACCAACGCATGCGTCATCAATCGTTCAACATGTTTTGGTGGATCTCAAGAGAATGAAACTGCAAACGACTTCTTCAAGCGCATAGCCTTCGAGAACCCCAAATGCGGAGACTGCATTATTACCGCCTTGATTGGTGCGAGTGGGATATCTGGTATCGACAAATTCCTGCCGGACCACCATGCTGGAGCAGATTCAGCGAGCTATTCAGACACTCTCACTGGTCCACCACACTTGCCCCTGACCTCAGACTGGACGACAACTGACTTCTCGATGCTCAATGCCATACCAAAAGGCTCTCTACCTGCAAATATGACGCTTCGAACCTGGTGCGTTCGACTCATCCAAAGATATTCGTACGTCCTTGGTTCAGTCGAGAGTGACCTCTACAAGGTTGAAAGAGCCAGCGATCTCGAGACCAAAATGAGCGAGATAGAGCTTAAGGTACAAGAAGATGGTCAAGTCGATGCAATGAGCTTCACCAAATCAGAAGATAAAGATTGGAGATCTAGGCTAGGGTGGGCTAGGGGACCACTGACATTCTTGTGTCTGAATGACGATATCAAGGATACAGGCAAACTTCGCGATCGCATTGATGAGCTACTGGTGAGCTTTTTCCAGAAGATGTGGCCGGAGAGGATGAGTTTCGAGAAAGAAGACTAGAATTTTAATGATATTCCTTTATATGACTTCTTTCTTTCTTTCAACATCGGTGGCCTGAGAGTCAGGATAGCTTCGTGTTATTCTCCCGTGCGCCAGGGGCGCCATTCTCCTTTATCATTGCGCTTACAACCTCTTCCTGAGCTTTCCAGTCATAATTTAGACGAGGTGCGCAACGGGAAGGCCAAAAACAAAGGCCCAGCGTAGATCAAACAGCGATGATTTGCATCACTATGACTGCTCTGTTCACACTGCCCGACAGCTTCGCACCATCCCCGCCTTTCAGCCCTCCTTTGACCTACAAAATCAAATGGCAAACAAAATAATGATGCTTTGTTTGCTGGTGGAAAGACTAAAAAGCAAAACAAGATTTCCGACACGGGGAATTGAACCCCGGCCTCCTCGGACCTAGTTGTTCTTTCGAACGGTTTGAGAGCGAGAAATCCTAGCCACTAGACCATATCGGATTGATGGTGAGATTTCTGTCACAAAAATCTATATTCTTCTTGCATGACCCAGCAACAATTTGGTCGAGCCTAACTCAATTTCGCTCCGCGACTTCCCCAACGCGCGTGCGTGCCACACATTGTCAACAAGCCCGACTTGCCGTCTTCTTTGGCTAACGTATCTACTGACTTGTCGATGCAAACATAAGCGCAGTCTTTGGACGGATGATAATATCGATGCTTCTGAAAAGACTCAACAGACTGCTAAAAGAGAAGCCTTTGTGTCTGCCAGCCAGACGCTTCCAGAAAATTGGCAGTAGCAAACGCTGTCTTTGACACCATGTCGCTCGTTGAGATGTAGCAAGGATATAAATCTGGCTCTTGTCTCTGCTTCTAGCCTGTGTCTTAGCATCCACGCAGTGCAAAACAGATTCCGAGCTCCTCCAGGAAATGCCAAGATGACATGTCTTCCTCGCTACTGCCGCACCTGCATCATCACGTTCACGATCGCCATCTTTGAGCTGTCTTACCAACTCAAGCACCTTCCTGCAACCATCTAACTACCTGACTACCAACAGCAAGCCTTCCTAAGCGGGATAGTGCCTAGAAGAGACGACAGGAGTATGCCACGTCAGAAGGTCCCACAGGGTACCTGGATCGACGTTAGCCGACGGTTTTCGAACATCGCTCGTTTACGCTATACTCCTTGCTGCTCATCACGATGGAACGATATATACTCATCTTCCCTGGCTCCCTCTGTCGCCCAGGTCATGACTTTCACTCCAGCACCCGCTGTCATCCGTACTCTGGCTCCAGCTCCTGTTGTTGTTCCTGGTCCTGCTCCCGCCTCTGCTCCTGCTCAAGCTATCATTCCTTCTGCCGCCAACCAAGGTCCGTCCATGGACATCGACGAGCTACCACTGGAGCACCCCTCTCGCCTGGGAAACAACAGCGATGTTCCATATATACCGTCTAAGTAGGCAGTTCAGCGATACCTTTACCAGAGATCGCCGAGGCTTCATACGGAAATTATCTTGACTGTTCTGCCGGGCATAAACATGCCGGTCGTGTCGTGTGAGAGCGCACAGTGTTCATACCCATTCACAATTGCTTGCGTGTCCGCGATTTTGTTTCTTATCGCGACTGGGCTCAATTTTCCTCGCAGTCACAACACAACATGATGATGTATTCTACTCTGAATGGACTTATCAGAGAAGGTCTGTGTCACACCACAAGGTTCGAGGTGTCTGTGTACTGATACCAGCCGTAATTGCCTGGTATTGACACATGCAGCAACAAAGAGC
>Ga0058697_10000149_pt1 | contig 34013 bp, 30 predicted proteins | sample AgamicAsMae_FD_66619 | JGI IMG/M metagenome (GOLD analysis project Ga0058697, IMG submission 66619) | Agave microbial communities from Guanajuato, Mexico - As.Ma.e | ecosystem: Host-associated > Plants > Phyllosphere > Phylloplane/Leaf | place: Guanajuato, Mexico | collected 2012-06-04
CTGTCATCGTGAGTTCATGACGTGAAGGCTTACCAGGCCCTGGCGCTGTCCAGATGTATTTGTTCCACCCGCCTCTCTTGCTTTTCTCGGTGGAGTTTGGTGAAGTCTTGCTCAATAATCCCAATAATCAACAATGGCTCCATATCTGGGCCTAAAGGGCTCAAGCCTTCGAGCTGCTATTGCATTGGCAGCTGGACTTTGCTTTGTCGCCTTCGGTTACGGTCAAAGCGATTTCGGAGGTCTTCTCACAGTCTCGACATTTAGAGAGAGATTTCCTCAGATCGATACTGTTGGACATCCTACTAGCAGCCATGTCGCAGTCATCCAAGGAATCACAAACGCGACATGGAATATCGGAGTATGAAATATAAAATTTGCCACTTGACTGATAGATACTGATTTGAATACCATAGTGCTTTGCAAGCGCCATCATCGCTGTATTCCTCGGCAATTTTCTTGGTCGTCGACAGATGATCATGCTCGGACTGGTAATCATGGCACTTGGAAAGGTGATCCAAGCCTCGTCCTACTCGTATGGTCAATTGATTGCTGGAAGATTCGTTGCTGGATTCGGAAATGGCTTCAACACTGCAGCTGTGCCAGCGTGGCAAGCAGAATCAACTCGTGCCCACAGGCGTGGTACCATGCTCATGGTCTCTTCTGGAGCTTGTATCGCCTTTGGTGTCGCCGTAGCCTATTGGGTTGACTTCGCTTTCGCATGGCTTGCTCCAAGTTCGGCCTCGTGGAGAATCGCCACCGCATTCCAGATCGTACCAGCCATGTTGGCATTCATGCTTATCATCTTCCTTCCCGAATCACCTCGATGGCTCATCCTCACTGGTAGAGAGGAAGGAGCATTGAGCGTCCTTTCGGCCCTGTCAGACACAACGCCCGACGATGAGGAAGTCCGCCAGGAGTTTCTTCAGATCAAGGATGCCATCCTTGAGATGGCTCGTGGCGGCTTCTCGTCTGCCTTCTCGATGAACGAGTATAGATATCTGCATCGCACCATCCTCGCGTTTATGCTCCAGGTCATGCAGCAGTGGACGGGTATCAATCTGTTTACCCAATACCTCGCTCTCATCTTCAACACGCAAACAGGCTACAACCCATGGGTGGCCAGACTACTCGCAGGTTGCAGTGCAACTGAACTATTCATAGCCTCATTCGTCACTGTCATTGGCATTGATCGTTTCTGGGGCAGACGAGCTCTGTCTATGTTTGGTGCTGTCGGCATGTCCATCTCGCTCATCATTCTCACGGTAATGAGCTATCTCGACAACCGCAGCACACATATAGTCATGGTCGTTTTCATCTTTGTCTACAACACCTTCTTCGCCATTGGCTGGCAAGGAATGTCATGGCTATGGGCTGTTGAGTTGACACCCCTGGCTATCAGAGGGCCGACCAATGCCATGTCGACTGCTGGAAACTGGCTCAGCAACTTCATCGTCGTGCTCATTGCACCCATCGCTTTCCATCACATTGGCTACCGGACCTATATCATCTTTGCAGTCATCAATGCTGCTATAGTTCCGGTCGTCTATTTCTTCTACGTAAGTCATTCCATTGCTTTCAAACTGTTCCCAGCAACTGACCATGTACTAGCCCGAGACCGGATGTCGTTGTCTGGAAGAAGTCGACGTCTTGTTCCATCAAGCATCCCAAACCTCGAGCCCTTGGACGAGTGTGGTCAAGGTTGCAAACAAGGAACCTCTGTGGTACGGCAAGGGCGGAGAAAACACCTTCTCGTACGAGCAAAGTGACTGGCACCAGCATCTTGCCGATACTCAAAGAAGTTCCAACGAGCAAAGAACCTCGTCATCCAACGGTAGTCCAGTTGGCATGGAAGAGAAGCAGGAAGTTTAGATTCTGAAATTGCAAGGCGTTTTGGCTGTGCACAATTTGTATCGTGTTTAATATCTAATCATCTATGTATTTTTACAACAAATATATATACATGAACCCTATTACTTGACCCACTGTCTCCAAGCGGCACTTCTAGCTTGGACATAAGTCTTGGACTGAATCGCCTTCCAGATACCAAAGAAGCCAGCCCATGGCCACTTTTCGAGGAACTTCTCAGGAGCAGTTGCCTTTTCCGGTGGTGCCTTGACCTTGTCGTAAACACTTGGCAAGTTGGTGGCGCCGTACTCCTCTCTGAGTTCATCGTACCATTTGCGATCAAACTGCTCCCAGAATTCGGACTCGGTGTAATATGTCTGGGCGTACAGCCATTTCATGCCACCCAACTCGCGCAGCTTGGCCTCCAAATTTCTGTTTGCCTTGACGAACTCGGCACGATTGTTGGGTCCAAAGCCCCAGACACCAATGTTTAGCATTAGTTCTTTGTCTTCTCTGGTGTATGGGTGCATGGTTGGCTGTTGCGTTCTCTTCAACGGGCATAGCCAAAGAGGGAAGATGTCGAGTTCAGATGATGTATAGTCAACGAACTTCTCAGCTGTGGAGTAAGGAAGAGCAAGATCCTGAATGATGCAACGCTTGGACTCGCCAGAAGCATGTAGCGCTGTGTACATCATTCGTGTGTGAGTGAAGTCGTCCAGGAACCAGCGAGTGAACTTGTTGTAAGGGAAGTTGAAGTACTTGAAAGCCATGTCGCCGACCCAGAAACCACCGCGGTCGTAGCGGAAAAGATACTCGGGAAGCGGCACAGCTTCCACGACGGGTTCTGTTCCTGATCTCGATACCTGACCTTGAACGTGTTGATAGAACCAAGGGTCCCAAGCAGAGCTGAAGGTTTGTACGGGTAGATTGGGCGAAGGGGTGTCGGTCATACGACCTGTCACGACAGCTCCTTGGTTCTTGGAAAACATGATGCCGTCAACGTAGTCAAGACTGTGGTCCGAGGTGGCTTTCTCAAGAACCTTGATTGCATCCTGCATATCGGTGACAGGATGATACGTTGTCTCGACAAACTTCTTTGCGGGCTGGAGACGCAGCTCGATCAAGGTAGTAACGCCAAAACTACCCACCGCACCAGCCGCTCCGTAAAACAGATCAGATCTCTCAGTGGGTGAACACTTGACAACTTCACCCGTTGCGAGAATCATTTCGACCGACTCAATGGTGTGGTTGAAGAAGCCGTGCTTGAAACTCGAGCTTTCGCCTGCGGTACCCGCATAGCCACCACCAGCTGTGATTCCAGGAAACTCCATGACTACCGGAGGAACCAGACCATAAGGCAGTGTCGCTTCCACGAGTCTGTCCATTGGTACATTCGGTTCCACATATGCAATCTTCCTGTCGACATCGACCTTTAGCACTTTGTTCAAAGCACTGACGTCGAGCACATGGGGTCCTTTCGATGTCTGGCGGGTGCTATTTGTTGATCCATGAGAAATGCGAAACTTTTGTTTGTTGGAGTGAAACTCGGCAACGCGGGCGGAGAGGTCGTTGATGGCGACATTGTGCTGGTTCAGGAAGTCGTCGTTACCAGAGACGGTTGCGAATCCACGAATTCCGGCTGGAACATTCCGACTGATTGATCGTGGAAGAGACGGAGCATTCAAAATAGTAGTCCGCGGTCGTGTTGCAGCGCTGAAGTTGGATCTGCAGACCACGTTTCTTTGGGCAGTGGCGATTCTGCAGAAAGCGCGGCGTGCCTGCATTCTCTATGCTTGGTCAAACGACACGAAATCGACAACAAGAAATCAAAAAGTACTGCAAACCTCCAAGAATCAACAATTGGAGATAATCATTGAGGTAGGGCACGAGTGGGTATCAAAATTGGCTGGCGACTCTGGAGCACGGACGAAATCTGTTTACATGAACACTCTCTGTTGCCCTCACATACAGAATCATGTGTGCACATTTTTTTACGATCAGGTGTGCTATTATCGGTCTTGGATGGGACATGTGTCGTGCCGGTCATATCTACTTGAGTTCCCATTGGCCGTCTTTCTCGACAATCTCAATGGCTCTGTTCTCGTCCAAACTCCTTCTTCCAGCCTCGAGGATAGCACCAGTTGCAATGGTGTTCTTCAGTGTTGGCAAACCACGCTTGTCAAGGTCATCTAGAGAAGCCTTCCCATCCTTGAGTGCCGTGATGGCATCCACGAACTTCTCGAACGAAACGTAACCATACCCTCCTTGACCAGCAAAGTCGCCCGACTCGTCAGGAGCATACTTCATGTAGAAGCTGGACATGTTTGTTAGCCTCTGTACTGTACAAGTAATGAAAGGGAGCTCAACTTACGGGTTGTACCAGGTCAGACCTGACTCGTCCTCGGTGACGTCGTATCCTCTCTTGGCTTGGTTGACGCGAACCTCACCCTTGCTGGCCATGTAGTGGAAGTATTGGTTGCTGTGGACACCTGCCTTCTGTGGTGCGGTCCAACTGGCTGTGTAAACACCGGTAGCACGTCTTCCACTGCCATCCTTCTTCTCCCAGTCCACGAGGAGGGTGATCGTATCCTCGGTCTCCTCGACGCATCCCAGATCAGTAGCAATACCCTTGCTAGCGCTGCCTGTCACTTTGACGGGCTTGTAATCAGGTACCATGCTCTCGTTGACGTCAATGTGGTGCTGGGAAGATTAGCGTCATGTTTTAGCTTCTGTAGTATCAATGAAGCTTACAGAGTTGAGGTAATATGAGATATCCGACTCCTTGCCAGCCCAAGCCTTGAAAGTTTCGAGTTGTGACTTAGGTTGTGACATGTAACTGTAAAAGTAGTTGAACTCTCCCAGAGTCTTGAGGGCGCGATGGCGAGCATCTGCGTAAGCAGGATCAAATCGCTTGTGGTGCTCAATGTAGACAAAGACGTTGTTCTTCTTGCTAGCCTCGAGCAGCTGTTGGTGCTCTGACAGCAATTTGACGGCAGGCTTGGTGATCATGACATGGATGCCTCTCTCAATGGCGTACATGGCAATGGGAAAATGCGTCGGATCAGGGGTGAAGATGGTAATAGCATCTCCAGGCGAGAGAGCGTCAATGGCCTTCTTGTAGGCTTCGGGATCACGTTGGTCATTGGCTGGGTACGACTCGAAAGATGTGTCGAGGCCGTTGTAGACTTGAGAGATGTTCTTGTTCAAGTGCTCGCCTGTCACCTGTTAGTCGTGTTTTTCCCAAGTCAAGAACTGGACACTTACGGATCGCAGGGAACTTGTTTCCCGAAGTTCCTACCATGCTGAGGTTGCCCACCTTGCCGCGTCGTCTCAAGTCGAAGAGGGTGAGGCCGACGACACCGACCTTCTTGTCAGAGCCTGAGGCACCACCGCCAACAAAACCTGTCGTGTACTCGCCAGTACCGACCATACAAACATTAAGAGGGGCCATGATGTAGGATGAGCTCTCAAGCTGTCGTGATCTCGATCCAATACAGAGAGGAATGTCAGGATACAGAGAAAGAAAGGCAAAGAACAGAGAGCAGAGGTAACGAGGAGAAGAGGGCACAATCAGTCCAAGGATAATTGCATCACCAAGACGGAGGATTACTTGCGCGGACAGACATGGCGGGGTGTAAATTGTGGAGTTGGCGATTGTCCGTTGCCGACACAATTACAATAGATATCGCACGCCATTGGTGGAACATCTCTTTCCTCTGTCAAGAAGCGCCTGTGCACGCCCGTCGGCAACTGACCCAAGACGGTTTTGGTGACAATGGCCCGAGCTGCCCCACGCGCTGTCCTCCGCTCATGGCGGGGGTAAATATCGCGAGGCCTTGGGGACGTGTGCTGATGGATACCATTTATCCGTCTGGTTAAGTACAAGGTTTGCCCAGTGTCATTTCCCTCGCTTTCAATTTCTTCCCCTTTCTCCTTCTGTATATCCTCTTGCGAGACACCACCATCTGAATCTCTATACCACTTCAAGTCCTCCAAAACAAGACACATCTACCAACATGGCCGCCAATGGCAACCTCACCCCTCTGCGTCATGGCATCTACGCCCCCACCATGACCTTCTTCAACCCCGAGACAGAAGATCTTGATATTCCTGTTATCAAGAAGCACGCTGTCAGATTGGCCGAAGCCGGCCTCGTCGGCCTGGTATGCATGGGCAGCAACGGTGAAGCTGTCCACCTCACACGCGAAGAGAAGGTTGCAGTGACAAAAGCAACGAGAGAAGCTCTGGACGACGCCGGTTACAAGAACGTGCCAGTCATTGTTGGTGCTTCAGAGATGAGCATCCGCGGCACTCTCGAGCTCATCAACGAAGTCCACAAGGTCGGCGCCGAGTACGTCCTCCTCGTTCCTCCTTCGTACTACCGCTACGCCATGGACGAGAAGACCATCAAGGAATACTACATCTCTGTCGCAGATGCATCTCCCTGCCCCGTCATTCTCTACAACTACCCTGGTGCCGTCGCTGGCATTGACATGGACTCGGACTTCATGATCGACCTGGCAAAGCACCCCAAGATTGTCGGTGCTAAGTTCACCTGTGGCCAGACCGGCAAGTTGACCCGTGTTGCTCTTGAGACCGACGCTACCTCGACCAAGAGCCAGGGCAGTGGTTGGATGGCTTTCGGTGGTATCGCCGACTTCACCCTCCAGACCGCCGCTTCGGGTGGTAGTGGTATCATTGCCGGCGGTGCCAACGTTATGCCCAAGCTCTGTGTCAAGGTATGGAACCTGTGGACTGAGGGCAAGTACGACGAGGCCGTCGAGCTGCAGAAGATCCTGTCCAAGGGTGACTGGGTGCTCACAAAGTCGGCTATCCCTGGTACCAAGGCTGCCATCGAGATGGAATATGGTTACGGTGGTTTCCCTAGACGCCCTCTACAGAGACTGAGTGAGGAGGCCAGACAGAAGGTCAAGCAGGGCATTGCCGAGGCCATGAAGATTGAGAAGAGTCTGTAGATGATATCCATGCATGTTGGCGTCTGGGTTTATGTATCTCAAAGCAGAATGACTTGTTGATCTATGGCATAATTAGAATAGACGTATCTAATGAACTTACTCAAACGCATATCCTAAAAGTCTTCTATCAAGTGAGACCAAGTCGAAGGTCAGAATCCACAGTACGCAGACAGGTAATTGACATTGGACAGCTAGGACAGCAACAGGACAGACAAGGATGGGTGGACATAACTCATGATTGACCGGATTAAAACGATGAAAGGGTATAGCTGACGGTGTCATGCGTGGTATTCTGCTACCTTAACAAGCATCCCGAACTTTCCCAGCGCCGGGCGCCCCCACGTGACAACACATTTTTTGGAAATGAAGAAGCTGAAAGAGACCAAGACTTTTTATGATTTGGACGCAAATCATCCCTCAGTTAGAATACATTTAGTACTCGGCGGCAGCGACGGGGAACTCGAAGTTGACACCCTTGCCGGTCAGTCTCTTGTAGACCTCAGAGTAGGTGTCGAGGCGGTAGTCAACACCACCACGCTCCTTCTCGTCAAGAACGATCTTGAGGACCTTGGTGCCGTCCTCCTTGGTGCGCATGCGCTTGCCAACAATCTCGACGGGGTAGACGAGGTCGGCAAGGATGGCGTCGTGGACAGCAGTCAGAGTGCGCGAACGAGGGCGCTTCTGGGTCTGGCTGGTGCGCGAGCGGTTGCTGCGCTTGGGGCGGGGCAGAATGCGGCGGGAAGCGACAATGAGGACGTGGCGGTCAGAGAACTTCTTCTCGAGCTCACGGGTCAGACTGAGGTTGTGTTAGTTGACGATAGCAAAAGAGTGGAGACTGTGAATGCTTACCGCTGCTGGACCTTGTGGAAGCCCTGGAGCTGGGGAACGGGGACGAAGATGACAATGGCCTTTCTGCCGTGACCAACCTCGATCTAAAAGAATCCTGGTGTCAGCGAATAGTTCGCTGCCCAGTGCCCACCGCCTCTTCGATTGATCAAGCCTTTGGTCTGATGTGCGTATGTGCCCATGCCGTCTCTTCTGTGTCGAGCCTTCTCAATTTGCTCCTGAAATTTTGATGATTTTTCTTCACATTCTTCGATGACCCGGCGTTGTCGTTCGTCGAAGCGATGGCAGCTGTCTTCATGTAGCGCTGCTGCTTACCTCGCGGGCAGAGACGAACTGCAGGGGGCGCAGGGAGGCGCGCATGTCCTGGATGTTGTTCTCGAGCTCGTAGAGAGCATTGGCAATGCTGGTCTCGATCTCCGAGGGGTTCTGGCGCGAAGGCGAGTTGGGGGCGATCTTGTTGAGGTGCGACATGTTGGCGGTAGTCGAGGTTGAGGGACGTCCGGTCTGTGAAATCGTTTGGCGGCGCGAGACGAATTCTTGAACAACTTGGGACGGAAGGTGCGAAGTCGAGCGTGCGCTAAGCGAGGCCTTGGCAGACTTTTCGGGTCACATGATCACGTAGCTTCTCATCTCTCTCACTTGCACCATTCAAATCATCAAGAAAACTGGTTTTCTGCTGTTTAGATTCTCGACCTCTCTCAGTATTTGCGACCTATGATAGTAGGATATTCAAGACGTGTCTTAGTCTAAGATCGCTCGTCAAGGCCGGTTCTGGACAGCAGCAGACAAACCACCATTGCATCCGTGCCTTCCCGCGTCGACTTGACTCTCCGTCTGTCAAACACTGCAGTCCGCTTTCTCAAGTGCGGGTCATTCTTCCTTCCATATTTTGCATTTTGAAAATGAACTCTCAACTGTACCATCCAGCAACGCTGTTGCAATATGCTGCCATTCTCGCAGCGATATACGTATTCTTCAATGGCCCATTTTCTGGCGTCTCACAAGGCCAATCCTCATCCGATGAGAGCTTTGATATACCACTATCTCAAGAGAAGGCCGATCAACTCGTCTATCCGGACTCTGACCTGAAGTGCGATGCCCATACATACAGTGTCAACGTTTTCTCGAGAAGCCCTCTAGTGATATACATTCCTGACTTTCTGTCAAAAGTAGAATCAAAGCACATGATCGACATCAGGTAAACCAAACACCTGCTGATTCCATTGCTGAATGCTCACATCATTCGAAACGACAGTGAGAACAAATGGCAGCCTTCCACAGTTTACAGCGACAATGTCGAATCCACGGATACCAGTATTCGGAAGTCGGAAAAGGCAATGATCGAACGTGACAGCACAGTCCAATGCATCGAACAACGTGCTCTGGACTTTCAAGGCTGGCCTGTAGACACCTTCATCGAGCGCTTGTGGACACAACGATATACGACATCTGGCCACTACGCTCACCACTACGACTGGGCTTTTGCCTCAAAGACAGCACACCGAGTCAGTACGTTCATGGTATACATAGAAGCAAATTGTACAGGTGGAGGCACAAACTTCCCATTACTTGTCAGACCACAAGACAAGCGTTGGTGCGAGTTTGTAGACTGCGAGGAGTCGGAAGAGAATGGTGTTACGTTCTTGCCAAAAGCAGGCGCTGCTGTTTTCTGGGAGAACTTTGATGTTGATGGGAAGGGATGGAAGCAGGGTCTTCATGCCGGTATGCCTGTGCACAGCGGTGTCAAGATCGGTCTGAACATATGGAGTTGGTAAGTAACATTGACCCAGATAGCAATAATCTTCGTAAGCTAACTCGTCGCAGGTATCAAAAGGGCCATCAAGCGGCTATTGAGAAGCATACAATTGGCACAAGATGAACTCTGAAGCAGCATGGAAGCGTCGCCATAACATTTAACGTCAATTATACATAGATCTATATATATCTGAACCATCTATAAATCAATGCTTACACAAACATTACTCGTCATCAGCAGCGATCCAAAGTGCCGACATGGCCATGGTTTCGGGCTTCTCACCCTCGGCCTGCTTCAAGCACAAGTCCAAGATCCTCCAGATGAGACCTGCGTCCAACCCTCTAGGCACACGTACGCCGGCCTCACCCGCCTTCAGCGGTGTCAAAATAGTGCGTCCGCACTGAGATGTTGTTCTAGCAATCTCATCGACGCCGTGTTCGCCATCAATAACAACCTTGATCGCGAATCTTTCGCCGCCCTTATCGTCAAAGAGGTCGGGGAATACAACCATGGCGACGGCCAAGGGATCGTGTAGCGGAGGCCCTTCTGTGAGTCCAAAGACGTCGGCATATGTCTTTGCGAAGAAGGTGAGGATTTGGTTGAACAAAACGCGGAGGACCGAAGCTTCTGTGCCATCATCCACTTTTGTGTCAAACCCATAGAGCAGCTCCAGACATATCTCTGGTGTTGCCAACTATTGTAATCGTTAGCTGGAAGTGCTCTGTAAGACCTGGCACGTACACTTACCATCTGATGTGTCAAGTCCAGCGGAGCAATTGTTGTCTTTGCCGCAAGGACGGGATTGCTGAAAACAGACTGCGCGGACTCGGGGTCAATGTAGATGTTGAATTCTGCCCAGGGCGTCCAGTTTCCAAATCTTTCTGTGCCCTCGCCTTCGAGGGAACCCATCGGTGCGTTCGTGAAACCGCCTCCAACAGCACCGCCCATAATGGTCAACCCTGCGATGTGGTCAACCACATCAGGGAAAGTGTTGAACAGCAATGCAGCATTTGTAAGACAGCCTGTGACTTGTAAGCCAGATGAATGATGACTAACTTGGAGTAGAACTCACCAGTTGCAACAAGCCATGCTGTCTTTGGTGGTTCTGCTATCAGAGCCTTGTACATGGCCAACACTGCAGACATATCCGTACGTTCTGGTGCTCCTGGCTCAGGCAAAACAGTAGTGCCATCTAGTCCAATACATCAGAATCATAACCGGTCGCCAATTCGGGTTTTGACATACCCAATCCAGACTCTCCATGGATATCAGGCGCTGAAGCCGCAGGACGACAAAAGGGCTTGCTAGCACCCGCGTACACAGGAACATCCTCTCTGCCAATCGCCCTCAAGATAGATCTCGTATTGCGTGTCGTCTTGACTAGAGGAGCATTGCCATAGATAGTACTGATTCCCAGTAATCTCAAAGCCGGACATTGAGCAGAAAGCAGAATTGCAAATGCATCCTGTTTTATCATGTCAGGACAATTATGGCTTCACCAGGGTCCAGGGGGAAATGGATATTTGAAATCGTACATCGTGCCCAGTATCACAGTCCAACCAGAGAGCCACTGGTTTACCGTTACCACTCCATTTGGCATGGGCATTTGCCGCTGTTTCTGAGGTTTGGACAGTCATTGCATGAGAAATTGAATGTGTTGGTGTTGAAAGTCAAGATGATCAAACAGTCATCGGTAACGTTGATTCGGATCCGAGCCTTGGCACGTGCTTTTCGATAACAGTAGATAGATACGCGGCAGTGATGTTGCTACTTGATATACCAATAATCAGTGAGCACTGTAGAACTGTCAGGGAAGCGAACAAGCCCAGATATGACGGTTCGTTGGAATCAACACATTTGTTGCACGAAATGACTAAATTTGTCCTTGACTCTGGGGCGACCCTGCCACTGTGACATCTCAATTTTGCTGCTCGATCTGGTTCATCTTGTGATTGAGGGCATTGTTAGCTTGCAACAACCTTCAAGTGCTCCAACATCTGAGCTTACAATCGTGAAACACCATACATACGATATCGCTGACGTGTTGTGAGAATAAGAAAGGCCAAACAAAGTAAGAAGCTGTCAACTGACAACACCAGGCGGGGATGTTCTTGACATGGTGTTGCGACACAGACGGAAAGAACGTCCAGCGCTCATGCTTGATTGATTAAGTTCATCTAACCTTTCCAAGCTCCGCCGAATCTTCTCCAATCCTCCCAGATGCCTCGTAAGACAGCACGATCGGCATTGCCCATGCTGGAACTCAATGCCTTGACACCACGACTATCATCTGCGCCAATCTCGGCAACATCGATGATTGCCCACATGCCTGGTGTAAGAGCATCTCGCATACCTTCACCTAGTCTGCCGTTCAGAATCAGAGTACAGTAATAATGAAGGATATGAGGGGCATGCTGAGCCACATGCATGCGAGCTTTGCGTGTCTCGTCGACAAGCTCAGGTGCTCTTCCTCGGCCTCCCGCCACGTTGGACTGCGGCGGATTGCAAAGATTTTCGAGAACCCTCGAATACTTTTGAGCCTGCTTCAAAGTTAATGGAGCATTTGTGGGGTCAAGCCATGCAGGGTGTTTGAAGCGGTTGACGGTTCCTGCGTCCTTGCTGCTTGGCGAGAAGAGGCAGACAAGAAGTCTTTGCATCAACGGAACGAGGAGATGGAATCGACCACCCAGACTGGGACGGTGGAACTGCAGAAGACTTTGGACGATTGTGCAAAGACCCTCAAACATCAACGACGCTTGCTTGACGCGCTTGACCGGCGACAGAGGAGACGCAAGTGTGGTCACTGTCGCAATAGTCATCTCTGCGGAGTATTGTGTGACGAGATGAGGCTAAATGTGTGGTTAGTCGGATGTCCGAAGTACGTAAGACCTCTGGCACTTACTTGTTCTCTTAATACCATAGTGACACAGGCGACTAATTGCTGATGGACCGCGTACTCAGAACAAGAGTTCGAGAGTTCTAGCAGTCTTACGAGGACAGAGACTGAACCAATCTCGGAAGCAGCTGCTCCGTGTTTACGAGAGCCATGCATGGCGGAAAGAATGCATCGTACCAACATGACTCTTTCTGCAGTGCACTGCTGGACTGAAGTAGGCAGGATCCGTTCCATCAGTGAGAGCTTCTCGTTCTCGGAGATACTCTGAACGCTTTTGGTGACAGCATCAGTGATGGACCAGTACTGGCCAGCGTCCGTTTCTTGTTTCAGTAGATGCTCGGCACTTGTACAAATGTCGACGAGGTCGGATTGAGAAGCGGCTGAAGATAGCTGTTGGAAGCATCGCACCAAAATTGGGATGGGAACATCTTTTGATTCTTCAATCAAAGCATGCAACCTCTTTGCGAAGCGCTTGGCATCTATTAACTACTGTCAGTTTGATCATCAACAATCGTCAGTTGTCTGTAGAATACTCACACTTCTCGGATGAAGATCCTCCAGAGGCCAAGATCGATGCAGGGATTCCAGTGTACACTTGGACGGCGATACGAGCTTTATCCACATTCGAACCGCTGAGCTCGTCCTCTGTCGAACTTGACAGGATCTCCCACAGTCGCTTAGCCAAAGAATCGATTGTGGACGATGAAAAGTGTGAGAAATTCGACATATCCTCATGAGTGAGACGAGCATCAAACGCCTCGAAAAGCGCTTTCACAAGAAAGACTCTACCCGGATTTGAGGGCAGGCCTAAGTCCTTCTGCTTGTTGATAAAGTCTGACGCAAGCGTAGAGAGTTGTTCCAGGTACGACTTGCTTCGATCTTGCTCCTTAGTATCCAGAATGTGTCCCAGGAGACGTTGACAAACACTTTCGAAAGCATCCAGTTCATTGCTGGTGTAAGAGATCCCTGCAAGATCCCATAGTGCACCGGGTGCCACAGAAATTTTTGCTGTTGCGTTTGGTAGCTCGAGGAGTGCCGCGATCAGATCGAGGGCTTGCTGCTTCGCTTGTCCGACAAACTTCTTCTGGGTCATAGCTGACACAGTAAGATCCAAGATTTTCTCGCGCTGTTGACGAGACAGTCCCTTCAATGGCCACTGGAGGAGGAGATCAAGCCAAGACTCTGATGTGGCGGAACTTTCTACAGCTTCACAAACTACATTGAATAGGTCATCTTTGGTAGCAAGGTCGCTAGCTGCAAAGACTGCGTCAAGGAACTCAAACAGCACCGAGCTTGAGTACGAAGGATCAGAGAAAAAACCGTCAAACAAATCCTTGAAGAGTTGGACCCTCTCGGTCGCGGGTATGCAAGCCAGAAGTCCAGGGAAGCCAGTGAGGATTGTCAAGAAAGCGGCTGGCCGCTGAGAAGCGTAACTGCTAGTCTTGCTACCATCCTTAGAGGGCAAAGCTGCGCGGCAGAACAGATGCGCATAGTCAGATTCGTGGCCAGTTAGTTGTCTCTGCATGTCGCAGATTGAAGCGATGAAGACAAACGCTGAATCGACCTCAGATATTGTACCCGGCTTCAATTTTGAGCCGCTTTGAATCTTCTTCAGCGCAAATTGTGTAATGGGTCCGTCTAGCAGTTTTGCGTTTCTCGTCTGAACTTCTTCGCTCGATTTGGTTGTTGACCAGATTGGATACCATAGCTGATAGATCCGTGAAGCTAGACCGAGCATATGGGCAGAGAGAAGCTCGCTGATGTCTGCAGTCTGCAGGAATGCACTCTCTACAGCCGAAAGTAGTGACTCCAAGTAGGGCATGAGAACGTCGATAGTGGCGTCAGTCTTCAAAGCACTAACGATGGCATTGAGTAGGACGATGTTTGCGAAGGCCTGCGGACTTGCGACAGAAGACGATGCAACCGACTGAGTCAGCGTACTCTGTCGAGAATCCAACAACTCCGATATCTGTGCCGATGTCAGGGACGTTTCTAGGATGTCCCTCAATGACTCCTCCAGTGACAAGTCAGCCCAGAGAAGCCACTTGGACGACTTCTTCGAAGAGATTTGGGTGCTTAAGCAGGCGGACCACTGGTCAAGGAACGCAGGGAGATTGCGAGTTCGCGCATAAGCGTGCATCAGAGGTACTACGATCTTGTAGCAGATGTTGCGAGGGTTGGACCAGTCATCGCTAGAGACTAGGCCCGAGACAGCGGAGGCTTTTGCTTCTCCGTTGCTCGTTAATGTATCAAATAACGCATTAGCCGGGACAGCGTTGATGTCTGTGAAGATGCTAGCATTCATGTTAAGAATCTTAGCAGTGAGGGGAAAGTCAGGCTTCGATGTCGACAAGTCGCATCGCTGATCCAGGACCTCGCTTAGCACATCCGCATCAAGCACCAGCTTGTTATCTGACAGTACATCGAACATCTCGTTTAGTTTTTGGTTAACAATAGTAGCGTCTGGAGCGTTGGTGATGGTTTCCGATAAGGAATTAAACAGAAGATGGATCCAAGGTGCTTCAATGATCCTTTGCTTAGGGTTGCCAATAGGCGCACAGCGAACTGCCAGATCCAGTAACAATGGCACACATCCGTAGACGTGGGATAGCTGACCCTGCTTAACGGAGTCCGAAGTGTCTCCATCAACAAGGGTCGTGATTTGCGAGCGCAAAGGTTCCAGTCTTTGTACCAGCCCAGGAACTTCTGGCTGTTGGCGCTTCTTCTGTACGACAGCCTTAGAAGTGTAGAAAGCAGCTCTTGCTGGGACGAAAAGATGTGTGGCCAGTAAACGGTCGAGCGATCGGGTGGCATTATGTTGCGAAGCAAGTTCTGAGCCCAGTTCTGAGTGCAGGGATTGTAGAAGAAGAGCAGCTGGCCACAAACACTCGGTGCAGAAAGAGATATCCATGGGATCCATTGAAGCGTTCGGTTGCAGGATGGCTAAGTCCTGGATCAGAGTCAGAGTAGCGGCCACATGAGAGAGGGGAAGACCATGCGAAGTTCGAAGATGCAGCAAGGCGTACAGAGTGTGCTTGACAAAACGAACGAGGTCCGCATGGTCCAGACGAAGAAGGGCGTGGACGCGATTCTCCGAGGCAGCATCTGTAGCAACAGGTGTTTGGGTCGAACGCGAGATTAGGACACGGATGGCAACCGTGACTTGGGCGAAGATCAAAGCTGGGTGATCAGATGTCGTGTCGTTGGCAGCACTTTGCCTCTTTCTCTTCTTGGTGGAAGGCTTTGCATCGTCTGCAGTATTGGGAGCTGGGGTAGAGGTGGGCGGGAAGAGGTGTGCGAGGGCAACTGAGCAGGTGTTGATCGGACTGGCGACAGACAAGGACTTGGCTAGAGCAGCAGTCGGCATGCGCTCAAGGATGCGGCGAAAGAGGATCCATGATGGAAGATATTGGCAGGTCTCTGGTTGGGCAGAGAGCTTGTCGAGAAGCCAGCGTAACACAAAGTCCAGGCGAGAGATATGTGAGAGCGAGGACGAGGTAGACGACCCGGGTATGAATTGAGGGTCCAGAGAGATGTCAAGGATGCGGGCAGCTTCTTGAACACGCTCTTCAAAAGAATCGAACGACTTGTCGAGGGAAAGAAGGCGTTGCAAAGACGACTAATCAAGTCAGCATTGCACTTCGGACAGAGATGAAGCTTTAAGAACCTTTGAATCGTCGTCGCGGGTAGCCATGACCGGCTCGAGCAGGGTGTTTGAAAAAATTAAAGCCGACGCTCTTCTTTCCTAAAACTTGACGCTCTTTCCTCGAAATCATGGAGACGCAGTTTTGCATGTGAACTGGTCCAAGCTCGCCGCAGCGGGAAAGCGCGAACAAGACCCGGAGCTGCCAGGCCAAGGCCTCCTCGCGACGACGACAGCGACGACGATATACAACCCTCGACCTCTTTCTTACTGTCCAATTCTCCAACCTACACAATCCACAATGTCCGACTCTGTTGCTCCCTCATCGCCTCAGGCCCCCGGCTCCCTGCGCTCTAACAGACCCATGAGCGAAGCCCTGCTCAATGAGAAGGCATGCGACCATCTATCCCGACCAATTGCTCGCCGTCGACTGACTCTGCTATTCTAGTGGGACCACTGCCTGAGCACCATGCTCATCCGCTCCACCCTCGGTGCCTCGTTCGGTGTCATCTTCTCCGTCCTCCTCTTCAAGCGTCGCGCATGGCCTGCCTTTGTCGGTTTCGGTTTCGGTGCCGGTAGAGCCTGGGAGGAGTGCGACAACGTACGTCCAGCAAGACTCATTCAGGACTCCTTCTGACTATACACAGAGCTTCAAGCGCGCTGCTGCCCCCACCAGAGACGGCCTGAGAACCATGAGACAATAAATGCTTTCGCGAAGCACATACACCCCCTCTTCTTACGCCTGTGTCTAATCCTCAGAATCCAACCTCTTTCCTACTCCTCATTGTGTAAAACGCTTCAAACTCTTCGTCGCGAACCTCGTCGGATTTCCATGAACTACAGAACCTGAGAATTACTGCCTAAACGTCTCGCACCAAAGGACCGCTCCGCACCGGGAATGCCGTAACTATGTAGGCTTTACTCCTAGACTCCCACCAAAACAAACTATTTCAATCTCTCTACACTAGCACTTCGGTCCATTGAGAAACCCAACGGGCGCCGTCTTGGTCTTCGTTCACTGTGACCTTCCAACCTCGTGTGCTTCCAGCTCTGCCAGTGGTGAAGCAAGTCCTGTGTTTACATTTCGATATCTCGGCTGAGGAAGACTAGAGGGTGGCTGCCCGCTGGCAGTGTAGGCTGAAGATGGAGTGTATGCGACGTATTGTGATGGCGCTCTGGGTGTTCCCATTCCAGGGCTCGTCATCCACAGCGACGAATTGGATGGGGTTGGGCTGGTCATAGCGATGCTAGGTGAGGACTGAACAGGAGCATCGGATGGCGCCTCTGCTGCTCCACGGATATCTTCTGGTGAGTATGGATGTCCATTGGCGGCATGGTGAGCATATGTAGATACAGAATTGTCATCAGCCGAGCGATGCGACTGCTCTTCCAATTCCGCAGGGCCCTGTAAGTTTGATAATCCGCTAGCCATGTCACGTTGGCTGTTGTTGTGTTCCGCCATGCTATCCTCTCCTGAGCCGAGGGAGTAGCCAGCCCTGCTCGATTTCTCATTCGACACTCCTCCTGCACCAGATCTGCGGCGCTTCCAGAACTTCCAGCCAATGAACAGAAGTACTAGCAGTAGGATCGAACCGGCAGCCGCTCCGACTATGACACCAATGATGAGTCCGCGAGAGCTGCCCATAGAACCGCTTTCAGTTGGTGCAGGTGTGGATGTATCCATAGCTGTGCTTGAAGATGGCGAAGTTGCTGACGAGGATAGCGATGAAGCTGATGACACAGACAACAATGTCGATGGAGACGAAGACGCTGGGGAGTTGTCAGACGCATCGGTCTCCGTTGGCTGGGAGTTGATCGTAGGCGAAGCCGAAGGTGTAGCAGATCCAAAGATGGGATTCGCGATTTCGGTGTCGGCGTAGGTGGTGGTCAATTGTTCGGTACCGCAGCTGAAGATGTAATTATTGTCTCGGTATGCCTTATTACAGAAGGGACGACTAGGATTAGAGCTGTATCTCACGGGTTAGTGTCTCGAATGTTGGCACATCTCACGATGCTCACCAGTAGACGCATCCTCCAGTAACATAGTCGCAGGAGGTTGTTATGCCCAACGTGTAGTCAATACACCTTGTTCGAGGAACGCAAGTAGCGCCGATAGCAGTGCAGCAGCCGACATATCTGCAAATCTTAGTTAGTGGTCGGGGTCACGTAGAAATGAGAGGCGTGCGTACCCATCACTGACTGAGACGCAAGCAGCTGGCTGGTAGCAAAAGACTAACTATGGTTAGTTCAACGATCACAGGATAATTGATGAAGCAATCGACGTACTCTTGCTGTTCGGAACGCAGTACGAGGTATCGCGTTTCTGGATCTGCAGTCCAATCTGTGAGTGCCAGGGGTCTGCTTGGACTGGACAGGATGGTGCTGCTGTGATTTGGCTGAATGTGGTGGTGGCAACGGTCAGCCAGAGGAAAAGAATGTGTATGAGAACCATGTTGATGGTGTGGCAGCTATACAACAGCATGGTCTAGTCGTGTGTATGTGAAGAGCATAGAACCAGAAAGAGTCGCGTTTGTTGTGGATAGTATGGACTTGAGATACTCGTTCGGGGTATGCAAACGCGGGAGTGCAAACAAACGATACTCTCGACACTTTTCCGTGATGGTCACCAAATCTCAGGAACGCGACCTACAATCAGACTTGCCTTGGTCAATCTCTGAACAGCCTTGCCTTTTTGACTGATCTCGGTTTCTTGACATTGTCTCGGGAGAACTTCGCTCGCTACTTTGTACATCACACTGCAGAAAGTACTACCATCTTACCTTGCTTTCCAGAGAGCATTGTATGGACACCTTGGAGAAACGAGGCTATCGTCAGACGATATTTGCCGTGTTTTCATCTTACACACTTTGCTATCCTTTGGGCCTCGACAAGAGTGGCGGAGCAAGATTACAGAGACTAACATCTCGCTTGTAGTCCATAGTCTTCCCTACCTCAAGATCCCGGGTCTATTCGTGGATATCTGTCGTAGCAGAAAGGTGGTGAGAAGGAGGATAAATTCTGGTCTCAGGAATGATACGGACTGCACTTCTTCACGGACCGCAGACAGCAGCGTGAGAGATGACCAAGCCTCAGGAGTCCAACAGCGGTGGTCGTTTGCAGATTAAGGGACAAGAGTTCAAGACACAGGTGGTCGTTTGAAGATCAAGGGATGACGGGTACGGACAGAAATGATCATCAGCAAGAGACGTTTTGGTCTGGGCCGAAATGCTTGGCTCGCTCAGGGCAAGATTTGAGCGAAGGAAGTTAGGCAGGGAGGAGCAGGCGCAGAGGTTGTCCTGCGCCTCGTGCAGAGAGACCTAGACGCGTGACGACCGAAGATTGCAGACAGACGACGGCGGACGCGGAGCATCTCTCCTCCTGATTGATATCCTTTGACGACTGACTGATTTTCAGTGCATATGGGCGTCTTGTGATTAATCACAGTCGTACGTACAAGCGCGGTGGGTTTTCAGCACGCGCAAGCTGAGACATTTTGGGCGTGTTGACATGTGCCGCCGATGATCCCTGCGGTGAAGAGTTTACTCGCATCCCACATTGCAGTTGCAGTCACGTATCAAACATAAGCGAAGACGGCCGCCCGCTTACACAGTCGCAATAGGGGTGAGAGTCTTCCTGTGCTTGCGGCCACCAGTGCACGACTTGTGGACATATTCTTCGGCGCCGAAGGAAAGTGTACTGTGTCGCACGTTCTCTGCTCGAGACATTCGGGACGGTGCATACGAGGGATCCGAGAGCAAACGGTCGCAATCCACCCACCCACGTCACCTTCAATGGAGCAGGTGGAACTCGCAACGAGCGACGGCAGGACCCCGAAGTCTGTTGATACCATGGACAACAGGACTGTGTTACCGCGCCCGGATGCGCCGCGGCGAACCACGCATCCTGCTGCTGCCCTGAAGAAGCCGCCTGTGCCTGCAGCCGTCAATACCGACTCTTCGTCTATTTCTCGTTCCAACAACAACATCCACAACAACCCGTCCAGCTACAGCTCCAACAGCCTGCCTTTGCGGCCGCGCACCCAGGCCCCCTATACAAGGCCCCATCTACGCTCCAGGTCGCACGCTTCTGCTCTCGCTCCTCCCATGGCTCCGCGAGCACATTCTCTCCCTTCGGTGCATTCGGCCGGCCACCAGTATCCTTCTTCTCCTTCGGCATCGCCTTTGCTGCGCCCTTCGAGCCCCATGTCTTCCTTATCGCCGCGCCAGCCATATTCGCCAAACATGCGACCGACTTCTCCCTTCCGTCCTCGATCTCCCCTACCTTTGGACGAAGCTTCCTATGCCCAGCACTCTTCTACCTACGATGGTGCTTTCCAAAGCATTTCCGAGGATGCCGAGCTCAGCATAACACCAAGATCTCACCTCGACAACCCACCCCATCCAGCTCCCTTTGGACGCTCGCTATCTCTGCGCCGACAACGACCATCATCTCCTCTGCACTCGCTCACGCCTTCAGCTGCAACATCCCGCTCAGCATCCGCTACTTCTTCACCCGCCGTTGCTACAGCCCGCTTCAACGAAAATTTTCCTCCGCTACATCATTACTCCAGCAATTCTTCCTTTTCGAGCATCTCCACCACACCTTCCTCTGCTCGCTCGCGATCGCCTAGTATCTCATCTCTCGAAACAATCGAAGATAATCCTGATCTGGAGTGGGAGGCTATCGAGGCCGACCGTTCCGCCAAGCAACGTGCAGCAGCAGAAGCCGAGGAGCAAGGCAACGACAACGAGCCGCGACGAAGGGGCAGCTTGGATCTCCCTGGCCACAGAAGTGTCGGTTTTGGCTTCGGCAGACGAGGCGGAGACGCCGGTCGAAAGAGATGGAGTATCTGTGGTGGTGAGAGGACAGTCGATCTGGACCTCGAGACCATTTGGGAGGATTAACGAAAACATCCGTCATTTCTAGCGACGCTTTTCTGGTTTTGATGCTTCTTTTGGCGCTCTCCTATTCTTTCTTCTTCTTTTTCATTTTTCTACGCTACTTGGAAGGACCTCAGATTTTTCGGTTCGATGCAGCGTCAAGACTGTTCTTTCCATTCTTCGTTTCACGCTACGATACCCCTATCAAACGACCCAGGTCTTAGATAGAACTATATGCATTAATGCCTCTGTTATGCTTTTTACACCAGTCTTTCCAAAACATCTTCTTCCAAATTGTACACGTGGACAATGCCAACATTGTGCATTGATTGTTCGAACAGTTGATCAGGACCAAGAGATGCTATGGTTTTGTCAGCTCTTCTCTTTACAGCATGTTGATGGAGATCGGAACTTACGCAATCATAATACCAGCTCCAGCAGCAATGGCCACCAGCTGAGTGACAATCTTCTTGATCTCAGCGACCTTATTGGGACCAGTCTCCATGAGCTCAGGCACAACGCTCATGCCTACAAACATGAAGGTTCCTGCAGTCCAGGGCAACAAGAGATCACCCCAGTGAAGGCTGGTGCCAAAGAGTCCGGGAGTGGGAAGGGCATCAGCGCTGTTGCCGCCGTATTCCTGAACTGCAATTCCCATGAGTGCGCCTGTAAGGGCTCCTGCTGCAGTCAAGAACTGTGCACCGATGGCTGCACGCTTGGAGAAGCCGGATTGAATGAGGAGAGCAAAGTCTCCGACCTCGTGGGGGACCTGTGTTTGAGTTAGCCAGAGTCGTCAAGATGTTAATATGTGAAACAAACCTCGTGGAAAAAGACGGCAGTAGTCGTCAGTGCTCCGACGGTGGGAGAAGCATAGAATGAAGATGCCATTGCAAGACCATCGGTAATGTTGTGAGTGAAGTCTGCGATGATGTTCAAGTAGCCTCTGTTGGAGCTGGGGCCGCTTTCTTGCTCTACAGGCACAACGCTCTTCGTGCTCGCTTTCTCACCACCACGCTGGCGCAGACCATCGGTTTGAGCACCCTTGTCAGAGCCAGATGCTTTGGCAGAGGCGGCTGCCTTGTCGCCACCTTCGATCTTACCATGAGCATGGCCGTGAGAGTGACCACCCTCGTCACCTCCAGAAGCAATACGGATAGCCTTGTCGAGGATGACGAAACTGACAAAGCCTACCATGATGGCGATTCCGAGCAGAATGTTCTTGTTACCATCAGCAACCACCAAAGTCACATGCTCTGGACTGTCTTCGCCAACGAAGATCTCGGGCAGAAGATGGAAGAGTGTATCGCCCATGAGTCCACCAAAGGCGAATGCAACCATGGTGTTCAAAGAAGCCGGATCAATGTCTGAGGGGCACAGAGCCAGCAAGAAGTTGGGAGGGCCAGAAATGTAGAGAACGCTCCTATCATATCATCAGTACAGATACGGTCATTCGAGAAGATTAGCAAGCTAACAAGAGAGTGTTGACAGCAGGTGATCCTGGGAACAAGACGGCGAATGCTCTGGCTGTGAAGCCTGTAGCAGCTTCATGTGCTGTTGAAGCCTTGTGGGCGTTGAGAGACTGGACCAGAGGGCATTGCTGACAGATTAAGTATACATTGCATAGCATTGAGTAATAATAGACCAACCTGGATCTGTTCTTCAATCTGTGCAGATGAGAGGTCACCAACAGGTGTCTTTTCGGAGTATGCAGAGATGACTTGGCACAGTACTACGAGGACGACCAGCAAAGTGGCATACACACGATTCATGATGGCCATCTTTTGTAGTCTATCACACAAGAAATCCTTGCGATTGTGAACGGTCAAGTTGTCACCTGTACTCTACTTGTACTCGGGGCAGAGCGCGAGGTGGAGCGAGCGATAAGATAAGTAAAGAGAGCAAACATGGGGAAGCCGCGAAGGTGTTTGCATCCAAATTTTCGGGGACCGGCTTTCTCGATGGCGGCTCTACAACATTTTTTCCGTACAATCATACAGACAAATCAGACAAGATGGGTCGCGAATTGCAAAAGAGGAAGAACCGCTCGTCAACCGCCAAGGTGACGCAAAAGGCAAAGTCGAAGAGAAAGTTGTTGCAGAACCCCATTATCGCAGCCAACTGGTAGGTCCATCGCATAGCGCTTCTGTTGAATGCAAGATCTAACAACGACACAGGAACCAGAAGGAGACGCTCAGCCAGAACTACCGCCGTCTCGGACTCGTTTCCAAGTTGAACCACCCCACTGGTGGTGTTGAGAAGACATCAAAGACATTAGTCGAGGCCGCCAATGGCCTTGCACCCGAGCCCACGCCCGACAACCTCAACATTAGCACAAAATTGCCTACTACCATCAACATCTCCGAAGTCAAGATTAGAAGAGATCCCGAGACTGGCGCTATTCTGGAAGTCCTGGGTGGTGAAAGAAAGGCCAACCCGCTGAACGACCCTCTGAACGACATCGAGGACAGTGACGACGAGGGCTGGCAGGGATTTGTGAACGAGCACGGTGTTTTGGATGGAGCACAACAGGGAGGAGATGCAAGAACCGATGTGGTCCGCCAACTCGAGGAGCAAGCCGCCCGCCCGATCAAGAAGGCTCCCAGGAAGCAGAGTGACCGCGAAGAAGACTGGATTGAGCGACTGGTGCAGAAGCACGGCGACAACTACGCCGCCATGGCTCGCGATATGAAGCTCAACCCCTTCCAGCAGAGCGTTGGTGATCTCAAGAAGAGAGTCAAGAAGTGGAATGCCAAGCAACAATCATAAAGATGATGGATTGGGTGCTCTATTTGATATGCATAGCGAAGGCGTTGGCAGGCAATGGGTCGACATTTCACACACTTTCTCCGAGGTTAAGAGACAACTCGTCATTGGATAGGATACAAAGATCAAAGGGTCATTATTTGTTCATAAGATTTAGGCGCCTTTTCCGCCTCTCTCGTCCTGCATGCCAATGACAACATCTGGGGCCTCTGGGTTCTCTTTCTTGGCCTTTGCCGTGCTGTTGTTCGAATCTCTACGCTGGGTGGCAGTGCCGCCCTCATCGCGGCTCTTGGACCTAGAGACGTGCTGGGTCAGTACAATGTTTAATATCAAGGGTAGAAAAGGATATGTACTTCTGGCCCTCGGCAGCATTGGCGCTCTGAACGTCGAGCTTGTCCTTCTTGTCGGTTGCGTGCTCGCTGTCGGGGTATGCTTCGTTTGCGACATAGTCGTCGGTGCTGAGCTTACCACCGCTGCTGTAACGGCATGTTGACGAAACGAAGGTGCGGCGGGGAGAAGCTGGTACAATGCGAGACTGTCTCAGGGTGCTAAGGCGAACAGTGCGGCGGTAAAAGGTCAGGAACTCTGAGGGAGATGGCATGTTGAAGTCTGAGATTGACGTCTTTGGTGTGATTGGAATTGAGAGAGAAGAAGCAGCTATGTTTGTGTAGAAGATGAGTGGAGTAGGCAATGTTCTCTAGTCACTGGTAATGGTCATGCATGAGTAGTCAGTTACGTATGCCAAGCCTCGAGCTTGATCGATGCGAACGCAGAAGTCACGATGCGAATTGCGCCCGACGACCAAGACACAAGCAGTCAGTGTCCCTACCACAATCATCATGGCCGTGTCTGACGAGTTTCCGTGTATCCTGTGAGCTTCAGCATCCCAATGGAACGAACCACGAAGCTCATGCGCATGGCGTAGAACCATCGACACTCCCTTCCCTACCCACCGCCTAGCCAGCGCCGCAATCCGCTCTCTGTCAGTCGATCAGGAGCTCTCGCCTCTGGTCCGTCGCCAGTTCTCGCTCCACCGGCCGTCAGATGCTCCCCCAAGTGCAGTCGAGCATGACCCCCTTCGCGCCTCTCTCTTGACCAACGCCGCTCCCATCACCTCGCTAGACGCCGTTCAATCGACACAGCCCACATCTGATGAGGACGATGCTACCGTACTTCGCACTGTCTACCGCGCCACTACCAACCGTATGCTTCGTGTTTCGGTGAATGGCTTCTTTGAGAGCCTCAACGTTGTCCTGCAGGTCATGCAGGAACTCGATGTTGATGTCCTCCAAGACCAAGGTCTCGAAGATCTCGAAGGCGCTCAAGGCGTGGAACAAGGAATGATTGGGACCACAAAGACTGGCGCCTGAAAAGACCCTGTCTTCTGATTTGTTCTCCAACCAAAACACCAACACGCAATCTACCATGCGCTTGTTGTAGCGCCAGATTCACCTATCCCAGCCACAGGCTGCTCGCCAAAGATTCAAGCCGGCAACTACGCCTCAGACGTGCTAAGATCTCGCTCTCGCAGATCTGAGCGAGAAGTGCCAATCGCTTCCTGCGAGCATAAATTGCAACTCAACGGAAGCCCTTTTATAGACATCTGACGAGAGCCTCGCATTAGCTAGAACAGTACTTTACGAGTACAAGATTGGTTTCTATATTCACTGCTGTATGAATCAATGTCCCGGATCTCGGGGGCTGTATTGGATCTTAGTCTCGGTGATTTATGCGGGAGGCCTAAATTCATACCTTATAAGCCATCTCGTGGTTGGGATATGTTCTGCTGCTTGTTCGGTCATACCAAGTCTTTGCGCTATTCGCACCTGTAATCGATGACATGCTAGGTAATTTGATCACGATTTGGTTTCTGAATGCCCATTGTCTGTCCCGCGCACATGTGCCGAAGCAGATCGTCATCATCTCCCAACCTCTCGCGTCTTGACGCTCTTGTGAGCATCATGTTTGTACACCTTCGTATTCCATCAATCGAATCATGCAACTACGTTATTTGAGGCACAGGGTTTTACTGGCCTTATCCAGTTTGGTCATCGTCAATGCTCAAGAGCAATTTGACCCAAGAGAGGCCACAATAGCTTCTGTCCACAATGCATTGTATTCTGGCACGAGCTGTCGAAGTATCGTCTCTGCTTTCCTGTCACGCATTGAAGCCTTGGACCACGAATACGTCAACTCCATAATATCTCTGGATCTCGAATCTCTTTCAATCGCATCACAACAAGATGCACTGCTCGCTAGCAAGGATGCCAGCATAGGCCCGCTGTTCTGCGTCCCCGTGCTTTTGAAGGACAATCTTGATACTGCATCTCTGCCAACTACCAGTGGAAGCCTTGCTCTCGCTGACTCGAGGCCTTCGGTTGATGCTGCAGTCGTCAAGGCGCTCAAAGATGCAGGTGCTATCATCTTGGGCAAAACAAATCTTCAAGAGCTCGCCTTGGAAGGAATCTCGGTATCCTCTCTTGGTGGCCAGACGGTCAATCCCTATGATGCCGACAGAACCCCGGGCGGGTCATCTGGAGGCAGTGGTGCCAGTGTTGCTGCATCATTCGCGGTCTTCGCCCTGGGTACAGACACGATAAACAGTGTACGTAATCCAGCAAGTGCAAACAGCCTCTTCGGGCTACGTCCTACCAGAGGGCTTGTATCGAGAGCCGGTGTCGTTCCCAACTCTCATACACAGGATGCCGTTGGGCCTATCACACGATGCGTTAAGGATCTTGCTATCGCTCTTTCGGCCATTGCAAGCTCGCAGCTAGATCCTGAAGACAACAGCACTGCACTTGTACCTCAGGGTATTCGTGGGACCGATTACCACATGGATCTTGCCTCTGGCTCTCTCAGTGGTAAGACGATCGGAGTTCTCGAAACGTTCTTTGATCGCACGTCGACCAACGAGACCGAGCCTGTCAATGAATCTATGGATGCAATGATCGCGCGATTGCAAGAAGCCGGCGCCACTGTTGTACCAATCGATGACCCCATGTACAATGTCAACGCTATAATCGCATCGTGCGAGACTCAGAGATTCGAGCTCAGGCAGGAGGTGGACAAGTATCTTTCGAGAGCGAGCCTCAAAGGGCAGCATCCTGCGACTTTTCAGGATCTCTATGGCGAGAGCAATTCTTTCTTGGTGCTCCCACAGCAGTACGAGTTCATTAAGGCTGTATTGAAGGGTAGCACACAAGATCTCGAGTACGAGGCAGTCTTGAAAAACATCCAAGATCTGACCACGCATCTGCATGCAACTTTCGCTGCACACCACCTGGATGCAATCATCTACCCACAGCAGAGGAATCTTCCTGTGAGGATCGGATCTGCATCTCAACATGGACGCAACGGAATTCTGGCTGGAGTGACTGGCTTCCCTTCACTGGCGCTACCCGCGGGCTTCAGTCAGGCTACCGACTCCGCCCCAATCGGTATCCCTATCGGTATCGAGCTGATGGGCTTACCATGGACAGAAGCAAAACTGCTGCAGATTGCGCACGAGATGCAAGCTCTAACGCAGATCAGAAAGCCCCCTGTGTGGGCTAATCGGCACATACCTGTTCGAGACTATGCAGCTGTACCCAGCATGATGCCAAAGGATAGCAACAGTATCCCGTCGGCCTATCCGCTTGGGCTTTTGTTGTAGATAGCACAACGTGCATGCGTCGGCAAGAAATCCCGCGTAAACTCGAGACTTGTAGGTAGTCGACAGAGACCCTGCTTTTTTCCAACAGTATCCAGATAGAATAGCCTATCACCTACCTGTATGACTGAAGTCCTCTCTCCACACATGGTTGATTAATCAAGAACTAGCATGCAGTCTAGACATGTGAGCACTAGTCGAGACTTGGATCTCCATTTCGACGCAGCCTTCTTGCGTGCGCAGTGTGCACTCGGGTAGCAGCATCTCACGCACTGTACTGTACATGAAGTCACGAGTACATGCGCGCAACATGTGAAAATTGGCTCGAGCTTAGGGATGGTGGTTAGGTACTCGAGTGTCCCAAAAGGTGCTTGCAACATGCTAAGCATGCAGCTTGCAGATGCAGGTTTGAGACACGCAGGCGCCGCGGAATGGTTCGGCCCAGACATCGAATTGAAACCGAAAGATTCAAGTGCTGTGTTCGAGAAGCAGAGACCGGACGGATGGAAGACGAATCAGACCGAAACATGTTGCGTGAGGATTTGCCTCTACGACTCAGGAACCAGACATTCGAGGCCTCAGAAACTTTTGCTCTTGTCAGAAGGTCGCTATGGTTTGATTATTGCGGGGCTAGTTGATCACTGCAATGGCCTCGTGGGGAAGGGTCTGATCCTGAAACAAGCAACCTGACTGGTCGATTGACGCGCGGAGACAAGACGTGCTGGGTACGAGCGCAAGAGATGCAGATGCGCTTTGGGAGGGGGATACCCAGAGTAACAGATAGAGAGCGTGCCCATGAATAGACGATGACATAGCCAGCTTGGATAGCAGGTACGAGAGGCTTAAACAGTTGCCAGTTGCCATAGTTCGCGTGCCGAAAGGCGTTACTATTGGGAGAGAGCGACGCGATTGGCAACGCGGTATCGGTATCATGGCAACGAGATAACAAGACAGGAACGTATGGCCTGAGAGCTGTGTCTGTCGTGGTGCATACGTAGGATACAATAGCGGGATCGTTAGTGGCACTGCTCGTACTGCCCGGTCCAAGCTGGGAAGCAAGGCAGGCAGCGAAAAGCGAAAATATATTGGTATTTTATTGCCCGGCAACGATCTAGAGGGACCAGGGCGTTCCCGAGTCGCCGTCATTCGCTGCCCACACCCAAAGTGCGATCTACGGTGGGCAATCTGTGGGCAGAGACATGGCGCGACAACAGAGAATCCACCACGTTCGTATCACAGCGATGCACCGTTTGGGCGTCGCGTGGGATCAGAGAAGGCAGTTTGGCCTGGGTTGTTGTTGTGGCATGCCGCATGCGAAATGCGACCCTCGCTCTTAGGATTTGGGAAACGGTTCACTCGCAACGCTTCGATTATTTCTGCCCTAGCGTGAGGCCCGAGCGCAGCCAAGGCCGAGAGAGCCTGAGCCTGCGACCAACTTGGTACATGCATCTGCACCCTCCAGGCTCACGTTTCTCTCTGCTCCTTCCTCTTGTTCCCGCGACCCCTCCTCCTCGACCTCTGTTCAACAACCTCATTCTGTGGGATCTTCTCGGACGGCTTGCTCAAAGTTGTCTGTAGTCGAGACTGCGTCCATTCCTTTTTTTAATTCGAGATACTGCTTGCTTTGCTTATTTGTTGTTTGCGCCTTCCTTCTATCGTAACAAAGTGATTTAGCTCTGTGAGCGTCCCATGTTTCTAGCTTGGTATTGTCAATAACCCACTCTCTGTTGTTGAACCACGTCCGCTGACATTGTTCATAGATTAATATTCTTTTATCCCCTGTCGTCTTTTGGACGACATCATAGCGACATCGTCTCTCGCGCGCGCAAACGCATACAACCTACCTCACTATCTTACCTCACTTTAATATCACCACCGCACCTTCACGAGTGCCTCACTGGATGCTATGGCCACGACCATGTCTTTCCACCACATGAGCGACCAGCACTACAGATCCGCCGCCAACATGGACCAGGAAACCTTGCAGCTTGTGCCGGACTTTGTCTTCCCTCCTCGCCCTATCACAGAGCAGTCCACCATGTCAAACCCTAGACGACCCGCATCTATGAATCTGGCTCCCAGCTCATACCACGGTCGCTCTCGTTCAACGCGACAGTCCACATCCGCGCTGCCAACCTTCAGCTTCAACTCGTCCGACACTTCTGGCCTTTTGGACAACCAGCCTTCATCACCCACAATTCTCACGCCCCCCGTCAGCCCACCGAAGAGCGCCGGACATCGTAGAGGAGCGAGTGAGCTGGTTGGCGGAGACAGTCGAATGGGCTTGATGCTAGGACCTAGCCCATCAAAACATCTCGGCGCTCTGCCTGTGCCAGACATCACCGGTTCACCATCTCGTAGACGCGGACATGCCCACCGTAGATCAACCGCCATATCCGGTCACGATCTAGCCAGCATACTCCAACCCAGAGACGCCAATGTACGACCTCAGACCGCCATTCCTCAGACGCCTACCGAACCTATTTCTCAACCACAATATCCTTCGCCTGCCAAATCAGTGACTGAGGGACGCAAGTCTAGCGAAAGCATCAAGACCGTGCTATCTTCATCTGGACCTCTGGCCGAAGAATCCGTTGCACGTCCCCCTTCTAGGCCCCGCGTTGGTTTCTCGGAAAAGATCGAATTCATTCCGCGTCCTCTTTCTACCGTTTCTGCAGACACTGCCAGCTCCGTATCAACTGTGCGTGGCCACTCGGTTGGCAACAGCATGTCTTCGCTCATCAGTCTTGGTGGTATCGGAAATCCTTCTCCTAGAAGGACAATGATTACGATACCCGATCTTGCTTCTGAGATTTCGCCTAGATCATTGCCAGGTATCGCATCTGACTCCGTGGCTGCAGAGCCGGTTGTTTTGAGCTCTCCCCCAACCTTCAATCTTCCTACCAGCCGCCTGTCTTTCGCTCTGGACTCTGCCAATGAAGTTCCTCGTCTCTCCAAGAAGAAGACTTTCTTGAAGCTCGATCGCCGCCGCAGTGAGCCTTTGATCTCTCTAACTGCTTCTGCGGATATTGGTACCTCAACCATCTCTCTGCAGGAGCCTGTCGTCTGTGATGACTCCCAGATACCTGCAAGAAAGTCGGAAACTGTCGATCAAGGCCTGCATCGCGAGTCTTCACGGAAGAGAGTTAAGAAGTGGGCAACCTCAATTCTTGGGCGTAAGACTAAGGATGCAAAGAAGGCAAAACAAACAGCCGATGCTTTAGAGGAGAGTGAGAATGGCGAACAGACTCCTGATTTGGGGCCTCAGCTGGCAGATCCTTTTGGAGAGGAGCCTGACCTCGATGCTCTGTTTGGCCAAGATCCTTTTACCGATGCCGATGATTTCGCAAGCCCTTCAATCCTCTCACCACAATCGGAAATGTCTGATTCGTTCTTCCCTTTCCTGTCGCCTTCTTCACCAGGTGGTGATGATACGAGCCCCGTCATTGATCTGGACGCCGCTCTCGGACCTTACGGAACACCTACGATGAGTTGGGAAGAATCGCGTCCTGCTACGAAGAGAAGACAACTGCACAGCAGTCGATTGGCCAGAGATTTCACCGGACCAGGCATGCACTACCACCGTAGAACCGAAAGTGCCCCTGCTTTGGTCCCGTTCGAATTCGCTGGTAGATCCAGCTCGCCAGGACAATCGCCTATGGACGATGTTTTCGAAGAAGAGGAAGACGAGGCCCCTGTTGCAGTCGTCAGAGAACCAAGCATCTGCGACACATCGAGCCAGACTGATGAGGAATTCGGCACTGGTATTCAGATTGTCGATGCCGCCAACGCGCAGCTCGAGCCAAACTTTGACTGGAGCTTTGAAGATGGTCTTGGAATCGAACATCAAGGTTCGCTGAGAAATGCTCAAACTCTTGATTATCCCCAGCGTCAGCCCACTCCGCCTCGCACATCGTTGGTTGAGGATACCATCGTTGAGGAACCCACATCGGCAGAGACTGTGGCAGACTACGAAGAACCTCGAACTTCGTCCCTTACGAAGTCCTCCGAATCTAGTGGTGCTCGCACTATCTCAGCAGAGGACACTGGCCTTGGTCTTCCTGCTCCAAACGACGGTCCTCTTACACCCATTTCCAACATTGCTTCGACATTCTCGTCTCCTGACCTCGGACACAACCCAGGTTCATTTGACGCTCTACGCGTTGGTACGTCGGCATCTTCGATTGCCGACGTTCGTACCATGAGCTCCTTCACCACTGCAGAGCCCACCCCTGAGCTATACATGTCCGCCGATGATGTTCCCTCTTTGACTAGCAGTCGTTCGACCATGATTAGTACCATGTATCAGACCAGTCCTCGCCGCGAGACCATGGAACGACCGGTTTCGGTGGCATGCGGCAATGGTCAAGCAGACATGCAAGCTTCCGAACGTCGTCGCAAGCGCTCAAGCATTCAGAGCTTGAGCATGCTCCTAGGTGGTCCCTTTGGCGAGAGCAGGAACAGTCTCAGAAACGAACGACGTCCTCAGACAGCCATCGCACCATCGGTTCATCAGGACAGCAAGAGGAAGAAGGAGAATCGCCTCAGCAAGCTAATGTTCTGGAGATCCAAGAGCGACTCACGTACCAACCCTTTCCAAACCAAGTGAAAACTACGGTAGAGAAGCGGGCACGATTTTCTTTTCTTTTCTTTTATTCTACATCACCCTTTTCCTTCGTTTCTACTCGCATGTTGCAGGAGCCGGTGTGGCATGCATGCTATGGGGCATGAAAGATTTCAAACGTCATGCGGCGCAACTTCTGGAGTACCTTGCTTTTTCACGGGATGTTTTATTTCGGAGTGTCACATGGATGGCTGGAGAATGGGCAAAGGCTGGGATGATTTTCAATTATGGCTGTGCAAGCGCAAAGCGGCGGAGGGAAGAGCGCACAAGCGAAATTAGAGATTAGCATAGAAAGAGAAATGTCAATGACGGGCCTTGAGGCCGAGCTCACACGAGGACGCGCACCACTGTCGGAGAAGTTGCAGGTCAACATATGCGGATGTGACGATCGGAGGCCGAGGATTGCTGATCTCACTGTAAGGTGGTGGCGTTTCAGAAGCAGCGGGAGTGTAATTTCAGACATGTCCTGTGCTCTGGGGAATACGGGGAGCACGTTGAGGCAATTCGAGAAAAACGACCATCTCGAACTTGAGATGCAGGCAGACAACAAGAGGATATGGCTAGCGAGACTGTCGAGTGTGCGGATAGACAGGCGTCGAAGCAATGGAACTGATTGCAGAGATGGTCGACTGCTTGCCTTGTCAAGACATTCACTGACGATCAAACAGGCACACTCAACGAAAGTCTTGGAAGGGGCGTCCGCGGATCAAACGAGTAAACAGCGGCTGGCGCTTGATCCGTGCCTGGTCACGTCTAGAAATGCTGGGCCAAACAAAACCCTCGCATCATCCCCTGCTTGCCGCGCTTCCATCATCTTTCCTGCCACTCTCGTTGTGCAGTCTTGCTTAATTCGCTTTTTCTAATACTCGACTTCTTGACCTCTCTTCCCGTCACTCATTTACCGGGAGTTTCTTCTCTTTGTCTTACTAGACTCTTTCTCACCTCTTAACTTGATATCTTCCAATTCTCTTATTTGCACAATGAAGGCTTCATTCGCTGCTGTTTCGGTCGCCCTGGGCGCCTCCCTGGCCGTCGCCTCTCCCACTCTCGAGGCCAGAGCTACCAGCACTTCCTCGGGCAGTCTCCCCACCGTCACCGTCAAGGGCAACGCTTTCTTCGCTGGCAACGACCGCTTCTACATCCGTGGTGTCGACTACCAGCCCGGTGGCTCGTCTGACGCCAAGGACCCTCTTGCTGATGAGGACGGCTGCATGAGAGACATCAAGTACTTCAAGCAGCTCGGCATCAACACCATTCGTGTCTACACTGTCGACAACACTGCCAGCCACGACACCTGCATGAACGCCCTCGCCGCTGCCGGTATCTACGTTGCTCTCGATGTCAACACTCCCCTGTACTCGATCAACCGTGCTAAGCCCGCCATCTCATACAACGCTGTGTACTTGCAAAGTCTCTTCGCTACCGTCGATGCATTTGCCAACTACACCAACACTCTTCTCTTCTTCTCTGGTAACGAGGTCATCAACGACGTCAACACCACCAACTGCGCTCCTTACATCAAGGCCGTCACCCGCGATCTCAAGCAGTACCGCAACAACAGAGGCTACCGTGCCATCCCTATCGGCTACTCGGCTGCTGATGTTAGTGAGAACCGCTACGAGACTGCCCAATACATGAACTGCGGTACCGACGACCAGCGCAGCGACTTCTTCGCCTTCAACGACTACTCGTGGTGTGACCCCTCGTCCTACACCATCTCTGGCTGGGACCAAAAGGTTGCCACCTACGGCAACTACAGTCTGCCCCTCTTCCTTTCCGAATACGGCTGCAACAAGGCTGCTCGCAAGTTCGAGGAGGTTTCGGCTCTCTACAACTCCGAGATGACTGGTGTTTACAGTGGTGGTCTCGTCTACGAGTACTCCGAGGAGGGCTCCGACTACGGTCTCGTCACCATCTCTGGATCTACTGTTACTCCCAACGACGACTTCACCTACCTCCAGGCTGCATTCTCTAACAACACTGCTCCCACTGGTGACGGCGGCTACCACTCTGACGGCACTGCTTCCACCTGCCCTTCCTCCAGCGACACCTGGAACACTGGTGACTTCAGCGGTGAGGCTCTTCCTGCCATTCCCTCCGACGCCACCAAGTACATGACCTCTGGTGCTGGC
>Ga0058697_10000150_pt1 | contig 33738 bp, 25 predicted proteins | sample AgamicAsMae_FD_66619 | JGI IMG/M metagenome (GOLD analysis project Ga0058697, IMG submission 66619) | Agave microbial communities from Guanajuato, Mexico - As.Ma.e | ecosystem: Host-associated > Plants > Phyllosphere > Phylloplane/Leaf | place: Guanajuato, Mexico | collected 2012-06-04
GCCTCTCTGATACCTCTGGCCTCCTCCTCGACCATCTTGAGGATGTGGCCGTACATCGAGTACTGCATGCGATATCAGTCAGCTCATCGTGTCCAATGAATGCTACAGGGCCCAAGCTCCGAGCTCGAAAAAACAAATGACCATGATGGGCAAGTGTGGAGGGGACGTACGAAGACAATAGCGACTTTGGGAGCCATTTTGATGTGTGTATAGCAGAAGCTACGAGTGGAAATGACAATGGAATAGGTGAATTGAGAGATGGAGAGAGGGAAAAACGTCAATTGGCAGGGATGGGAACGCAATTATATACAATGTTAATCCCCGACTTAACTGACAATCAACAGCGGGTCTTCGATCCGCGCTTACAAAGTCTAGATTGGAAATTTAATGATCATTAATCTGGATTAACCCACGTAGATCGGGGAGTCTTAGCCGACTTAACAGGCATTTTTGTAAGTGCCGGTCCCTGTCGAGTCAGCTCGGTGCACGCGCCGAGATCTTAACTCACATTCTCGCGCCTTCCGCGATATAAGCAGCGAAAGCTTCATACTATTTCCGGACGGCGGAAAAGCATCACACCATCGACTTATCGTTGAATCTCTAGGCTCGACTTCCGCGTTTTGTGGTGGTATGAAGACTCGTGTTCGAGTACCAAGTCCTTTTACACAACTCACCTGCGATCGAGATACTAATGTTTGGATCAGGTGGACAAACTGGTCTGCGATTGAGTGCTTGCCTGGCGAGAGGCCAGTCGATCGATTCAGATCGCACTCGGCTCATGACGAATAGGCATAACAAACAACAGGATCTGCTGCTGCTGTTGAGATGTTGAGCGACGTTTCTTGCACGATGCTGACACAAGGGTACTTAAGGTTCAAGGTGCCTGGAGCACCCTGACTCGCGGGACATGACCATTCTAGGACCTGGTTCAGTCACTGGGTAAAGGTATGTATCATGGCGTATGGATAGATGTCATTGAGGTCCTCTCTATAGCTCTGCTATCGGCTCGAGCTCTGTTTGGTAGATGTTCACGTGTTTGGTAGATGATTTGCTCGTAGCCATTCTTTATAGACACGAAGCGCTTGTCGAATTCGGAAGGAGGTATCATTGCTTCAGACAAAACAGCAACCAGCAACCAGATAATCTAGCACCTTGTGTACAACCCCAGCATTTCGATTGCTACCTGTACCTGAAAGTAATAGAATTGTCCATTGCTCTGTAAATCAGAAGTGTAGTTCATTGTTTGCTCCATACCGTGTCGCTCGTTCCGGAAGTTGCCGTCCATCACGACGCGCTGTTGCTCTAACGCGGACTAGATGGTCGACTACCTCCACGCTGCATCACTTTCTGATACCATCATCTGGCATAGGAGTACCAGACAGATCTAGCTCTCCGGACGCTACGAAAGCCTACTAGACTGCTCTCCAGATTCCTCGACTCGCGCCGTATGTCACTTCTACTTTCGTCTCCTTTCACTTATCGATCTACCACTAGCAATCAAGAGAACAACTTCACTTCAAAAGCTGTTTATAATTCGCTAACAATGATCAAGCAATCTTCCATGGTGTAATGCCGTGAGCACAGGACAATTTCAATATCTCAAACATGGACGCCGACCATCTCATGGACAATGTCATGGACACGACAGAGATGGATCCGTTTGTGCTAGATATGAGATCGCCTATCGCGCAAACAAAGCATCAAAACTTATCAAATGGAAACGGAGCTCTCACGTCTAGATCACCTTCCTTCCAGCAAGAAGTCATCTCAATACCGCAAAAAGGTATGGCACACCTACCATATTCGACTTCGCAAACTGGTCTGGTCTATGACGTTCGCATGCGCTTCCATGTTGAGGTACGCCCCGAGGTCAACCAAGGAGTTCACCCGGAAGATCCAAGACGAATTTATGCCATCTACAAGGAATTGGTTGATGCAGGTTTGGTTGACGATCCCAACACGGTCAGCCTGGCGCCGTCTGTCCTTGCAAGAATTCCAGCCAGATTCGTGACAAAGAAAGAGGTTTGCGCTGTGCACAGTGAGAGAGTATGGGACTTGGTCATTAGCCTCGAGCATTGGGATAACGACCTTCTCCACGAAGCGGGCTCCAGCATGGACAGCATCTACCTTTCGAAGAACACTCCCATGTGTGCAAGGCTGTCAGCTGGAGGTGCCATAGAAGCATGCCGAGGAATCCTCAATGGCCATGTCAAGAACGCCATTGCAGTCATCCGTCCACCAGGACACCACGCCGAGCATGACGAGCCCATGGGGTTCTGTCTCTTCAACAACGTACCTATCGCAGTCAAAGCCTGTCAGAAGGAGTTTGGAGACGCGTGTCGCAAAGTTCTGATCCTCGATTGGGACGTTCATCACGGCAATGGGGTACAGAAGGCCTTCTACAAGGACCCCAATGTGCTTTACATCTCTTTGCATGTCCACCAAGGAGGCAAATTCTACCCTGCTGGACCTGCCGGGGATCATCTCCACTGCGGTGAAGGGCCCGGTGCTGGAATGAACGTCAACATCCCGTGGAGAACAGCCGGCATGAGGGATGCTGACTACCTTCTCGCATTTCAACGAATAGTCATGCCGATTGCACAAGACTTTAACCCAGACCTCGTGGTTGTCTCTGCTGGGTTCGATGCTGCAGAGGGCGACATGTTGGGCAAGTGCCATGTCTCACCTGCAGGATATGGCCACATGACCCGCATGCTCATGTCTCTAGCTGATGGAAAGATCGCCGTGTGTCTTGAAGGAGGATATAACTTGAGGTCTATCGCAATCTCAGCCCTTGCAGTCACCCGAACACTGATGGGCGAGCCACCTGGAAGAATTGCTAATGCGGTACCCACACCCTCCGGTGTGGACACGGTTGAGGAAGTACTCCGCCAACAAGCAAAATACTGGCCGTGTCTGTTCCCCAGAAACCCATCCGAAAGGACGAGGGAGCTGAAAGCTGAGAGATTGCATGACATTGTCAGGGACTATCAAGCCGCATGGCTCTGGGAAAACCTTGGAATGTCCAGCCTCTTCATCGCGCACAGCAAAGCATCAAGAAGCTTCAAGAACCAAGTGTTGGCCACGTGAGTCTATTGGATGATCAATTCAGACTGTGTGTGTAGCTAATATTGCATTGCAGACCAAACCACGCCGAAGCTCGCCCGCTCCTAGTCATCTTCCATGACCCTCCAGAGCTTACTGGCGACACGGATCCGAGAACTCGAGAGTTACAGCTACATAACACTTGGCTGGTACGTCTCTTCGTTTCTTGGCCAACCTTGACAGACGCTGACTTTGTGCAAAGACTGATTCCGTAAAGCAATACCTGCAGTGGGCCGTCGACCAGGGATTTGCTGTGATTGACATAAACATCCCAAAGCATCTCACAGAGATCGACGACAAGCATGAATACGCCGAAGAAGCAGATCCACAGCAGAGAATCGACGAAACTGAACTGCTTGCAAAGTACTTATGGGAGAATTACATCGAGTAAGCATCTGAATGACATGACCACGTCAGTTCAAGGATAGAAAGCTAATATACCAACTAGACTGAGTGATGCAAGCCATATGTTCTTGATGGGAGTAGGTCAAGCTTACTCAAGCCTGATTGGATTCTTGAAGAAGAATGACAGGTGTAGAGAAAGAGTCGACAAGATCTTCGGCTTCATATCAGACTCGTGCGCCCTGCCATCATACAGAGCGACGACGGATGACTTCTTGGACAGATGGTACAAAGACAAATCAAAGATCTTTGTTGCCAAAGACCACTATGTTTGGGAGAGACACAAGACGAAGGCTCCGTCGAGGAAGTGGGGTTCGTTGCAGAAGAGCGAGCGCAACGACATGCAGGAGATGCTTGCGCTCCATGAGAAGGAAGTCGCAGGTATTCTTGGTGTTGAGGTTGAGCATTGGCAATCGGACGCACCCATGGCGGGTGCGAGCGAGGGAGAGGCATAGCATGGTTGCAGACCGTCTATCTAGAATTGTACCAAAGCCAGATGACTGTTCGTCAATGACCACCGAAGTTTCCAGAACCCAATCGCGCCTGCAAAAAGTACCACGTAGTATGCAACCGTCCAAGTAACAGACAGTCTTTGACCGTGCTTGCCACTTCGTAAGGTGTCAGTCACACTGCCATCGGTCTGGTCTAGCATTTCCTCTCCAACCTCCTCACCAACGCGGCCCCAGAATCTGGGAAGACCCATCCAATTGCAGAAACTGTGAGCAAGGATGCATGCTACGAGAGAACTTGTACGCACGTAGACGAAGGCAGCGATAATTCCGAACAGCGAGGTGTACAGAAACTGGAATATGGAGCGAATCAGGCCAGGCAATATAACGGAAGGGGTTAAGGCTGTAGCCAAATAGCTTGCTCCAGGACGCCGAGAAGAGTTGATGTGTTCATGCAAATGGTGTACGTGAGCCACACCAAAGATCAACGGCGAGGTAAACGTTATACGCTGTGCAGATGCCTGTCGTGGGTGATTAGAACGTCGACGGCATAATGCGAACAGTTGTTCATCATCTACGTACCTTGGCCAGTACGAATAGTGAGATTGCAAGACTTCTGAACACCAGTTCTTCGCTTACAGGGCCAACGACGAGATTGCGCCAACCTATTAGGTCGTCATAGACCGTTTCCTTGATCGCGGCACCCCCCCAGCTTTTCCATTCTCCTTCGACGATTGCTCTCTCGAACAGAGGACCGGCGAAGAGGATGGCTACAAGCAGAAAAGACTTGACAGTATCGATAACGTTCACGGGGTACACGCCGAGTAGGTGAAGCACTTCTCCAACGGTGAGATGACCCTTGAGAAGGAGTATACAGACAGTGATGACTACACTGGCCACACAACTCCAGATTACAGCGCGGATGCGGGCCTCGATTACAGAAGGAGTGTTACGATTGGCGATGGAGTTGCTTCGAAGAGTGGGTGACAGGTAGAAGGGAGCAATATAGATGATGGTGAAAAGGACGGTTAGGCCACCTGCCACGTGAGGACTGAACACTGGTACTGTCACAGGAGATAGAGGTCAGTTCTTACGGTTCCACCTGACAACGTCGCTTGTCGATATACATGACATGTCGGGTAGATAGTCAAGCTGCTTGATTTTCCAATTTTTCCTTGTGTCGGCTGTATCGATATGCACTTACTCGTGGGAACCATGATGGAGGCAAGCCGATTATGCTTGACAGACGCGCCGCGAACGCCGAAGCCTCCTTCTTGCGTGAGGTGTTTTGATGTAGGAGATTACAAGACGGCAAGAACAAACGGTAAGCTCAGGACTGGCGTGTGGGCAGGCGTCGTCTGCAGACAACAATAGCAAAGGGGAAGCTGGAGATGACAAAACGGCCAGCAGTTGAAACGCTGCTTATCCGCAATCGACAGCGTAATCACTCGTCCCTGGAATTTCGAGGTATGCCTCGAAGAATACCGAACGACCAAGCGATTGTCAAAGTCGATGTTTGAGAAGAGTATTCAATGATGTATGTGTTCGTCTCGGGTGCTGTGTGAGAATGACGTCCATGCTTCTTGACCCAAGCCTGCGGTTGCCAGTGCGCTGCTTATCCGCGCGTGCAAGTCCCGCGAAAGAGGTTCGCACGTTGCGCTGGCTGGTCTCTCGCAATTTCCTAGGCGTATGTGCTTTGGATGATCAGTGAACCGAGAGATCGCACAACCAAGCCTCTCGCGACACCCGCTTGGGGCCTCGCGTATCAAATGTTGTGCAGAACCATCTCTCGGCGCGATTCCTATCGCTGTCAGAGACACGACTCGACGGCGTTTCAGGGACGGAGCATGTCGTTTCCGCGCTAGCCAGCGCCCCTTGGTGCCGGCAACGTGTGGACGCCTCTTCGAACCGGCCATCCTGACAGCTTCTCGTCCGGGTGGACCTCATCTCCCATAACCGGTTCAGGGCGTAATGCCTACTGTGTGGCCGATAGACTCTTTTGACTCCTATGGCACGGACGTGCCGACTGCTTTCATATGGACGACCGTCTGCCACTTCTGATGGCAGAGGTTTGGCTCTTCCTCAGTCTCTCGTTTATCCCACCAGTTACGCTCTCTCCAGCAGCCCTACAATCTATTTCGACCCGCCTCTCCCCGCCTATCGTGACTCGCCATCTTTTCTGCGTTGTCCAGAGCTGTCTTCTTAATCGCCCGTCGCTCCTGCTCGACACGCTTGCCAGCCTTCTTTTTTTCTTCGCCCAACTCGAGACGCGTCTTGGGCCTCTGTCTGGAGCTATTTCCGTGCGCTCTTTGAAATGTCGATCTACTAGTGCTATTCCGCTCATTGTTCCGTCTAACGATACCCTGTCACTCTTTTAACCCAACAATATTTTTCATTTCCTCGATCATTTCTAATCCCATATGTCTGGCCGTCTCTTCTCGCCGCGGCAGTCCATCGAGCTGGACAAAAATGGCAGATTCAACCTGAGACCGGCTTCTTCAAAAAGTCGCATCGCGCTGCATGAACGGACGCCCTCGGACCTCAATCGGGATAACGGCGAACAACCAACCATCCGACTTGTCGGCTCCAACACCAGCCTGAAGAATGCTCATAATAAGAATCCTGTTCCACACAAGCCAGCGCAGGTGCTGCAACCCACCAAAGCCTCAAAGCACGGCTACACTATTCAGAACGACAAAGCAAGCTCGAGTCGCGATTCTAAGCTACAGCCTTTGGCCGACCAAAATGGAAGGCTTTCGGCGCAGTCTTCGAACAACAGATATTCCAAGCGTTCCTCAAATGTTTCTCATTCAACCACAACCTCGGCTGCGGATACATACTGCAACGATGATTCGTTCTCACCAACAAGTGCTCGCTTCTCCATGGATGGAACTCTACGAAACACACCAACACCTATTACATCCGAAATGCGTGAGAAGGAAAGACTTGAGGAGGAGGCATTGCCGGCTGTCGTAGAGACGAGTTTCGAATCGTCTACTATACGTCCAGTGACATCGTCTTCGTCGTCGGGATCGAGACCAGTTACACGAAGCTCTGACACCACCAGAGAGAATGTCGTTTCAAAACCCCAACATGGACGATCCGGATCCGTGGCTACACGAAGTGCGTCAGGATCGTCAGGTCCGAACGTTGAGGTCTACGATGTGAGCTCGCCATCTCAGTACTCGAGCACACCGCCAGAACGCTCAAGCTCTAACTCATATAATGTCATCCGTTATGCCAAATCCAATGAGAGCATGACATCGGTTCAGTACGCCCAGGTCCGGCCGCCCACAGCTCAGTCTCAGTCTGCAAGCAGCGCCTGGTCATCCAGCGAGGCTGAGAATCTGCCACCGCTTTCCGTCACCAAAAAGCGATCGCACATGCACTCGGCGTCGGCTGGCGCAGTGCGCTTGTCCAATCTCTCTACCATCGCATCAGAGTCGGAGCCTTCCAGCCAGTCTATCATACGCGAAATGAGCAGTTCAAGTTCAGCTGACATATTCACATCACCACCGGTGGTGCACCCATCTTCACAATCAGGCAACTGGTATGTCAGACGCCAGACTATCGGCGGCTCCAGCTCGTACTCGTCGATGTTGACCGACAGCAACTACCAAACCGTGTCGACCGAGAGCTCTCGGTGGGAACTGAACCGAGAAAATTCTGCGGTCCCAGACCCTTTGTTCTCAAGCAGCCCTCGCGATACTCAGCAGCTGAGTAGCCCAATGATCCTTCATCCGAGCTCGTCAGGCATATACGAACTTGCTGCTGAGAATCCTTCTGAGCAAGACGACACCATTGCTGAACTTCAATTTCATCCGTTGCGTACACAGAGATCAGGCCTCAAGTCTCGCGGGAGAGCAGCTTCAGAGCCTCGCCCAGTTTCCGCGCGCTCAAATCACACTCTGGCATCGCTGTACAACCCAGATCGAGGATCTCATGGCTCTTCTATCTTTCCGCAGTGGGCCAAGTCTTTCTATCGCGGAAAGCTACACTTCCCTCATGGAAATGAAAGCACTGCCAGTCTTGCTGTTTCAGAGGGGCAGATGCCTCCTCAGCCTTCGGCCAGTTCTATGCACATGATGCCATGGGCTCATCATCGTCGCTGGGAAAGCGCAGGGAATAGCCTGATGAGTACGCCACAGTCACAAGGGCCTACACCTCGCAGCAATTCTCCCAAATCCTCTCACTTCCTCCCTAGCATCTTCCGTCCCTATCGTCCGCGAGCAAACATGAACCAAAGCCAGTCTACCAACACCATGTCTGTTGTCACGCGCAGTAGTAGTCTCGCTGAGTTGTACGTCGATGAAAGCCAGCTCGACTTCAGCGACAATGAGAACGACAGCGCTAGCTCAAGCTCGACGGACAGTATGATCATTACAACGATCCCTCGCAATGGCAGGCACAACTCTGTGCCAGCCTTCCAACCACCTCGCCGGCAAAAGACAGTAAATTCTGGACGCGCGATACCCCGCGATCAGACATACACATCTTCCAACTATCCGCAGTCTCTTGCTGCTAGCCACATGTTCAACACACCTCCTCACCTCACACCTTCCCGCCGCCTTTCCCACCGCCTCTCCACCTGGCGCGCTCCCAGCTTCGACGAAGCCCTGAACACTCTCATCTTGTCTCGCGGCAACCGCCAGATCCTCTTCTTCTGCCTTGGATTCTTGTGCCCATTCTTCTGGATGGTGGCCGCCTTCCTCCCCTTGCCGCATCGACCCATGGAAACCATCATGACCAACCCCGAGGCTTTGCAAGACATCCCCGAACTCGAAGGCGAGAAAAGCAACTACCCTCAGGGCCTGCAGGTCGAGATGAGGAACTGGGACCTGGAGCGCAAGTATCTCAAGGCTCGCTGGTGGAGAAATCTCAACCGCATCATGAGTTTTGTGGGTGTCGCCTTGATTGGCGCCATCATTGCTCTCGCTATCATCGCTTCCAGATAAGCGGGTCGATTCACCTCTGGTTACGATTAATGTTTTTATTTCTTTGTTTATCTTTTGTTCATCATTTTATTGCATATACCCCGGCGGCCTCTTCGACATATTCCAACCACCAGATCTCACGAGGTCTCCTACCAACCAACACGGCACAAATAGCCACATACAAAGTGTACATCTCTTGTGCATACCGAACTCAACACATAGCCAACCAACAACTCCTACCATCATCCTTTCTAAAAAGGATTGGATAATGTATACAGAACTATCTATCTATCTATCATATAGATGATTTGTCTTTCGAGACAAGCAAAATTCAAAATGAAACCTCCCACGCAAAAAGACGGAATCAATCTTCAGTGTCTCAATTATGTGCTTTTACAAGTGCCGAGTGCAGAAAGAGCGATCATCAGGGCTGTGATGCCATAGTTCAACGCAGATATTAAACATGAAACCTAGTACAGAAAGGGCAACCCACCACACAAGACATTGCACCTTCTTGGAACGATGGGTCGATGCGTGGAAGCCACTCACAGGTTTCAAGATTTTTCTGGAAGGAACCAAGGAAAGCATTGTTTCAGACCGGATGTTCATGGGACTCCTCGTCTCCGTTTGTTGTGGTTCGAGGTGCAATTCTTACATGAGGTGACGACACGAAGAGCCAAGACAGGAAGGGGAATATGGTGAGAAAAACAATGTTGGTATCATAAAGAGCTAGTAAGAAAAAGTCTCAAAAGTGCCAGACTTGTGAAAAGAAAACACCGAACGCTATGCTAAACGAACCTCTATCCATTAACCCATCTCTATCAACCCAATAACCACAATGATAACACAGCAGCAACCGCAAAAGCCAACGAAGAGGTACCACTGACAGTAGGTGCGGCATTCAAATAATACACTGCACCAAGGTAACTGCAAGTGACCTGTCCATCATCACTTCTCTGTCCGTAATCGACTTCAAGCCCTCTGCCCGGATCCGGACAGCCGAATCCTAAAGCAGCAGGACAGCTGCGGACAAGACTGAAACACAGATCCTCGCAGGGTTTGACTTCCTTGTAGGGTCCAGGGGCAATCTGGTCAACGATGATGCTCGGGTTGCGGGAGCTGTTGGTTGCGCTCACTGACCCGTAGGTTTGACGGAAGGCGTCGCTGTCGCTGGGGGCAGAGGTCATAGGGATGTACTGTTGGTCTAGCTGGCCTTGGACTTGTTGGAACATGTCTGGATTGGGCATGCTGCCGATGGAAGAAGAAGACGAGTTGATGGGCTTTTGACCCATGTTGCGAGGCTGCAGCCATGGCAAGGGTGAAGAAAAGTCTTCGCAGCGTGGCATGGTGACGGCACAAAGCCATTGCTTGTAGGCATCGGCGCAGTCGTCGCAGTTTTTGGCAGGTGAGTACTGTGCCGATAAAGTTGTGTTGCAAGGAATCTGGTCCAGCGATTTGGCAAAGTTCTCATACAGACCAGCTGCGTACGAGTCGTAGACAGCGCTCAGAGAGGGTTGATCCGGATATCTGTCCTGGTTGCTGGGCACGGCGTAAGCAACATCGTGGCAGAAGGTCAAGTTGAAGACGAGTGCACAGTTGTTGTCCGACTTTGTCTTGAAGCTGACGGGCTGCCAGACTTGACCTCCACCACCGACGACGCCACTGCCAGTCTTTGTAGAATTGCCTTCCATGGCCAGAACACTAAAGTACGAGGTGCTGCCATTCAGCTCCTGGATGTAAAACTGCTCCTTGGGCTTGTGACCCAAACCGCGGGTGATCATGCCTGATTGAACCGAGCTCGAAGCATTGTTGATTCTAGCATGGGTCATGCCGCAGTAACTGTTCCTCATACCGTCCAGGCTTCTGTCGAGAGTGGGCTGGACAAAGACGGTGAAGGGCGAGGTAAGATTCATCCATTGTTGATAGGTGGTTTCGTTGGGATTGGCTTGAGTCAAGTTGTTTGTGACGAGGAGAGCGGCGTGGGTGTCTGTGTCGACGAGATAGAGGAAGGGCGAATCGGGGTGAGCGCCGTGGTAGTAATTGTCAATGGAGGCGGCGATTTCGTAGTTCCAGATACCAGAGAAGTTTGCGGGCACTTGAGGAGCGTGGACGGACATGTAAATGTCTGTGGTAGCATTCATCGAGTAATTGGCGAAACCCTCGTTGAGCGTGATGGCAACTTGTCGGTTGGCAGGAGCATTTGGGCCAGGCTCTTTGTTCGAGGTAGCATTAGAGACGTAGAGAGTAAGCTGAGGAGGAGTAGTCGTCTGGTTTGTCGAGCCGTTCCACTGGGGTTGTAGACAAGTCGTGACGGAGATGTAGACCAGGCGTGTCGAGGGATTCTGGCGCTTGTAGATGGTGCCAGAGTCACCCGTATCGCCATCATCAATGCTGCTTGGGAGGCCGTCGGTGAGATTTGCGTAGGGAGCCCAGAGCGAAGCATTGCTGAAGTGCCAGATGGTCGTATTGCCCGCCTCGATGTTAAGCAGGCCCGGCACGTTGCTTCCACCCAATGTCACTACGTCTCCCACAGCTCTTTTTGTATGGTGTACATCTTGATTGTCTGCGACTGAGTCCCCGTCGGCATCTTGTGGGTCTTCCAGGTCGTCTGTAAGGTCGAGGGCGTAGTCGTTCAGTGTGATGAGCGGGGAGGCAGGGCTCAGAGTTTCTATCTCAGCGGCATAGGCGAAGTGCGGATTCCACAGGAAAAGATAGATGGACAGGACAATGAGCGATGCCGCCAGCGACACGATGAAGCGACATTGCAGCGGACTCAGCTTGGGAAAGTGCATTGCATAGCGCTGCCTAAACACTTGCAACAATTATCGCATCAACCCTCTTGACTTTGACTCTCCTGGACCCTTGCCAAGACCTGCGTCGTAAGCATGTGAAAGTGCTTTGATATCCATCAACATCTTGCTGTATTCTATCCTTTCTTTTCCTTGTGCTGTATCAACTTGACATAATCTTACATTAGTCTTTCATATCCTTCGTCCACACATGACTCCCGCCATGACCCTCCCGCTAAATGCTACACTGCCATGACCTTTGCACTGCACACCTGCGCCAAACGCCTGTAGAACTGTTCAACTCATATATCCACATCGTCTTTACATCATTCCCATCATCGGTGAGCTGGCGTAAGCCATGGGCTTGATATCCGGGTGCTTGACTGCATCGAACTGCTTGAACTGCAGCTTGTAGTCGTCTTCGATGTTGATGAACGCTCCCCTGTTGCCTGTCGAGTCGCAATAGTTGGGTGCTGAGAAGATGGTGATGCACTTGCTGTCGTGCTCTTCCTCGTATCCGTCCATTCTGACCTCGTGACTGCGGATGATGGCTTCCAGTCCGTTCTTCTCGCAGAATCTCTTGGTCACATCTGGTCCGAATTGTAGTCCCACTCCGCGCTTGCTGGGTCCTCTTCCGGGTGCTGTCTGGGGGTCCGTCCACAACATCTCCATCATCAATCCGCTGTGCCCGGGCTGTTTCTGGTTGTGTCTGTTGAGCTTCCTTACGTCGTCCAGCGTGATGTTGTCATCCGAGAAGAGTCCTCCGTGAAGGACAAAGTACTTGTCGCCGATCAATGTAGCCAGGGGCAATGCGCTGAAGGATTCTGAGAAGAGCTTGAAGGTACGGTCGTTGTACTTGGCCTTGCATTCTCCTTCGAATCCGTACATTCTGTTCATGTCGTCGGTCTCGTGGTTTCCGCGGTTCAGGAACATGGACTTGGGGTACAGCCACTTATAGGCGTATAGGAGGAGGGCGATTTCGCATGACCAGCTGCCTCTGTCGACAAAGTCTCCGTTGAACAGGTAAGCGTGGTCGGCTGAAGGGCGACCGTTCATTCTGAAGATCTCCATCAGATCAAAGTATTGGCCTGCAGAAAGCGTTAGTAAACGAGCTAAGCACAACAAGTGATGCAGAAAACAAACCGTGAGTGTCACCACAGACAGTAATCTTCTTGCCCTGATCAACGTGTGTCTCAACCATGGTGGGCTCATTGTAACAGATTTCCTTGACGGCCAGAACAATCTGGTAAACGTATTTCAGAGGGAGTTTCTTGCCGTTCTTGAAACGCTCAATCAAATCTTCGACAAACTCCAGCGTCATCTTGTCTCCGAGCTTGACACCATCGTAATCAGAGGGAATGGCCATGTTGACCAGGTCTAGACCCTCGGCGGCAGAGGGGGCATCGGGGGCTTCGATAGCCTTGAGGAAGGCATCACGCTTGATGACCTTCTGGCAAGCATCGTGTTGAGCGCGGGCAACCTTGTCCGAGGGCTGCTTCTTGACAACCATCTTCCAGTCATTGATGGCATCGGCATGTCTCAGGATGGCGGTGTTGGCGACGGCACGACGATAGTAGGCCTAGTGGAGGAGTGAGCAGGAGAGCACGTGGGCAGATAGAACATGTCGTTTCGCACCTTGACAAAGTCAGGGTTTAGCTCAATGGCCTTGGTAGCATCAGCGACAGCATATCCGTATGCTTCGAGGCGAATGTGAGCCTGGCGCGAAGAAGTCAGTGAGGAGAAGCAGCAGGTGGATGGCGAGAATGTGCGAACCTGGGCTCTGTTGGTGTAGAATGAAGGTTCTTTGTCGTATTTCTCGATAGCCTGTGAGTAGAAATCGATTGCTTTGGGCCACTCCTTATTCTTGAAAGCATCGTTGCCCTGGTTCTTGAGGGCGGTTGCCTCCTCCATGGTCATGGTGGGGGTGGGTTATATAAGGTCGTTGTAGAAGATGGCTGAGGCGAAGCTGAATGCCAGTATATAGACCAAGTAGGAAGCTGAGCAAGCCGGAACGAATAAATAAAATATTCGTGACTCGGGAATGCAGGTAGGTGATTGTCGAAAGTGGAAGATGGTGGAATTTCGAAAACAGCACAGACACTTTGATATGGCATTCTGGTGTTGCTCGCCGCCGCCGCCTCGGTCGAGAAAGCTTGGCCTGTGGTGCCTGCCATGTGGAGTGGAAAGTTGTAGTTTTAGCCGAAGCGCGGTGAGCAACTCTTAGCGCGCTCTGGATGCGTCTCGCTTTGAGGTCCATCGATTGAATCATTCACCATCGTCGTCTGCTCGCGACAAAGCCACCAACATCTCCGTTATACGCCCTCTGTCGCTCTTCCATCTTTATCGCCAACTGTCACTCACATCACAATGTCCAACTTCGTACCACCCTCACAACACCGCTCGCTGCGCGCCTGCATGGTCTGCAGCATCGTCCTTCCAGGCTCGCGCTTCCGCCGTGAAGGATGTCCCAACTGCGAAGAGTTTCTCGAACTCTCTGGTCATGACGACGCCATCCAGGAATGCACCAGCCAGGTCTTTGAGGGCCTCATCACTCTGACAGACCCCGGTTCTAGCTGGGTCGCCAGATGGCAGCGTCTCGACAGCTATGTTCCTGGAATTTACGCCGTCAAGGTTACCGGCATTGTAAGTGTTTTTGTCACATCTATACCGCTTCTTCTGTACTGACTTTGTCTTGCAGCTGCCAGAAGAGATCATCTCTACCGTCGAGGCCGCTGGTGTCAAGTACATCCCGTGAGTTCACACTTGCCCTTGTTCTCGAGTGTTTAAACTAACATGATTCAGTCGCGACGGAACTAGCATCGACGACATGTAATCGCCTACCTCGCATAACTTGTTCCTTATGCACGAATCATCCATGAAAAGAGCGACGGCGTTATGAGGCTGGGAAAATGTTTTGGCAGAGCGGGTATGCCACGGATATTGCATTATGATACCCCGACACACAGAGAGTCTCCTTCATCATCAAATGGAAAACCTGGATTTCTCAATCAGGCTCCGGCTCAATACATGCCACCAGCATTGACCACAATACACTCACACTCACAACCACCCCGGACAGGACCAGCGATATCCTTTTGGCCGCATCTGCGATCGCGCAAACTCGCAGTCGTCAATGGGTCCGTCATCAAACCCGTGGTAGTCATCTCCCACATTCTCCTCGGTCAGGACCTGGATTATGTTAGCGCATGGACATACGTAGACTACCAGGCATACTTCGAGCTCCTCTTTCAAAGATTCCTTGAGAATCGTCATGTCCATACGGAGCTTTAGTCTTGCTAATGTCCGTGCTTCTCGATTAGCAGGATCGAGAGCGTGGATAGCTCTGTTACAAGCTTCGATATAGTCATGCAATGCGTTTATGTCCCTTTCGCGAGAGCCCGTAAAGATGTATTCCTTGACCCAGGCTTTCTCTACCACTCGCTCGGGCTCGTCGTCAACCTCTTCTTCTTCAGGCCTCTCGGGTAGAGAGAAGCCTGAGGATGTCGATCGGTCAAAGACAGCTAGATCCTTGATGCGTACAAACCTCCAGCCTCCCATCTCAACATACTGAGGTGGAAGTGGCTTCCCTACAGCATCCGTACGCTCACGCAGCTTCTGCTTCTGCCAGAGCACGTATCCGTAAGGTGGCGCTGGAGGAGACTGCGTTGGTTCCATCGACAAGCTAGAATCCTGTCTGACTCCAAGATATGGCCCTACTGACGGGTATCGAGACACGAGAAATAGATGTTATGGATTCGCAGCTCCGAGGCTTGAGTCAAGTCAGGTTTTGATCGAATAAGTGCAGCTTGGAGTTGGCTCGCACTTAGATATATGTATATATAGAAATTGCATGTTAACTTATTCGCAACTTCTTGCAGGGGCTGTGTAGATGACTTCGTTCTCCAGGCAGGTGATGTGCAGAGTACAAGGGACCAGAGCGTCAGTACCATCGAACATGCGAAACGCATCTAACCTTGAATCCTGCTACACGAGCAAACATCCTTCCCGTGTGCTAAACTTTGTTACTCCAGTCCCTTACGCACCTCTCTCATATGAAGGGGTGAAACCTAATGCTCGCTATAAAAAGGCACAGTAATCTCTGGATCCAGATGGATCCAGAGAGAGCATTAAAGATCACCATATCTCAACGGATTCGGTCCAGTCCTTGTGAACATTATGCGTTTTGATAGGTAGCTGCGTTACCAACATTTGTACACGGGGAGGATGGACCAATGGTATCTGGACGTGGACTTGGAGACTGTCGTCTTCATGTGTCCATATGGGGTCTTGTAGACGGCAAACAATCAAGAAATCGAGGGCTTGTGTCGTGATAGGTCAGAGCCTTGGGTTCTGTGACGCACAGAACGAAGAAACTATTTTTGTTACAAGTGTGGTACCGCGCAGTAGATTTGGAAGCAATGCAACATGATGCGGATTCGGAGATGGAGAGCAAGTCGTGTATTGCGCGGTACAGTTTCTGATTTGTTGTTCCTGGGACAGATCGAGAGACAGCAAGAGCACAAGTACTGTCCAGCCGAGCTTGAAAGTCACCAACTGCTTAGATCCAAGCTAGATCGATACAGGTCTTTTGATAATGGGATCGATTGATTGTAGAGTGAACGCCAAGAGTGAAGAAGACAAAGTCGGCGGAGGGAGCGGCAAAATCCGAGGATTCGATGCGGGAGTTCGAGATGGCGGACCAACGTCGCAAGCACCAGCTCCAGCAGACATCTCGCAATTGACGAACTCACTCGCTCGACCGCCGCTCATCATGAACTCCTTCCGTGTCGCCCGCGCCGCTCTGCGCGTCCGCCCTACCGCCTTCGCCGCTCCTCTTGCCCGTAGAGGCTACGCCGATGTCGCCTCGGACAAGATCCAGCTGTCTCTGTCCCTTCCTCACCAAGTACGCTCGCTCCGCTCTGCTCCGTCTATACACCTTGCCCAATCGGTTCCTCGTCAGAAAGAGAACAGAAAATGATGGGCTTTTGCTAATATATGCTCGCACTACAGGCCGTCTACAAGTCGCAGGATGTGTACGAATCCCCACAATTTTCCCTGATAGCGCCATCAGACATCGCCGAGCACGACTAATCTTTGGACTCTACAGTGTTCAGGTCAACATTCCCGCCGAGACTGGTGACATGGGTGTCCTCGCCAGCCACGTTCCCTCCATTGAGCAGCTGAGACCTGGTCTCGTTGAGGTTATCGAGGAGTCCGCCGGCAGCAAGCAGTTCTTCCGTACGTCTCACTTCGCACATCTCGGACCACAAATACAAAATACGCAGGATACGGAAAGATGTTGGATTCGAGAAGACGGCTGACACATGGAATAATAGTCTCTGGTGGTTTCGCTACCGTCCAGCCCGGCTCCAAGCTCAGCATCAACGCCGTTGAGGGTTTCCCCCTTGAGGACTTCAGCGCTGAGGTATGCATATGCGACAAAAGTCTCGAGTGGTCCGGAAGCTGACAAGATATACAGGCCGTCAGAAACCAGATCGCTGAGGCCCAGAAGATCGCAAGCGGCAGTGGCAGCGAGCAGGACATCGCTGAGGCCAAGATTGAGCTTGAGGTGAGCGATTCACAAATTACTATCGGCCGTTCTCGAACTTGCTAACACAAGACAGGTTTTGGAGAGCCTCCAGGGATTCCTGAAATAAGTGCACTAGCGGTTGTACTTAGGTCGCATCTCTAAAATGTATAGTAAATCGTCTGCTTTGCCCGAGGCTTTGTTCATATTTTGGTCCGTCGCGCCTTCTCGTCTTGATACGTGAGCTTCAAGCGACTGCCAGTTTTGACGCAGCTTGAATATGTACACCCTGGCTTCATCTTTGTTCCTACTTCTTGCACAGCCATCCATTCCATCGCTTAACTCACTGTACAGTCTGTCAGCTTCTTCATCGTATTCCTACCTATTCAGTATCAATGGTCAATGCAAAGGCGTGGATCGCAGCCCTCGTCTTCAAGCTCAAGCTCAAATCGACGGCCCTCAGTGCCAAACTTAGACGGACCCCAAAGTCAACCCCGGCTCAAACCCCTGCCCAAGCTCCCAACCACTAAGGCTGCATCCACAAGCCAGCGTCGTTGGGACGCTCCGGACGTCGTAGCTGGTCGCGTTGATGATCGGATCCGCACAATCAACAGCCTTCAGCAGTTGCCGTCTCTAGTACCCAAGAGATCTGAACCTGTTCTTCCGCCGAGCCAACCACCCGTATTATTCTCAGAAGATGAGTTCCGACGAGCTTCACCATTTCCCCGAAGAGATTCTGCTCAAAGCCCTATCCGACCTGAAACACCCCTCTCACAATCACATCCCCGCTTGAGCCCTCTGGTTCACTGTCCCATGCCGAAGCGATATCAACCACGACTGTCGGCAAATATCGAGAAGGTGGCAGTACCAATCGACGAACAATTGATGTGCTATCGACACGGTCGCAAGCTCAAACTAAGAAAAAGCGTACCAGCTGGCATGGACAAAGCTTCCAGTGGTTCGTACATTCCTACCGGCCCTATGATCAGACAACAAGTCGATCCATTGAGTCCGTGGGCTGTTGGAAGACGTCTTGCGAAGACCAGTGGAACAACAGTCTCTCCCGACATATGTTCCGATTGCCTTGCCGAACAACGAATCCTGGAGCGTGAAATCGAGTCCAAGACTCCTACTCCCCGAACTCTACCTGTCCAACCATTGAAATCTGCAAGCAGCTCTATATACACCGAACCCGGCACACCTCCTGAGTCTGACCAGCCGTCAAACGTCCTTGTTGGAACAACCATCGACAATCAAACAATCCAAGTGCCCGGAGCCACAGTATCTGACCTACCTCCAGACAGATTTGGCGGTATTGTGGCAACGGATCTCGGCGACATGATTGACGCCATCATTGTCGAGCACAGTGGCAGTCTAGGCAAAGTCATCTCCAATATCCGTAATGGTATGCCAGATAGTGATTGGACCCAGAAGCTCTCACGCGATCTTGCTAAGGTTTCGGAAGCGGTAGCGACTCTCCCAGAAGATGACATTCGACAAGCTCCTGCTTTCTCCCGGAACATCAATGGCCGACGCTCAATCATACTAGATGCTTCACCTGATGCCCTCCGACGACGAGCAAATACTATGCCTGAACTGCTTGACTTGGTCGAAGCTGCAACGGAGGAGTTTGGCATGGCAAGCTCGAACGTTCCCAGACGGGAGTTTAATCTGGATCAACCACGCATGCCAGGCGATTTCCCTCACACCCCGAGAGCTCACTCGTCCACAACCATCGACTCACCTGTTGCCCGTCCAGCCATGCAACCTGCTTCGTCTGCAGAGTCTGAAGCGTCTATCTCAGCAATCACGCCCCAAGCACTTGAGACAGTGCGCAGATCTGAGCCATCGGTAGCAGCGAACCAGGCCCTCAAGGTGCAGCCTGTCACATCGTCAGTCATGGCAATCGAGCCGTCAACTTCAGAAGCAGACGAAGACGAGGCGACTCTTGTCGAACATGAATTGTTGCTTCCTAGTGTGAACCCATCTACCAAATCCCAACAAGGTCAAAGCACCTCTGGCAAAGCATCGACTGCTCAGCAGCGGAGTCGAATTCCGAAGGCTTCCGCAATACCTTTAGTCAGGCCCTTGTATACATCGTCTGACACACCACGCTCAGATTCAGCCAAACCAAAGCCCAGTGTGGTAGCCAAGCAACATCAGCAGCAGCGAACGTTCCAGCAGGGTTGGTTGAGAGAAGCAGCTGTAATTGAGAGGGCTCAAAGGCGGAGCAGGAGCAGGAGCAGAGGTGCAAGTCGTGCATGAGAATTCATAAGTCTAGTCTCGATACTTCCTAAGAATCAACCTGTGCCTCTCCATGCCGCTATTTTCTGCGTATTCTTTGACCATGACTTTGTAGATGACCTCAATACTGGTCGGCCTCTTCCTCCTCTTCAGCTTCGGCCAATTCTGCGAGACGCTCCATCTCAGCTTCACCGATGTCATCCTCATCTTCAGCTTCGGCTAGTTCAGCGAGACGTTCTATCTCAGCTTCGGCCAATTCGGCGACACGTTCCACCTCAGCCTCGTGGTCAGCAGCGCCATCTTCTAGCTCTCCTTCGGCAAAGTCGGCATCCTTTTCCAGCCGTGCTTCAGCAACGTCGACATCATGTTCAGTCTCTCCTCCAGCAGCTTTGGTCTTATTTCCCGCCTCTCCAAGAGAATTGTGAGCATTGTCCTCGACCTCTTCTTCAGTAATGTCGGCATCGTCTTCCACCTCTCCTTCCGTGACACTGTCATCGTCATCCACCTCTCCCTCAGCCAGCGTTGCGTTACGCTTGTCGACATCAGCCTCAGTCCCGGTGATCTGATGCTCGTGCCAATCGCTAGGTCTGCGGCTCTTGAGGTTCTCGTCCACTTCATCAAGTATAGCACGCAACTCGAGCCGGCGGCTCTCTGCGCCTAGATATTTGTTGTGAATGCACCAATAAGCATAGGTAGATTCTGCCCTGGCGCGAATTTCCTGATTCATGATCAATGTGTATTCAGACAGCATCTTCGATACGGACTTACCTCTGCTTCGCGCCAGTCTTTTGCGCAGCATGCGAGTAGTGCGTAATAGCGTGTGCGCAGGTAGCTGGGGCTGGTGTCTCGGAATACGGTGTCGATGTGTGCAATGCATCCCTTGAGATCGCCTTCGTTGTAGAGTTCGAGGGCTGCTTTGAGCTCGTTTTTCCATTGCTGCATGTTGAGAGTGTGTGGCAGTGTGAGATTTTTGACGACGGGCGATGTGATTGTGCTGTTGTCAAGATCGATAAAGTGACGGTTGGTATTGGTGACAGGGAAAGAGCAATCGCGCTGGGAAGGTTTGCTGAAACGCGCAAGTGACGTGGAAAGTGTATGAAGTTTTGGTTTCGTATTGCATGTGTAGATGGTTTTCTGTTATTCTGACTTCCGTCTGCTTTTCACATTCACACCTACATATCATCGTCGTATATGTGATCTTCCATCGTTCGCGCGAGAAATAACAGAAGCATTCCTTAGTCACTGACTCTGCGCGAGTCAAAAGCGGCGCTCTTCTTCTCAGCGTCATCCCAAGCGACCTGGTCTTCAGACATGCCTTCAGCACCTTCAGGGATAATAGTGCCATCGAGCGCCATCATATCTCTCTCAGCCATCTCTTCGAATCTCAAGCCCATCTGCTTGATAATCTTTTGGTTTTCAGTGGGCCAAACAGTGCAAATAGCATAGTAGATCACAAAACTGGTTGTGAAACTCAACATCCAGCCGAGATGGCCCATGTGAAGGGCAACAGTGCCGACATTGGCGCCCAAACTGCCCACGAAGCCAGGGAAGGGAAGAGCGATACCGCAAAGGTAGGCGATGACAGCTTGAATGTTCCAGCCGAATTTGTAGTAGTAGTGAGGGTTCTCCTTGCCGCCGTTGTAGCAGTGGGCGATAAAGATGTTGCCGCGGGTCAGGCAGAAGTATTCGCAGACCATGATTGCGACTACTGAAGCCATGAAGAGACCGTATCCGGCGAGGAAAGTGGTGAAGACGGAGGCAGAGGCGAGGATCTTCCAAGGGACTATTGTGCTTTTGTTAGCGAATGGTTTGGTCTGAAGCAGGAAACGCATGAGGCTTACCGATAGCGAAACCCAAGCAGGTGACGAGGAATTGTCCACGAGGGATTGTGATAAGACGAGGGAACAACATGCTAGAGTCTGAGCCGAAGGGGATCATGTTGGCAGCGACATTGGTTCCCAACAAACTGACCGACCAGCATCCGGCAGTGAGGAAGACAGCAAAGCGGACGTCACTTCTCCAGTATCTATTCATGATTGCGTCGAGAAGATCCCACTGGTTCCAGAGCGACAGACCCCACGCGTTGTTGATGGCGGCAGTGGACAAAATACCCAGACTGGCAGAGAGTGTGACAGCGAGTGGGTTTGTGATCATCTGCGACCACATGGCACCGGACTTTGTCTTTGACCATCTGGCAATATCAGGCTGGTTGGTGATCAGAGTGGCAGTGTTACCGAGACCTGCGTTGACTGCGTTCATGAAGAACCATCCCCATTTTCCAGATGCGCTTACTCCAGCAGCTTCTGACAGCTTGCTGGTATTGAGCTCACCGTGGGTGTTGGCCATGCAGAAGATGAAGAGTCCCCACACAGCCGGGATCATGAGCGCCGTCTTGACATTGAAGAAAGTGCGCAGCTGGTAAGGACGCATCATGGCTAGAGGGAAGTGTGCTAGCCAGAATAGGAAGAAGGCAAGCATGCCTGCAGAGGTGATGCCTTGCGACTTGGGGATGTGGTTGGGGATATCGGTGTAATTGTGTCCAAACACAGCACGCAGCATATTAGCCACCAACGAGGCACCTGAGAAGGCTTGCACACCGAACCAGATGCTGTCGGACATCTTGGTTAGACGTTTGTGTCTCAAGGACTGCCAAAAATCGAACTTACATCGCCAAAATTGCTCTAGCACCCACAAAGTAGTATGATCCCCACATACCAAAGACACTCCTAGCCACGATTGGATAGCCTATGTGATATCGTGACGCTGCTCGGGAGTTGAAGAGCATGGCAATAGAGCTGATAAACTGGGAGATGAAGATGGCCAGGATGGCCTGCCAGTAGTTGAGGCCAATACCGATCAAACTCGAGCCCAGGGTCCAGTTACCAAACGACAAGGCGAAGTAGAAGATGACATAGTTGTACCCTGTCACCTTGATTAGACATCCGTGTTCAGGATTGTCCAAAGGGGGTACTTACACCTCCAGGTGCGCTTCTCGGGGGGTGTAGGGTCGAGATCCACGTTTGACCACGTCTGACCCGTCTCTCCGTTCGAATGGCGATCCAGTGCCGTGTCTGGCACGAGAACCCATTGCTTGAAGTTATCCCAGCTCTTGAAAGCGTTGACGGCGTTCTTTTTCTTGTCCATGGCTGAAGCCTTTGCGGTTTGGAGAGTCATGGTTGGGCGATGGCTGAGATATATCCAGAGGAGCGGGCGAGGATGCAGGCGCAAGCCGTCCTTTATCTGTGCAGCGTGCCTTATCTGATAGCGACAGAGATAGCGGCGACGAGACAGAAAGGGAAGGGAAAGAAGGAGGGGAGAAAAATCCGGAGCAACCAAAGACACAAAAAGAACAAGCCTCTCTGGCCTCGGCGGGTTTAGGGCGGAATTTAGTTGTAAATTTAAACAGTGATAAGAGTAGGTACGATTGTACGTGTAGGTTTTAGTTTCGCCGCGGTGTCATGGTTTGAGGCTTCTTTTTTTGCCAACCGTGCTGTAACCTTGCGCACGCTGCGTGAGGAGAACGAAAAACTATGGCTCCTCGGCATGACCTCCTACCTAAAACAGTTGGCGCTGAACCTGTCGCGTGCCCTCCTACTTCAAAAACAGGTAGGATTGGCACCAGAGGATGCAACATCAAAGGCGAATAGACGGCATATTCGAGTCGGTCTCCCTGGCTGCAGGGATACATGCGAACTCGAGGGTCTGGACTCACTGATTTCGCATCCAGAAGACTTGGGGCTCACGCCGGCCTCTTCACGGTCCATCTTTTTCGAAATGTGCCATGGCCTGTGGGGTTTGACGTCTGGGGGATCTGGAAATCGGGAATCGGGCAGCGGGCAAGGCTTCATCAACATTTCTACTATCTGCAACGTGTTTATCGGGTGGGAGCATACTAGACTATACCACGCTTGAACGAGGTCTGTCAATCGAACGAAGCAGTTCATCGTCTCGCTTCTTCTGACATCTCATTACTTGATAATTTGTGCTCGTCGTTGTCCTCCCAAGACTCTAGCTTCTCGGCAGCTTGGAAGTGCTAATCGAGAACTCAGAAGCGCCACTGCCGGCCAGGGTCAACCTGCTAACAATATTCGGCACCGAGGCTCAGTAAGCCGAGCATTGGAATCGGTAGGAGATAAGCCGAACAGCTTCTGTATCCAAGACCAAAGTGCTGGTTGAGCTCTTGAGCATCAGACATATTCAAATACGCAACCATGTCACAGAAGACCATTCTAATCACCGGCACCAACCCCGGCGGCATCGGTAACTCGCTCGCCCGCGAGTTCCACGCCAAAGGTCTCCGCGTGTTTGCGACCGCTAGAAAGACCGACAGCATCAAGGATCTCGCCGATCTGGGAATCGAAACGCTTTCGCTCGAAGTCACCGACCCGGAAAGCATCAAAGCTTTGAAAGAGGAGGTTGCGTCGCGCACAAGTGGAAAGCTCGACTACCTTGTCAACAATGCTGGTCGCAACTACACTGTTCCTGCCACCGACATTGACTTTGAGCAAGTCCAGCTCACATACGAGGTCAATGTATTTGGTGTTATGCGCATGTGTCAAGCATTTACACCGCTGTTGATCGGGGCCAAGGGTACGATTGTCCAGATTGGTAGTCTGGCTGGAGTTATGCCCTACGTCTTTGGCAGTGTGTACAACTCGACAAAGGCCGCCTTGCACTCTTACAGCAACACGCTCAGAGTCGAGCTAGAGCCGTTCGATGTCAAGGTCGTCACTGTAGTGACCGGCGGTGTCAAGAGCAATATTGCAAGAAACGACTGGCAGCTGCCCAGAGACTCCATCTACCTGCCCATCGAGCCTGAATACCTGAGACGCACAAAGCACTCGCAAGAGGTTGGTATGCCCAACGAAAAGTATGCAAAGTCCGTTGTGAGCCAAGTACTCAGCGGTCGTCACAAGAGACAGTTCTGGGAAGGTTCATTCTCGTACATCGTCTGGTTCTTGAACACCTTTATGCCAGCCAAGATCTTCGTAAGTGGTTTGAGTATTTGTGCAAAGCTATCACTGAACAGTTACAAAAGGATTACCTCTTCTGGCGCAACTTTGGCATGTGGAAGCTCAGAGAGGCCCACACCAAAAAGCTCGCTTGAACGATACTACTTCCCCGTGTGCACAGGCTTGTGACGCCTGCGTAGCTGTAAAAATGCACAGTGGTTTTGAGGAACGAACAGTTTCCATTGAAAGGCGTGATCAAGACGAGTCTCTTTGGATACGTCTCTGATCTTGAAACGATTGTGCATTGCTATAGGGAAAAGTCCACTCAATGCCTTGCGGGGATGAGTGTGGGAGTTGCACACCTTAGCATACAGGAAGCTAGGAGACTGTGCATGAAGAACGAACAACTGGACGTCTTGCGAGAATATGCAGATCAAGAAGCCAGCGACTTTATAATATACCCAGAGAACGGAGTCGAATCTCATTACAATCGTTAATGCTTATCAAAATGTACACCGAACCATGCATGCAGGTGCTAATGTGCTCAAGTAAACCCAGCAGCAGTCGCTTTCTGTCGGTATTCCTCGAAAGTCGTGGCGTGTCCACCTCGGCTGTTCGCTCTTGCTCTGCGCTCCATGTCGCTTTCCATGGGTTCTTCGCCACGTTTGCGATCTTCCCATTCTTCTTCCTCTCTAGCAATCAGAGCGTGGAATCTCGTTTTGCCATCTCGAGTAAAATACAGTGCTGGAGAGTTCCTCTTTGCAACATCCTCGGTCACGGCAATATGCTTAATATCCGAGCCAGGCGCTTCAAACATACTCTCTCCAAGCAGTCTCTCCAGCACAGTGCGAAGACCTCTGGCGCCAGTTCCCATGGTGAAGGCAGTCTGCGCGATAGCGTGGAGAGCGGCAGTCGTAATTCTTAGCTCTATTGACGAAAGTCTGAAGAGCTGTTCGTATTGCTTCAGCAATGAGTTGCGTGGTTCGGTAAGGACCTTGACCAAGGCATCCACGTCCAGCGCGGACAGTGCACAAGAAATAGGTATACGACCGACTAACTCAGGAATCATGCCATATTTTTGTAGGTCCTGCGGCTCAACGAGGTCCAAGATGTTGTATGTAGCCTTCTTGCTTTTCGAGGAAGGGTCATATGAGTCCTCCTCAGAAGCTGGTGGCATATAATATGGGAGATGTTTGCGAATCATTTCGTCGTCATCCGTGATGGTTGTCTCCTGAGCACCGCCATCTTGGGAAGTACTTGATCGTACATTGGCACCGAACCCAATGCCTCCTTTTGCTACACGATCGAGAATGGTCTTGTGTAGGCCACTGAATGCACCAGTGCATATAAAGAGAATGTTGCTTGTATTCACGTTGAAGACCTCGCTCTTGCCTGGTGCCTGGCCCATGCCTCCAGCCGCACCCCCACTACTCAGCGGGCTGTTTGTAAGGGGTCCGCTCGGGTGTTGATTGTTGTTGCGATTCGAGTTGTTCCCTCTTTCTTGCTTCGCTTGGATCTGTAGTGTGGTGCCCTCGATGATCTTGAGCAAAGCCTGCTGCACACCTTCTCCGCCAACGTCTTTCCCGTGCGACACCTTGGCTGTTGCGATCTTGTCGATCTCGTCGAGACAGATGATGCCATGTTCGGCCTTCTCTACGTCGTAGTTTGCGGCAGCCAGCAACCGTTGTACACAAACATCTGCATCCTCGCCGATATAGCCTGCTTGTGTAAACGGAGTACAGTCTGACATGCTAAAAGGTACGTCGAGTACTCTAGCCAATGTCTTCGCCATGAGTGTTTTGCCGACTCCTGATGGGCCAAGCAGCATGATGTTGGACTTTTCGATGGTCAAGGGAGATGTATCGTCTAGGGAGGAGTGCGACGGAGGGGGAGACGGCGGGACCCAGGCGTGTATGGTGGCGTGATGGCCAGGGAATTCATCTATCTGCAGTGATTAGCAGAAGATGGTGGTGTTGCATCGGATCTTTCTACCTTCTACCGGATGCCTTGATCTCCTAGCCTGGCGCTCGAGCATCTCTTGTGCTTCCTCATGTTGACGCTGAATCTCTTGAATCCTTTGGTAGTGGTTGTAGATGGTTGAGCTGAGGACCTTTTTCGCCCTCTCCTGACCGACTACAAACTGATCCAGATGCTTCTTGAGAGCACGCGGGGTGATCTTTGGTGCGCCGATGTTAGAGGCTTTTCGCAGAGGACCTTCTGTGTCACCTGGCTCATAGTAGCCAGTGAAGCCTTGGCCTGAGAAGCTCGACCTGAAGTCGGAGGAGCTCGAGAAGAGAGCAGTGGTCGAATGCAGACTTCGTGTACAGCGATATGCTACCCGGGCGTGGTGAGGACTAGACCAGCTCGGTATGGCGAGCATGATGGGGCGAGAGGCGCAACAAGAGGAAGCAGCGAAGGAGGAACGAGATGCGAGACTGAACAGCCTACCTGAGGACTCGACACAAGACTACTACAAAGAGCAACGATGGCTGATGATTCACTCGAGATGGTGATGCATCGATGGCTTCCCCGAAGTTCGAACCCCCGCAACTCGAGGAGATACCGGGCGAAAGCAGCTGTGGCTTGGGCCAGCTCCCCATGTGCTCCACCACGCTCATCCCACAAAGGTAAAGAGCGGCCTTCCTCGCTATAGAAAGGCACAGTGATCTCCAGACGAGAGATGTGTCCAGAGAGAGCTTCAATCAATTTGTATCTCGATGGACACATTCCATTTCTCGAGAGTATTGTGCATTTCTATAGCTAAATGCGTACAGCCCTTTGCACATGGAGAGGGTTTTGATAGGTCGGTCGGATGCTTGTCCGATGAACGCCTCTGCAGCCTTGGCGGGCCGTGTCTATCAACGATAAGTTACGCAAAAATCTGTCTCAAGAGCTCAGAAGCTGGAGAATTGGTCGCTGAGGCATACAAAGCTGTTGAAAGGCCAGATGGACTTGGTGGTGGACTTGAACCCCAGCAAGTTCGCGTTGGACAAGAAAGTCAAATGTTGAGCGGCCGCTCACAAAAGTCGGGCCGAAGAGGGGCTAGTTCATGCGGGATAGCATCATAATCTGGAGGGAGCTGGAGAAGTGGTGAGCTGCGAGCTGGGGTGAAGGAAGAATGACCATCACTTTGCTGCTTCAAAACCCTGTCTCTGGCTGCTCTCCCTGCAGTTTCGTTCCTTCCCTGTATATATCTCTTGTCTCGACGACATCTTTCTTAATCCATTGTCTCTCGCAGAGGAACACATCATGGATCCCATCAACCAATCTTCCGACAACACCATCGCCGGCCACACAGCCGCCGACGACATTCCCAATGACGGCACCGGTATGTTAGACGCTTTCTCCACCTTGTCAGCTACTGATGCTCAAGTCTCGCAGGCGTCATCAAGCTTGATCCTTGGCTCTCGCCCTTCAAGGATGCCCTCAAGAGCAGATACTCCAAGGCCCAGCAGTGGATCAAGACAATTGACGAGACTGAAGGCGGTCTGGAAAAGTTCAGTCGAGTAAGCCAATCGCGTCCTTTGTTCTCACCACCTCGAGTTCTTACGCTGACACTGTATGACTAGGGCTACGAGACTCTGGGCTTCAACGTCAAGCCCAATGGCGACATAGTATACCGCGAGTGGGCCCAAAGCGCCCTCAGAGCTTACCTTATCGGTGACTTCAGTAAGGCAACCCCCGGTGTGCGCTGCTTGTCGCTTGAGCTGACGAGTCGCTAGACAACTGGAACCGCGACTCGCACGAGATGAAGAAGAACCAGTATGGCGTCTTCGAGATCACCTTGCCTCAGCAGAACGGCCAGCCCGCCATTCCCCACGACTCAAAGATCAAGGTCTCCTTCGTCGTACCCAACGATCACGCCAGACAAGAGCGCATTCCCGCCTGGATCACCAGAGTCACCCAAGACCTGAACGTCTCGCCCGTCTACGATGCGCGCTTCTGGAACCCTCCTAAGAACGAGCGTTACACCTTCAAGCACCCCAAGCCCCCGAAGCCAAAGAGCGCTCGCATCTACGAGGCCCACGTCGGTATCTCGTCGCCCGACCCAAAGGTCGCTACCTACAAAGAGTTCACGCAAAACACACTACCCAGAATCCACCACTTGGGTTACAATGTCATCCAGCTCATGGCTATCATGGAACATGCATACTACGCCAGTTTTGGCTACCAAATCAACAGCTTCTTCGCTGCAAGCAGTCGCTACGGTCTGCCCGACGAGCTGAAAGAGCTGATCGACACTGCCCACAGTCTGGGTATCACTGTCCTGCTGGACGTTGTTCACAGTCACGCTTCGAAGAATGTGCTTGATGGTCTGAACATGTTCGATGGTAGCGATCACCTTTACTTCCACGAGGGCGCAAGAGGTAGACACGAGCTTTGGGACAGCAGACTGTTTAACTACGGCCATCACGAGGTCCTGCGCTTCCTGCTGAGTAACCTCCGCTTCTGGATGGAGGAGTACAACTTTGACGGCTTCCGTTTTGATGGTGTTACCAGCATGCTCTACACCCACCACGGAATTGGCACGGGTTTCTCTGGAGGTTACCACGAATACTTCGGCCCTGGAGTTGACGAGGATGGCGTTGTCTACCTCATGATTGCCAACGAGATGTTGCACTCGCTCTACCCCGACTCTATCACCATTGCCGAAGATGTCTCAGGCATGCCTGCTCTCTGCTTGGCCCTTTCCCTCGGTGGTATCGGTTTCGACTACAGACTTGCCATGGCCATTCCCGATCTGTACATCAAGTGGCTGAAGGAGAAGGAGGACATTGACTGGGACATGGGCAACCTCGCCTTCACCCTTACAAACAGAAGACATGGTGAGAAGACCATCGCATACGCAGAGTCTCACGACCAGGCTCTGGTTGGTGACAAGACTCTTCTGTTCTGGTTGTGTGATGCCGAGATGTACACCAACATGTCTACCCTGAGCGAGTTCACTCCCGTCATTGAGCGCGGTATGGCTCTGCACAAGATGATCCGTCTCATCACCCACGGTCTCGGAGGCGAGGGCTACCTCAACTTTGAAGGCAACGAGTTCGGACATCCCGAATGGCTCGACTTCCCTCGTGAGGGTAACGGCAACAGCTTCCACTACGCTCGCCGTCAATTCAACCTCGTTGATGACAAGCTGCTCCGCTACCACTTCTTGAACGACTTCGACAGCAAGATGCAGTGGACCGAGGAGAAATATGGCTGGTTGCACTCCGATCAGGCATACATCTCCCTGAAGAACGAGAACGACAAGGTCATTGTCTTCGAGCGTGCCGGCTTGCTCTGGATCTTCAACTTCCACCCTACAAACAGTTTCACCGACTACCGCGTTGGTGTCGAGCAAGGAGGTACTTACCGTATCGTCCTGAACTCCGATAGCAAGTCATTCGGCGGTCTGGGCCGTGTCGACGAGAGCACCCGCTTCTTCACCACCGACTTTGCCTGGAACGACAGAAAGAACTTCCTCCAGGTCTACATCCCCACAAGATCAGCTATTGTAAGTTTGGAATCACAGCTCTGTATGGTTGACCAATTACTAACAACATTCCAGGTTCTTGCTCTCGAATCCACTTTGTAATTCAGCGTCTGATCTTGTTTGCTTTTCTATGATATCTAATCCCAATGGAATGATGAGATGAGGGAACGACTCGACTTGTAGATGGTATCTTCTTGGTTCTTGCCGAACATACACAAAACATACATTACCAATGTCTTTACTGTCTGCGAATCGTGCTTCCCATGATATCTTGAATCTGCATGTGTGCCACTCGCATATATTTGGTGAGATCGATCATGCATAGCAGACCGAACCGAGCATTGGCACAAGAGAAGCAACTGCATCGAACTCAAGCAGTACGGTTACATGTCATACATTTATATGGTACACCGCTCGAGCCACATCTCATCTATAGCCGCTTTAGCTCATCTGGGAGAGCGCCAGACTGAAGTCAACTTCTGTCCTTCTTGCACCAGCAAGAGTATTCTGGAGGCACTGTGTTCGATCCACAGAAGCGGCATTGATCTTGTGTTTTTGTTCTAGCTGTCGCCATGGCATCGTGCACTTGCCTCGACAATGGTTTCAATGATGGCTACACTTCTTCTTTTTGTTGTGTGGCGGGTGTGGGCCGTGCTGAAAATATTCAGAATCGTGTATGTTGAGGGTAGGACCCTGTCTTTGTGGTGCAGAATCGATGCGGCGGCGACGTGCTTGAGATTTGACTTCTCAGACGATAGCACACGGTAGCTGACTAATGAGAGTATAATCTGTGACCTTTCGGGTAGCTGTAGGCATGGTGTGGGATCAAATGTCGGTTTTCTTTGGATGGATTGATTTTAGTCATGAGGATGAAGGAGGGGCCTGATGATGCGAGCGTACGTTTTGACACAGCGGTGACTAGGACGATAACAGTGATGGGGATTAAAACGATTAGATTCGAAAGACTATCCTCATTTTATAACACACAATAGGATCAAACACGTCTTAGTACAGGGAGAAATGATATCAGATGAAAAAATTATATTTTGAAATTATATGAGACAACCATCAAGGTCGCATCAAGTAGATATAGAGAACAGGTGAGACAACAGGATACAGAAACAGAAAGCACTAACTTACCTCCTTTACTCAAGGTCAACGCAGATGGGTGTATGTCTTGTAGGGAGCGTGAAACGACCAGCCTCACGACGCACGCTCGTATGGTCTCTTGACATTGAGAAACATGCGTCTTTGGTGATCAGATAACGAGGTCCCTGGTACTCAGCTTCAGCGGTCCAGTGGTGGTGCATAGCTTTGAGCTCGTTGCCGACATCAATCCATTGGGCTGCGTATTTGGGGTTAGTTTTGTAGAGGTCAGGGAGAATAGAAGTCAACCATTTTGCGAAGCTGTGGTAATAAGCATCGACGTAAGCAGGGGCGAAGAAATCACTAAGACCTCCCAGGTTTGATGAAAGTCTCGAGAGAGCCGTACGACGACGCTCATTTCGAATGAAAGCGTTGGATCGAACGTAGTCAAGAGCCTTGTTTGGAGAACACTTGGTCAACGATGGTGGATGAAAGTCAGCAAGACCTCCCATTGTGGGCGTACGCTCGTAACCATAGCCGTGGCAAACGTCATCCCACCTGATCAACTCCATTATGTCACACTCGCTGTAAGTCAGACGGCCGGAGGTGAGCATAGTGCGTTTCGTAGTCAGGACATTGATTCTGCTTTTGTGAACGGCACGAACACGAAGCATGTGTTGGAAGCCAGCGGGGAAGTGGGACGACCAGGTCATGGCTGCGCAGATTTTGGAATCATTGTCGGTGGTATTACGAGCGTGTTTTTGGAGCTGCAAATACTGGTCAACAAGTTTGGTTGAGATGAAGGGGAACTCGGCGATCCACTTACCGATAGAGATATCAAGATAACCGATCTCGAGCTCGAGCAGCTCGATGAAATCCTTCAGACCCTCGGCGGCGGCGGCATCAGAGTCGATGAAACGATAGATGGAGGCCAGTGTAAACAATTTGTGTTCAATGTTGTGTGGACTAGTGGCATCGAGGATGGGCTTCAGGTATTCGGGGTGAAGAGAGTCAACGAGACATGGGTTGTTTTCGGCCCAGTTGTTGAACTCTGTGAACCAGATGTCCTCATCAAGGCAGGATCTTTGAGGGATGGAAGGCATTGTTCTGTGGTTGTTTCAGTAGTGTATCTGTGTTGTTAGTATCTGTTGCTGTTCTGTTGCTGGAAAACACTCTGCGTGGGTGCTTGTTTATATGCATAAGTTCGAGGGGACACAATGTGATTGTCTCTTTGTTACGATCTCTTTGACGCGCGACAGTGTCAAAGAGAGTTGTACCCAGCCCCACCTGGCACAAAGAACGAATTCGAAGGTCTTTGTTGAAGAAAACAAGGAACCGCTTTCAGTGCGCAGACAATGGAATTGTTGAAGTTCCAGCGGAGCAAGGGTCTTTGTGTGTATGGTAAGGCCCCTTCTCGTGTGCAAAAGTGTGTAACGCGTGTAGCTATAGCAATGCACAATAAACTTAGTAGAGAGGAAGTGTCCAAAGAGAGCCGATAGCATGACGACTCTCAGTGGACACTTCCTGTCTGCTAAACGAACCGTGCATTTATATAGTGAGCGGTTCGCTCTATACCTTCGTGGAGGGAGCGAGGGAATTGCAAGCTTTAGCACATGGGAAGGCCGTGTTCTTGCTTAGACGCCGCTTGGAGGAACGTTTTTGCGTGCATCTGCTAGTTTCGCATGCATGCAGGAGGTGAGTTGTTAAGAGAAGTCTCGAGGCCGTGGAATAGAAGTGCGTAGATATGTAGGCATCGTGCTGGGGTGTGGTTGTGTCTGCGACGGGGAATTCGGGCTGGACGCGTCGAAGCAGAATGCGCTGCTCGGAGGATTGACGGTCTAAAAACTCGAAAGAGATGATGTTGAATGACATTAGAAGTGTGTTATATAGTCGATGCGAGTATTATAAAGTCCGAGGTCGTAAACAGGAGGCAGGCGCGAGCGGAAGCACATATCAGAAGCAGGCGTATTGAGAGGTTGATAGACAGAAAGACCGGTCTCGCAGCACAGGAAGGAACAAGTCGGATAGATATTTCCCAAAGGGGTATAGTGTAGCCTCGATCTGGGAGATCTGAACGGGACAGAAAAGCTGGCCACTTTGGAAGCAGATATGAGCTGGCTGCGTGAACGAGGTAGTCGCAGCCCCAACTGCGAGTGTTGTAGATACAAAGACAAAAATCAGAGCTGTAGAACCTAGTGAAGAAGCTGCTGCATGGTCTGGCTAGTGAAAACCGGCGGGCGGTGAAGATTAATGTTCGGCAGGGCAGCTCCTGTGGCCAAGTTGCAAAGTCACGGAATCTCGAGCTCGGCCCTTTCCCGTCCGGCAAGAACTTGAGGTGGCTCTTCGAACTTCAACCTCCCAGCAGACCGACCTCCATCTCCATCACCTCTCCACTCCCATCAATTCCTTCCCGAGACCCGTCAAAATGCTCAGCAGGTACGATCCAAGCTGTCGCCACCAACTTTTGCGACGACAACCCGGCTGACTCGACTGCGCTATCCAGCGGCATTGCCAGGTCATTGAGGGCTTCTGCCCGTCGCCCTGCTACTCTGCAGCGCGCCTTCCAGCCCATTAAGCCTTCGTTCGCTCCCGCCTTGAGCCAGCGCTTCGCCAGCTCTGCCTCCAACACCGATGGCAGAGTCCACCAGGTCATTGGTGCCGTCGTCGACGGTATGAGAAAACCTTTTCCCCACGACGCCGAGCACAAGCGCCACTGCCGCCGCGACCATTGTCGCCGACCGCACCTCGTAGTCGCCTCATGAACACCCATACTG
>Ga0058697_10000151_pt1 | contig 33607 bp, 22 predicted proteins | sample AgamicAsMae_FD_66619 | JGI IMG/M metagenome (GOLD analysis project Ga0058697, IMG submission 66619) | Agave microbial communities from Guanajuato, Mexico - As.Ma.e | ecosystem: Host-associated > Plants > Phyllosphere > Phylloplane/Leaf | place: Guanajuato, Mexico | collected 2012-06-04
ACGTCTTTGGCATGGAGGAGTAACGTGGTCAGATTCTCGCTGTTGGCTTTTTCTCCCTCCTACGCGGTATCACATAGTCCCTTCGATCGATTATACTGAGGCTCTTGTGTAAGCCAGCCACCCTTCCACCGACTTGTCCCTCTGTTTTCGACTTTTTTTAGTCATAGCTGACTCAAACTTGACTAGAGTTGTTTCCAACACTTTGTCGTGTGGTTCATTGTGATAAGCCCAAAGTTGGAACTCTCTTAGAATGGGTGATACACTACAAGCTCACGATCGGCAACTTACCACCTACTCGGATCAACAGGATTTGACGCAAGTGAATAGTGGGAGGCAATCGTCCGAGAAAAGCTTTCCAGCTTCAGGAGAACATGCACCTTTCTACTCACAACTCGGTCCATTCCCTCAGGCTTCGCACGCGCCTTCTACCCAGCATGGTCATCTGCATCCCAGTTATCAGCATCAACAGCCCATGCATGGACTCGATATGAGCTCCATGAGGCATGCACTGTCTGGGTCTTCTACCTCACCCACATCTATAAGAGGGTTCCCTCAACAAGCACCGTCTCACACTGACGGAGTGTCAGCTCATACGCCAGGCATGAACTTTGGGCCACATCTGCACCAGTACGGTCTTCAAGCTTATCCATCGAACATGGCGATGAACATGCCTGCTCTGCGCACTCAGGCACATCCTTCTGGAACTGCGCCACAGTACTACTACAGCGGTTACAACGTACCCGCTTCGCAGGCTCCTATGCAACGGCAAGGACAGTTCATGGCAGGGTATCCGACGATGCCCAATATGCCTTACAATAGGTCTGAGTTTAACAACCAATCGAACCAACCTGTGTCATACTTGAGTACGTCCGTTCTACCTGATCATAGACCCAGCGCATGAAGCTTCTGCAGATCTTCTCGATCGTTCTTGGACGATAGCTCTCAAGCACAATGTGACTGACTTCGAATCGCGCAGGTCATCCTAGACCCGAACTGGTCATTCAGCCCACCCCATCCTATCCCAGAGGCCCTCCCAGGAAGCCTAGACAATCCGGCCATGCGCTCTGGGTTGGAAACCTACCCCCTGCCACAACTATCAGCGATCTGAAGGACCATTTCTCACGTGAAGCGACCGATGACATCGAGAGTTTGTTCCTCATCTCCAAGAGCAACTGCGCTTTTGTCAACTACCGCAATGAAGCTGCGTGTACAGCTGCCATGAGCAGGTTCCACGATTCGCGATTCCACGGTGTACGTCTGGTGTGTAGACCTCGTCGCGGAACGCCTACTGAGGGATCATCTTCTTCGACGACACCCGATTCGGTGACTCCTGAGTCCAGCAACGAGGTCGATAAACCCAGGAGGAAGGAATTTCGGAGAGCGACTTCTGGACCGGTCATCGTGGATAGTTCGTCTAGTCAATCGCCAAAGAAGGAGATCCAGCACGATGGCACCGATGGTGTGGATGGAGTCGATGGACTTCACAAGACTGGTGGCCAAAGCCCAGCACGTGTGCCCGAGAAGTATTTCGTCGTCAAGAGTCTCACGTTGCAGGATCTCGAGGCCAGTGTGCGCAGTGGAGTCTGGGCAACGCAGAGTCACAACGAGGTTACGCTGAACCACGCTTACGAGGTATGATCGACCCTTTGGACTTTGAGTCGTCGATTCCATTCTGCTTTACAAGCAAAAGCTAACTGTCTATACATCTAGACTGCCGATAGCGTCTTCCTCGTCTTTTCTGCGAACAAGTCTGGAGAATACTTTGGCTATGCTCGTATGACCAGCCCCATATCCTCACGCCCAACAATCACATCTACGAAACTACAACCCAAGGCCAAAGATCTGGACAGCGGGCCAAAATCTATACCTACCCCGGCTACACAATGGGCACCAAAGGGACGCATCGTAGACGACTCGGCACGTGGAACCATCTTCTGGGAAGTCGACAACACCCCAGAGCAGACACAAGAGGAAGCAGCCACCGACGGTACCTCCCCAGCACAGCAACCCGAGCAAGAAGAGAAGGAAACAGGGTCTCAACGACAGAGGCAAGAGTGGGGCAAGTCTTTCCAGGTCGACTGGATCTCGACAACCAGACTTCCCTTCTACCGCACCCGCGGTCTGCGCAACCCTTGGAACGAGAACAGAGAGATCAAAATTGCGCGCGACGGAACGGAGATTGAACCTAGCATCGGACAGCGCTTGGTACAGATGTTCCACCATCCTGTGCCACTACCCAGGAGCAATTACCCTACAAGGAAGGAGTCATAGTGGATCTCAGGGTGGCTTGTTTGCAACCATGGGACCGGCTACCATCGGGCATCAGTCTTGGTTTGATAGCCGAGCGGTCATGTCAAGTGTTCATGATCGGTGGAACTGTACACAGCGAATCAGAACCTCTGGAGATGATGTCGGAACGAAAAACATGAGAAGCATTGATCGCAATACTATTGACATGAATCAAGAACATGACATTTGAAGCAAGTCTGAGCGAAAACGAATGCGATCAAAAAGTTATAGCAAGTGCCACCTATTGCGGCTGAAAAAAATTTGCGCCTCCATCAGCAGCGATGTTGACCGTTCAATCGTTCAAGCCTCTGTCGTAATCGTTATGCACGTAACTTGTCTAACGGATGCTTCCTTCTCATTCAATCTCCATCAAAACGTTAGGCATGCTTGACAAAGCAGTTGGCAACGAAGCGAGCATCAGTGCTTCTGCCCTTCTCAAGACTTCAGAACGAGGGCGGTTGATGCTGCACTGGCATCCGCAGGCGCATTCGCACTTGAGAGAAGCTGGGTGCGAGAAGCGAGGACGACTTCAAACTCGCGAAAAGTGGTGCCCATGGCCCTTTCCAGACCGTCGATAGTTTGCGCGATACGCTGTTCGATGGCCGTCTTGCGAGCGAGCAAGTTCCGAAGGGTATCGAAGGCAGTCTGGTCAGGACTTGGCGCGTCGGTATGGCCGCCGGTCCCGGGTCTAGATAGAAATGAGAGTTTAGCGTGTGAGCCGTCGTCTCGTGCTTTGAGGCTCGATGCTTGCAAAAAGGCAGGACGTGCCGAAGCGTGTCATGCAATGTGGCTGAGCACTCGCGCAATGTCGTATGGGCATTGATAATTGCCATGGTGGTCGCAATGGTGGTCCACATTGGCCACGGAACATATCGACAGGGACAAAGTGTATGTTCATTGGGTTCCATGCACGCAAATCACTTACTGCTGGACAGGCGCAACGCGCTTCAAGTCTTTGATGCGTGCCTGCAATTCTTTGTGCCTGCTTTCACGGTTCTTTTCGATCTTTCTCCGGGCATCACTCCGGCGAGTCTTGACCTTTAAAGCACTCGCGAGTCAGTTATCTGGCACAGACAGGTTGTTCGAACAGAGATATAGGAGTGCTCTGGTGTTGCTTACTGCTTTGTGCATCTCTCTCTGCTTTCTGACGAAACCTTGATTGTCGTCTCCAGTGTCGGCGACCTTGGCGGCTTTTTGTGATTTGGTAGGCGGCATGATTGGAATAGGCCAACAAGGTGACAACAATGTTCTCGGTATAGGAGCGCAATGAGCTTCTGGTGTTTGGTCTGTTTGAAATAGACAATTTTGATGTTCGCGGTATAGGTGCAAGAACAACCAAGGTAGGTGAGAGCGGCTGTTTAGAGCGGATTGGCAGATGTGGTCCGAACAGGAAAGAGCTGCTGCGATTGCAAATGCGGGGTAAATTTTGGTTTCTCTCTGTGGAGAAAAATTGTTGCTCGCAGCCCAGACAACCATACATCTCTACCAACCAACCTCTTACCACTCGTCAACATGGGTCTCGCAGGTCCCAAGAGGCGCTCCAAGATCGGCACCGACCCCAACAACAACAACTGGGCCAAAGCGACTGATTCCTTCGGCCACAAGATCCTTGCCTCGCAAGGCTGGAAACCTGGCGACACGCTCGGCGCCAAAGACGCAAACCACGCCTCGCATTACACCGTCGGCAGCAACTCCCACATTCGCGTTCTCCTCAAAGACGACAATCTCGGTCTGGGCGCCGCCAGAGTTGGAAACAATGCAGAGACTTTCGGTCTGAGTCTGTACTCGGGACTCCTCGGCAGATTGAATGGCAAATCCGAGGCCGAGGTCGAGAAGCAGCAAACCGCACAACGAGACGTCGAATTGGCCCTGTACCAAGGAAGAAAGTTCGGCAACATCAACTTCATCAGTGCGGGCTTCCTGGTCGGCGACAAGATGGACCTCAAGTCAACCGTTATGCCCGATCCCAAGCTCGCCTCCAAGACTCCTGCGCTGGACGCAGCGAACAAGAAGCGAAAGAGATCAGATGTCGAACAACAGAGCACAAACGACGCTTCTTCTGACTCCGACTCCTCGGATTCTGACGATGACGAGGACGTAGAAGAGGCACCCAAGTCGAAGAAGATCAAGGAGTCGAAGAAGGACAAGAAATCTAAGAAATCATCTTCCAAGGACACAAGCAGCGACAGCACAGACGAATCCAAACTCAAGGACAAACGCAAGAAAGAGAAGAAGGACAAGAAGCGAAAGGCTGCCGATGCTTCAAGTTCAGAAGACGAGACGCGAGCCGAGAAGAAGGCACGCAAGGCAGAACGACGCGCGAAGAAGGAGGCAAAGAAAGAAGACAAGAAAAGGAGAAAGGAGGAGAAGAAGGCAGCCAAGTCAGGCACAGCGACCCCTTCAACTGCTCCTGGAACACCTGCAGAGCCTGCACCAGTGGCCGCTTTGTACGGCAGACAGAACGTCCGCCAACGCTACATCGCCCAGAAGCGTCTTGCGTTCATGGACCCGCAAGCCATGAAAGAGGTTGGTCTAATCTTTAGCCATCACGTTTATTCAGAACTAACTCTTTCACAGATTTTCATGGTCAAGGCATAGATCATCCATGTTTAATCAAACGTCTTTGTCTCTCGGTCGGCCACGGAACCTAGTGTGGCCTACCTTATTTCCTACTGAAAGTCCTGGTTGGCGCATGATAGATGGATGCGTAGAAAAGCGTTCTGTCCCCCCTTTTTTTTCTGGCGTAGTGCATAAGGCCTGGGAGTTTGAACATGTGCGTTGTTCTTATTACTGATCCAATCCAAGATCCTGCTCGTTATTCTTTGTGATTGTGTTCATACAGCAAATATTCTAAAGTCGTTGACCATCACACCTTACTTATATATGGCAATAGTGATCTTTTACTGCAGAGCACAAGCAGTCACGCGAAATGCCATATGCATGCATGTCTCGCTTGTAATTAAACATACAAGCAGATTCCTGAGAGAGCAGCTGAATGTTTCTATCCAACCACGATGGCTATGAAAATGCACAGTCTCGTTACTGAAATAGCGAATGCCCCTCGAGAGCCGTGAGGTCATCGGCTCTATGGGGTCGTCTGACATCAAGAGAGAGCTGTACAGCTTGACAGCTACCGCGATGCTATCAGAAGACACAGTAATTTGTAGCCCAAAGATATGTCTGGAGGGAGCTCACAGTAAGTTGTTTCTCGATGGAGACCATTCTATTTCTTGAGAACCTTGTGCATTTCCACAATTACCGGGATGATGTCCTACATGTTGAGAGAGTTCGACGCAACGTGAGAAAGGTTGGAAGGAACGACTTTCATTCACTGAGCATGTGAAGAACAACGATCTTAAATCCGTCTAATCGCCGGTTGATCACCCAAGTGTGTGGGGGCGGCGACTTCCGCACTCGAGGTCGACTTGCCTTCCATCTTTTATTTCTACCAACAGCATTCATCTCGCTGTGGCAGGTTTTCTTTGAGCATGTCAGCATGGCATCTGTACTGGACACTGGAGTCTCCACGGCTGTTCTGAAACCACATAATTCAAAGCAAGGTTTGATCGCTGAAGGCGCCGAAGCGTTCTCAGCATTCTTTGAAGATTGCCGCAATGCCTTTCATCAAGACTATAGCGGCAGACCGCGCAAACGTACGAGACTCGATCATGACCATCTGGAGCCAGCCCATCGTTCTCTGGAGACTGGAATCACCATCGCTCGACTTGACATCAACATGAGACCAAGCCCAAGAACAACCAACCACGGCGACTTATCGACCATCTTGGAAGATGATATCGAAGTTGGAGTCATCGAGTTCCATCACTCAGATCCTTCAAAGTCCTCTCTCACTCTGTTTGGTCATAGCGGCTACAAGAAGAGTCCTTCACTGAGGATTGAGACGACAAAATCCATCTCGCCGGCCACAGTCAGTCTGCTTTCGCGCATAGTGAGTCTCGAGAAACGTTCCAGGCGCAACGTCAAGCCAGGTATCTGCCGTTCTACTTGCCTCCTGCACCGTTCAACCGGTCCCTCTGGTCTGGTGTATACTTTAGAGTGCAGCATTGTGTGGTTCGATGGCGAGTCAGCTTTCGGGCCACTGGCGACCAAGAAAGAGGACTGGGCCACCCTCACTCAATTCTTCCCAGAGCCCACGAATGCTCAGAGTAAGTCTTGGACGCCACAAGAGTTTTACGCCAGCGTACACTCTCCACCAAACGATGCGACTGTTCCTGAATTAGTCGAGCAAAAGGTTCTGGAAACCGATCTGTACCCCTTTCAGAAACGCGCCGTCGCATGGATGCTGCATCGAGAAACTTCTTCGTGTGACCAAAGCCAAAGCCGGTTATCATACACTCCGGTCAAAGACGCAAATGGACAGGCGTGTTTCGTCAGCCACTTGGAGGGTGTTGTGTGCTCTGCTGCACAATTTGGTGCCTTCGAAGAACCAAGGGGAGGAATCCTAGCAGAGGAAATGTAAGCAAAGCGAGGGCACAGACAGCACAGATCAAGAGCCATCTGATGGCTTTTGAATCAGCGTCTGTACCTCCATCATTCTTACCTAAGAAACATGCTAACTGTATCCTTGCTTTTAGGGGTCTTGGTAAAACGTGCGAGCTCATCGCGCTGATGTGCCTGAATAAGCGAAAGATGGATGCCGAGAATATAGAAGATCACACGCTTATCAAATCTCGAGCTACACTGATCGTCACACCTCCGACTATCTTGCAACAATGGAAAGACGAATTGGCTCGGCACGCTCCCGGTCTTTCAGTCCTGCACTACAAGGGTGTCTCTGATGTTGGATCGTCCAAGCAAGAAGTGCAGGACATCACCAAAGACTTGGCAGAGCGGGATGTAGTCATCACGACCTACTCTGTCTTATCGAAGGAGGTGCATTTTGCCGTTGACCCCCCTGAGCGTTCAATGCGACATCGAGACCGCAAGCGCACTCGCCCTCGCAGCCCTCTGGTCCAAATGCACTGGTGGAGAGTCTGCCTGGATGAGGCTCAAATGGTCGAGTCTGGAGTCAGTGCAGCAGCTCGGGTGGTCTCACTGCTACCGCGTGAGCACGCCTGGGCAGTGTCTGGCACGCCCCTGAAGAAGGATATCCAAGACCTGTTTGGGCTTCTCGTTTTCCTCAGGTATCAACCCTTCTCCAACTCTTCAGCAATCTGGAACCGACTCATACACCAATATGGCGACTTGTTCAAGACGTTGTTTGGCTGCATCACACTGCGCCACACGAAGGATCAAGTACGACATGAACTCCGGTTGCCTCCCCAGAGGAGGGTCGTTTTGACACTACCTTTCACCCAGGTCGAAGAACAAAACTACAAGACGTTGTTCGAGACGATGTGTGATGAGTGTGGGTGTAGACCTGATGGATCTCCTCTGACCGATAATTGGGACCCTGAATCGTCTGCAATACTGCAAAGGATGAGAGCCTGGCTTTGTCAATTGCGACAAACTTGCTTACATCCGCAAGTCGGGGGCAGGAACAGAAGAGCACTTGGACGTGGTCAAGGTCCTCTGCGTACTGTGGCCGAAGTCCTTGAGGTCATGATAGATCAGAACGAGACATCTATCCGTACGGAGTCCCGTCTAGCCATCAACACCCAGCTTCTGCGAGGCCATATCATCGGCAATGCAAAAGACGACGAACACAGAGCTGAAAAGGCACTAGCCGTCTACAAATCAGCATTAGAGGGGTCTGAAGCGATTGTCGCCGAGTGTAGAGGCGATCTCGCCAGAGCGACTGCTCATGCAGTCAGTGTCGATAGGACACCCGACGGCTCGGAGCGTGAGAAGTCGACAGAAGAGATTGTTGAAGGACGGTGCAGAGTCGCTCTGCATTCTGCTTTGCAATTGAAGCATGCATGTGCCTTCTTTTTGGCCACAGCCTACTTCCGAATCAAGTCCAACACCAGCATTACCGAGCCGGACTCGGAGAGATTTCGAGAACTCGAACAACAGGAGTCAACCTACTACGAGTCTGCCAAGCTAACTCGCAAGGAGATTCTGAATGAGGACTCATCCAAAGCCGAGAAACTCATGCACACGATAAAACAAGAGAAAGATGTGATTCTTAAGACATCCAGCCTTGCTACTTTGGAGAGTTTTGGAGGTGTTGAGAACGTCAAGATAGTAAGTCTGATACGAGAACCCACCTTGTATGGGAGGATAATTCTGCAACAGAGCGGCTGACGATACAAAGGTTCACAAAGCTCATGATCTTGCCGCAATTATGAACGCGCAAGCAAAGCTTATTGACGAATGGAAACAAAAGGTGACTGAACTGTTGCTCAAGCCTTTGGTCGACAAGGACGAGGACAGTGTTGAGACCACTGGTGACGAGTACGAAGATTCGACTAAATCACAGGATGCTCTCAATGCTTATCTGGATGCCCTTCGCGCCATTGTCGCTGATCGCTCAACTTGTATCACAGGACAAAGTGCTCCACTTATTGATCAAGAGGTGACGTCTGTGATTCAGGAGGCCAGAGCTGGTCGTTGGCGACCACCAGAACCTCTGCTTGAGCTGCTTGCGATTCGTAATCGTCTCAAGCAAAAACCTGACGGTTTGTTGTCTGTGCGTGGCTTGGTGCATGAGATACGTGGCATTGAGACGGCACTCGATTGGCAGGATGGCACCACACGAGCTGGTGCTGAACTTCAGATCATCAGGGGTCAAGCAAAGCAGCTCGCTGCTATCGCCAAGGAAGAGACCGAAGTTCTGACACGTCTCGAGGAATTGCTCGAACTCTTCTCCACTACATTCAATTTGCGGTTGGACTTCTACAGACAGCTCCAGGTCATCTCAGACACTGTTACTCCTTATAAAGAGGACTCCTGGGACGAGACTCTGGATGTGGTTGCTCTCGAAGCTGCAACCCGTCGACAGGAGGCCCAAACCAAGACACTTGCTGCTCTGAAGACAAAGAATCGATTCTTGCTCCACCTGCGCGCTGAGAGCACAAACTCGCAAGAAACCCAACGGATCTGTGTCATCTGTCAAAGCTCGTTTGAACAGGGAGTTCTCACTGTTTGTGGCCATCAATACTGCAAGGAGTGTATAAATCACTGGTGGAGTGCTCATCGTACCTGCCCTGTTTGCAAGCGCCATCTAGTGCTTGCAGATTTTCATCAAATCACGTACAAGCCGCAGGAGCTACAGGCACAGGAGGAGCAATCCGAACCTTCCTCACCAAGCCAAGGCTCCAGTAAGAGCGCAACTCCTGGAACCACACTGTATGCCGACATTGGCAATGATACACTTGCCCAGATCAAATCCATTGATCTGAACGGTTCATTCGGTACGAAGATAGACACCCTCGCACGACACATCCTCTGGATACGCCAGCATGACCCTGGTGCCAAGGCCATTGTTTTCAGTCAATTCAGAGAGTTCCTCGACGTCCTCGGCACCGCGTTTAAGCAGTTCGGTATCGGATACTCACGTATGGGGAAGCCAGGCGCAGTCGACCGATTCAAGAACGACGCCGGTATCGAGTGTTTTCTGCTAGACGCGAAGACGGACTCTTCAGGCCTGAATCTCGTCAATGCGCAATACGTGTTCCTAGCAGAGCCGCTCATCAATACGGCCATTGAACTGCAAGCCATCGCTCGCGTGCACAGAATCGGTCAACAACGACCAACTACCGTCTTCATGTATCTCATCGGTGACACGGTCGAAGAAGCCATCTACGAGATCTCGGTGGCCAGACGTCTGGCCCACATGCAGAAAGCCACTAGCACCAAGCAAGAGTCACAGCGTTCGAAGTCAGCAACGCCCGCACTGGGGGAAGCAGCCATCGATGCAGCCAACTCGCTCGAATTGCAACAAGCGCCTGTGTCAAAGTTGCTCGTGCAGGGCAAAGGCGACGGCGAAGTGGTGCCCAATGACGATCTGTGGAGTTGTTTGTTCAGTCGTTCTGCTAAGAGTCAAAGACAACAGCAACAACCGATAGTCGTCTCGGCAGAGCTCGAAACGGAAGTTGCAAGACACTTGCGTGGGGAAGCGGCTGAGAATAGACGTTGCTGACCACGTGTCATGGGGGAGAACACAAGGGAGTGAGCTCCGGATGCAAGGTAGAAGAATAGACGGGAACGATAAAACGCCCTCTTTTAGGGCAAAGGTGGAATTTTCCATGACAGATGAAGAGTGAACGAAACGGAACGTCACGTAATAAAGTTATAACCGAAACTCGAGACAAGAGTCAATATTAAAAAGTAAGAAGACAAATCTTCGTCTTTGCAGGGTGACCTCTATGAGGTAGATGGTCTGAAGATGGAATTGAAATGTGTGACAGACATGCTCAAACCAACTCCCCACAAAATGCTACAATGTAACGAAAAGTGTTCAAATGTCTAGGAATTCGTTCAGAGAAAGGGCTCCCAGCAGGCGTCTTCCTGTTTCATCATATTCTATGTAGTTGTAGTTGTCCATTGATCTGCTGGCGATGGGACTGCCTGGGCTCTGTGCGGCGAGAGAGGGTTGTCTTGTTATCGCAAAGAGGATCAGGCGTTGGAAAAAAGGTCTTCGGATGCGAGTTGCACTCATTGTATCTGATGAGTCAGAGGTCCGAGGAATCCAATGTCCGGGAAACAGGTATCGGTTAAGACTATCGACTACCTCTTGCGTGTCGAATCGGACGAGCGGGATTTGTCGTCACGTTCGACGTGTTCGGTGGCGCGAAGCAAAGTGGACAACGAAGCCTTGTTCTTGTTATTTCCATCAGTTGCATCATGCGTCGACTGCCATGGTGGGGAACGTAGTGACTGTCCCGGTTGAGTGACCTGGTGCATCCGTGGAGACGAGTAGAGCGAATCCGGAGTCGAGCGTTTCGACATGGCTCTCGGATCGAGAAGAGGCAGTGTGGTATGCAAGGGCCAGTTAAGGAGAGGGGTATCCGTGGAGTTGCGCGTAGCTATGGAGGCCAAGGAGTTGATAGGGGGAAGAATTGTGTTTGTGATTGGAGCAGGTTTATTTGTCGCACTAGAATGGAGGGCGGAACCTGGAGGGGCGGAGGCGGGAGCAGCACCATTTTTGGGAGCAGTTGTGGGAGAAGTGGCGGGAGCGGTAGTAGGAGCAGTGGTGGGAGCAGGGTAAGAGGAAGCCAGCGAGCGCGAGTCTTGGTCCGAGGAAAGTGTGGATATGGTGGTGTAGCGATGCAGCGAGGGATGAGGCTGGCTAGGTTGGCTGGACCGCCAGGTCGAGTAGGTCGAGGAAGTAGTCGAGTCTGACGGGCCTCTGGGGATGGGAAAGAGGCGGTAGCGTTCGAGGTTGGTCGGGCTATGGGTGGGTGAAGCTCGGGCTTTGTCTGATGGCGACGGCGGCTGGTTGTGCACGCCGTCAATGCCATCCATAGCGTCATCGCCATCAACGCCATCAACGCCGTCCATAGCATCAGCACCTTCTTCGCCATCTACAACCGACTCTTCGTAGATGCGCGATTGGCCACTGGCCTCCTGTCGAAGCTTTGATTTCTTGTAGTCGGGACCTTGTTGCTGTTGGTTGGCGTCGCCCGAGTGTTTGGCCTTGAACTCGATCAGATAGTCCTGATACTGCTGATATTGGGGCGTCTTTTTGTATTTCCTGAGTTCCGAATAGTACGTGTCCTTGAGAGCTTGGGCTTCGCGTTCGCAGGGCTCCTTTTCGTGTGCCTGCAGCTCCTGCCACCGCTCACCCACCAGCTTGGCAATCTCGGTGAAGGACAGTTCCTGCCCTTTGAGTTGATCCCGGGTTTCTGTTTGCCTCGATGTCAGTCACATTGTTCCAAGGGGTTTATCGCAACACGAACGGTTTGAGAAGATGACGTATGCCGAAGGTGGGCGCTCTGGGGCGTGTTCGTCTGCCTGTTGATACGTTGCTTTAGCCTTGCCCTGAGTATGCACCTCTGGCTACATACTTTGGGATGACGCCTGTACTTTCGTTTGCTCCTCTGTGGTGGTCCGCTGGTTCGACTTGCAGTATCCTTATCCTGATCCTGGGAGCCATTGGAAGTTTGTTGCTGGAGTTGAGGTGGCTGGCTTTTCTTGAATCCATCGAGGCCAGCAGATTCGTCACGCGACTCGGAGGTCAGAAGCAGCGGCAGAGGAACTCTGTCTTTGGATGCTTCAAAGATGGCTCGCTGGAGTTTCTGTCATGGTACAGTCAGTATTGTGTGGGAACGTGTAGCCGTGTTAGACAAAACACACCCGTCGATGGCCAAGTTTCACGCCGAGAGCCTCGCTGTAGATATGATCAGATCAGTGGTGTAAATGCAGCAGCGCACCATGGCGACTTACAGATCCGACTCGGTGACATCCATGAGCGTGTCCCAAGTGTCGAAGCCTTCGTCAACAAAGGCATCGTGATAGCGCGCTAGATCCAGTCGCTCGAGCAGTAATTTGAGGGTCGTCATATGCGCGCAAAAAGGTCAAGGTCCGTCGCATACATGCACAGCGAGAGATGGACGAGGTTGTCTGAGGGCGGACGTGGTGATATTGTCGAGATGCGCTAGCCGCGTCCAAGTCTGGCCGGAGGGAGAGAAGGCGTCACGACGACATTCTGGGCCGAATCGCTGCAGCGGTACTGTAGTGGACAATGGTAAACGGCCGTGTGAAGGCTCGCGATTTCGATGCTCCTCGACGATGACGAGCAGCGCCCGAGCTAATCCTGCTGAGTGATGGGAAAGGCCAAACCGCAGGCGCGCTCGGAGTGGACCTCCGAGCTGCAAATTCAATACGTTTGCGCTGCGAGTCGGGGGCACGTGTGACTTGCCTTACGCGACCTCCTCCTACATGCCATTCTAGATGTGGAGCCCATGGTTTCGTTATAGGCCATGCGATCGGCTCAAGTGCCCTCCATCGACTTGTAATCTCCTATTGCGAGATGCGAGCTTGGCGAACCATGCTACACTGCACGAATGCGCTTCGGCTCACGGACCCTTGTTGCATCCTTCCATCAAGATCAACGATGCCATCGCAGCAATCTTGAACCATCGTCCACACTCCTCGTCACCACAACTTTGACGCGACAATCAAAACTCGTCTTGTATGCCATCTTCTTTGTTTCTTTTCGCCCTACATTTTCCATGACGCATTCGCCTCTAACTTCCCTAGCCGACTGAACACGGTCAAATCCTAAAACGCTTTGGCGCCTCTCGGCCTACGGCCAAGACGACCGCCTCCGCGACGCTTACTGCTAGCCACTCCCCTCGGATCTCCCATGTTGTTTTCATTGGGTCCGCTGGCTCACCGAATTTTTGTGGGGGGACGCAGAACTGAAAAAGCACTGCCCACCTCCATGGTCCTCTTCTTCGTGCACAATGGAAGAAACATGGCATTTCTCTACCCATCTACTATCGCCGATATTGCGGAAGATGTTCCGATGCTCCTGTTCCTGTCTCATCGCCTCCCAATACGTACTCGTTCATGTCATTATCTATTATCGATGGCGCTGACGGCCCACACTCTGTCCTGTCCTCCTCGTGCCCTGCTGACAATAATTGAGGCGGCTCACTAACATCAAGTTGTAGTTGACGCCTGCGTAATTCGTCCTTGTCATCCGTTGGTGTCAGACAATCGTTGGTAGCATCTGCCATGTTGTAGACAGTCCGAGGTCTAGGCACTTGATCGCATGTCTGTGTTGTGGACAAATCGGCTTGTGCAGAGCCTCCAATAGCCGCTCCGGGATCCCCGTAAGTGTCATCTGGCGGCAGAGCTGGAGCTGTTGCCGGGTCCGCGCTTGTGGATGCTGAAGCCATGGCAGGTGGTTGACTTGGCATCAATCTTGCCTCCGCCCTGCGTAGACGTTCCTTCTCAGGGAGGGTCCCTTCATCCTCTAGTGGCGGAGGTGCGTGATAAGCTGGATAATAAGACTCGTCATATGAGTATCCCTGGCTCATATCCCACTGATAGTCCTCCGGCCCATAGTCGTATCCGGGATCATACTGGTAATCTAACGTTGTATCAGGGTCATGGTCGTGGTTGTACACACCTGCATGCTGATAGGTTTCAAAGTCTCGGCTTGACACTGCTGAATGACCCTGTTGTTGAAACACATTTGGTGACATGTCCGGAGGCTGCTCAGAACAATGTGAGGATGAAGGCGGTTCGGTCGCTTTTTCTTTTCCTTTCCTGGCTTTGCGTTCACTGTCGGCCGTACCAACAACTACCTCAAACGTGCAGGTCGCGACCGATTTGTCCCTTCGGATTGGGGCAGTATCGAGGATGCCTGCACCATTGAGCATCAGAAAGGGGGTATCGTCAGGTCCATTGAAGAGGTTGCTCTCTTTGGCATCGACAGGTCGCGGAGCGGCAGAGACTGGCCCACTGCCGTGTTGCGAGAGATATCTGTCGTGCGTGAGCTTGCCTTGTATGTCGAGGACAATCTCAATGTAGTATCGAAAAGAAATCATAGCTCCAGGAACCGAAGTGATTGTGGGAAATGCGCCGTGAGGAACGCCAATTTTGGCGTTGATCTCTGCCGTCAGAGATATGGGATCAACATACAGGGGTACTAGGATCTGGGCAAGATCCTTGCGAAAGGTGTGACTGGATCCGGCGCCGGACAGAGACAAGCCACCGAGACCAGTGATGGACTTGGGGTAGTAGTCTTCGTACTTGCGCTTCTGACCATCGCTTACGGGCCCCAAAGGCAAGGCAGGATGCATGTCGACGCGGGCCTGGCGGTATAAAGTGATGATGATGCCATTTATACTTTTGATGTGCTTTGTGTGGTTGATGGAAATGCGGACGGGGAAACTATCGCCTCGCAGACAGGCACCCTTGAGCAGCTCGACGGTGGCAGTGATGAGCTTGTGTGGGGTGTCGCTAAGACTACTGCTGACGCGGCTGTCTAGACTAAACTCGCTCACCGAAGGGGGCGGCGGTTCTGCTTCGCGCGCAGGAGAATTCGGGGTCTTTGACGGCAGAGAGGCAGAGGTTTTGACGGGTTTGATCTTTCTTGTGACGGGCTCGAGAGTGATTGTGCGTGGCATTGGGGGCAGCAGGGGCGCAATGTCGACGCGCTCGACGAGATAAATCTTCTGGTCGTGGGTGATGACGGGGGCAATGGTGGTCGGGCGGGTCAGGGTGGCGGTGAGCATGTAGGAGATGGTGCCGCGTTCAAAGTCGATGCTGCTGGGCAGGTCCATGTCGTCGGGGAACTGGACCTCGAAGTCGAAGCGGTATACACCCTCGTCCAGACGGCCGTCGCCGCAGAGGACCGACTCGTCCTCGAACAGCGAGGCGAAGCCATTGCCAAAGTACTCGCCAGACTTCTTGCCTCGTCCCTGGGCGCGGCCGATGCGATTGGTGTTGCCGCGCAGCTGGTCGGCGGTTGCGCCGGGGGTGCGGTAGACCTGGGCGAAGCCGTGCAGGCAGACGGAGACGTGGGTGACGCGGACGGGCTTGACGACCTTGACGACGACGCAGCCCTTGACGCTCTCGCCGGGCGAGTACTGCTTGTGCGGATCGTGGGCCTTGATGTGGAAGTCGGCAATGCTGCGGCCCTTTTGCGAGAACAGCGGAGACGCGAAACGCGACAGGATGCGGCGACCGGCCGACGCGACGGATGGAGCGGAAGGCGCTGACGGCGACGACGAGCTCATGGTGTGGCGGTCACGGAAGGCTGGAGCATCGTCACTGCTGGCCTCAGATATGGGCCTGGCGCATTCGTCCGATTTTAGGTTGTGAGTGACAGCAAGCAGCAAGGCTCAAGCACTCTCTCCCCATGGGCCCTATCGCCCTCTAGTACCAGCAGCTACAGCAAACGACTGCCCGGGTCCGCTTGAGGATTCAGGAACCGTTCATCTATCATCCCTGCCGCATGTGCTTGCACTGCCACGACCCGCCCGTCTTCTCCTTCGCTGTCGGTGCATACCTACCTACCCCCATTACTTGGGCGCCATGATCCAGTCTGTGGCCGTTGTCATCCAGATTGACCTCAGCCAAGCGCTGTGTTGGCGTTTCATGCTCTTGGTGTGCTGTGGCCTGTGGGAGCACTCGGCCTTCTCCCTGACTGTCCCGATTTCGGCTCGGGCTTCCCTGCATCCCCCCACCTGCTCCCGCGAACACTTACGGTCTGACTCTGACGGTATGCGACAAGCATCTGATCGCCAACACCTCTCCGTTTCGTCTACCAAACAAGCTTCCGCGGGCAACGAGATGCGCATCGCTTTGCAGCCACAATTTATCACGGCTCATCTCAGCGACACATGGGCTTCAAATGATTAGATGCTGTCATTTGGTCCTAGTACCATCGTCTCGTGTGCAATTTCGATCGTGATATCTATGTCCTTCAGCAACAACGCTGGGCTCTGTATGTTCCGACAAAGGAGAAAACTAGCCAGCTACGAACACAGGATAATGAAACGATAAACCTTCAACCAGAAAGCAACAATGCAGAAAATGAAACACGCCGTGCGCCTTGCTAAACCCGATGAGACATCCTTCAATCCTCAATCAAACCTTTCCATCCCAGCTCCATACACGGTTCGTGTCCACATTTTTCCACTGTCCGTTGTACACCTTGTCGGCGCCCATCATAACTCCAATGATGCGACAGGCCGCACTGGAGCTGGCACAGACTGCTGCATCTGCATGCCCCACGACCGCTAGGTCCAAGAGGTAGGCACGCCCAACCAGCTCTCTCAGTTTCAGGACTGCCATCTGCATCTCCTCGCCCATTCCCTTGTCGGACGCAGAAGGATGGCCCCGGCCGAGAGAGAAGAACAAGGAGGCATAGAATCCTCCCTCCCATCCAGAGTTCTCATCGACATGTTTGACGTATGCGGATCCCGGCTTGCGAATGGGCTTCGCAGGTTCTAGTGTCTTCTTACTCGCAAGAACGATACGTTCCTGGGGTCGTGAGACTGTGAGATGCGAAGGAAGTGTGTTTAATAGGTCTTGCGACGAAAGAATGTCTGGATCATCCGAGGCAAGAAGTAAGGCAGTTGGTTCCAGAGAGGATTTGTTCGGTGAGAAAGCAGCAAAAAGCTCGCTGGCTGCAGACGTGTAACGTTCGAATGGGAGGTAATCATGGCTGTACTCGACCTCAAATGGATGCAGGTCTCCACGACGAATGTGCATGCCAACAAGTGGCGTCTGAGAGGCGGAGGCAGCGGCACGCATCACGGTCAACTTGTGCGCCAAGAACGGTGCGTCCTCTCCCTGCAGATGGAACAAGTCTTGATAGCCTTGTCGGACTAGGTCGTAGATCGGGCGATTCTTCTTGAAACCATGCTTGAGTGATTGCTGATACTCGGTTTTGAAGGCAGTTCCGAAAGTCCAAGGCAAGGTAGCTGCAGAGACAACCAAATGGCGAGCGCTGTGAGGGCACGGAAGAACTTGGTTGGCTGGCGGAGGTGCACAAGCCGATGGAGGAGGCTGTTTGAAGTATGTGGTGTATCTTCCGTACGACCTCGAGGATTGTCAGCACATAATCAATGCAATCATCTTGCGACTAAATCTTACCACTTTGAATCGTCGATGAAGAAAGTGCGGCCTTCCTTCTTGGCCATGCCGTAACTGAGCCAGAGGGCGAGGAGCGTGTTGCCAAAGCCGGCCTCGGTGGTTTCCATGACGAAGGTCAAGCTGCTCTGGCAGGTGGGAAGATCAGAACTGCTTGTGTTCGGATGGCCAACAACGGAGATGTGCTTTTGTCCTTCGGCCATGGCGGGCAATAAGTTGAGGGCTTCAGCTTCGTCGACTGACATGAACGTCCTGTCTGCCGCGTAGTAAGGGCGTTTCCAGAAGTGGGGTCTGCTTTTGCCTTGAATTCTTGACGGCCGGCTAGTCATGGCATCGACGCTTTTCCTGACCCCCTCGCTGGTCGAACAGATTCGACTGTATTCATGTTGCTCGAGAGGGAAGCCAAAAGATGGAGGAATCGAGACGGTCCATCTTGGCTGACCGTGCTGGTCCTGGAATATCAAGGGGGTTGCTTGATCGGGGATTGGTGCTCCGTTGATGAGATCGATCTGTTTGTCGGCATTGGCGAAGACAGCATCAAATCGGAAATCGCTGGTCAATAGAGGAGCAAGACTATAGCAGATCAAGACGACAGCCAGAACACAGAGCATGACGACTGTACGCCAGCGGGGTGTCTTTTGCCAGCCATCAAAGAAGCCATGATGGTTTTCGCGTGCGTGTTTGAGTAGAGGCGAAGGTAGAGGTTCGCTATCTTCTCTCGCCGGGATCCAAAGGAATCTCCCCTTCTCGGCGCTGTCATGGGCGTGATCGGCAACGACGGGCGATGTATGGGCTGACGCGAAGGACCCCGTCGACGAGATAGAGAGATTAGTGTTCCTGCGGTCACGCATTCTGCCTGAGTGGAGGCCGAGTTGCATGAACTGTATTTAACTATGCTCTAGAAGATGCTGAACAAGTTTGGGACAGTCCAGTCAGAGAGGGATATCAAAGACCAGTCGTGCAACCCAATGCTGACATGTGTGAGATGAGGTGCAGGTTGAGTGTGATCTCGGCTGTCAGATTGCTGCCGTACCACAAAAAGTATCAGAGTCGCGCAAAGAATCGCTCAAGAGGGGAGAACAAAAAGAATTCGAGCTTAGATGGGAAGAGAGAAGCGACCAAAGACAGTTAGAAGAACCCGCTTCCGACTGGATATTGAGAAGAGACGGGCTTCCAGAGCCACGAACGATGCAGATCGCAGAAAGATGGAGATGCAGAGTGGAAGAAAAGAAAGACCGACGAAAAGAGCACGACTCGCCCATCGGCAGGAGGTGCATATATGCAGCATCGTTATCCACCCAGAATGCCCCTCTTGTCTGTGCGGTGGCCAGCACCTCTGACCAACCATCCCTGTTTGCTTTGACTTTGCTACACGACGCGACAGGATACGAGACGGGCTCATCAAACCTGTGGACGCCAATCCCAATGTCCATGTGTGGCAGCTTCAGATAGCCGTTTGCGCCATAGGGCTTACTTTCAAGTCGAACGAACGACCTGTCAACCCCGTCGTCAGATATCTACGTTGTGGCAGACGGGTGTGAGAGAATGAGTGAAGCCGGCGACATGAAACGAGCCTAAACTGAAAACCGATAGAGTCGCCGCGGGCCCGTCCGCCTTGCCGCACCAGCCACTTTCTGCAACCATTCGACGTTCCCAGCCTAGATTTTGGAAGTCCTTCTATCCTCCGCGGACACCAGCTAGCTACCCTTGATGGCTCTGTATCTGCTCGCTGCTCACCGAAAGATTCCAGAGTGGGAGTATGTTGTGCTTCTTTTGGGCTAAACAGCTCACCAAGCTGGTTGAGAGACTCGCTACAACCGAGGCAACATGACTCGGGTTCATATGTTACATGTCGTCAAGGCGCGTCTGCTTCACAGTGGAGTCGCGGAACGAGAATGTTGTGCGGCTGTGCTTACGGATCTCAAGGCGAGCCTCAAAGCCCAATCACAGCGCTCTGGACTACGGATATCTTGATGTATCTCGTACTCAAGAACGTTGCCCAGCTGGCAAATGTGCCGCGATACATCCGGGTCAGCAAAGAGCCTCGTAGACTCGAACAGCCAGCACTCGAGAGGGAGAGTGCGAGAAACTCGTGAGTATTGTGCTCGCTAATAATGATCAGAGCATGGGTTGTGTTATACAGTAGATCTCATGGTCGCCCGAGCAGATCTGATCAATCTTAGGGTTACGCATCTGGTCCATTTAAAAGTCGTTGTCGACAGCCCTCTTCAGGTCATCTCAGAGTGGTCGCAGAACCTGGTCATACCTAGCAGATCTAAGCGAGATGCAATATCACCCAGAAATCGAGACAGGATTCATATCACTCGGCAACTGCAGGATTGCAATCCAACCCCCCATTCTCGGCTAAACGTACAGGAGTGTGACCAGGGTTTCCCTGTCAGATTGATAAAATTATTTGAAAATGCGTGATATGGAGAAGCAGAGCGATTAAGCTATTAGTGATATTCAACAGGACCAGTATCAGTCTGCAGTACGAATGAATAATCGTAGGACTGTTGCTGGTTGGTGGTAGTAGGGCCACTTGTCTGTTTGGTAGGTTGTTCTGTGGGATATGACAGTGAGTTTCAAGCACAGAGACAGGTTGTGATTCGACCACTTAGCCATGTATGAGTAGGCTCCAATCAAGCAGGAGGAAAAAGAATAGAATCTGAGTCTACAGGTAGATTGTCTATTGAATGCGCCAGAGGGTAGAGTGTTCTCACAACTCGAACATGTTGATGGATGAGCATAAGGTGTTGGTAGGGCAAGGCTAGCAGGGCTTCGGTAGCTCGGGCCGTGCGCCGGAGATTAGCCCATTGGCCAAATAGCAGCTCTGCATGTGAAGCAAGCAGACACTTTGAGAGACCAACGCGTAAACCAACTTGCAAGGCGCAAAGCGTTCGACACCGTTAGCTACTCGACTTTACCGCATCGCAATCTCGTTCCTCGCACACAGCTTACTGCAGCGGCCTACGATCGCGCCATCTACACGATCCTAGCAAAGCCGAAGCATCGTTTGGCAAAGCACGCTCAGCAATGACCGACTACGGCTACGGCATGGGCGACGAGGAGCTGGCCGAAGTCAGAAAGCTCGAAGCCGAAGTGCAAGCCAGTCCAGACGAGTTCGAGAACTGGGAGAAGTTGGTGCGCGCGGTAGAAGGTCTTGAAGGCGGCTTGAACAGAAACTCGAGTCCTCAGGCCATCACGGCGGCCAGAAGCATCCACGACCGCTTTCTTGCAAAGTTCCCGCTGTTCTTTGGATATTGGAAGAAGTATGCCGACCTGGAGTTTGCCATTGCTGGCACCGAGGCGGCCGAGATGGTCAGTCAAGACACTCGACACGACAACGATAGCACGCCTTGCTAACTTTGGCGCCAGGTCTACGAACGCGGTGTGGCCAGCATTGGCATCTCGGTCGACCTATGGGCCAACTACTGCAGCTTCAAGGTCGAGACAACGCACGACGATAGCATCATTCGAGAGTAAGTTCGCGCTGCCCGTCATATCTGCATGACCTTTCACACAGACGACGTCTACCCGACTCTGGAACTTCTCGCTTCGTACCACAGACAAGACTTGTCGAAGACGGGTGAGATTCCACCGAGACTCTCCCCATAGCATACTCTTCTCACCCACAGCGCTCAGACTCCCATCACATGTCCAAACTCGAGCCTTGTCACATTCTTCTCTCACTGGTGTTTGGTGCATCAGACCTTGTTCACCACGTCCAACGGCCTCAGAAGGTCCACGGGACTATATGCCTTGTTTGGTTCCCCCTCCCCCCTCTGCTTCCTTCTCCCTGCCATACACGAGGCATGCATCGGCTAACAAAACTAGGTTGTTTGAAAGAGGCGCTGCATGCGTTGGTCTGGACTTCCTAGCCCATCCCTTCTGGGACAAGTACATTGAGTTCGAAGAGCGACTCGAGGCCCAGGACAACGTCTTTGACATTCTCGGTCGCATCATCAACATCCCCATGCACCAGTATGCTCGCTACTTCGAAAAGTACCGCCAACTGGCAGCCTCCCGCCCCTTGACCGAACTCGCTCCCGCAAACCTGCTCAGCCAGTTCACCGCCGAGCTCGAGCCTGAGACCAAGGGCAAGAGCCAGATTGAAGTCGATCGTGCAATGCGCGCTCGTCTAGACACATATCACCTCGAGCTCTTCCACAACACTCAAACCGAGACCACCAAGCGCTGGACCTACGAACAAGAAATCAAGCGTCCTTACTTCCACGTTACCGAACTCGACGAAGCGCAGCTCGAGAACTGGTCAAAGTACCTCGACTTCGAAGAGACCGAGGCCGACTACACCCGCACATCCTTCCTTTACGAGCGTTGTGTCGTTACCTGTGCTCACTACGACGAGTTCTGGCAGAGATATGCTCGCTGGATGTACAACCAGGACGGCAAAGAGGAGGAAGTTCGCAACATTTTCCAGCGTGCCAGCTGCATCTATACTCCCATCGCCAGACCTGCCGTTCGTCTCCACTGGGCACTCTTCGAAGAAGCCTGTGGTAGATCGTCTGTTGCTGCTGCAATTTACGAAGCCATTCTTGTCACCTTGCCTGGCAACCTTGAGGCCATCACTCGCTTGGCCAACCTTCAACGTCGCCAGGTTGGTTACGATGCAGCTGTCCAGATCTACGATCAATACGTCGCCGACGCCGAGTGCTCGATTGATGACAAGGGTGCTCTTGTCGTTGAGATGGCCCGCTTGACCTGGAAATCAAAGGGCGATGCTGTCGAAGCACGCGATATTCTGTCACGCCAACAGCACATCTTCCTCGATAGCCCATCCTTCTGGTTAGGCTATCTTAGCTTCGAGATCGACCAGCCAACGACTTTGGACACTGCAGCCGAACAAGCCGAGCGCGTCAAGGCGCTTCACAGCACCATTCGCCACAAGACGCGCCTGAACGTTGATGTTATCAGGGATCTTTCTCAAAGATACATGGTTTACCTGACCGAGAAGCAGAGCAAACTCGCAGCCAGAGAGTACCTCGAGTTGGACATGCAAGTCAATGGTCCTGCATCGATCGCGGCAGCCGTAAACGCTACTGGTGCCAAAGGAGTGGCTGCTTAGAAAGCTCTCACATTGCCCCTCCTCCGGAGATACACGAGTAACATCATTCAAGCACATGCCGAAGTCATATCGACTATAACCTGACCTGAACTGGCTTTCAACCAGCCATTTCAAGCCAATTGTTGTGTCGTGTGGTGCTTGGCGTTCTGCTGTATGTGGATTTACCACAGGCAATTCGGTTGACGTTTGTTCGCTCAAATATGTAGCAGGGTGGGTCATCGACAAAGCGGCGGGAAAACAGAAAGAAGACATGAACCGCATTTCGAAATGGCAACTGATAAAGCCCTCAGAGTCTATAGCATTCAAAAGTAAATAATGAAGAACCCACTACTCTTTCCCTGAGTCCCTCCTCACGACCATTTGACAATAGTTCTCCTGATGGCTGATGATTACCTTGTATTGAAGCACACCATGTGACGCGATAAGAGCTCATATGGGAAAGTACTGTAACGGCCGGTAAAAGCTCACCCGGAGGTTATCGCCAGTATCTTATCTCGCCGAGCTCGTCGCCTTGCCGATCATATCAACATACTTTAAGAAGGCAGTCGATCCATGCCCTCGTTGATACATATCCAAGAATTCGTTTTGACCATTGGTACATGCACTGCAAATCGCGCCCCTCACCGACCCCGCCCCCGGTAGGTAGGGTTGTTGTACTCGAGTACAAATGTCCCACGACCGCACGCGAGTGTTTCTCGCATCTTCATTCTCACGTTCTGTGTTGTCCGTTGGGCTGTTATCTGGTTTAGTCGTCATCTGCGTGGTCATTATGCTGTTTTCTCCCTGGGTTGACACTGTTGCTTGTCTGCTAGCATTTGGAGTCTCCGACATTGGTGCCACTGTTCTCAGACAAGGATACGCTCATCATAGTCTTCCTCCACCTTCCGAGGTGCCTCACACTGGACACCATGGCGCCAATGCAACAAGGTTGCATGGAGGTGTTGCGTCCGAGAGCACTATCTGCTCAGGAATCGGACGCGATCTGCTGCTGAAAGGTGGTACAGCTGCTGACGCAATGGTTGGAACTACCTTCTGCGTTGGTGTGATTGGCATGTATCATTCTGGAATAGGCGGCGGCGGATTCATGCTGGCCAGAGGTGCCGATGGAGAGTACGAATTTATCGACTTCCGAGAGTCGGCACCTGCGGCTGCGTTCCAGGACATGTACAAGAACAACACAGATGCGAGTATTTACGGAGGCTTAGCAAGGTACGCCTCGCATGATCGACCAAGATCAAGCAAACAGCACGTACTGATATCTGAGTAGTGGTATTCCTGGTGAAGTCCGCGGACTAGCCCATTTGCACCAAAAGTATGGCAAACTGCCGTGGAAAGAGGTTATGCAAGGCGCGATCAAGACCGCTCGCTATGGTTTCCCAGTCACAGCCGACCTAGTCCGCTATATGGCTTCTGCCACGGCAGGCGCGACGTCCAACTTCCTCGTTGACGACCCGAATTGGGCCATCGATTTTGCACCCAATGGCACTCTGCTGCGGCTCAACGATACTATCACCCGTCAGCGCTATGCTTCCACCCTGGAGGCTATCGCAGAGCGTGGACCTGATGCTTTCTACACTGGCCCCATCGCCGAAGCCATGATTGACACGCTGCAGGCAGCCAATGGAACAATGACCATGGAGGACTTGAAGAACTACACAGTTGCAATTCGCGATCCTGTCGAAATCGACTACAGAGGGTACAAACTAAAGAGTGTGAGTGCGCCAGCCTCAGGCGGCGTGGTGCTAGCCATCATGAAGACACTGGAAGGATACGATACAATGGGCGATGAGGCATACCTGAATCTCAGCACCCACCACCTCGACGAAGCAACACGCTTCGGATACGGTTTCCGTGCTTCGATGGGAGACCCATTGTTCGTCGAAGGCATGGATGAATACCAAGCCGAGATAATCAACGCAACGACCGCGGCAAACATTCGCCATCTCATATCAGATACGCACACTCTCAATGTATCGTCCTACGACCCCAAGAACTTGGAGATAATGGAGACTCCTGGAACCTCTCACGTGGTGACTGCTGATAGCTCCGGCATGGCAATTTCACTCACAACCACGGTCAACCTTCTGTTTGGCAGTCAGCTCATCGTTCCCTCGACCGGAGTAATTATGAACAACGAGATGAACGACTTTTCGATTCCGGGAACCAAGAACGCCTTTGGTCTTGTGCCCTCAGAAAGCAATTTTGTGCGCCCCGGCAAGAGACCGATGTCCTCCATCTCTTGCACGATCGCGGAATACCCCGACGGCTCTCTCTACTTTGTCACAGGATCTGCAGGAGGTAGTAGAATCATCACGGCGACCTTGCAGACTCTGTGGCATGTCTTGGACCAGAACATGACTTCTGCCGAAGCGTTGGCAGCGCCTCGTCTGCATGACCAACTTTCTCCCAACTACGTGAGCTTCGAGTATGCATACGACAACCAGACGGTGGACTACATGAAGAGCCTGGGACACAATGTCACCTGGGTAGCCCCAGGACAGAGCACAGCACAATGTCTGCGAGTGCTGAGTAATGGCACTTTTGATGTTGCTAGTGAGCCTCGTCAGTTGAACTCGGGTGCATACGCTGTATAATCGTAAGCGAAACGCTTGTATATATCTATTCGTGTGTAGTACAAATAGCGTGAATCAATCAATGATCTAGAGAATATTTCTGTGAGTGCCGATTGCTCGATCGTGGTGATCGTGTTGAGGAAGGATTGTCGGTCAAGGGATGCAATCGATTGCTCGGATCTCGTATTAGCTATACAGATCAACGAGCCACAAACAGGATTGTGGCTCAACAAGATGTTCCTGAGGCACCGCCAAGCTCGAGTTAAGGTGCCGAGCAAAGGGGAGCCGTGAGTTCCTGCATGGCGATCTTGGTAGACACGACGTCATGCAGGCTTTTAGCGTGAGAATCTTGGAGGGAACTTGGTTCGACGCGAATCATTTTGATGAGCATGTTGGTAGAAAGAAAATGTCGCGCGTCATTCTCTATGTAATGGCACGACCAGGTTTCAGGTGGCTGGTACTGAGGTAGGTGCCCTATTGGTATAAGTAATGGTGGTATAGACCCTGTTCTCCATCCAGTAGAAGCTTGTTCCTATCGTTCATCTCGAGATCGCCGTTACAGCAAAGTAGCAAAATGCATTCCGTCACAGCATCTCTCCTCCTCTCGGCCTCGGCCTTGACGGCTGCAAAGTATACGTTTGACCCCCTGGAGCACATGTCAGGCATCGCGCCCTACTTCGAGCCCCAAGACCCAACAAGCAACTTCGACCCTGCTCCACCTCAGGGCTGTAACGTCACCAGGGCCACGTACCTCGTCCGTCACGCTGCCATCTACGCCAACGACTTCGACTACGAATCCTACATCGAGCCTTTTGTCAAGAAGCTCGAAGCAAGCCAAGGCAACAGCTCCATCGACTGGGACCGCTCGCACGCTCTGTCCTTCCTGACCACCTGGACAAGTCCCATCGAGGATGAAGATATTGAGAAGTTGTCCAAGGTCGGCAGCCTGGAAGCCATGAAGCTGGGCGTCGACGTCTACGAGCGCTACCAACACTTCAAGCAGCCCAACAAGGTCTGGACCAGCTCTGCCGAGCGCACTCTGCTCAGTGCCGAGAGCTTCGTCGAGGGTCTTGCCATCAAAGAGAATGAGACGGAGATTGTGCAGATCGGCGAATACAAGAAGACTGGCGCAGACTCGTTGACCCCCTACAAGGCCTGCCCCGCCTACTCGGGCAGCAGAGGAAGCGACCAGTCCATGGTCTTCCAGAAGATGTACACTGCTCCCATCATCTCGCGCTTCCGTCATGAGGTGCCTGCCTTCAACTGGACTGCTTCCGACATCTACGGCATGCAGCAGCTCTGTGGTTACGAGACCGTCATCCGTGGTGACTCGCCCTTCTGCTCCCTTGATCTGTTCAGCCCCAACGAGTGGCTTCAGTTCGAGTACACCAACGACATCATGTACCACCACAACACCGGCTACGGCAACCCTGCCTCGGGCGCCATTGGCTTCCCCTGGGTCAAGGCCTCTGCCGACCTTCTGACCTCCCAGAACGCTAGCCAGGATCTCTACGTCTCTTTCACCCACAGAGAGCTTCCTCCCACTGTTCTCGTCGCTCTCGGTCTCTTCAACAACACTGCCTACTCTGCTTCTGACGACGTCAATGCCACAATGCCTTCAGACGGCATCAACCCTCAGCGCGTCTGGCAGAGCAGCAACTTCATGTCCTTCTTGACCAACATCGCCATCGAGCGCATGGAGTGCGACAGCTTCGGCTTCCAGGACAACGCCAACCAGACTGGCGAATACTACCGTATTCTGGTCAACAAGAACCCCAAGCTCTTGCAGGAATGTACCGACGGCCCTGGAATGAGCTGTTCCAGAGAGAGCTTCCTCAAGTTCATCGATGAGAAGACCCAGAGATTCTCGAACTTCTCCGAGGAGTGCGGTGTCACCTACAGCAACTCGACTGATGCGCTGACCATCTACAACAACTAATGAGTGTGGAAAAAATGTTCTTATATACCCATAATGAAATAATGTTTTAATCTCGATTGCTCTCTCTCTATCGTGCCTTCCGTAAATATAGAGTTGCAGTCCATCCCTGGCCTGGTGGCTGGGTTAAATCGATTGTGGCGCCCACGCGTCCTTCCTCCAAACTCTCCCACCTGTCTCTTTGGTCGCATCCCCAATCTGGCGCCTTGGGTCGTGTTACACCAATCCTCATCATGCGCATAACCCTGCGACTCGCTCTCCGCTTTCTTGGAGTCATTGCATTCGTCGCCATTGTCATATTTTCATTCTCACAATCAAACATTGCATACAAAGCTTTGAGCGATCGTCTCCCAACCTACACAGCTCCCTCAACAATACAAAAAGCACCAACCATCAATACTACACAACCAGTCAACTCTGTTCAGGAATTGTGGGCTATATGGGCGCAAGTATACAAAGACACTCGGCCTGATGCCTCGAAGGTTGAGTTGGGTTTCAATGCAGCCAATCTGCCTGTCTCTCCGGATAACAACTCACCCCGGACTCAACATAGAGAGCTTCTCCAGGGACTCGACTCTATACCTGCCTTGCAGGCTGCTCACCGCAATTTCACATCACTACTGCAATCGTGGCCTGACCATCTCGCTGACGAAATCTTCAATGGTACGGGTGTGGTGATTGTAGGCGGTGGTGAGTACTCCAGTCCAGCAATCATTGGTATACATCTGCTACGGCGTAGCGGCAGTGACCTGCCCGTACAAGTGTTTGTGACTGACAAGTCCGAATACGAGGACAAGTTGTGCAAAGATTATCTACCCAAGCTCGGTGCAGAGTGCCTTATACTCTCTGATTTCATACAAGGCTTCGAAGTAACGCACTATCAGCTCAAATCTCTGGCCATGTTGTTGAGCTCGTTCGAGAATGTCTTGTATCTCGACAGCGATAGTATACCTCTCCTCAACCCTGAGACAGAGCTCTTCGCAAAAGAGCCATATGTCTCTACTGGACTGGTCATCTGGCCCGACTTCTGGATCTCTACAGAGTCGCCTTCCTTCTATACTGTCGTGGGTTTCGATGAAATGCCATCTAATCTACCCAGCGCATCCTCTGAAGCAGGCCAACTTCTCATCAACAAGCGCACACATCTCAAGACTCTGTTGCTGGCAGTCTACTACAACATCTATGGACCCGGCTTCTACTACCCGCTACTCAGCCAAGGCGCGCTCGGTCAAGGAGATAAAGAAACATTCATGGCTGCCGCAATGGTGCTAGATGCTCCCTACTACCACGTCAAGACGGGTGTCAAAGCGATTGGGCGTGAAGACGGCATCGAAAAGAAAGGCAGTGGCATGATACAAGTCGATCCTTTTGCCGACTTCCAGAAGCAGGGTGGAGACGAGTCTGATCAACCAAGAGCGGCATTTATCCACGCCAACACTCCAAAGATGAATGCTGGCCATCTGGTTGATGAAGGTGATCTTTTCACTGTGACTGACCACAAACCATTGCGGTTATGGGGCCCTCGAGACGAGCAGATCAAAGAGTTTGGTCTGGACCTTGAGAAAATTGTATGGGAGTTGGTTGTACAAACGGGTTGCGAGCTGGCTGATGTGATCCGAGAGTGGTCCGATCGTAAGGACCTATGCCATAGGCTGAACGAACACTGGGATGCCGTGTTCAAGGGTATCTGATCTGTGTTCCGTTGAAGCTTTTCTCAGCATATCATATGCGAGAGGTGGTGCCATTCTGACGCAATGGCAGATGGTTCTTTACGAGTATCCCTGACTTCGGCAGCTCGCTTGCTGTTTGCGACCAGAGCAGAACTGATCTGACTGCCATTTGAGACACCAAGCTGTTCGGTTATCCAGTCTCCAATGTGGGCAAGCTTGGTCAAATCCACTCCGGTATTGACACCCATGGTGTCGAAGAGACATACGACATCCTCCGTCGCGACATTCCCTTTGGCTCCGGGACTGTATGGACAACCTCCTAGACCACCCACGCTGCTATCGAATGCTCTTATGCCCATGCGATAGGCTTCCTTGACGTTGACAATTGCTTGGCCGAAAGAGTCATGGAAATGACCGGCGAGTTTGGCGGCTGGTATCTCTCTCAACAAGGTCTCCAGCAGTCGACGGATGTCTGTTGGTGTTGCTGTTCCTGTTGTGTCTCCCAGACTGATCTCGAAGCAACCCATCTCCAGCATTTTCTTTGCCATTCCGAGCACTACCGAAGGCGACGTTCTACCGTCGTATGGACAGTCAATCACGCAAGACAGGTATCTACGATATGTCAGCAACTGTCCTTGGAGATCATGATTCGACATACCCTCTGACGCGGACGTTCTGTTCCCGGGCTCGATCAACAACGGCTCGTGCTCTCTCAAGCGATTCCTCCACACTACAGTTGATGTTGTTGCGGCTGAAACCTTCTGTGGCCGAGAGAAAAATACCAATCTCCTGAACATCGAGCGCCAATGCTGCTTCTAGGCCTTGCAGATTTGGTATCAGCACTGGGAATGATATGTCGCCCTTTGCAACGGATAGTTTCATGCTCTCCATCACAGTCTTTGCATCTGACAACTGAGGAACCCATTTCGGTGACACGAACGACGTGGCTTCGATTGTCCGCAAGCCGGTCTGAGCGAGTCTGTTGATCAACTCGATCTTTGTCGCAGTGGGTACTACGTCTTTGATGTTTTGTAGGCCTGTGAGAACCTGTTATCTACGAATGCTCCGGGTATCAGAAGCCAAGCGACTTGCCATCTCGCGGACCGACTTCGACGATTCGAACAGTATCTCCTAGCATATTGCAAACTCGAGATTAGTGATTCACGTTGCAGCGAGGAATGCTCTGCTCTCGGAGAGACTGGCCCTCCACCTTATACGGCGGACTCTCAGAAGGCTGAGACATCACGTCAAGCCAACATTACTCATCTCGAGTCGGTATATAGAAACACTTCGGCAATGACGCATTTTCCGAGGCTTTTCGCTGTCCCCCACAAGATATCCGAGAACCGCACCCCTCCATCCGGGGCATCTCAGAGGTTCTTGGCATATTACCGGACCTCGGCTTTGCCAGCAGTTATGGATTTGGTACTTGTAGCAGATTTCACATGTTCGTCTGACCATAAGCAAAGAAAGATACAGTCATGGATTATGCGAGTTGACATGAATAGCTAGATGTAGTGTTGGACATTGTTATTGGTCGTCTGTTGCTTGTCAGGGAGGTGGATTTGCAGGACCCGTCATAATTCATCTATGGTTAACTTGTCGTTTGCATCGCTGATGATGGAGACGATTCGATAATTGTGAGAGTCCGGCGACAACGGAGGCAATGTAGAATATTGCATGGATGCGAGACGGTGAATCAATTCATCTCAGACCAAACAACATGGTAGAATGAGAAGATGCATCAATGTCGTCCCTCTTAGTATCAAATGAACTCTACACCACTGCATAGATCAGCACGAGAGCGGTATGGTCCCCTCGATACGAGATTGTGTAGCGGCGTGAAGACACACAGCTACATAGATCAGATCGGCTCCTTGTGTTGTATCATGTTTCATAGATTCCTGTACAGGCGAAGAGATGGGCTTTCTGTCGGCATGGAGAAATCGCAAGTTCTTGCAAGGTGCTTCAGACTGCTCTTAGGAGACTTTTTCGGTGATCAAAGAGATGGTTTGTATTGCCAAGACTCGACAGTGATATCTAGATGGTCGATTGAGTATCAGCGAGAAGGTCCACTGCGAGGCAGTGTGTAGAGTACCTTAGTGGAGTAGGCGCAGTCATTCCAGGATAGGAAGGTCTTGACGGATTGTATGGGGAAAGCTTTCGATAGACGGGACGTAACACGTCGATGGCCCATGCGAACGGCTTGAGCGCCACGAGAGAAGCGGCGGGCCTTGAGGTTCGATTCTCTCTCAGTCGCTACTCGGTCTCTCAGTAAATCAGTCACTCCTTCATCGTTGTAGCTTCCATCGAAAGAAAGTTGTTGTGAAGAAAGACGGAACATCTGCGTCGTACCTGCCTCATCTGCATCAAGCCGCTCAAAGTCATAGCGGCGCGTCTCGACACGGGATCCGCCTCGTTCAGCGACGACCCGCGTGCCACTCGTGCCTGCCTGCTCTTGCAGAGAGAGTCTTCGTGCCTGCGCCTACGATAAGAGTGTTTGCGCCCGCTCTCAGAATGAAGTTGTTGTGGCTGGCCGCCGCTGGCCTGCTGTCTTCAGCAACAGCCTACAAGACCAACCAATACCACTCATCCTTCTCCGACTCGCTATCCTCGTCGACGCCCTTCTCAATATACGGAGACCGACCGGACGACTGCCCACCATGCTTTAATTGCAACCTGGACGGCTTCCAATGCCACCAATACGCCAACTGCACCCAGTCGAGCGGCAAATGCGCATGTCCCTCCGGCTTTGGCGGTGAGGACTGCTCCCAGCCGCTGTGTGGCTCGCTGGCCGACGGACACAACAGACTGCCGCGCCAGGGCCATGACTGCGAGTGTAAAGAGGGCTGGGAGGGCATAAACTGCAACGTCTGCAAGACAAACGACGCCTGTAATGCCATGATGCCCGAGGGCGAGGGTGGCGTTTGTTACCGCGAGGGCCTGGTCGTCAACGAGAACTACCAAATGTGCGACATCACCAACCGCAAGATTCTCGATCAGCTCAAGGAGAAGAAGCCACAGGCCACCTTTTCCTGCAACGCCGATCGCAAAGAGTGCAACTTCCAGTGTATGTTTCCCCCTTCTGAAGCCTGTCGAACTCGTACTGATCAAATCTAGTCTGGGTCGACCAGAAAGAGTCCTTCTACTGCGCCCTCGATACCTGCACGTGGTCTTCCAAAGCCGAACCCAATCGCAACTCGACGTCGTACCATTGCGAGAACATCAAATGCCGCTGCATCCCCGGTCGCATGCTCTGTGGCGAGGCCGACTCGATTGACATCGGAGACTTCCTGGAAGAAGACATCAAGGGTCCTGCTAGCTTCACATCTGTCTCGACCGAAGGCGGTAGCGCTTCGGATGGCAGCAAGTTCTCGGAACCTGCCATGAACGATCTCATTTCCAACGTTTTCGGAGACGACAGCATCACGCTCAAGTGCCACTCTGGAGAGTGTCTGTACGTCACAGATGTTCCTGGCTACGAAAGACCTGTCAAAAAAATCAACACACCGCTCATTGCCGGCGTCATCGCTGGCTGTGCTCTGTTCGTTGTCGCTGTCATCCTCATTGTCTGGTTACTCTCGCGCAGAAAGACAAAGTACGGTCCTATCCACCTCTCTGATGATGAGGACGACCTGAACGCTGCTCTCCTCGCCGACCACAAACCCGCCAGTCTCTATTTCGAAAATGTCTCGTATGCTCTCAAGGGCAAGCAAATCCTCACCGACATCCAAGGCGCTGTTCACCCAGGCCAACTCATGGCCATCATGGGCGCTTCGGGTGCTGGCAAGACCACCTTCCTCGATATTTTGGCTAGAAAGAACAAGCGCGGTACCGTCATCGGCAACTTCTTGATTAACGGAGAGAAAATTCCAGACAACGAGTTCAGAAGCGTTATTGGTTTTGTCGACCAAGACGATACCATGCTTCCCACACTGACTGTCCACGAGACCATTCTCGATAGCGCCATGCTTCGCCTGCCCAAGGAGATGAGCTTTGCTTCCAAACTGCAAAAGGTTGAAGATGTCGAAAGACAGCTTGGTATTCACCACATCCGCGACCAGCTTATTGGATCCGAAGAAGGCAACGGCCGCGGCATCTCTGGTGGTGAGAAACGCAGAGTCGGCATTGCCTGCGAACTTGTCACCAGCCCCAGTATTCTCTTCCTCGACGAGCCCACCAGTGGTCTCGATGCCTTCAACGCTTTCAACGTTGTCGAATGTCTTGTTCACCTGGTCAAGACGTACAACAGAACCGTCGTCTTCACCATCCATCAGCCTCGTTCTAACATCGTTGCACTTTTCGACCAGTTGGTGCTTCTCGCCAAGGGCAGAACTGTCTACTCTGGTCCCTTCGGTAACTGCCAGGCCTACTTCGACAACATCGGCTACTCTTGTCCTCCGGGCTTCAACATTGCCGACTATCTTGTTGACTTGACAATGCACGCCAGCACTGTTCACCCACAGATCCCCGAGGACAGTTCTATCTTCCGCCAACCCGTTGGACGCAGTACCCGCGCAAGCAGTGCGGTCGCTGTCAAGTCGATCCCAAGCGTTTCCAACTTCAGCGTCGAGCAGGGAGGTTCCATCACATC
>Ga0058697_10000152_pt1 | contig 33587 bp, 23 predicted proteins | sample AgamicAsMae_FD_66619 | JGI IMG/M metagenome (GOLD analysis project Ga0058697, IMG submission 66619) | Agave microbial communities from Guanajuato, Mexico - As.Ma.e | ecosystem: Host-associated > Plants > Phyllosphere > Phylloplane/Leaf | place: Guanajuato, Mexico | collected 2012-06-04
AAAAAATATTTTAAAAAAATCCAAAGATGCTATCAACCCTTCCTAACAAAACCATTTGCTTCATATTAAATGACTGTTTTACGGTTGTTTCTGGATTTTTACGCAATAACATCACCCGTAAAACACCTCTTGCAACCCAATTATTTTATTGCTATACATCCTAACATCCACAGAAAAAAGATGGCTTAGTTGCCGGGGTTATTTATTGCTAGTAGTGTAATTACTACAGGTGAAATACCTCGGTCATATTACCAAACAACACACATTAAAAATGTTGAACAATATGAATACAGATGTATCTCCCGGCATCAAATTTATTCGCAAGAATTCACAATCACTTTCAGTGATTGCTATTTTTTCATCGGTAATTAACATACTAATGCTTTCGCCTTCACTTTATATGCTACAGGTCTATGACCGCGCTCTGCCGTCCGGAAATACCACTACGCTGCTTATGCTGACGTTATTGGTGGTATTCATGTTTGCCATGATGGCGTTACTGGAGTATGTGCGTAGCATGGTGGTTATCATGTTAGGGAATCAGTTTGATAATACTCTTTCTCCGCTGCTTTATAGCGCCGCCTGTGAAAGCAATCTGAACACAGGTAGCCCTAATGCAGGCCAACCGATCGGCGATCTGACTACCTTACGACAGTTTGTTACCGGCCAGGCGCTATTCGCCATATTCGATTCGATTTGGTTTCCCGTCTACACAGGCGTTATTTTTCTTTTTTCCCCCTGGCTTGGTTTTTTTGCCCTGACGGCAGCTTTTCTGTTGCTGGCGCTGGCCGTAGCCAATGAGAAAATGACCCGCCAGTTACTGAACGAAGCCGGTAGCCTGTCACTCTTTTCGAACCATCAGGCCAACAGCACGCTGCAACATGCTGAGGTAATACGGGCGCTGGGAATGATAGAAAATGTAAAAACGCGCTGGTCGCGTACGCATCGACAGTTTCTGCAGCGCCAGAGCGCAGCCAGCGAACGCGCGGCGCTGATGTCCGCCACGACAAAATCATGTCGAATGATGCTTCAGTCTCTGATGCTGGGGTTGGGCTGCTGGCTGGCGATCCGGGGGGATATTTCGCCGGGAATGATGATCGCCGGCTCGATATTACTGGGAAGAGCGCTGGCACCGGTTGAACAGTTGATTGGCGTCTCACGCAGCTACCGGGCGGCACGGCTGGCATGGGAGCGTATCAATCGCCTGCTGACCGATTATCCGGCAATGAAGGAGGGCATCAGCTTACCCCACGCACGCGGCCTGTTAACGGTTGAGAATCTTGTGGTTTTTCCTCCGGGCAAATCTCAGCAGCCGATTCTGAACAACATTTCCCTGCGGGTGAATCCTGGCGAAGTGTTAGGAATTGTTGGGGCCAGCGCGTCGGGAAAATCCACTCTCGCGAAGGTGCTATGTGGTATCTGGCAGGCCGGAGAAGGAGACGTACGGCTGGATGGCGCAGAGATTTATCGCTGGCAGCAGCATCCCTGCGGGCCGGGAATTGGATATCTACCGCAGGATACGGCGCTATTTACCGGCACGATAGCAGAGAATATCGCTCGTTTCGCCGAGGTCGATGTACCAACGCTGATTTCCGCAGCCGAGATGGCCGGGGTTCACGACATGATCCTGCGTATGCCTGACGGCTATAACACTCTGATTGGTGAACAGGGCGTCACCCTTTCCGGTGGGCAAAAACAGCGTATTGGTCTGGCCCGCGCCCTCTACGGCGATCCACCGTTGCTGGTACTGGATGAGCCTAATGCCAGCCTCGACGATGCCGGTGACCAGGCTCTGCAGCAAGCCATCGGGAAGCTCCGGAAACAGAAAAAAAGCGTAGTTATTATTTCCCACCGCCCCAGGATCTTGCCCCTGACCACGCATCTTCTACTACTGGAAGGCGGCACAACCAAACTCTACGGACCCACGGCGCAAATATTACAGCAGCTTTCCCACCAGGCAGGTGCAAAAAAAAAACCGGCCCCGACTATGCAAATATCGACAGGAGGAGTTGCCCATGTTGAATAACGATATGACGGTTGCTCCCGCAGTGAACGAACGGCCTTTTGTTCGCCTGGGCTGGATGGTGTTGCTGGGCGGTCTCGGAACCTTTCTGTTATGGGCAACCTTTGCCCCGCTTGAAAAGGGGGTGGTTTCAGCCGGGACAGTCATGGTCGATGGTTACCGCAAGGTGGTCCAGTCACCTACTGGTGGCGTGGTGGCTAAAATAGCCGTCAAGGAAGGCCAGCAGATCCATAAAGGCGACACGCTGGTAGTGCTCAGCCAGCGCACGCAGCTGGCGCAGCTGACGGCTGCTCGTCACTATTATCTAACCTCTCTCATTGCTGAACGACGTCTGCGGGCTGAGCTGGCAAACGTGCACATCATTACGCAGCCCGATCTGGCTAATGACGACGCAATGAAAGAGGTGCTGGAACCCATTTTGTTTAACCAAAATCAACTACTGCGGGCAAGGCAGGAAGCGCTGAAGAAAGCGCAGGATAGCGACACCCAGACGATTATGGGGCTAACTCGCCAGCGTGACTCCCTCGCCGCTGCCTGCAAGGCCAAAGAACAAGGACTGGCGCTGCTTAATCGTCAGTTAAAGGATCTTAAGCCGCTGATGGCGGAAGGTTATTACCCAAGGAACCGTTATCTCGACATCCAGTTACAGTCCGTTTCGCTGTCGGGTGAGATCGGCGAAACACGGAGCCGGCTCGTGGAACTGGGCAATCAGATAGGTCAACTGCAACGTTTGATGCAGCAGCGGCTGGCAGACAATCGTAAGGACATCGAAACCCAGCTCGATCAGCTCCGCCTGCAAATTAGCGAAAGCAAAAAGCAGCTCACTCTGTCGGACGTCGATTTATCGATGACCCACATCACCGCCCCTCAGGATGGCATCGTGATGAACCTTGCTCTGGCAAGCGAAGGGGCAGTCGTTAGCGCGGGTGAGCAACTGATGGAGCTGGTTCCTCCAACCCCCAACCTGATCGTCGACGCTAACCTTGATGTCACTATGATTGACAGGGTGCAAGAAGGTATGTCCGTTACGCTGATGTTTACCGCTTTCAACCAGCAAAATACGCCAAAAATTCCGGCCTCCGTTACCATGGTGTCAGCAGATCGCCAGACCGACCCGGCAACGCGTCAGCCCTATTACAAGATTCAGATCGCCGTCACTGAGCAGGGCATGATGATGCTGAAAAACGAAGACGTTAAACCCGGTATGCCGGTGGAGGTATTTATCACAGCCGGAGAACGTTCACTCCTGAGCTACCTGATGAAACCCATTGTGGATCGTGCCTCGCGCTCATTTATAGAGGAATAATCATGCTGTCAGCAAAATTAAAAACCGTGCTTTCTCTTCTCGCTTTGCTTGCACCGCTGCCGACAGCCGCTTTGACCCTGACGCAGGCATGGTTTATGGCACTGGATAACGATCCACTGTATCTGGCTGCCGTCAAAGACCAGCTGGCAGGCGAAGAATATATTGCCATTGGCCGCGCCGGACTATTGCCCAAAGCCAGCATGAGCTATCAGCGTGTGCCGCGTAACTGGCAAAAACAGCAATATCCCCAGTCGACTTCTTCAGGACAGAAAAAGGAGGTGACTCAATATCAGCAGTATGACAGCTATTCTGGTTCGCTTACCCTGGTTCAACCCCTTTTTGATTACCAGGCCTATGCGCGCTATCGCATCGGCATTATGCAAAAAATGCAATCGGACGAACGCTACCGTGGCAGTTTGCACGACCTGCAAAACCGCCTGGTTAATGCCTGGCTTGAACTGGCCGAGGCCCGACAACGACTCGAGTTGGCCACGCTGCAAAAACACGTCCTGGAAGCACAGCGCGATCTTACCCAACGGCAATTAGAATCCGGCGAAGGGACCAGTACCGATGTTATTGAGACCCGCTCAGCGTTGAACATCGCAATTGCCGATGAAATAGACGCTCGCGATACTGTGGATACGGCAAACATTGCGCTCTCCACGATTATCGGCGTCGATCTGCTGGATACCCGTTCCCTGCCGATTCTGAGCACTAAGCCTTTGCAATTGCCGCTGGCATCGACGGATTATCAATACTGGGAAAACAAAGCCCGCGCGTATAACCCCGATATTCTTGCGGGCGGCCATAACGTTGAGGAAAAACGCCATCAAATTGAAAGTAGCCGTGCTGACGCTTTTCCCCGAGTACAACTGTTTGCCACACATTCAGAAAGTGATTCAGGCAGTGATAACACCATCCATCAAAAATACCGTACCGACAGCATCGGGTTGCGTATCAGCATGGATATTTTCTCCGGCGGCGGCGTCTCAGCCTCAACCCGCCAGGCAGCGGCTCGCTATCAACAGGCGCAATATCTTTACGACGCCCAGCGCCTGAATACTTTTAAAGAAATTAAAAAGGCCTTAAAAAAATATCGCCAGGCTCCAGCGCGTATTTCGGCCTATACCTCCGCCGTAGCGGCAGCCAACAGGAAGGTTGACGCCACTAAAAAAAGCATCCTTGTCGGCCAACGTATGAATATCGATTTATTAAACGCCGAACACACTTTATATAAAACCAGAGTTGAGCTCTCCGCGGAAAAACATGCAGCAATAAAAGCATGGTTCGGTTTGCTCGCGCAAACGGGCGAAATAAGCAGTGAATACTTTATGCTCATGGATTCATATTTCGTCCAGGCAAGTCAATAATGTAATAAGGATATAATTATGGCTATATTTGATTATAAACAAGAAAAAGACACCCAACTCATCAAGGATGCGCTGATTCTTGAAAGTATAAACTTTGGTATTGGTAATGCAGATTATAAATTTAGCGAGGCCAACGGCTGGAAAATTCTGGATGCTTCCGCGCTAAATTATGACGGCTCGGCTAATGCCTTTGGCGCGTTTTATGGCGAGTCCTTCTTATTCTCCGGAGCAGAATGTAACGTACTCGGTAAATATGATGCGCAGGGCAACCTGATAAATATTGGCCTAAGTTTCTGGGGTACTGGTACCTATGCCAACGGCGACCCCATTGGCTTCGCCATCAATACCGCGCTGGATATCGCCAGCGATGCTTTCGCGGCGTTAATCGATGGCTATGCCGATAACTATGTGCTCAATGCCTATAAAAATCTGATGAGCTCGGTTGCCGCTTTCGCCACCGCCAACGGATTGATGGGCAATGACGTCATTATCACCGGCCATAGCCTCGGCGGGCTGGCGGTCAACAGTATGGCGACACTTTCTGCCGAAGGCGAATGGGACGGATTTTTCGATGATGCCAGCTATATCGCTTTCGCCTCTCCGACCCAGAACCAGCTTAACGATAATGTTCTCAATATCGGTTATGAAAATGATCCGGTGTTTCGCGTCCTTAACGGCCATAGTCTGAGCTTTGACAGCATTTTTAAGCACGATGCGCCGCTGGAAACCTGTACCAATAACCTTGTCTCGTTTAATGACTATTACGCCGGCCTGACCAAAGAGTGTGATTTTTTCTCCATTGCCAATCTCGCTGCATGGGCCGCGCACTCGGGAGACGGCTATAATGATGGGGTCTTACGGATCATCGATTCTGAAATTTATGATTTTACCCATCAAAACTCTAACATTATCGTTTCCAACCTTTCAGAAGCGAACAGAGGCACGACCTGGGTAGCCGATCTCAATAAATCGATAACCCATACCGGCTCGACATTCATTATCGGCACGGAAAGTAATGATTTACTGCAAGGCGGTGCCGGAAATGATTATCTGTGCGGTGGTGGCGGTGATGATAGTTTTAAAGATCACACTGGCTACAACGTTATTTATGGTGGTTCCGGCACCAACACCTATATAACTGAATGTAAGATTTCAGATATCTCATTTAGTCACGATGTCGATGGCACCCTGTACTTTAAATATTCCAATGGAGATATTACGCGAGCTCAGGACATTCAGTATGTTAATGGCGATTACACCTATTTCAATTTATTATGGCTTTTCGACTTTAACGCCAATGACACCTGGAAAGTAACGGATTTTGGCTTAGAAGCGGCAAGCGTATCGTATAGCTACGCCGAAAGTTATTACGCCAACACCGCCAATAATTACACTGTTACTACCGTCAGTAATAACAGCTGGCTATATTCAGGGGCTAATGACAGTGATATTAGTATTGTCGGAAACGGTAACAATATCGTCTCAGGGCACGGCAACGATGTTGTTCACATTAACGGTAGCGATAACACCCTCCTGTTCTACGGCAATTTTGGTAACGATACTATCTATAATCTGTCCGCCAATGACAGCCTGGTCTTTATGGCCAACAAATACATTGCCGATAATGACAGCTATCTTAATCATCTGTCCTTTGTCGGCAATGACGCCCTGCTGACCCTGGGCGAAAGTAGCGTTAAGCTGGTTGGGGTAAGCGCTGATATGCTTTCCAGCATGCATATCGCCGTCGCATGATGTATTCCTCCCCGCAGCGCCGGTTGCGGGGAAATCTTTCAGTTCCCTCCAACTCTGCAAGACAGCGCAAATCGCAAACCACCTTCCCCCTCAATCCTGCCTTAGTCTGGCGATTATTATTGATCCTTGTGGCGCGAGCCGCCCGGTAAGCTACGGCTTTGTAAGACAGATAAAAAAAATGCACCGCCAAATGTCAGCGCGATAGCCAACATTTGGAGTGCAGTTGAGGATGGGCGGTGTTATTGCGCGGACAAATTTACATCAGCGGCTGGGCAAGCTGTACAAGGCTAATCAGCGGCTGCGGGTAGATACCCAGAACCAGTACCAGCAGTGCAGAGATCAGCACCACGATACCGCCCGCGCTGTAAGCCCAGTCTGACGGGGCGTCGCGATTCAGCTGCTGCGGCGCGGTCAGATAGAGGCTTACGGCCACGCGCAGGTAGTAGTAGAGGCCAATAGCCGAACCCGCTACCACTGCACCGGTCAGCCACCACAGGTTGGCCTGAACACCGACAGCCAGCACATAGAACTTACCGATAAAGCCCAGCGTCATCGGGATACCTGCCAGAGACAGCATCATCACCGTCATCACTGCCGACAGAATCGGACGGTGCCAGAACAGGCCGCGGTAGGAATAGAGCGAATCCGCATCCGGGCCGCGGTACGGGCTGGACATCAGGCTCACAACGCCGAAGGCGCCGAGGCTGCTGAACAGGTAACCGGCCAGGTAAACGCCAACGGTTTCCATCGACATCTGGCCATTTTGTAGGGCAATCAGCGCCACCAGCAGATAGCCCAGATGGGAGATGGAGGAGTAGCCCAGCAGACGTTTGATATTGGTCTGGCTCAGCGCCATCAGGTTACCGAAGATGATGGAGGCGAAGGCAATGACGCCCAGCACCACGCGTACCGCTTCGCTGTCACCTACCGGCGCGTACAGGAACAGACGCATCACCACGGCAAAGATGGCAATCTTGCTGGCGGTCGCCAGGAAGGTGGAGACCGGGGCAGGTGCGCCCTGATAAACGTCCGGCGTCCACAGATGGAACGGCACCAGCGACAGTTTAAAGCCGAGACCCACGATCATCATGCCCAGACCGACCAGCAGCAGCGGTTCGTGCAGTATGTTGTCGGCGAGGCTTTTGCCCAGCGCAACAAACGACAGGCTGCCGGACTCTGCATACACCAGCGCCATACCGAACAGCAGGAAGGAAGAGGCTGCGGCGGACAGAATGGTATATTTGATACTGGCTTCGAGAGAGCGTTTCTGCCGGAAAGCGTAGCCCACCAGACCGAACAGCGGCAGAGAAATCAGCTCAATGCCGAGGAACAGCGCCGCCAGATGGTTGGCGTTAGCCAGCAAAATGCCGCCGAGCGCGGCAATCAGCACCAGCAGATAGAACTCTTCCTGGTTGTCGCTATAGCCTTCCAGCCACGCCCAGGCAAAGGTACAAGTGGCGAGGCTCGCCAGCAGGACCAGCCCGGTATAGAACATGGCAAAGCCGTCAACGCGCATCAGCGGGGTGACATCCATCGCGCCCGCCTGGCCAACAAACCAGAGCGAAACTAACGCGGCGTTAAGGCCAAGTACCGACAGCGTGGCATTGAGAAAGTGATTGCGTCGCCACGCAATGGAGAGCATTACAACCACCACCGTCAAGCCGACGATCAGCAGCGGTAGCAGCGCAATCAGGTGTTGTGCAGTTATTGTCATGGCGATTTACGGCCTTGTAATAGTTGCGGAATTAACAAACCACTGCTGGATATTCGCCATCGCTGAGTGCGAGGTATCCAGAATCGGCTGCGGATAAACGCCAAGCAGTACCAGCAGTACCACCAGCAGCAGAACAATCAGCAGTTCACGCAGTGACATCCCCGGCAGGTCCTGACTTGCCAGCTCGCTTTTCGCTTTACCGAAGTAAGCGCGATGCAGCATCGCCAGCGAGTACACGGAGGCGAAGACCAGCCCAAAGGTGGAGATAACGGTAATCACCGGCACCACCGGGAAGCTGCCGAACAGAATCATAAATTCGCCGACAAAGTTACCGGTACCCGGCATCCCGAGAGTCGCCACCGCAAAGAACATCGACAGCGCAGGCAGCCACTTAATTTTGCTCCACAGGCCGCCCATCATGCGCATATCGCGGGTATGCAGACGCTCGTACAGCTGGCCGCACAGGATGAACAAACCCGCAGCGGAAAGGCCGTGAGCAATCATCTGAATGACCGCGCCCTGGTACGCCAGCTGGCTACCGCTGTAGATGGCAATCAGCACGAAGCCCATATGGGACACGGAGGTGTAGGCGATCAGACGCTTGATATCGGTCTGGGTAAAGGCCATCCACGCGCCGTAGAAGATACCAATAATACCGAGCCACATCGCAATAGGGGCAAACTCAGCGGAGGCGTTCGGGAACAGCGGCAGCGAGAAGCGCAGCAGACCGTAGGCCGCAGTTTTCAGAAGGATCCCCGCGAGGTCAACGGAACCCGCCGTCGGCGCCTGAGAGTGCGCGTCCGGTAGCCAGCCGTGCAGCGGCACCACCGGCATTTTTACCGCGAAGGCGATAAAGAAGCCGAGCATCAGCAGGTATTCGACACCGTGGGACATCGGGGTGTTCAGCAGGTCTTCATAGTTGAAGGTCCACACGCCGGTCGCATTATAGTGCACAAACACCAGCGCCAGGATAGCAATCAGCATTACCAGACCGCTTGCCTGGGTGTAGATGAAGAACTTGGTGGCCGCGGTAATACGCGTCTTCCCATCGGAGGCCTTGTGGCCCCAGAGTGCGATCAGGAAGTACATCGGCACCAGCATCATTTCCCAGAAGAAGAAAAACAGGAACAGGTCGATGGCGAGGAACACGCCAATAACGCCGCCCAGGATCCACATCAGGTTAAGATGGAAGAACCCCTGATACTTCTCGATTTCACGCCAGGAACAGAGTACCGCCAGCACGCCAAGCAGGCCGGTCAGCACCACCATCAGCAGCGACAGGCCGTCGATAGCAAGGTGAATAGAGATACCGAAGCGCGGGATCCACGGCAGTTCAAACTGCGACTGCCACTGCGGGAGACCGCTGGATTGCGTCAGTCCGTAGCCGCCCTGCAGCCACAGCTGCAGAGAAAGCGCCAGCGTCAGTCCCATCGTGATCAGGGCGATCCAGCGCGGAACCTTCACGCCGAAGCGTTCGGTCTGCCAGCACAGGAATCCACCAATGAAGGGAATTAATATTAGCCAGGGTAGTAACATGGCGGTTTTTATTCCTTTTTAAGGCCCCCGTCAGGGGCCAGATTTTCAACGAATTTGAATAAAATTCAATTTGCGATCAACGCATAACCATCAGCAGCACCAGCACGACAACGGCGCCAACGCTCATAGAGGCAACGTACCAGCGCAACTGTCCGTTTTCGCTATAGAGCAGGCCGCGGCCGGCAAAGCGCGACAGTAGTGCAGGCAGGTTCATCAGCGCATTCAGCGGGTCGCGTTTAATCAGCCAGGCGACACCGAGAAACGGCTTAACGAACACGCGATCGTAGAGCCAGTCGAAGCCCCAGGCGTTATACCACCAGGTACCCAGCAGACGGCCTGGTGCACTGTTCGCAACAGAGGTCACAAGCGTACGTTTGCCGAGCCACAGCCACGCAGCCAGCAGGATACCGGCAATCGCCACCACGCCGGAGGCAATCTCCAGCGTCATCACGCTACCGTGCTCAAGCCCGGTGGTCGCAGGCAGTACGCCCTGCAGCGGCGGCACAATCAGCGCACCCACAAAGGTCGACAGCACCATCAGAACAATCAGCGGCAGGTGATGGGTAATTCCCTTCCCTGCGTGCGCATGGATCTGTTCTTTACCGTGGAAGACGATGAAAATCATACGGAAGGTATAGAGGGAGGTCATAAACGCCCCTGCCAGACCCGCCACCATCAGGTTGATATGACCGTTCGCAACCGCGCCCGCAAGGATCTCATCCTTACTAAAGAAGCCGGCGGTGATCAGCGGCAGCGCCGACAGGGCCGCCCCACCAATCAGGAAACTCAGGTATACCAGCGGAATCGACTTACGCAAGCCGCCCATCTTAAAGATGTTCTGTTCATGGTGGCAGGCAAGGATCACCGAGCCTGACGCCAGGAACAACAGCGCTTTAAAGAATGCGTGGGTCATCAGATGGAAAATCGCCGCGTCCCATGCCTGCACGCCAAGGGCGAGGAACATGTAGCCAATCTGGCTCATGGTCGAGTAGGCCAGGACGCGTTTGATATCGGTCTGCACCAGTGCGGCAAAGCCTGCCAGCACCAGGGTCACAGCGCCAACGATGCCCACCAGATGGAGAATTTCCGGGGTCATCAGGAACAGGCCGTGGGTACGAGCAATCAGGTAGACGCCCGCGGTCACCATGGTGGCGGCGTGGATCAGCGCAGAAACCGGCGTCGGACCGGCCATTGCATCCGCAAGCCAGGTCTGCAGCGGCAGCTGTGCCGATTTACCAACGGCACCGCCCAGCAGCATCAGGGTGGCCCAGGTCAACATCGTGTTGCCGGCTTCAAAATGCGCAGGCGCCAGTTCGACCATTTCGCGGAAGTTCAGCGTGCCCAGCTCGTTGTAGAGAATGAACAGCGCGAAGGCGAGGAAGACGTCACCCACGCGGGTCACGACAAACGCTTTCATTGCCGCTGCGCCATTCTTCGGATCGGTGTAGTAAAAACCGATCAGCAGATAGGAGCACAGGCCCACCCCTTCCCAGCCCAGGTACATCAACAGCAGGTTATCGGACAACACGAGAATAACCATGCTGGCGATAAACAGGTTGGTGTAGGCGAAGAAGCGGGAGTAGCCCTCTTCACCGCGCATATACCAGGAGGCGAACATATGGATCAGGAAACCCACGCCGGTGACCACCGACAGCATGGTAAGGGACAGACCGTCCAGCACCAGGCTAAAGCCGATATTGAAATCACCCACCGACATCCAGGTCCACAGCGGCAGGCTGAACGCCTGCTTGCCGTTGTCAAAGAAGTCGATACCCGCATACGCGGTGACTAAGGCCGCAAGGCCAATCGAGCCAACGCCCACGGTCGCAGACAGGTTTTCAGACCAGCGCCCGCGGGAGAATGACAGCAGAATAAAGCCAATCAGCGGCAAAATTATGGTTAAGGCAAGCATGTTCATCCACGCAACTCACTTACTGAATCGATGTTCAGGTTCTGGCGGCGACGATGGAGCTGCAGCAGCAGCGCCAGACCAATGCTCGCTTCCGCAGCCGCAAGGCTGATAGCGAGGATATACATTACCTGGCCATCGCTCTGGCCCCAGTAGCTACCGGCGACCACAAAGGCCAGCGCGGAGGCGTTGATCATAATTTCCAGCCCGATCAGCATAAACAGCAGATTGCGGCGGATAATCAGACCGGTCAGACCGATAACGAACAGGATCGCGGCGAGGATCAGTCCATGTTGTAAGGGGATCATGCTTGCTCCTCCGTTTTACGTTTCGCGCGGTCATCCGTGCGGTTGCTCAGCACCTCACCACTGCGGTCCTCACGACCGATATGGAAGGCGACAACCAGACCCGCCAGCAGCAGCATTGACGCCAGCTCCACCGCCAGGACATAGGGCCCGAACAGGGTGATACCGACTTCTTTCGCGCTGATTGGCGTGCCGTCGATACCCTGGTCGTTAATGCCGAGGATGGCGTAAACGATAACGGCCAGCAGTACGGCAGAAACCAGGCCCGGACCAATCCAGACCTGCGGCTTCAGCCACTGACGTTCCTGGGCGACTTCGGCACCACCAAGATTCAGCATCATCACCACAAACACGAACAGCACCATGATGGCACCGGCGTAGACGATAATCTCCAGCGCACCGGCAAAGTAGGCACCCATCGAGAAGAAGACGCCGGAAATGGCCAGCAGCGAGACGATCAGATACAGCAGCGCATGAACCGGATTGGTATGCGTGATCACCCGAAACGTGGTCAGGATGGCGATAAGGCCACAGATATAAAATGCGAACTCCATTGCCCTCTCCTTAAGGTAACAGGCTCTTGACGTCGATAGGTTTGGCTTCGTTCTCCGCCTCGCCTTTGTCTTTGCCGTCGATTGCCATACCTGCCATCCGGTAGAAATTGTATTCCGGGTATTTGCCCGGACCGGAAATCAGCAGATCCTCTTTTTCGTACACCAGATCCTGACGCTTGTACTCGCCCAGCTCGAAGTCCGGCGTAAGCTGGATAGCTGTGGTCGGGCACGCTTCTTCACACATACCGCAGAAGATGCAGCGCGAGAAGTTGATGCGGAAAAACTCCGGATACCAGCGGCCATCTTTGGTTTCTGCTTTCTGCAAAGAGATACAGCCTACCGGGCAGGCAACCGCACACAGGTTACAGGCAACGCAGCGCTCTTCGCCGTCCGGATCGCGACTCAGCACGATACGGCCACGGTAGCGAGGCGGCAGATAAACCGGCTCTTCCGGATACATCTGGGTTTCGCGTTTTGCAAACGCGTGGAGGCCAATCATCCAGATACTACGAATCTGGGTGCCAAACCCTACCACTATGTCTTTTAAGGTCATGGTTTCCACCCCTTATTGCGCTTGCCAGAGAATGACAGCCGCCGTTACCAGCAAGTTGATCAGCGTCAGCGGCAGGCAGACTTTCCAGCCGAAGGACATCACCTGGTCATAACGCGGACGCGGTAATGAGGCGCGAATCAAAATGAACATCATCATAAAGAACGCGGTTTTCAGCGCGAACCAGATGAAAGGCGGTAAGAACGGGCCATGCCAGCCACCGAAGAACAGCGTCACCATCATTGCTGAAACGGTAACGATACCGATGTATTCGCCCACAAAGAACAGACCGAATTTCATGCCGGAATATTCTACGTGGTAGCCGTCCGCCAGTTCCTGCTCGGCTTCCGGCTGGTCGAAGGGGTGACGGTGACACACCGCAACGCCCGCGATAGCGAAAGTGATAAAACCAAAGAACTGCGGGATCACGTTCCAGATAGTCGCCTGGCTGTTGACGATGTCGGTCATATTAAATGAACCGGCCTGCGCCACGACGCCCATCAGGGAGAGTCCAAGGAACACTTCGTAGCTCAGGGTCTGCGCAGACGCACGCATCGCCCCCAGCAGCGAGTATTTGTTGTTGCTCGACCAGCCGGCGAACAGCACGGCGTACACCGCCAGACCGGCCATCATCAGGAAGAACAGCACCCCGATATTCAGGTCGGCAACCACCCAGCTCGGGCTGACCGGCACAATGGCAAAGGCCAGCAGCAGCGAGGTAAAGGCGATCATCGGGGCCAGGGTAAAGATGACGCGATCCGAGAATTTCGGGATCCAGTCTTCTTTAAAGAACATCTTGATCATGTCCGCCACCAGCTGGAGCGAACCGCCCCAACCAACGCGGTTCGGTCCGTAGCGGTTCTGGAACAGGCCCAGAAGGCGACGCTCGCCGAAGCTCATAAAGGCACCGCAGGTGACCACCACCAGCAGGATAACGACCGCCTTCAGAATGCTTATCAGAATCTCGATAAGATCCGGAGTTAACCAGCTCATGCTTGTGCCTCCTGCAGATTTTCAAGGCTGCTGCCCGCCAGTACCGGTGCGATGCCAGGCATCCCCATCGGCAGACCGACCTGCCCTGCTGCCAGTCCGTCGGAGAGCACCAGCGGCAGACTGATTGTCTGGCCTTCATAGCTGAACGCGATGTTCGCACCGGCGTTAACACCCAGCGCAGTGGCATCTGCCGGGTTGAGCTTGATATACGGCTGCGGCATACGCTGCTGGAAGACCGGTGAACGCTGGGACATTTCGTCACTGCCAAACAGATGGTAGTAAGGCGCGATACGCCATTTACCTGCCTGCGGCTCGAAGCCAGCCGGCACGGCGGTGAAGTACTCCAGACCGTTCTCAGAGGCTTCGATCAGACGCACGCCCGGATCGCCGTGACGCAGTTTGCCACCCACTTCAGCCTGGAACTTGTTCCACGCCTGCGGGGAGTTCCAGCCCGGAGCCCAGGCAAACGGAATTTGCGAGCGCGCCGCTGACGGCTGGTTGTTCCCTTCCATAGAGAAGGCAAACATGGTGTCTTTATCCTGCGGCTGACGCGGTTCATGCACGCTGATATTGGCGCGCATTGCGGTGCGGCCACTGTAGCGGTGCGGTTCACGGGCCAGTTTCTGACCGCGAATGCGGAAAGAGGCATCCGGCGCGGCGTCTTTAATACCGGCAAGCACAGGCAGTTTTGCCACCGCGGAGTCAATGACGTGATCCAGCAGGGTCCAGTCAACCTCACGGTTTTCTACGGTGCTGTGCAGGGAGTGCAGCCAGCGCCAGCTTTCCAGCATAATCGCCGAGCTATCGTAGTAGGCCGGATCGTAAACCTGGAAGAAGCGCTGGGCGCGACCTTCGTTGTTGACGACGGTACCGTCGCTTTCGGCAAAGCTTGCCGCCGACAGCACCAGGTGCGCGTGATCCATAATCGCCGTGCGCTGATGGTCGATAACCATCACCAGCGGCGCTTTTGCCAGCGCGGCGTTAACGCGGGTCGCAGAGGCATGACGGTGGAGATCGTTTTCCAGCACCACAACCGCATCAGCAGAACCGCTTTCCAGTTCCGCCAGCGCGTCGTCCAGCGAGCCGCCGCCAATCAGGCCGAGACCAACGCTGTTAACTGCGCGGGCAATCATGGTGATGCCGACGTCAGCACCACGGCCTTTCAGGGCTTTCGCCACGTTAGCTGCCGCCTGAATCACGTCCACGCTGCCGGCGTTAGTGCCGGAGATAATCAGCGGCTTTTTCGCCCCTGCCAGCGCCTGAACGATAACGTCGACTTTGTTTTGCAGATCGCGGCTCAGGCCTTCAACCGCCGGCGCACCGTTGTCGAGTGCGTGAGCGATGGCAAAGCCTAAACGCGCCTGGTCTTCCACCGGTGCACGGTAAGTCCAGGCCGCGATATCATCCATACGCGTGCTGTCAACGTTAGTGACAAACAGCGGATGCTTCGCGCGCTGACCGATGTTCAGGATGGCCGCAATCTGCCAGTCGGCGACTTTCTGCGCCTCAGCCATTTCACGCGCCTTGCCTTTCACCGCCTGACGCACAGCCAGAGAGACGCGCGCGCCGGTCTGGGTAATGTCTTCGCCGAGGATCAGCACCGCATCATAGGATTCGATTTCACGCAGGGCCGGGGTACGAATACCGCCTTCGCGCAGCACTTTCAGCATCAGCTGCAGACGCTGCTGTTCGCCACTGGCGATACCGGTATAGAAGTTATCAGCCCCAACCAGCTCGCGCAGCGCAAAGTTGCTTTCAACGCTGGCGCGCGGGGAGCCGATACCGATCACTTTCTTCGACTGGCGCAGAATATCTGCAGCCCCCTGCATCGCCTGCTCGGCGTTGAGGGTGATCAGATCGTCGCCACGACGTTGAACCGGCTGACGCGGGCGGTCTTTCAGGTTCACATAGCCATAGCCGAAACGACCACGGTCGCAGAGGAAGTAGTGGTTTACGGTGCCGTTATAGCGGTTTTCGATACGACGCAGTTCGCCGTAGCGTTCACCCGGGCTGGTGTTACAGCCCAGCGAACACTGCTGGCAGATGCTCGGTGCAAACTGCATATCCCACTTACGATTGTAGCGTTCGGAGTGCGTTTTATCGGTGAATACGCCGGTCGGGCAGATTTCCACCAGGTTACCGGAGAATTCGCTCTCAAGCGTTCCGTCTTCCGGGCGGCCAAAGTAGACGTTGTCATGGGCACCATAGACGCCCAGATCGCTGCCGTCGGCATAATCTTTGTAGTAACGCACGCAGCGGTAGCAGGCGATACAGCGGTTCATTTCATGAGAAATGAACGGCCCCAGATCCTGATTGCGGTGGGTACGTTTAGTAAAGCGATAGCGACGGAAGCTGTGACCGGTCATGACGGTCATGTCCTGCAGGTGGCAGTTGCCGCCCTCTTCACAGACCGGACAGTCGTGCGGGTGGTTAGTCATCAACCACTCGACCACGCTTTCGCGAAACTGCTTTGCTTCTTCGTCGTCAATCGAAATAAAGGTGCCATCGGATGCCGGAGTCATACAGGACATTACCAGGCGGCCACGCGTGTCTTCCGCGTTTTGATATTGCTTCACCGCACACTGGCGGCAGGCGCCAACGCTTCCCAGCGCCGGATGCCAGCAAAAATAAGGAATATCGAGGCCGAGCGACAGACATGCTTCAAGCAGGTTGTCTGACCCGTTCACCTCGTATTCTTTGCCGTCTACATGAATCGTAGCCATTAGCGTGCTTCCAAATTAAAAAAATCGTTATCTCACCAGCGCGCTTTAAGCAGGTTCGGCTGAATACCGTTGATCAGATGGGTATTGCTGAACTGCTGCTTAATGCCCGCTTCGAATTCTTCACGGAAATATTTAATCGCGCTCTGGAGCGGTTCAACCGCACCTGGTGCATGGGCGCAGAAGGTTTTACCCGGACCGAGGAATCGACACAGTTGCTCAAGTGTCTCGATATCGCCCGGCTGGCCTTCGCCACGCTCCAGCGCACGCAGAATTTTTACGCTCCACGGCAGGCCGTCACGACAGGGCGTACACCAGCCGCAGGACTCGCGGGCAAAGAACTCTTCCAGGTTGCGCACCAGCGGAACCATCCCGATCTCGTGATCCACCGCCATCGCCAGCGCGGTGCCCAGGCGGCTACCCGCTTTGCCGATGCTTTCAAACTCCATCGGCAGGTCGAGGTGGGATTCGGTCAGGAAGTCGGTACCGGCACCGCCAGGCTGCCAGGCTTTGAACTTCAGACCATCGCGCATCCCGCCCGCGTAATCCTCAAGGATTTCACGCGCGGTGGTGCCGAACGGCAGTTCCCATAGGCCCGGGTTTTTCACGCGGCCAGAGAAGCCCATCAGCTTGGTGCCAGCATCTTTGCTGGTCGAAATGTTCTGATACCACCCGGTGCCGTTCGCCAGAATCGCCGGAACGTTACACAGGGTTTCGACGTTGTTCACGCAGGTCGGCTTGCCCCATACGCCGCTGGACGCCGGGAACGGCGGCTTGGAGCGCGGGTTGGCACGGCGGCCTTCCAGGGAGTTGATCAGCGCCGTCTCTTCACCGCAGATATAGCGGCCCGCGCCTGTGTGCACGAACAGCTCGAAATCAAAACCGGTGCCGAGGATGTTTTTGCCCAGCAGCCCTGCTTCTGTTGCTTCGGCGATGGCGCGGCGCAGATGCACAGCGGCCTCAATATATTCACCGCGCAGGAAGATGTAGCCACGGTACGCTTTTAGCGCAAACGCGGAAATCAACATACCTTCCACCAGCAGGTGCGGCAGTTGCTCCATCAGCAGGCGGTCTTTATAGGTACCCGGTTCCATTTCATCGGCGTTACACAGCAGGTAACGGATGTTCATGGATTCATCTTTCGGCATCAGACTCCACTTCAGACCGGTGGAGAAACCTGCGCCGCCGCGGCCTTTCAGCCCGGCGTCTTTTACCGCGTTGACGATGTCGTCAGGTGCCATGCCGGTCAGCGCTTTACGCGCGCCTTCGTAACCGTTTTTGCTGCGGTATTCATCCAGCCATACCGGCTGTTTGTCATCGCGCAGACGCCAGGTCAGCGGATGGGTTTCGGCAGTACGGATAACTGTTTTCATTTATACCGCTCCAGTAGCTCAGGAATCGCTTCTGGCGATAGATGACTGTGCGTGTCCTCATCAATCATCATGTTCGGCCCCTTGTCACAGTTGCCCAGGCAGCAGGTCGGCAGCAGGGTGAAACGTCCGTCGAAGGTGGTCTGGCCCGGCTTGATATTGAGTTTTTTCTCAAGCGCAGCCTGAATGCCCTGGTAACCGGTGATATGGCAAACCACGCTGTCGCAGTAGCGAATCACATGGCGGCCAACCGGCTGACGGAAGATCTGGCTGTAGAATGTCGCCACGCCTTCAACGTCGCTCGCCGGAATGTCCAGCACTTCAGCAATAGCGTAAATCGCGCCATCCGGCACCCAGCCGCGCTGCTTCTGAACGATTTTCAGCGCTTCAATGGACGCCGCACGCGGGTCTTCGTAGTGGTGCTTTTCGTGCTCAATCGCCTCACGCTCTGCCGCACTCAGCTCAAAAGCCTCGGTTTGTGATTGTTGATTCTCGTGCATAATTAGCGGTCCACGTCTGACATAACAAAATCGATACTGCCCAGATAGACAATAAGGTCGGAAACCAGACTGCCGCGAATCGCTGCCGGGATCTGCTGCAGGTGCGCAAAGCTCGGCGTACGAATACGGGTGCGGTAGCTCATGGTGCTGCCATCACTGGTCAGGTAGTAGCTGTTAATCCCCTTGGTCGCCTCGATCATCTGGAAGGATTCGTTGGCCGGCATAACCGGGCCCCAGGAAACCTGCAGGAAGTGAGTGATCAGGGTTTCGATATGTTGCAGCGTGCGCTCTTTCGGCGGCGGCGTCGTCAGCGGGTGATCCGCTTTGAACGGGCCTTCCGGCATATTTTTGAGGCACTGCTCAAGGATGCGCAGGCTCTGACGCAGCTCTTCCACTTTCAGCATCACACGGGTGTAGCAGTCGCTGATGCCACCGCCAACCGGGACTTCAAAGTCGAAGTTCTCATAGCCAGAGTACGGACGCGCCTTACGCACGTCGAAGTTCACGCCTGCAGCACGCAGACCGGCACCGGTGGTCCCCCACTCCAGCGCTTCTTTCGCGGTGTAAGCGGCGACACCCTGCGAACGGCCTTTCAGAATGGAGTTGCGCAACGCGGCTTTTTCATAGGAGTCGAGACGCTTCGGCATCCAGTCGAGGAATTCACGCAGCAGACCATCCCAGCCGCGCGGCAGATCGTGCGCCACGCCACCAATACGGAACCAGGCCGGGTGCATACGGAAACCGGTGATCGCTTCCACCACGTCGTAGATTTTCTGACGGTCGGTAAAGGCAAAGAAGACCGGCGTCATCGCCCCGACGTCCTGAATAAAGGTCGAGATATAGAGCAGGTGGCTGTTGATGCGGAACAGCTCGGAGAGCATTACGCGAATTACGTTAACGCGATCCGGTACGACAATGCCCGCGAGTTTTTCAACTGCCAGCACGTACGGCATTTCATTCACGCAGCCGCCGAGGTACTCGATACGGTCGGTATACGGAATGTAGCTGTGCCAGGACTGACGCTCGCCCATTTTCTCCGCGCCGCGGTGGTGGTAGCCCACGTCAGGTACGCAGTCGACGATCTCTTCGCCGTCCAGCTGGAGAACAATACGGAACGCACCGTGTGATGAAGGGTGGTTAGGGCCAAGGTTGAGGAACATAAAGTCCTCGTTTTCGGTACCGCGCTTCATGCCCCACGCTTCCGGTTTGAAGGTCAGCGACTCCATTTCCAGATCCTGTTTGGCTTTGGTCAGCTCAAACGGATCAAACTCGGTAGCGCGCGCCGGGTAGTCTTTACGCAGCGGGTGGCCTTCCCAGGTTTGCGGCATCATGATGCGCGTCAGGTGCGGATGGCCATTAAAGGTGATCCCAAACAGATCCCAGACTTCACGCTCATACCAGTTGGCGTTGGGGAAAAGTTTGGTAAATGTTGGCACGTTCAGATCGTTTTCGGACAACGCCACTTTGAGCATAATGTCCCGATTGCGGTCTATTGAGATCAAGTGGTAAAAAACGGAAAAATCCGCGGCCGGTAAACCGTCGCGGTGCGTGCGCAGACGCTCGTCCACACCGTGCAGGTCAAAGAGCATGACGTACGGCCTGGGGAGACGTTTTAAGAAATCGCCAACTTCCAGTAATTGTTCACGTTTAACCCAGACAACGGGTACCCCGGTGCGGGTAGGCTGAGCGGTAAAGGCATCCGGCCCAAAACGGTTACGCAGTTCGCCAATCACCGGATCATCGAGATGATCGCGGGTTTGCCATGCAGCGGCGTCTTGCGCGGTTAAATCGGTCATATTGTTCACCATTGCAAAAGGTCCGTGGTGACTGTCAGGTGTGGCTTCGCTTTGTTGTATATAGATTTGCGAAGTTGGTGCCACCGCCCACAGGCCGCAAATTAAATCTCGTCAGGTGTCCGCAGATTCGTTACTGCAATACGTTCGCCGCGTTTACGCTCGCGTTCAGACTGCATATTGGCGCGGTACACGCCCTGATCGCCAACCACCCATGAAAGTGGGCGACGCTCTTTGCCGATGGATTCCTGCAGCAGCATTAGCGCCTGCATATAGGCTTCAGGACGCGGCGGGCAGCCAGGAATATAGACATCGACCGGAATAAACTTATCGACGCCCTGTACAACAGAATAGATATCATACATGCCGCCGGAGTTGGCGCAGGCGCCCATGGAAATAACCCACTTAGGCTCCAGCATCTGGTCATACAGGCGCTGAATAACCGGGGCCATTTTGGTGAAGCAGGTGCCTGCAACCACCATCAGGTCAGCCTGACGTGGCGATGCACGCAGAACCTCTGCACCAAAACGCGCAACGTCATGCACCGCAGTGAATGACGTCACCATTTCAACGTAGCAGCAGGAAAGGCCGAAGTTGTAAGGCCAGATTGAGTTTTTGCGGCCCCAGTTAACCATGTCGTGCAGGGCATGTTCGAGCTTGCCCATATAGACACTACGGTTAACTTCTTGCTCCAGGGGGTCGGTTACGATCTCCTGTTTTTGCAGGGGGTAACGGTCGTTCTCACCGTTAGGATCTATGCGGGTGAGCGTATAATCCATCTTATTGCCTCGCTTTTACTGCTGATAACGGTTAGTGACTGTCCGTTTCCGGGTTGATACGTTCGCGGCGTGAGCGCGCGGGCGTCCAGTCCAGAGCGCCAACGCGCACCAGATACACCAGACCAGCCAGTAGCACTAAAATGAAGATTGCGGCTTCCACAAAGCCGACCCAGCCGCTTTCACGGATAGAGGTTGACCATGCGAAAAGATAAAGGGCTTCGACGTCGAAGATAACGAAGAACATGGCCACGAGGTAAAACTTCGCGGACAGGCGCAGACGAGCGGTGCCGACGGAATCGATCCCCGACTCATACGGCGTCTCTTTGTGACGCGCGCGCGCGCGACCACCCAGGAACCAGGCTCCGGCCAGCATCAAGCAGCACAGGCCTACGGCGACAATAAGAAAGACAGCGAATGCCCAATGATGAGCGACGACTTCAGTGGATGTTGACATACGCATTGCTTAACCAAAAAGGTAGCGCTGAAACCTCTGCTCTTTTTGGCAGATGAACGCCACATCGTTTCAAGGGGAGGAGAAAAAAACCCTACATTCTTTGCTGAAATAAGCACTTAGACAGCCAAATGATGGGGTCTTTTACTCCTTTCTATAACCTTTTGTCAACTTTAACAAAAGTATGCTCACGTTATTTTACATCGTCAAAATTTCATTAACATTTAATGCCATTTTGCTCGATGACCGGAAGTTCAGCCACCGCGTTACTGGTGTTGAATCGTGTCCGTAGCGAGCGTTGCTACGTATTACCCGCTTATTTTGACAGGATTTTGCTGCGATGCCTCCCCCTCAGGAGGAGTATTTTCTTGATCTGAGACACGCTTTTATTAATTCATTTAAAAACTGGCAACAAACTTTACGCATTTTTTAACAAAAAGCGGCAAATCTAATTTCAGTCAATAATTGATCGTGAGTACAGTGTTTTTTGCGTTAATGCTATGAAATTACGTCAGAAAAACAGATAAAAAATAGACGAGAAATGTGATTTGTGCAAAAACAAACCGTAGAAAGCAAAACGCTGTTCTACGGTTTGTTTTTGATAATAACATTTTGTTACCAGATATTGAAGCCGATATTACTCAAAATCCCCCTCAACAATCAGCGAAGCGTCTCCCCCATCGGGGGTATAGCTGTTGTATTGCCAGGGGTTATGGTAGTTCTCCATCGTCTGGAAGATGGTATTTGCCAGCACGTTTGTGCTATCGGGGTTACAGCACAGCTGATAATGGCTATCGGGCAGCTTCGGTAAACCTTCCGTGTTGCCGAGCACCCTTAAGTCCGGACTCATCATTTCTACCGGGCGCGCCGTGACGCCAAGCCCTGCTTTTACCGCCGCCCGCATAGCTGACTGGGTTGACGCGACATAAGAGAGGCGCCACGGAATCGCAGCGGTATCCAGCGCGCTCAACACCATATCCCGGTACGGGCTGGGATCGTCCAGCAGCACCAGCGGCACTGGTTCGCCTTGCTGCAGCACAAAATCGGCCGCGCAGTACCATAAGGTCGGTGACGTCCGCAGCATCAGGCTACGGTAGTATTCCGGACAATGGGTCGCCAGCAGCAAATCAACTTCATTTCCCTTAAGCATATCCACCAGCAGCGAGTTACGTTTAACCCTAACATCCAGCGCAAGCTTCGGATAAACCGAACTAATACGGTGAAGCAGAAACGGCAGAATGGTATCGGCAGACTCATCAGATGCGCCGATTGTTAAAACCCCATGCAGGTTGCTAAACATTAATGACGTACATGCTTCATCATTAAAGCGCAGGATCTTACGCGCATAGCCCAGCAGTTGAATACCGTGCTCGGTCAGCAATTTATTGCGGCCGTGGCGCGCAAAAAGTTCTTTACCAACAAGCTGCTCCAGTCTTTGCATCTGCTGACTGACAGCCGACTGGGTACGACAAACGGCCGCCGCCGCTGCCGCGAAGGTGTTTAAATCCGCGACTGCAACGAACGTTCTCAGCAGATCGAGGTCAAGATTCAGGATCGGGCGATTTGCATTAATCATATATTTTCACTTACAGGCCACGCAGTACGTGCCTGCCCGGGTTTATGCTGTACTCAAAAAAACAGGTAACGTTATTAACATCAGACCGCGGATACACAAAACCCGGCCAGATTGCCTAAATGAGCGCGAAAGCGAATGAATGTCCTCAGCCAAGAGGCCGGTAGCATTCCTTGCTATATATTTATGTTTGTTTATCGACTAACGGAATATATCCACGCAGGGGTACCCAGACTACCCTGCTTATTATTTCCATTGTTACAATTAAGCGACCATATTAGGTCAGCTACTTGTGCATCGTCCCATCAACTGACGAGGAACAATATAAAAAAACATCCATAACAACAGGTTAAAAAGCAAAAACGTTTTTTGACGTGCAGAGAATGCAGTAAAAAAACCATTTCACCAGCGCATTTTAACCTAAGTTCACTCACCATATAAGTGTTGAACAGATACCGGGAGCGTACCTTTTTCCGCCAGACTGGCGAGTCTGTTAATTAACAAACTGCTAAGAGCGTCTTCAATTAATAAATAATTATTAATTAATAGCAGAACCATTCATAAAAAGATCTTAACATTAACATCATAGAACATCGTCCATGTACATCAATGATTCATCATCACCCTGTGGAAACTTTCCGTTTTTACGTGGTGACATGACAAGACTGACATAACACATCCTAATGAAAACTAAACAACCGCCTTTAATCAGTACAAAAATATAGTTTTTTTTACGATAAACACGGCATTAACGACTATCTTTAAACTTCATTACATTAATTTAATATCACAAAAAATACAGGTACAGACTGAAACAATGTCTAAAATCTGGTGTGAGTGGCAAAATCTTCCGCTACAAACCCTTCAAAACACGCGGCAGTGGGAGTACATTATTTCGTGCTGACTTCCACGGCAGGGAGTGGCGATAATAACGAATAAGGTCAAAGGTTCATGTCCCCCATCGAAAAATCCAGCAAGTTAGATAACGTCTGTTATGACATCCGTGGCCCGGTTCTTAAAGAAGCTAAACGGCTTGAAGAAGAAGGCAACAAAGTTCTTAAGCTCAATATCGGCAACCCCGCGCCTTTTGGCTTTGAGGCACCGGACGAGATTCTTGTCGATGTGATCCGTAATCTCCCGACGGCACAGGGCTACTGCGACTCCAAAGGGCTCTATTCCGCGCGTAAAGCCATTATGCAGCACTATCAGGCCCGTGATATGCGCGATGTTACCGTTGAAGATATTTATATTGGCAACGGTGTATCGGAGCTTATCGTCCAGTCGATGCAGGCGCTGCTCAACAGCGGCGATGAGATGCTGGTACCGGCACCGGACTACCCGTTGTGGACAGCCGCCGTTTCTCTCTCCAGCGGCAAAGCGGTGCACTATCTGTGCGATGAGTCCTCAGACTGGTTCCCGGACCTTAATGATATCCGCGCGAAAATCACCCCGCGCACCCGCGGTATTGTGATTATTAACCCGAACAACCCTACCGGCGCGGTCTACTCTAAAGAGCTGCTGCTGGAGATTGTCGAAATCGCACGCCAGCATAATCTGATCATTTTTGCTGACGAGATCTACGACAAAATTCTTTATGATGAAGCCGAGCACCATTCGATAGCCGCACTGGCGCCAGATCTGTTCACTATCACCTTTAACGGCCTGTCCAAAACCTACCGCGTTGCCGGTTTCCGTCAGGGCTGGATGGTACTCAGCGGCCCAAAAAAGCACGCTAAGAGCTATATTGAAGGCCTTGAGATGCTGGCCTCAATGCGCCTGTGTGCGAACGTCCCGGCTCAGCACGCCATTCAGACCGCGCTCGGCGGCTACCAGAGCATCAGCGAATTTATTGTTCCGGGTGGCCGTCTGTACGAGCAGCGCAATCGTGCATGGGAGCTGATTAACCAGATCCCCGGCGTCTCCTGTACGAAGCCGAAGGGTGCGCTCTATATGTTCCCGAAAATAGACGCCAAGCGCTTTAACATTCACGACGACCAGAAAATGGTGCTCGATTTCCTGCTGCAGGAGAAAGTGCTGCTAGTCCAGGGAACGGCGTTTAACTGGCCATGGCCGGATCACGTTCGTATCGTCACCCTGCCCCGCGTCGATGAGCTTGATATGGCCATCATCAAGTTTGATCGCTTCCTGTCCGGATATCGTCAACGGTAACTGACATGGCATACCCGAAATAATTGGAGTTGCAGGACAAAACACATCGTGTTTTGAACAGCGCTTGCGCTGGCCCCGAAGGGGCGAGACCAAAGGCCGAGTAACGCGGCGACGCAGTGAATCCCCAGGAGCTTACATCAGTAGGTGACTGGGGTGAGCGAGGACAAATCGGCTAAGCCGATTTGAACGCCGCTTGCGGCGGCCCGCAGGGCGAGGCCCCAGAATGGGGTCGAGTATTGCCAAAGCATCTGCAGCTTGAAGCATGAAGGGTATTTGCATGCGGCGATTTTCTCTGCAAAATAGCCCTAACGCTGTAATCGACTAAAGGGTCACTATGAGTCAGAGCCATTTCTTTGCCCACCTCTCTCGCCTGAAGCTAATCAATCGCTGGCCGCTGATGCGCAATGTGCGCACCGAGAATGTTTCCGAGCACAGTCTGCAGGTCGCGATGGTGGCCCACGCCCTGGCGGCAATTCGTAATCGTAAATTCGGCGGCGATCTCAACGCCGAGCGTATTGCCCTGCTGGCGATGTATCACGACGCTTCTGAAGTGCTGACCGGCGATCTGCCCACGCCGGTGAAGTATTTCAATACTCAGATCGCACAGGAGTATAAGGCTATCGAGAAAATTGCCCAGCAGAAGCTGGTCGAGATGGTGCCGGAAGAGCTGCAGGATATCTTTGCGCCGCTGATAGACGAGCAGCAAAGCAGCGCGGAAGAGAGAGCGATTGTAAAGCAGGCGGATGCCCTGTGCGCCTATCTGAAGTGTCTGGAGGAGCTTTCTGCGGGCAATAACGAGTTCTTACTCGCCAAAACCCGCCTTGAACGCACCCTCGAAGCCCGCCGTAGCCCGGAGATGGACTACTTTATGCAGATCTTCGTGCCGAGCTTCCAGCTGTCGCTGGATGAGATTAGCCAGGATTCTCCGCTGTAAGTTGCCAGACCCTCTCCCGCCCGGAAGAGGGTCTGCTTAGAATGGGAACAAGACCGGGATTAACATCACGCACACCACCATAACCAGCAGCGTAAAGGGCACGCCAATCTTCACGAAGTCGCTGAATGTGTAGTTGCCTGGCCCCAGCACCAGCGTATTAACCGGTGAGGAGACCGGCGTCATAAACGCCGCCGAGGCCGCCATCGCCACCATCATGGCAAACGGATAAGGCGATACGCCCATCGATTTGGCCGCCGCCAGCGCAATCGGTGCCATTAGCACCGCCGTTGCGGTATTGGAAATAAACAGGCCGATCGTCGCACACATGACAAACAGGCAGATCAGCATAATGTAGGGGCCTTTACCGCCGCCGATCTCCATTAATCCCTGTACCGCCAGATCCACACCGCCGGTTTTTTGCAGCGCCAGCGCAAAGGGCATCATCCCGACAATCAGAATAATACTCGGCCAGTGAATGGATCGCCAGGCGCTTTCCGCGTCGATACAGCGGAATTTGCCCATCAGCAGGCAGGCAATAATCGCGGCAATGGGATTGGGGATATCGTCGGTCAGCATCAGTGCTACCATCAACACCAGACAGAAAATAGCGTGTGGCGCCTGGCTGTGGGCGGGGGGTGCATCGCTCTCTTCTATCGGCATATTCAGCACCACAAAATCGCGTTCGGTCTGCGTCAGCTGGCTAATCAACTTCCAGTTCCCCACCACAAGAAACACATCGCCCAGACGCAGCGGCTCGTCAACAATAGAGCCATCCAGCGCCTCCCCTCCTCGTTTCAGACCGACGACATTGAGGCCAAAGCGACGGCGGAAACCAATCTCACGCACGCTTTTTCCCGTCAGCTCGGAGTCAGGGATCAGCGTCACTTCCGCCATGCCGACATCCAGCGCCTGGTCGGAAAAATACTCCCCGCGCAGCACCATCGGCTCCAGCATCTGCTCGCCGCAGAACTGGCGCAGATCCACTTCCGCCGCCGACATATCGATCAGCAGCACGTCGCGGGCACGAAACTCCGATACCCCATTAACGTTAACAATGACGCGCCGAAAGCGACGCCAGCGCTCAACGCCGATAATGTTGGCACCGTAGTTTTCACGCAGCTTAAGATCGTCCAGTCGCTGGCCGATCAGCGGCGAGCCGGGGCGGATCGCCAGTCGCCTGGCGCGCCCGGTCAGATGATACTCTTTGATCAGATCGCGGAAGCTGCGACGTTTCCAGCCCACGCTGTTGCTGTCGGTCGTGTCGCCTTTCAGCACGGAGCGCATCAGCAGCATATAAAAGATCCCCAGTACCAGCACCACCAGGCCAATCGGGGTGACGCTGAAGAAGCCAAAACCGTCCAACCCTTCGCGCAGCAGCTCGCTGTTCACCACCAGATTGGGCGGCGTCGCCACCAGGGTCATCATGCCGCTGATAAGCCCCGCAAAGCTTAACGGCATCATCAGCCGTGACGGGGCCGTTTTCATCCGCGCACATACGCTGAGCACCACCGGAATAAAGATCGCCACCACGCCGGTGGAGCTCATAAACGCCCCCAGGCCGGCGACGGTCAGCATCAGCCAGACCAGCATTTTTATTTCGCTGTTATCCGCAATCCTGACCAGCCACGCGCCCACATTGGTCGCCACGCCGGTGCGCACCAGCCCGTCGCCAATCACGAAGAGTGCGGCGATCAAAATCACGTTGGGATCGCTAAATCCGGAGAGGGCCTCCGGCAGCGTCAGGGTGCCGCTAAGCACAAAGGCGATAATAACCAGCAGCGCCACCGCATCCATGCGCACCTTTCCCGTCGCGAAGAGCACCACGGCGATGGCCAACAGGGACAACACCCAAATCAGTTCATTGGTCACGTCACGTCCTTGCCAGAAATGAAAACTGAAACATTGTTGCATAAAGGGGCTAAATCATGAGATCAGGCGGTTGTCTCAACAACCACGTCACCGCTGCCGTCCGGCCGCTTGTGGATCGTCAGCTGCGTCAGGGAACGAAGCGCAAAATCAACGCCTGCCAGCCGGGAAGCTTCATCAGGCGCATTGACCGCAATCATATGGCACTTCGCCGCCAGGCCGGCCAGCACACCGGCCGTCGCATCCTCAACCACCACGCACTCCTGCGGCGCCAGCCCGAGCAGCTCAGCACCGAGCAGGTACGCGTCAGGTTCCGGCTTGCCGCGTTTCACCTGCTCCGCGGTCACAAAGACCTCAGGCAGCGGCAGACCCGCCGCCTGATGGCGCGCGTGGGCGATCGGCACCGAGCCGGAGGTCACAATCGCCCAGGGGATCCCGTCCGCGTTAAGCTGATTCAACAGCGCAACCGCGCCGGGCAGGGCCGTTACGCCAGCGGTATCGTCGGCTTCAATTTTCTCAAGACGCGTAAACTCCGCGGCGATCTCCTCTTCAGTGCGACCGGGCATAAAGTGGCGTAAAGAGGTAATCGCCTGCTTGCCGTGGATAAAATCCAGCACTTCAGCGCGCGGAATACCAAAGCGGTCAGCCCAGTTGCTCCAGGCACGTTCAACCGCCGGCAGAGAATCCACCAGGGTACCGTCGAGATCGAACAGAAAACCTTTACACTGCACGGCGCACTCCTTATGCGTTGACGACCTGGTTAATCTCGTTGCTGCTGAGGTGGTACTGACGCGGACAGGCATGCCAGGCGCTCAGCATACGCTGGTATTTTTCCCACATTGGGGTTTGCGCGTTAAAGCCGTGCGTACCGGCATCAAAGTGAGTGTAGCGCCCTTCAATATTGACCATAAAGCGCACATAGCCGAGATAGCGGGCTTCGGTGGCCGCATCGAAGCCCAGGAAGGTGACCCGGCGCTCGTCGATAGACTGGCCGTCTTTCAGGTTGGTCCAGGAGACGTGGAGCGCATGATACATCTCCATAACGTCGATAATGGTGCGACAGGTCTCTTCTTTTAGTTCGCCAAACTCGCGATCCAGTTCGCGCATCTGCAAACCATAGCCACGTTCAATGATTGTCTGCAAACGACGATAGCGCTCGGCGCTGGCAGGATCGAGCATGGTCATCATTTTATACTGGTTGGATAAAATCAGACGTTGGGCGTTGGTCATTTCCATGTGGAACTCCTTTATCGCACTAAGGCGCTAAAAAACAAAAAGGGCATACCTATGTTATGCCCTGTTTTATCTTCGGATTCCCTGATCTATTACAAGTCATCAAGGAAAGTTTTATCCAGTTGTTTGAAGGCGCGCTTAAGCGTGTCAGCCAACGCCTGGTAATCGGGTTTACCTTCGACGGGTGCCAGCGCCTGTCCGGCTTCCTGCAATTTGCCCCGAACCTCATAAAACCAGCTGAGGATTGTGGGCGGTAGCGGCGTCACCGAACGCTTGCCCAGCCACCACAACCCCTGCATCGGCAGACTTAGGGCAAAAAGCGCCGTGGCGACCGCGGGACCAAGCTGGCCGCCCAGGGCGATTTGCCAGCACAGCGTAAAGATAGCAATGGGCGGCATAAAGCGGATCGCATAGCGGGTGGCGCGGATAACGCGGTTTTCGACAAAAACCGGCGCGAGGCGCTTGTCCATCGGCCAGCTTTTTGCGTAATGCTGTCCCCGGCGAAACAGGCTAAAAAACGTAACCGGGCGATTCTCAGGCGTCGACATGGCGCTACCTCAACTTCACATATAAAAATTAAAAAAATTGTGCAAAACAACAACTATGACTGTCAACGTTCAAAACATTTTGTCATCACTACCCACATTCAGGTATCCTGTGCGGGCCTGAAACGGCTTTATATAAGATCGTGTTACCGTCAAACTTCTGCACAGTATGCCACCGGGTGAAACATGCGCAAAAGGGGTAAACACCATCACTTTTTCTTTCATTGTGGCAAAAAACGTAATTGGCCATGATGTTAATCATAAATGTCAGCGTCTTCATGCGCTACGCTGAAAGACTCACTGACTTTTTTTAGCCACGTATCATAAATAGGTACTTCCATGTCGAGTAAGCTAGTACTGGTCCTGAACTGCGGTAGCTCATCACTGAAATTCGCCATCATCGATGCCGCAAACGGTGATGAATACATCTCTGGTTTAGCAGAATGTTTCAATCTCCCTGAAGCACGTATCAAGTGGAAAATGGACGGCGCTAAGCAAGAAGCGGAATTAGGCGCCGGCGCCGCTCACAGTGAAGCGCTGAACTTTATCGTTAACACTATTCTGGCACAAAAACCAGAACTGTCTGCACAGCTGACTGCAATCGGTCACCGTATCGTGCACGGCGGCGAGAAATACACCAGCTCCGTTGTTATCGATGAATCTGTGATCCAGGGCATCAAAGATGCATCCTCTTTCGCACCGCTGCATAACCCGGCTCACCTGATCGGTATCGCTGAAGCACTGAAATCTTTCCCGAATCTGAAAGATAAGAACGTTGCCGTGTTTGACACCGCGTTCCACACCACCATGCCGGAAGAGTCCTACCTGTACGCCCTGCCGTACAAACTGTACAAAGAGCACGGCGTTCGTCGCTACGGCGCACACGGCACCAGCCACTTCTATGTGACTCAGGAAGCCGCAAAAGCGCTGAACAAGCCGGTAGAAGAACTGAACATCATCACCTGCCACCTGGGCAACGGTGGTTCCGTTTCTGCTATCCGTAACGGTAAATGTGTTGATACTTCTATGGGTCTGACCCCGCTGGAAGGTCTGGTGATGGGTACCCGTTCTGGCGACATCGACCCAGCTATCATCTTCCATCTGCATGATACCCTGGGTATTAGCGTTGACGCGATCAACACCATGCTGACCAAAGAGTCCGGCCTGCTGGGTCTGACCGAAGTCACCAGCGACTGCCGCTACGTTGAAGACAACTACCAGGATAAAGCTGACGCTAAACGTGCTATGGACGTTTACTGCCACCGCCTGGCGAAATATATCGGCTCCTACACTGCGCTGATGGAAGGTCGTCTGGACGCGGTTATCTTCACCGGTGGTATCGGTGAAAACGCGGCGATGGTGCGTGAACTCACCCTGGGTAAACTGGGCGTTCTGGGCTTTGAGGTTGATCACGAGCGTAACCTGGCTGCCCGTTTCGGCAAGGCCGGCTTCATCAACAAAGAAGGCACCACCCCTGCAGTGGTTATCCCGACCAACGAAGAACTGGTCATCGCGCAAGATGCCAGCCGTCTGACCGCCTGATTTCACACCGCCAGCCCATGCTGGCGGTGCTGTTTTGTAACCCGCCTGAATCTGGCGGTAGCCAAAAGAGGATAAACCGTGTCCCGTATTGTTATGCTGATCCCTACCGGAACCAGCGTCGGCCTGTCCAGCGTCAGCCTCGGCGTGATCCGTGCTATGGAACGTAAAGGCGTTCGTCTGAGCGTCTTTAAACCTATCGCCCAGCCGCGTACCGGTGGCGATGCACCAGACCAGACCACCGCGATCGTTCGTGCCAATACCACGCTGCCAGCGGCTGAACCGCTGAAGATGAGCCACCTTGAGTCTCTGCTGTCCAGCAACCAGAAAGACGTGCTGATGGAAGAGATCATCGCCCGCTATCACGAAAACAGCAAAGACGCTGAAGTGGTGCTGGTTGAAGGCCTGGTCCCAACCCGTAAACACCAGTTCGCCCAGTCGCTGAACTATGAGATCGCCAAAACGCTGAACGCGGAAATCGTGTTCGTCATGTCCCAGGGTACCGATACCCAGGAACAGCTGAAAGAGCGCATTGAGCTGACCCGCAGCAGCTTCGGCGGCGCGAAAAACGCCAACATCACCGGCGTTATCGTCAACAAACTAAACGCCCCGGTTGACGATCAGGGCCGTACGCGCCCTGATCTGTCCGAGATCTTCGACGACTCGTCCAAAGCGCAGGTTGTTCACGTTGATGCGGCACAGTTGCAGGCTTCCAGCCCGCTGCCGCTGCTGGGCGCAGTGCCGTGGAGCTTCGATCTGATCGCCACCCGTGCAATTGATATGGCTCGCCACCTGAACGCCACCGTGATTAACGAAGGCGATATCAACACTCGCCGCGTGAAATCCGTGACCTTCTGTGCACGCAGCATCCCGCACATGCTGGAACACTTCCGTCCGGGTTCACTGCTGGTGACCTCTGCCGACCGTCCTGACGTGCTGGTTGCCGCTTGCCTGGCCGCCATGAATGGCGTGGAAATCGGTGCGATCCTGCTGACCGGCGGTTACGAAATGGACGCGCGCATTGCCAAACTGTGCGAACGCGCTTTCGCCACCGGCCTGCCGCTGTTTATGGTTGAAACCAACACCTGGCAGACCTCCCTGAGCCTGCAAAGCTTCAACCTGGAAGTACCGGTTGACGATCACGAGCGTATCGAGAAAGTGCAGGAATACGTCGCCAGCTATATCAACGCCGAGTGGATCGAGTCCCTGACCGCCACCTCCGAGCGTAGCCGTCGTCTGTCTCCGCCAGCCTTCCGTTACCAGTTGACTGAGCTGGCACGCAAAGCGGGCAAACGCGTTGTTCTGCCGGAAGGCGACGAGCCGCGTACCGTTAAAGCTGCCGCTATCTGTGCCGCGCGTGGCATCGCCACCTGTGTGCTGCTGGGTAACCCGGACGAAATCAATCGCGTTGCAGCGGCTCAGGGCGTAGAGCTGGGCACCGGTATCGAAATCGTCGATCCGGAAGTGGTTCGCGAGAGCTATGTTGCACGTCTGGTTGAGCTGCGTAAGAGCAAAGGCATGACCGAAGCCGTTGCGCGCGAACAGCTGGAAGACAACGTTGTGCTGGGCACGCTGATGCTTGAGCAGAACGAAGTAGACGGTCTGGTCTCCGGTGCGGTTCACACCACTGCCAACACCATCCGTCCGCCGCTGCAGCTGATCAAAACCGCACCGGGCAGCTCGCTGGTCTCTTCCGTGTTCTTCATGCTGCTGCCGGAACAGGTTTACGTATACGGCGACTGTGCAATCAACCCGGACCCGACTGCAGAACAGCTGGCTGAGATCGCTATCCAGTCCGCCGATTCCGCTATCGCCTTCGGTATCGAACCGCGCGTGGCTATGCTTTCCTATTCTACCGGTAACTCCGGTGCAGGTAGCGACGTAGAGAAAGTGCGCGAAGCAACGCGTCTGGCTCAGGAAAAACGTCCTGACCTGATGATCGACGGCCCGCTGCAGTACGATGCGGCCGTAATGGCCGACGTGGCGAAATCCAAAGCGCCGAACTCTCCGGTTGCCGGTCGCGCTACCGTGTTCATCTTCCCGGATCTGAACACCGGTAACACCACCTACAAAGCGGTACAGCGTTCTGCCGACCTGATCTCC